>Ga0070733_10001055_pt1 | contig 20905 bp, 18 predicted proteins | sample Coa_R1_9_FD_66450 | JGI IMG/M metagenome (GOLD analysis project Ga0070733, IMG submission 66450) | Surface soil microbial communities from Centralia Pennsylvania, which are recovering from an underground coalmine fire - Coalmine... | ecosystem: Environmental > Terrestrial > Soil > Unclassified ... | reverse complement strand
GGAATGACTGCCGCATACTCGCTTCACCTACCACAGAACCTGGGAGACGGGGTTGAGAGTGGCGATTAGGGTCACTGCTTTCAGCCCCGCATTTTTTTGTCCCGGGTTTTCTTCCTAGCAAAACCTCTAACATCGAGTCCGGGCGCCGCGAGTGTGCTCCGTGGCGGCCGGTGTGGTCCCTTGCGGGACTCTCCAACCTTTACAAATCGGTCCCGCCACTTACGTGCCGGGCTATTGAATGCCGTCGCTTCGCGACTTCGCTCTGTCGAAAATCCCCACTTCTCGCGCAAAGAACCGCGCGAGAAGTGGGGCACCCGGGAGCTTGGGGAAACTTCAACGGGCCATGCGAGAGTGCCGCTTCGGGCACCCGTCCATACAACAGGCTCGCTTCATTTACAATCCAAGTAACAGATCCCAGTGAATCTTTATTTGTGGTGAGGTACCGATGAAGAAGCTTTTGTTGCTGACCCTGGTGGTGTCGCTGTGCTTGTTTGCCCTGGCGGCGGACGACCAACCGAAAGAATCGAAGGCCTCGGACCGCGTGCAGTCGGCTGCGGATGTGCTGAACGAGATTCAGGCGGCGCCCGATTCCGGCATCCCCAACGAAATTATGGGTTCGGTGGAGTGCGTGGCTGTGGTGCCCTCGATGTTGAAGGGCGGATTCATTGTGGGCGCCAAATACGGGCGCGGGCTGGCGAGTTGCCGCACGCCGAAGGGCTGGAGTTCGCCGACATTTTTTACGGTGACCGGGGGCAGCGTGGGATTTCAGATTGGCGGCCAAGCGGTCGATCTGGTGATGATGATCATGAACAAAGATGGGATGAAGCATCTGCTGTCGAGCCAGTTCGCGCTGGGAGCCGACGCGTCGGTGGCGGCGGGCCCGGTGGGTCGGCACGCCGAAGGCAATACCGACTGGAAGATGCGTTCCGAGGTATTGACCTATTCACGGGCGCGCGGCGTTTTTGCCGGGGTCAGCCTGAACGGCGCGGTGGTGAAGCAGGACAAGGACAGCACGCGCGAGTTCTACGGACACATGGTGACTCCGAACGCCGCGCTGACGGGCGAGGTCGAGGCTCCGGCGGCGGCGAATTCGTTTCTGACTACGCTGGCTAAGTGGGCGCAGGACTCAGCGAAGTAGAAGAGCGGTCAGGGGCTGTCAGGGGCCAGAGACGACGTTACCATTTCACTCTCAATCCCTAGGGCCCTGATCTCTAGTCCCTGATCTCTGAATGCGGCGAAAACTCGAATACGCGGCTGCCTGGCCGTTCATCAAGATTTTGGGTGTGTTACCGCGTCCCCTTTCGCGCGCGTGTGCGATCGTTTTATCCCAGCTGTTTTATCTGCTGCACTTCCGGTTGCGCGCGGTGGGGATGCGCAATCTCGCGATGGCGATACCGGAAACCAGCGTGGCCGAACGCAAGCGCATTTTGCGCGGCGAGTTTACTTCCCTTGGACGGCAACTCTCCGAACTGTGCCAGTTTCCCCGGTACACCCCTGAAAATGTCGACGACGTAGTCGTGTATGACGGCCTCGAGAACTATACGCGCGCCTATGCCCGCGGCAAGGGAGTGTTGTTTCTGACGGCGCACTTCGGCGCTTGGGAGCTATCCGCGTTTGCGCATTCGTTGCATGGCCACTGGCTGCATATTGTGATGCGGCCCATGGACAATCCATATCTCGACCGGCTGCTCGAGAGCTACCGCACCATGCACGGGAACAAGACTGTGGCCAAAGACGATTTTGTGCGGGGGTTGCTGGGGGCGATGAAGGCAGGCGATACGGTCGGAATATTGATGGACACGAATATGACTCCGCCGCAGGGAGTATTCGTGAACTTCTTTGGCATTCCGGCCTGCACGGCCAGCGGGCTGGCCCGCATTGCCTTGCGCACCGACGCGGCGGTGGTGCCGGGGTTCACGATTTGGGATCGGGAGTTGGGCAAGTACCGGCTGCGGTTTGATCCCGCGCTGGAATTGATCCGCAGCGGCGATCAAGAGGCCGACATCGTCGCCAACACGCAGATGTTTACTAAGGTGATTGAAGATTACGTGCGGAAGTATCCGGACCAGTGGCTGTGGGTGCATCGCCGTTGGAAGACGCGGCCGGAGGGGCAACCGCCGCTGTATTGAACATCGGACGAGACGACCCGTCATCGACCTACCGTTTTGGAATTTCTACTTTCGTAACGACCAGCGAAACTTACACACAAAACACCCGACCTGCGTTAATATTCCGCGGTCCTTCGTCGGCAGGCGCGCTCGCCCATCGAGCGTGTCGAAGCGTTGAAGAAAAAAAATCGAAAGGATAGGAAAATGAGAAAAAGCACTTCCCTCTTGCCCAGGCTGACTGCGCTGGTTGGCGCGGCCTTCTTCTTATTATTCACAATCCTGGTATTCACAACCCCAGGACAGGCTCAGCCGCAGCCCCTATTGACACGTCATGTGCGCGAGGCGGTTGCCAACGGGCAGGCGCAGATAGTCGGGCGACTCCCGGCATCCAATACCCTACGATTCGATATTGTCCTGCCGCTGCGTGATCGCGCAGGGTTGCAAGATTTCGTGCAGGAAGTCAATGATCCTGCAAGCCCGTCCTACCACCGGTTCCTTACGCCGCAGGAGTTTACCGCAAGGTTCGGCCCCATCCCTGAAGATTGGGACGCCTTGGTTGCTTTCGCGAAAGCGAGCGGCTTTGAGATCATCAACGGAACCCGCGAAGAACGGGATCTAAGGCTCACCGCCACAGTGGCGAACATCGAGAAGGCCTTCCATGTAACGATGGGGGTCTATCGGGATCCCATCGAAGACCGCACATTCTTTGCCGTGGACCGCGAGCCCACCGTGGACCTTCCTATCCAGCTTTGGCACATCACTGGTTTGGATAACGATTCCAAGCCGCATCCGATGTATGTCAAGAAGAGCGATTACGCGAAGGCCCATGGGATCGATCCTGACAAGGTGGTGTCTCATGCCACCACCGGCTCCGGTCCTTCGGCTTCCTTTTTGGGCAGCGACATGCGCGCGGCCTACTACGGCGGAACAGCGCTCACCGGCTCCGGCCAGAATATCGCCCTGTTCGAATTCGCAGGCACCGATTTGGCCGATCTGAGTACGTATTACAAAAACGTTGGGCAAACGGAACCTTACACTCCGACCCTTATTTCCACCGGCGGGTACGGCACAAGCTGCGTCGATAGCGGCGGTAGCGCATGCGACGATACCGAGCAGACTCTCGACATGACGCAGGCCATGGGCATGGCTCCAGGCTCGACTATGCTGTACATGTACGTGTGCGGCGACGTCCTGGCCAGTGGATCAGGAAACATCAGCGACACTGCCTGCATCAGCGCCATGGTTTCGAATACAGCCGCTCCATTGTCCAAGCAGATCAGTTGCTCGTGGGGCTGGACACCGGCAGATCCAAGCACGCTGGACCCGTACTTTGAGCAGATGGCGTCGCAGGGCCAGAACTTCTTTGCCGCGTCTGGCGACAGTTCCGCCTGGTCTGCGTCGAATGAGGCATGGCCAGCGGACGATGCCAATATCGTCTCGGTCGGCGGGACTGATTTAACAACCTCCAGCGCGGCTGGGCCCTGGAAATCGGAAACCGCCTGGGCCGACAGCGGCGGTGGTATCTCGCCCGATTCCATTCCGATCCCTTCGTGGCAGAAGCTCTCGGGAGTGATTACCTCGTCCAACAGGGGATCCACGACGTTGCGGAATGGCCCGGACGTTTCGGCCAACGCGAATTTTACTTTTTACGTCTGCGCCGACCAAACCACCTGTACGGCGAACGACTACGGCGGAACCAGCTTTGCGACGCCTATGTGGGCCGGCTACCTGGCTCTGGCCAATCAACAGGCTGCGGCCAACGGGGACTCGATCGGCTTTATCGATCCGATCCTCTACCCGGCAGCGTTGACCTCAAGCTATGGCACTTATTTCCACGACATCACCAGCGGCAGTTGCGGGACGTATTCGGGGATAACCGGCTACGATCTGTGCACCGGCTGGGGTAGTCCGAATACGACGGGGATCATCAACCTGTTGGCTGGATCTGCGACGCCAAGCTTTACGCTTTCGGCCTCGCCGAGCAGTCTGTCGATCACGCAAGGCAACAGCGGCTCCAGCACCATCACCGTGACCGATGCTGGCGGATTCAGCGGCAGCGTAACCTTGGCCGCGTCTGGTCTGCCCAGCGGGGTGACGGCGGCGTTCGGCACCAACCCAACCACCGGGACCAGCGTGCTGACGTTGACAGCGAGCGCCACGGCTACAACTGGAAGCTCCACGGTGACCATTACCGGGACGTCCGGCAGCCTGACTGCGACCACAACCGTTGCGCTCACGGTGAGTGCGACGGCGACGCCAAACTTCACCATCGCGGCTTCGCCCGCGTCGGTGACCGTAACCCAGGGCGCCAGCGGAACCAGCACGATCACCATCACCAGTCAGAACAGTTTCAGTTCTGCCACAACCCTGAGCGCGACCGGCTTGCCCACGGGCGTGACGGCGGCGTTCTCCACCAACCCGGTAACTCCGGCGGCCAACGGCAGCGTGACCTCGGTTCTTACGCTTACCGCTTCGGCGACGGCAACCACCGGAGCTGCCACAGTGACGATCACCGGAACCTCGGGCTCGACCACTCACAGCACAACCATTGCCCTCACGGTAAACAGTTCTTCGGCGACGAAGAACTTTACCTTGTCCCTGTCGCCTTCTTCTTTCACGATCAATGAACGCGGCAGCGTATCCACTACTCTCACCGTCACCAGCCAAGGCGGATTCAATTCCGCGGTTGACTTGAGTGTGAGCGGATTCCCCAGTGGCGTATCGGCGACGGCCTCGGCCAACCCCGTAACGCCTCCGGCCAATGGCAGCGTGAGCGTAACCATCACGTGGAGCGCTTCCAGGCGCGCGCCAACGGGGACTACGACCATCGAGTTGATCGGGACCTCGGGATCACTCACCAACGAGATACCGGTCACTATCACGGTGGCGCGTTGAAGAGCTGATCAGTTTGGCGAAACAATCGAGCCGGCCTTTTCGGGCCGGCTCGATGCTTTTGGCATGAACGGGTCACAGCGGTTTGCTGATTTCCGCCCGGGCCAGGTCGACTTCGCACTATCGAAAATCCCTACCCTTCGACAGGCTCAGGGCAAGCTTTCTCACGCGAAGAACGAGCGAGAAATGGGGCACCCGGGTTCAGGAATTCATCTGGATCAGCAAACCGGTCATCAGCAAGGCGATGTCGGCTGCGATTCCGAGCAAGAGTCCCAACAGGAACTGCGTCCCCGGCCGTTTACTGGCGGATGGCACCTTGTCTCGCTTGCAAACGATGGTGTCGGCCCATTCGTCGCCATGGCGCTTTTGTTCAGGGTCTTCGCGCATGGCGTAGTAGCCGATTAAGCCGAAGAACAGCGCGTCTACGAAATAGCCGAGTTCGCGGATGATTGCCGACTTTGGGCGGCAGGGGGAGCCGTCGTCCTGGATTACTTGCATCGAAAGCAGCAGTTTGCCGAGGGTGCTTCCGTGGACGCTGGTGCAGATCACGTTGTAGGCGAAGAGCCCCAGTATTCCCGCAACGAACACGGTGAAAGCGTTTTGAAAGGTGCGCTGCAGAACCTCCGTCGGAGGGCGGCCTCCGGCTGCAATGGCCAATATCAAAGCGAACAGGAGTCCGGCCAGCAATGAGGCGAGGTAGTGAACGGCGATATCGATGACGCGAGCCAGGAGGCGAGGCCAGAATGACACACCTTGAAAACCGCTGAGCGGCACAGCCTGCCCGGCAAAAGATGGTATGTCGAGTGATGTGGAGAACGGCGGACTCGCGCCGAAGAGGGTGCCTGAAGTGGAACTCATGGGCGCGTCGAGTTTGCCGAACTTTCCTTCGAACTTCCCCTCGGACTTTCCCTCGAACTTCACGCGATAGTAATTGGCATCGGCAGTGCCGCGCTTGCCTCGGCCCCAATCAGGACGCAGGCGATAGAACGCTTCGACCTGCTCTACCCAGTCCGCCCAATCAGAGGGGCTGACAACCGTAACGGCCGCCCGGGGAGTAAGGCCGAATAGGTTGTCGAGCGCGGAGCCGAGTTCGGGCTGCTCGGAATCTTTCGTGAATCCAACGACGAGGCCGCCGCGTTCCGAGGCTACTTGTGCGGCAACTTGCCAGAATTCATTTGCGGTGGGCATGGCAGAGTGGCATCCGGTGTGGGGAAACATCGTAATGGCGCACGGCCTAGACAGTCAATCGGGAGTGGATCGTCATGGTGTCAAATGTAACGCCTGGGGTAGGGGAGTCAATGACGGCCGGGAGTTAGGGCGACAAGCGGTGGCCCAATCGTCGTAAACTGATCAGCGAGCTGAAAATGAGCTCCCGCCATACAACACGCAGGGCTGTCGCAATTGTGGCTGTTGTCCTCTTCGTAATTTCCTGGTCCTGTTCGCGCACGCGGGAGAAGGATCTTGTTCCCGCAGGTCCACCGACCGCCAGCTCCATTCGCTTTCGCTACGCCGTGTATCTCTTGCCGACACCGGCGCACGCCGACGACCCATCGGCCGTGCTCCATGCTGCGCTGGCCACGAGCTATCCCGGACTCAAACTGGTGGAACAAATTCCAAACGACCCGGGAGCGATGTTGCTACGGGCTCACCTGGAGAAGGACGCGCTGAAAGAGTTCGCTCCGCCCACTTTGCAGTCGCTGCAGTACTTCGGGCACGGAATTAGCCCGGAGCAAGCGCAAGCCCTGCAGAAGTCCGACGAAGCATTCATTCTCGACTTCGCACATCCGAAAGAGCAGGTGTGGACGGCTTTGCGCATGGCCAACACACTCGTCGAAGAGATCGCGCGCAAAACCGGGGGCCTGTTGTGGGACGAAGAAACGCGGGAGGTTTTCTCTGCGGATGCCTGGCACGAGAAAAGGCTAGCTTCATGGTCCGAAGGCGTGCCGAACGTTTCCAGCGAGACGTTGATCCACGCCTACAACCATGGCGAATACGTGAGAGCCGTGACCCTGGGAATGACAAAATTGGGACTGCCGGATGTCGTGATCGAGGATTCTTCGTGGGGGTCGGATAACCAGGTCGCAAATCTCATCAATCTCTTTTGTCAATCCATGGCCGAGGGCGAGACTTTCACGAAGTCCGGCGAGTTCAAGCTGGATCTTCGGGCAATAAAAAACGCAACCGTCAGAGACGAGCAGTTGAAGTCTCTAAAACCAAAGGCAGCCGGGGCCGCATGTTTGACGCTAAAGCAGGGCAAGTGGGAGGAAGGAGATCCCAGGAACCGCCTGATCGAGCTTGCGCCTGATAAGTATCCAGGCGGCGATATCCACGCGAAACAGGAGTCGATGATTGCATCCTTTTTCGGATCGGAAGATAGCCTTTTCAAAGTGCAGCACAACGAAGAACTGCTGGCCGCCAGCGCCAAGGCTAAGGCCAAACTCCCTGAACTGCAGAAGGCGTTTATTGCTGGATTGCAGCCGGGCGAGTTCATCGACCTTAAAGCGTCATTCCGCACGCCAGACGGCGGCACCGAATGGATGTGGGTCGAAGTTACCAGTTGGAGAGACGATCAGATCAAGGGCCTTCTCGACAACGATCCCTCCTTCGTTTCCGAATTGCACGCCGGACAGGTTGTCGAAATACGGCAGGAAGATGTGTTTGACTACATCCGCCATTATCCCGATAAGCGGACAGAAGGAAACACAACCAGCGACATTATTCGCAAAATGAGCGGGAGCACGACGAAGCTCGGCGTCTCGCCAGACATGCCCGGTTGCGCGGCCGACTGAGAACCTGATGATTGAATGTTAGTATCGCGATTTCATAAAACGCATCTCTGCGGCTTCAATAATTCACAGCCCCCCATTTTCAAGCCGCGCCTTCCGGTAAAATTAAATCCTCCTATGGATACCTTTGAACAAATCGCTGAGCGTGAGCGGCAGTATTTGCTGCAGACCTATAACCGATATCCCGTCGTGCTGAGCCGGGGCAAGGGGGTGTTTCTTTGGGATATCGAGGGGAAGAAATACCTCGACTTTGTTTCCGGGCTCGGGGTGAATGCGCTGGGGCACGCGCATCCGCGGATCGTGAAGGCGATTCGGGAGCAGGCGGCGAAGATCATTCATGTGTCGAATCTTTACTACCACGAGTATCAGGGGCCGCTGGCGGAGAAGCTGTGCAAGCTCTCGGGACTCGACCGGGCGTTTTTCTCGAACAGCGGGACCGAGGCGATCGAGGGGTCGATTAAGCTGGCGCGGCTGGCGGGACATCGCGCGGGCGGCGAGGCGAAATCGAAGCTGGTCGCGCTCGATGGGTCGTACCACGGACGAACTTTCGGTGCGTTGTCGCTTACTGGGCAAGACAAGCATCGCAAGGGATTCGAGCCGCTGCTGGAAGATGTAACCTTCGTCAAGCGGAACGATCTGGAGGGGCTGCGGGCCGCGGTCAACGACAATACTTGCGCCATCGTGCTGGAACCTATTTTTGGCGAAGGCGGGATCTTCGAGTGCTCGGTCGAGTTCCTGCAAGAGTGCCGCGCGTTGGCGGATCGGCACAAAGTCGCGCTGATCTTCGATGAGATTCAGTGCGGGCTGGGGCGTACGGGGACGATCTTCGCGTTTCAGAGTTTCGGCGTTACGCCGGACATTGTCGCCATCGCCAAGCCGATCGCGGCGGGGCTGCCGCTGGGGGCGTTCATCGCCAAGGAAGAATTTGCCAACGCGATTGCGCCGGGGCAGCATGGCACGACTTTCGGCGGAGGCCCGCTGGCCTGCCGCATCGCGCTGGAGTTTCTGGCCATCGTCGAAGAAGAAAAGCTGCTGGAGAATGTGAATAAAGTTGGCGCTTATCTGCAGCAGGAGTTGCAGGGACTGGTTGAGAAGCGCGCGGCGGCTAATGGTGTGCGCGGGCGGGGATTCATCCAGGGAATTCAGCTGGATATTCCGGCGCGGCCGATTGTGGATGCGGGGTTGGCCGAGGGCGTTCTCTTCAACAGCACGCAGGATACGGTGGTGCGATTCCTGCCTCCATTTCTGATGGAGGAGAAGCATGTGGATAAGGGGATTCGGGTGCTGAAGAAATTGTTGGGGAAGAAGAGGAAAGCGGCGTAGGGAGGGGCGCGGGTCTTTGGGCGTAGGTGTTGGGGGATTAGGGATGGGCGTCAGACCTCCGACGTCGTCATCGGTTGACCAAAGTCAAAAACCCCACCCTGTCTCGCCAAAGAACGGCGAGACAAGGATGGGGCACCCGGCCGAAGGCTTAATACCTCACACCCAAGACCACGCATCAAAAAAAACGGGGAGCCGAGGCTCCCCAAGTGAAGCGACAGAGGCTTATGTTTCAGGTAATAGGAATCCGGGCGGGGTGAAAGAGTTGTCCCTGGCGTAGGAAGATTTTTGGCGATGGATTTGATTCAGGAAATTCCGCCTGTTGGAAACGTGCCTCCTGGGGGCGAGGGCATGGGCATCGAAGAGTGCTGGATGGATTTTGATGGTGCCCGCATGCGCTATCTGCGGGCGGGTTCCGGGCCGGCATTGATTCTGTTGCACGGGCTGCTGGGGTATTCGTTCTCGTGGCGCTTTACGATGCCTGCTCTGGCGCCGTACGCGACGGTCTACGCGCCTGATTTGCTGGGAGCGGGATTCTCGGACCGGCCGCGCGGGATCGACCACTCGATGCGCGGGACAGCGCTGCGCGTTCTCAAACTGGTGGAGAGGCTGGGGCTTTCGTCGTTCGATTTGCTGGGGACGTCGCGCGGCGGTGCCGTGGCTATGGCCGCAGCTGCGGAATGTATTAGCGCCGATCGGTCCAGACCGCAGGTGCGACGTCTGATCTTGGTCTGCCCGGTCAATCCTTACTCGCCGCACGGGAAGCGGCTTGCGCCATTTTTCGGCACTCGGTTCGGGGCAGCGTTGTTTCGTTTGGGGACCGCGCGCATGCCGTTTCTTTTTCCCTACGGGCATGGGCGCCTGTATGCCGACCGCAGCAGGATTCCGCCGGGCACTCTGGAAGGCTATAAGGCCCCTTTGGCGGTTCCGGGATTGTTTGAGCATGCGCTCAGCATTGTTCGCACCTGGACGGCGGATCTGCGTGAACTCGAAGCGTTGTTGCCGAAGCTGGCGATGATTCCTACACTGCTGATGTGGGGAAGCAAGGATCCGGCGGTGTATTGTTCTTCGATGGAGCGGCTGGCGCAACATTTTGAGCATGCGGAGACAGTCGTTTTTCCTGGGATCGGGCATCTTCCCTATGAGGAGTGTCCGGAGGAGTTCAACCGGGCGCTCATCAACTTCTTGAAAAGCCGGGCCGGTGCAGCTTGAAACTCCTTCGGGCGTCACTGAGCGCTCCGCTGAAGTAGGGATCCTTCGACTGCGTGAGGCTCACACACTTCGTGTGAGCCTCACTACGCTCAGGATGACAGCGGCAGCGTGAGATCGGCTAAGAAGCCTTCATGACCCACTCCATTCTCGATCTGTTGCGGAATGCGGTGGTGCAGTATGGATACTGGGCAGTTGCGATCGCGCTGTTGCTCGAGAACGCGGGCATCCCGGTTCCGGGTGAAACGGTTCTGTTGCTGGCCAGCTTCCTGGCGTACTCCGCGCACGAGCTACGGCTTCCGTGGATCATCGTGGTGGCGACGATTGCGGCGACACTGGGCGACAATCTCGGCTTCGCTCTGGGATATTACGGCGGGCGTCCGCTGCTGGCGCGCTACCAGGCGTTCTTTCGGATTCAAGGCCAAACGCTGGCGCGGGGAGAGAAAATCTTCGCGCGCTTCGGGACGTTCACGGTTTTCTTGGCCCGCTTCGTATTCGGCATGCGCATTATCGCCGGGCCCTTGGCGGGAGTGCTGCGCATGCCGTGGCGGAGGTTCATGGTTTTCAACTTCCTGGGCGCGGCTTTATGGGTGACGGCGATTTCCAGCGCGGGCTATCTCTTCGGCCAGCACTGGGGGCGGCTGGAGCGGGATATAAAGCGTTTCGACATCCTGGTCGTGGTGGTGGTGCTGGTGGCAGCGGCGATCTGGTGGTGGCGAAGCCGACGCGAGCGCTGACCGGAGCATGCGGCTCCGGAGCGTTATCCTCAGGAGCATCTGGGGAGTAACCTTTTGCACATCTTGCACAGGGGCAGAGCTGGAATGTGCGGCTATACTGTGCGGGTGTCGCGGGCCTCTTCGACAGTTGGGAATGTCCGTGGCAGCCGTAGCAGTCACACCGGCTGCGTCCGAGCCGGAAATTCGGACGAGGAGGAACACATGAAAAAGATCGGGTTTCTGACTCTGCTCATTATGGCAACACTGCTCTTGACGCTCGCCTTCCCGGCAGCGGCAGCTGGACCGAACCCGCCGGCCGCTCCCGCCGTAGTGGCCGTACCGGCTGCAGCTCCCGCCGCCACGCCGGCAGCGACCCCGGCTCCCCCGCCTCATCCGCACATCGACGAAGCTCTGGAAGCGATGCGGAATGCCAAGCATCATCTGGAAACCGCCGACCACGATTTCGGTGGACATCGGGTGAAGGCGATTGAGCACTTGAACCAGGCGATCCACGAAGCGGAAATCTGCCTGAGCATGTAGCTGGCTCTGACATAAAAAAATATCGAGGCAGCGTCAAAACGACGCTGCCTTCTTTCTTGAGCGGGGGAATTCTTTCGAACCCGGTGAGCGGTTATTCCCTGGCGATGCTGTAGCCGATGGAAACTCCGAGACGAAGCACGTTGCCGGAGTGAAAGTCGTTGTTGTTTACGATGCGGTAATAGTTGGCTTCGGGCCGGACAAAAAAGCCTCTCCACAGGTTGTAGCGCAGGCCGCCGCTCAGGTGCATGAGGAATTGACTGCTGTTTACCTTGTTGGCGCAGCCGGTGGGGGAAGAGCAACTGCCGTAGGTGTTGTAGAACAGAATGCTTTGGCCGCCAACCCCCGCCGTCAGGAAGGCGCTCATCCGCTTGGCCACGCGGGGCGCGTACACCCCATTGACGTCGTAAATGAACGGGCGAAACTGCTGGTAGCCGTTATAGAACTGGTCCTTGTAGACCGTGGAAATCTCTGCGCCGTAGCCGATGCGGCTGGCGTAAATGCGGTCGATGGTGAAGCTGGGGTAAAAGCCGCCCTTCTCGGCCGGAGGCAGATAGACCTGGGAGGCGTTGAGGTTCTGGGTGGAGTAGAGCTCGCCGGCGCCAAACGCAAAGTCAATTTGCTGGGCATGAGCGAGATTGGCAAACAACGCGACCGCACACACGGATAGAATCAGCGCGAACTTTCTCAAATACTGCCCCCTTGTTCGATTCGTTCAAGCTACTTGCTGCCCTGCCAGACTGGCGGACTCTGGCGGGCTCGCCGCGAATGGTGAAGCCGGCGGAAAAAAGGGCGGCCGCAACTGGCTGACTTTCAAAAGTTACGTTCCAGGCTCCGCGGCCGCCGTCCCATCGATAGTGTACCGAAGCAATAGTGTACCGAAGTCTATTCCGGACCACCGACGGTATATCCGATCGAGGCTCCGACTCGAATCACGTTGTTGTTGGTGAACACATCGGTATTGTTCAGGATGTGGTAGACGCGAACCTCAGGCCGGATGAAGAGGTTGCCGTAGGCGTAATAGCGGACGCCCGCGCCCCCATCGACCAGAAAGTGGTTGTTGCTGGTGTAGCAGGAGCCGAAATCCAGGCAACTGGTGGTGTAAGTAAGCCCATAGAAGCGAGTGGTCTGCCAGCCGATGCCGCCGAACAGGTCGAGGCCAACCTTCTTGGTGATGCGGGGTTGATAGTCGCCGTTGAAGTCAAACAGAATGGGGCGATATAGCTGTCCGGCGTCGTTTACGCCCTGCTTGGTTCGCCAGGCTGCATCAAACGCGACGCCGATGCGCTTATGGAAGATGACGTCGGCGCTGATATTGGTGAACAAACCGCCTTTTTCAGACCCTACGCAAGAACTGGAAAAAACAGTGCAGGTCGACGAGCTGGGCGCCAGGATCGTGCCAAAGCCCAGCATGGCATCGGCTTGCTGGGCCGTGGCGAAGCTGGCCAGGAACAAGAATCCACTAATCACCGCGAGCAGGGCTGTCTTTCTCAAAGGAACCTCCTGTGATTATGGTTGCAGACGATTGGATGCGACTGCCAAAATGTTTGGATGCAAGGGTATGGCGACTTCTTCATCATAACTTCAGGGCGGCGCGGATTCCAAATGGCGAACCTAGTCTCTGCGCCGTAGCCTCTCTGGTGCCGTCGCTCCAGTGCGGGGCGGGCACAAATCGGCCACCTCATCGAAACCCTTCTCGGCACAATTAGTTGCGGTCGAAAGCAGGGTTTTCCGGTCGCCCAGCCGCCCCCGATTCCAGCCAGTTTATGGGCTCAAAATCGTTTCGAGCCGCCACTTCCCCCACCGCGGAGGACGTGGTCGATGGCGATGGGACCCCCGCCAAAGAAGATCAGGGCGAAGGCCAGAGCGGCAGCGGCGAGCGGAAACTCGTAGCCGGGACGGTCTGGCGATCCGATGAGCCCGTTGTGCAAATGCACCTTCCAGATGGCCACGGCCAAGTCCAGACATACAGCCATGGCTGCGGGACGGGTGAAGAATCCGGCAAGCAACAGCAACCCGCCTAGAAATTCAGTGAAGGCGGATGCGTATCCCAACCATGCCTGAAGTCCCAAACCGGAAACGAACTGTGCGTAGTGGTGCAGGCCTCCGAAGACCTTGTGGTAGCCGTGCGTCACCATGATGACGCCCAGCGCGACACGCATCACGAGCAAGGCAAGGGGTTGCAAGCGATCGAGATAGCGCAAAATGCTCCTCCGAATGTAAACCGGATAGATTACCGCAGGCAGCGGTTGCGGGAAAGGTGCGCCGGCGCGAGAAAACGATTGCGCCTCCAGAGGGATTTTTGATAACGTTGCTGCCGCCGCAGGAAGCCGGGTCCGGCGCCGGTGTGTGCCTTTCCGGGCGTCTTGCAGGTCTTCTCACTCGGGCCAAAAAATAACCACGGGAACTCTTTGGAACTTTGTCACTGGCTTGGGGTTTGTTCTGTGGCAGTCTGCCGAAACTTTCGGAGTTTAGGAGTTTGCGATGAATTTCAAGAAAAATGAAAGTGCCCTGCGGAAGTACCTTCCGCTTCTGCTCATGATGGTGGTTCCGGCTTTTGCCTGGGCCCAGCACAAGACAAGCTCCGCTCCGAAGAGTGCGCCGGCACCAAAGGCCGCACCCAGCCACGCGAGCGCGCCCAGCCATACCACTCAGAGTCACGCCAGCACCAACACCAGTCACACGACGACGCCAACCCACTCGACGACGGCTGGACACGGAACGACTACGACTGCCGGGCACGGAACGGCGAATGCGTCACACGGAACGACTACGACTGCCGGGCACGGAACGACAACCGCTGGACACGGAACGACCACGACTGCCGGGCATGGAACGGCGAACGCCGCACACGGAACGACGACGGCCGGACACGGAACGACGACGGCTGGACACGGAACGACCACGACTGCGGGGCATGGAACTACGAACGCTGCACACGCGAGTGCCAGCCGCACCCCTCCGGGGAAGACGGTTTCTCTGAAGGGCGGCGGGTCGGCGAGTGTTCGTCCGAATGGACAGATACGCTCCATCAACCGGAACGGGATGCAGATTCAGCACGGGCTGCATGGCGGGCGCACCGTCGTTAGCACTCATAACGGGGCGCGTGTCGTCACTACGGGACACGGCGGCTATGTGCAGCGCGCCTATGTCACGCGCGGTGGGCATTCCTATTATTCGCGAACCTACTACTACCACGGGGCTTATCGGGTGGGAGTTTATCGCGGTTACTACTGGGGCGGTCACCCTTACTACGGCTACTATCACCCGTACTGGTATCACCCCGGGTTTTACGCGTGGGCATGGAACCCCTGGGCGGCGCCGGTGGCTTGGGGATGGGGTTGGGGCGGTGCGCCGTGGTACGGCTACTACGGCTGGTACTGGCATCCGTATCCAGTTTATCCGTCAGCGGCGTTCTGGCTCACGGACTATCTGATTGCGGCCAATTTGCAGGCGGCCTACACTGCGCAGGCGGAGGCTAATGCGGACGCAGCGTCGAACGCCGCGGCAGCGAGCGATCAGGTAGCCAGCAACGGCGGCGGCGCCGCGGGAAGCGATCAGGTTTCGCTGTCGCCGGAAGTCAAGCAGGCGATCGCCGACGAAGTGAAGGCGCAAATCGCAGCATCGCAGGCTGAAGCCGGCCAGGCGAGCCAAAGTAGCGGCTCATCAGGCGGCGGCGCGCAGCCGGCAGCGGCGACCACCAATGAAGTGCCCCCCGCACTGGATCCGGCGCGGCGCACTTTCGTAGTGGCCGATGAACTCGACGTGGTGGCCGACGGTCAGGAATGTGCCCTGACGCAGGGCGATGTCATCACCCGGCTCACCGATACTCCCGACGGGGACCAGAAAGTAAACGTGAGTGTCGCCAGCAGCAAGAAGACCGACTGCGCCGCAGGCAAGACCGTGTTGGTTTCGGTGGACGACCTGCAGGAAATGCACAATCATTTCCAGGAGCAGCTGGAAGCGGGCATGAAAGAACTGGCCGCGAAGCAGGGAACGGGCGGTATGCCGAAAGCTCCGGACACGGGAACCACGGCGTCCGCTGTGGCTCCGCCTCCTCCGGACCAGTCTGCTGCCAAGACGCTGGACGACCAGCAGAAAACGGCCGACCAGACCGAGTCGGAAGTTAAGCAGGAGGCGAGTTCGTCGGGTGGCGGTTCACAGTAGGGCTGCCGGACGATTGTCGCAATGTGCGGTTCTACGAAACGAAGGAGCGTCACTCGAACCTGACGAGTGGCGCTCCTCCTTCTTAAAACGTTAAAAGGTTGTTGGCTCAAGTCCCAGTCCCCCTTGATGTGATAGATCGGCTCGTAGAAAGATTCTGGAGAGGAGAGTTCCAGCCATGGGGCAGAAGTTTGAAAGGACAATTCTAGCGATCGCTGTGATCGTTTGCGCCACGATGATTTCCCTGCCGCGTGCCGGCGCGCAGGCGACGGTTTCGTTGCAAGACCAACTGGTCGCTCAGTACAAGCTGGTGAAGATGGGATCGGATACGAGCGGATATTCGGTGATCGAGGAGGGTACGCTGCTCGCCGTGCAGAAGGGCGGCTTGCTGGGCGTGCCTTACTCGGACAAGAGCGCTCTCACGAACAAGTACGAGGGTGGCACGGTGCATCCTCCGAATGGTTTGATGGTGTCGGGAAAAAAGGCGATTCTGGGACATTTTTCCCAGACCCAGACGCAGGGGCAGACGACAAAATTGTTCGCCAAGGGCGACAAGGTCTACCCGACCAAGGTGGAAGTGAATGTCGAGAAGGACACGGTGACCATGGGCATCGTCGCCTGTGACACCTGCAACAAGACCGATCCCACGACCTATAACAAAACAAACGTGGTCTTCCAGTTTCCCAAGGGATCATTGGCGAAAGCCGGCGCAGGTGAAGTGGAAGACACGATCGGACAATTGCTCTCCATCAGCGAGGACTCTGGGCAACAGGATCAGACTGCGCAGCAGGGCGACAACAAAGCCGCGCAGGGCGGCGACCAGGCCGCGCAGGGAGGCCAGGATCAACCGGCCGCGCAGCCGCAACAACAGCCGCAACAGGCCGAACCGGCGAGCGTAGAGGTGGGCATGACTCCGGCGCAGGTGGAGGCGGCCCTGGGTAAGCCGGACAAGAAAGTCACACTTCCGACCAAACAGACTTACTACTATAAAGATATGAAAGTGATTTTCAAGGACGGCAAAGTTGTGGATGTGCAATAGATAGTTCCAGGCGTGGAGAGCCGCCATGAAGTGGGTGTGGTTTGTCGGCCTAGCCGGGGTTAATCTCGTTTGCCTCCTCGCGGCTGAGCCGCAGGCTCTGCCTTCGCGCCCTTCACCGGTGGTCGGCGGAATTCAAATTACGTCGACCCGCGTCAATCTCGGAGGAGCTTGGCGCAGGCGCACGACCAAGCCAACGCCAGTCGAGCCAGACAAAACGTTTCTGGACATTTTCAGGGACGGCGAAGCCTACAAGCTCGGCGACGATGTTGTCGACACCAAGCTGGTGGCCGCTCTGGCGAATGCACTGCGAGAGCCGGTGAATCCCGAGCCAAATCGAGAGGACTTGGGATTTACCTCTGCCTGGCTCAAGGCCAATGCATCTTCCCTAGGTCAGAATTTTGCAGCAACCGTTTACTATGGCGGCGGCAATCATATTCACCAAGCCGCTTTTGAATCGGCCTTCGCCGATCCCGCGGTCGTGGACAAGGCAGTTCCGCTTTTGTTCCAGCACCGCTTCTGCGTCGATTGCGATCACTTCACCCAGTCCGTCGAGATTTCCGTCCGATTCGATGACGGCACGCGGATTGACGCGAGAACATCTTCAGAATCTCCCTACATGCTGCCATGGCACTTGCAAAGCGGCGGCAGAGACGTGGTCGCTTACAACGCGGACATTTCGCGCGCGATCGCCGCGCTCATGCCGGAAGTTTCGGCCAACCGCTCCCGGCTCGCAGGCGAACATCTCGCCACCGAACTGGGACACATTGTGTTGAACGAGGAAGAGAAAGAAGCCAGGTTGCAGGATATCGAAAACGAAACCGGCGAAACACTTAGCGCGATTCGATCTCGATACACGGTAGGGTACGCTGGGATCAACAAACTCCCCGAGTCTGGGTTGTTTGGAACTGGCGAGGCAGAGTCCAATCTTCATTTGCAGCTTACGACGCCGGATTGGCCGCCCAACTTTCGCGAGGAAGTGGCGCTGGCGTACGTGAACGGAAGCGTCGTTGGCACCGAGAAGTTCCTGAGCGATGGTCCGAAATTCGAGAAGTTGGTGCTATCGGTTCCATGGCTGGGTAACTTTGTGCGGAATCATCCGAAGGTGCCGATTGAACTGTCGTTTGTCCACGACGCCTCATTGAGCGACGCGGCGCTGACGCTGTTTTCAGCGGATATGAAGGCGATCGGGCGAGAAAAGCAGATCCCCGAGGTGGAGGGAGCCAAGGACAAGATCGCCCTTCTTTCGCTCGGGTCCGGGACGACGCACTCCCAGTGGCTCGTGTTTCCCGACCAGCACATGCTTCTGTGGAGGTATTGGCAACTTGGCGCAGTAGAGCCGGACCTTCCCCCATGGGCGGCGAGTGCGGCAAGACCGTGTTCCGAGCCCAAGAATTTCATTCACTGCGTTGGAAGAGACGTTTCGCCAGCAGGTGGCAGTTTGGATTTGGAGCAGGGTCATAAACAGTAAGGGTCAGGCGAGGTCGGAGATGTGGGTGGATTCGCGGCTGTGTTTCCCGACTTGAAGCTAAGGCCTGCGAATCCAACAGCTTCGCCGAGCGATACAGTACCTCCGTACCGTGCCTAGTACTTCAGTTACCATTCCTGCAGTGACCACCCGTCGGCTGAGCCGGATCTACCGCTAATTGTGCATATAGACCTCTAAGCCCCAATATATAGAGATACCCCTTTCCGTCTAGTTCCGACAATTCCAGAAAACGGGCAGAAAACCCAAAGAAACACGGAGATTCGCTTCGAGCCGGGGTTTTACAGGGCTGATATATGCTCGGGACACCGAAAGCCCTCGGAGAGGCAATTGAGGGCGAGGCAGTCTCCCAAGCAAAGCCCGCGTGTCCGGCAGATTCGGAGCGGGACGAAACTGGTGGGAGGGGTAAAGGGAACTGGGTCACCGAATATGGCCGATTCGCGGGAAGTCATGAACATTCGCCAGGCGTCGCAGTATCTGGGCGTGAGTCCGGACACTCTCTACAAATACGTCGGCGAACAGAAGATTCCCGCATTCAAGTTAGGCAACCGCTGGCGCTTTAAGAAATCGCGGCTGGACCAGTGGATGGAAGAGAAGTCGAGCGAGATGGAACCGCAGGCGAAGCGCAAGGCGAAAGCGGCGGGAAAAGCCGCCGGGCAGATTTAGGGAAGTTTAGAAAAACGTCGCGGGCGAAAGCGTCCGCGCCACACACAAAGGTGGGCACATGTTTGGATTCGGATCGAAGTCCATTGTTGGCCTGGATGTAGGCTCCTCGAGCATCAAGGCGGTGGAGCTCAAGAAAAAGGGCGGGCAGATTGAAGTGGCGCACCTGGGACTGGAACCGCTGTCCTCCGACATCGTGGTCGATTCGATGATCGTGGACTCGGGTACGGTTTCGAGCGCGATTTCGAAACTGTTTCTCGACAACGCGATCAAGACCAAGTCCGTGGCCACCGCGGTGAGCGGACACTCGGTGATCGTGAAAAAGATTTCGTTGCCTTCGATGAGCGACCAGGAGCTGGCCGAGACCATCGAGAAGGAAGCGGCCCAGCACATTCCATTCGATCTGGCCGACGTGAGCCTGGACTACCAGATCCTGTCCGACGAAGTGGGCAGCCCGCAGATGGACGTTCTCCTGGTGGCGGTGAAGAAGGACAAGATTCTGAACTACACCAACGTACTCTCGATGGCGGGACGCACCCCGGCTATTGTCGACATTGACGCGCTGGCTCTGCAGAACTGCTACGAGTACAACTACCAGCCGGCGCCTGGCCAGGTGGTGGCGCTGCTGAATCTCGGCGCCAGCGTCATGAACATCAACATCGTGAAAGGCACGACGCCGCTGTTCCCGCGTGACGTCAGCGTGGGCGGGCATCAGTACACCGACTCGCTGCAGAAGGAACTGGACCTGAGCTTCGACGACGCGGAGTCGCTCAAGCTGGGCAACAAAGTTGGAACGGTGAGCGAGGATGCGAAGCAGCCGATCCTGCAGCAGGTGACCGAGATCATCGTGTTGGAAATTCAGAAGACTTTCGATTTCTTCCGGGCCAGCGCGGCCGGCGAGCATATCGAGAAAATCTACCTGGCGGGCGGTTCGTCGAAAGTACCGGGCCTGGTGGAGGCGTTGCGGCAGGAGTTCTCCATGCCGGTGGAGTTGTTGAATCCGTTCCAGCGGGTAACGCCGCCGATTGAAGGACACGGAGCGGAGCTGGTCGAGCAGAACCCCGGCCAGATGGCAGTGGCGGTGGGCTTGGCCCTGAGGAGCTTTGAATCCCTATGATCAAAATTAACCTGCTCGAAAATTCCAAGGGCAAGAACAAACGGGGTGGCGGCGGCGGTCCATCGATGCCTTCGGTGGAACTGGGCGATATGGGATCGCCCAAGCTGAAGGTTCTGGTGGTGCTGGTGCTGGCAGGTTTGTTCAACCTGGGCTACTGGTACCGGCTGGATCACCAGTCGAAAGCGATCGCGACCCGGATGGCGGACGCGGAGAGGAAAAACCGCGAACTGGGTGACGTGAAGGCGCGGTTCCTGGAGCGCCAGACCCAGGCTGACAACTACAAGCGGCGCGTGGACGTGATCGACGGGCTGCGCTCCAACCAGACCGGTCCAGTCAATCTTCTGGCCATGCTGGGCGAGACGGTGAACAACACCGAAGCGGTTTGGCTGAGCAAGATGGACGATACGGGTACCGCGGTGAAACTGGAAGGGACGGCTCTGAGCACCGATGCCGTGGCCAACCTGATCGCGAACCTGCAGAAGACCGGCTACTTCAAGACCGTCGAGATTGACGAAACGTATCAGGACGACCAGATCAAAGACATGCAGGCGTTCCAGTTCACCCTGAACTGCGAGAAGGGAAAGTCCTAAGCATTAGGGGCACGAGGCGGACCTATGGCGAACTTTAGCGAACTGTCGGGCATAAAGCAGTGGGGAGCGGTAATCCTGGGGGGAGCCATTGTAACGGCGGCCCTGTACTTCGCGGTATTCAAAAGCCAGAACGAGAAGAACACCGCCGCGCAGCACGCCCTGGAAGAAAAGATTACGGAAAACAACGAGCTCGAGTCCTACCGGCCCAAGCTGAAGCAGATTGAGCAGCAGCTGGCCGAGCTGAAACAGCAGCTGGAAATCGAGCAGCGCATTGTGCCCGA
>Ga0070733_10001054_pt1 | contig 20907 bp, 15 predicted proteins | sample Coa_R1_9_FD_66450 | JGI IMG/M metagenome (GOLD analysis project Ga0070733, IMG submission 66450) | Surface soil microbial communities from Centralia Pennsylvania, which are recovering from an underground coalmine fire - Coalmine... | ecosystem: Environmental > Terrestrial > Soil > Unclassified ... | reverse complement strand
TAATCTATGTGCTTATTAATGTACGCGCTCTACAGCGGGCGAAATCCATGAATAGACGACTTCTACTCAGAGAATAGTTCCGACCCTCATAATATCTCCCTCGCCAGTAATTTAGCGCATGCCTTGATCGCAAACTTGACCAAAGTACGCTGCATGGCCTCATCAGGGGAGGGGTGACCCTCGCGGTCGCCCTGAACGGCGTCTGGTGGTCAAGATGCCCACAATGCTCAAGAGCAGCAGCAGCGCGCCCAGGCTTAGGCGGCCCGTGGGCTGGCTCAAATCCAATACGGGTGGCAGTGTGGGCGCTGTCGGCTCTATACTACTCCTACCAGCTCTTATTGAGGAAGACGGTTGTGGTGTTGGCTGCACAGCCTTGTCTACCGGTGTCGCTTTTTGACGACCAGTCGCAATTTGAGTGTCAAGAGCATGCGGAGCGGTGGCGTGCTCCTGCGGTATTGTTCCTGCTCCGGGTGCAGTATGAGTGACACCATTAAAGCTGGGAGTTGATGCCGTTTCCGCTGCGCCTCTGCCGAAAGGAATATTCGCCAGCAGGCCAGACATGATGAAGAGGAAGCCAATCACAGCCGCGAGGGTACACACCGCCCGCACGGCGCGCCGCAGTGTATAGTGCTGGAGTCTACCTTGCTGTGCTGGACGCGCCTGCGGGCGAGCCGCTGGTATTTGCCTGGGCGCGCTAGCAGCTGGCAAGGTGAAAGAGCGCGGCAGCTCAGGCTGCGGCATAGCATGTAGCAAGACGACGGTGCGGCGCAGTTGTGCCAGGGCGCTCTGGCAGCGCGGGCAGTTTTGTAGATGAGCATCAAAAAAAACTTGCTCCTGGTGAGTAAGCTGCTTATCTAGAAAAGCCGATAGCTGCTCAGTTGTCAGATGCTCCTGCTGTGTCACGCCGATACTCCGTCTCTATATTGAATTTATTCTCTATCAGAGAGTAAACGATAATTCCCCGGTAAAAGTTCCCTGTGCTTCAATAAGTAGCGGCGCAGCCGCACCCTGCCGCGCGCAATACGCGAGCGCACCGTGCCAAGCGTGGTCTGCGTGGCAACAGCGATTTCTTCGTAGGAGAGGCCCTGGACATCGCACAGAATCACGGCCACGCGCTGATCGAGCGGCAATTCCTCCAGTCCGCGTTGGATGACCTGTTGCAATTCCTGGGTCAACAAGGCCTCTTCGGGGTTGACATCCTGTCCGGTTTCGATTAAGGAACTCATGGTACTGGCCGAGTATGGTTCATCTTCGTCGGTCAGGCTGTCCAGTGAATCGACAGGGTGACGATGCGCGCGACGCCAGTGATCGCATGCCTGGTTAGTAGCGATTCGCAGCAGCCAGGCGCGAAATGAGGAACCTCCCCGGAAAGATGGCATGGCGCGGAACGCTGCAAGAAATGTCTCCTGCGTCACATCGGCAGCAATATCACGATCACCCAGCATGCGCAGAATCACCGTAAATGCGGTTTGCTGGTAGCGCAATACCAGTTGATTAAATGCGCCGACATCCCCACGCTGGCTGCGAGCAATAAGCAACTGCTCATCCTCGCGCGCTGTCTCTGCCATACAATGCCTCACTCCCGTCATTTTGGCAGGGCTTGTGAATGATTGCCAGGGCGGCCGCAAGGATCGCCCCTACCCTGCCCGTCATTTTGGGGTCTGGTGTAGCATAAAACTGCTCTTCTATACTATACTACGTTGGTTGTATTGCATTCCCTGTCATGACTTCCTTAGTACCGCCCAAAAGTACAGAAATGGGGCTTTCCGCCGGCTTCATCCGTTAATAGTTAGGAGGTAAACTGTGTATCTAGCCCTGGAGCAAGAGAATAATAGAGATGAATGATAGGCACCATATTGTAAAACAACCACTTTATGGGGTAGGACAAGTATTTCATCGTTGCGGTCAATGGATAGCGCGTATGCTGGAAGATCGGCAGCTTGGTGGCAAGCAGAATAGTATCGCTGTGCTCGATGGTGTGCGTGCAATAGCTTTTCTAATGGTGATGGTATTTCATATCAACCGCATAACCGGCGATGCTCTCTGGAACAGGATGGCGAATCAATTGACCTCGTCGGTTTCAACGGCTGGTGGTACGGGTGTGACACTCTTCTTTGTGTTATCCGGTTTCCTGCTATTTATGCCGTTTGCTAAATCGCTGCTCTTTGAAAGTCAATGGCCGCTTGCGCGTGTCTTCTACATGCGCCGTGTGCTGCGTATTGTTCCCGCCTATTATGTGTGCCTGTTCATTATCATCTTAACGACGCACCCCGAATACCTGCAACGCGACCACCTGAAATATCTGTTCCTCTTCCTTACTTTCTTTATGGACTCGTCGCGCGTCACTTTCAGGCAGATTAATGGCCCGTTCTGGACGCTGGCGACCGAGTGGCAATTCTACATGCTATTGCCGATCATTGTCATTGTATTTCTGGGGCTGGTTAAAAGTATTCCGCAACATCGACGTTTCGCGGCTGTTACAATGTGTATTGCATTACTTATCCTCCTGGGACTTGCGGTGCGCGGGCTTGGTCTTTATTTTTTAGATTACCCCACCAGGACCGTGTTGGTGCCTCGCTCCGTTCTCAACGTGATCCTGTTTTTCACCTTTGGTATCACGGGCAAGTACACAGAAGATTTCGCCGTTGGCATGTTCATCAGCCTGTGCTACATCTATGTGCAGCATCCTTCTACCAATCGCAAGTTCGCTGAGACGTGGCAGGAGCTCAGCCTGTGGCTGTGGGGCTCCGGCATCCTGATATGGGTCTTCGATGCGATGTGGCATTTCAACCATGAAATGCATGGTTGGCCTTTTCTAAATGGCCTGCTGCCCGCCTATGACTGGATCAACGAGATGATGCTCGCCTTTGGTTTTGGTGCGATTATCGCAGCTATCTTGTATGGTCCGCGAGTGCTCCAAAAACCTTTTGAATGGGCGCCCCTGCGCTGGATCGGCTTAATTTCCTATAGTCTTTATATGTGGCATCTTCCTCTGCTCATCCTCTTTCAATCGCAAGTGCTGCCGCTGCTGCATCTCACCAACAAATTCGCTGTTTATGGTACGTTCTGGATATGGGGCATCTTCGTGATCTTTCCTTTCGCTTTCCTCTCCTATATGCTGATAGAGAAGCCCTGGATGAAGCAAGGCGATCGCTGGCGCTCGGTGATCGAGAAGAAGCATCGTGAAAAACTCAAGGCGCTGAAATTACCTCAAACAGAAGTGGCAGATGAAGCAAACGCTGCCGCACCACAGGAGGCTATGAGCAGGTAGTTTCCAGGGCGTGGGCTTGTCCCCGCCCTGGTTTCTGTGAAACTGCCGTTATTTCTACATTGACACTCCCTGGACTGGATGACTATAATACTTTACAGAACCGCATATCATTTGTTGTGGTGAAAGTTGTCTGATTCGCTGAGGAAGCAGCAGCACCCGCCCCTAATGTTCTGTCGGATGTCGCCTGCACAGTTCCAGAGCGAAGCGAGTATCCCTGGAGGAGACCTTCTATGGCTACCACCGATGGACTTGAAGACATCGTAGCAGCGCATTCCAGTATTTGCGACCTGGATGGCAAACAAGGCAAATTATCGTACTATGGTGTTGATATTCACGATTTAGCGCGTTACTCCTCGTTTGAGGAGACTGCTTACTTGCTCTGGCATGGCGTTCTTCCTACAAGGACGCAGTTAGAAGATGTGACAGCGCAGCTTCAGACCAATCGCACGCTTCCAGCCCCCGTCAGTCACTTTATGCGCCTGTTGCCTAAAACGTCTACGCCAATGGATGTGTTACGAACTACTGTCTCCGCGCTCTCCTCCTTCGACCCTGATGCGGGTGACAACTCTCGTGTAGCCAATGTTCGTCGTTCAATCCGCCTCACTGCAGTCATGCCAACTATTGTAGCGGCCTGGGATCATATACGCAGCGGTAAAGAGTCTGTTGAGCCTCTGGCCGGTGAAAATCACGCCACAAATTTCCTGTACATGCTGAATGGCGAAATGCCCGATGAATACAATGCGCACGTGCTCGATACCGCGCTGATTTTGCATGCCGACCACGAGTTGAACGCCTCGACTTTCGCGGCGCGTGTCACGGCTGCCACTCTCGCGAGTATGTATGCCGCCATCACCTCCGCCATCGGCGCGCTCTCCGGCCCGCTGCACGGCGGCGCGAACGAGCAGGTGATACGCATGCTCCTCAAGATTGGTGAGGTTGATAAAGCGGAAGCATACATCGCAGACGCGCTTGAGCGCAAACAGCGTATTATGGGTTTCGGCCATCGCGTCTATCGCACAGAGGATCCGCGCGCGACTCACTTGCGCCAGATGTCGGAAGAACTGGGCAAACGCGCAGGCGAATCGCGCTGGTATGAAATGTCGCGCATCATCGAGGACTACATCAAAGCCCATAAAGGTCTCTATGCCAACGTTGACTTCTACTCTGCTTCTGTCTACTATACGATGGGCATTCCGATTGACCTGGATACGCCTATTTTCGCATGCAGCCGTATCTCTGGCTGGACTGCTCACGTGCTGGAACAGTTCGGCAATAACCGCCTGATCCGTCCTCGCGCCGAATATGTCGGCCCGAAAAATGTGCATTACGTGCCACTTGGCGAGCGGGAGTAAGCTTCTGGGGCGGCTGCGTGATCTGTAGGGACAAGGGGATGTTGGGTGTGGATGTGGGGGCCTTGTGCTTGTCCAGAGGGGTTGGCGATGACCGACGGGTATTATTGTGTCCGTTGATAGGCAACCCACCAGGACGAGGACAAGCACAAGGCCCCCACATCCGCTCTACACCGCCCCTTGTCCCTACAGGACGAAAGCATTACAACAACTTCTGCACATCCTTCTTCATATCTGCGTAACTCTGATAGCGGGCCGAGCGTTCCTCCATGAGGGCACGGTTCAATATGGCTTCTAGTTCGGGGGAGATGAGCGGGTTCAACTGGCGTGCTGGAGGAAAGACGGGATAGTGCGGCGGCGCGTAATTGGTCAGCGCGTGGTGCATAGTGGCGGCCAGCATGTAGATGCAGGTGCGATGGTCATAAGGAATATCCTTCACGGGTATATAGGGAGAGAGCAGGATTTTCTGCGTGGTAAGGCGTCTTGCCAGTCCTGGACGCGCTTCAGGCGGCGGCGGCTGGACCTGGAAACCGACCAGCATGGCTCGTCCGCGCGCATTTTCGATAATGATGTTGGCGGGCGAGATATCGAAATGGCGCAGGGGCGGTCGCTGCAGTTCCATGGCCATCAAGATATTGAGCATATTGTTCATATAGCCAATGACTTCGCGCTCGGATAGGGGCTTGAGCAGCTTTTGCAGCAGTTCTTCCATATTTTCCCCGTCGATGTAATCTTCTACAAGATAGTAATGTTTGCCTTCCGCGAAACGATCCAGCACCCTGGGGACCAGGGGATGGCGGAATTTTGCCAGGGATTCGGTGGCTTTTTCGTAGTACACGATCTCTTTGCGGCGGCGCTCGATGGGATTATCCGCGCACTCCCAGCGCTTCATGATTACCCGTCGTTCACGATTCTTAGTATCGATGGCAAGCGACGTCGTCACCTTTGTTTCGTCGCTTTGTTTGAGCACATGCTTGATGATGTAGCGTTCCTGCCGCACGCTGACGCCTGAAAGCGGACTGCGCGCTACCAGGTTCGGCGGGATGGTCAGACGGCCACAATTGGCGCAGCAGCGCTGCCCGAAACGCACGGGGGTATCGCAGTAAAGACAAAGGCGATCATCATAGTCTGCGCCGCACATGCTGCACCGCTGCGCACCGCTGCGATTCTGGTGTCCGCAGCGCTGGCAGACATAGCGTTGCAAAGCCGTTTGAACGGCGCTGCTATACTTCTCTGCAAACTCGATGACGCTGCGGTAACGCTGGCGATGGTCTTTAGCCAGCGCGCGCAGCAGAACCGCGCTGACCTCGACAGGAATACGCGGGTTCCACTGCTGGGGAGAAGGTGGCTGGCTACGCAAATGGGCGTTCCACATCTGCTCAATTTGTTTATAGAGGAATGGCGGGCGGCCCGCCAGTAATTCATAGATGCAAACGGCCAGCGCGTATTGGTCGGAGTCGCGCCGGGGATTGCCCTGCCACTGCTCCGGCGGCATGTAGGGCGCGGTTCCCGTCACCTCGCCCAGCGAGGCGTGCGTTTGCATGCCAAGATAGAAAGTCGCGCCAAAGTCCGAGAGCAGGATTTGCCCGTTACGCCCTATCAGCAGATTACCTGGTTTGACATCCTGGTGAATCAGCCCATTTTCATGCACGTGATAGAGCGCGGACGCCGCCTGTTGCAGGTAAGGTATCAGTTCTTCAGCGAAAGCCAGGCGTCTGCTGCCGTCCTCTTTACGAAAGAGGTCGAGGATAGTCTTTGGCGCGTATTCCATCACCAGGTAGGGACGACTATCATCGAGATGCCCGAAGTTGTAGACGGGCAAAATGTTGAGGTGCTGCATGTTGGCGATGCGCTGCGCCTCGGCAAAAAAACTATCGCGCGCTTTTTCATTGAACTGGTCAACGCGCAGTACCTTTAACGCGAGGATGCGAGCCAGCGGCGCGGGTTCGCGCACCTGGTAGACATGCCCGTAGGTTCCCGTGCCGACGAAGGAAACAACTTCATAGATGCCGAGGCGCGCTCCCTGTACGAGGAAGTCGCAGCGCTGGCAGACTTTCGCCGCATCGGGGTTCTCATGTCCCCCAGCTGGTCGTGGATTCAGACATCGGGCCACAAAAATCTATCCTATACATTTTATTGATGATGTAATGGCATGCTGGTACTTCTCATAAGTATGTACGCTCTTGTGGGTTGCGGGTTGCGGATGCAATTAGGAGTACTACCTTTCAGTTGTTGCCTTGTCTCCATTCTTACTCTTCATCCTCATATTGAGGTAGTCCTCTTGATCTGTTTCTTTCAGGATAAAGAAGAAGCCATGCCATAGTTCGTCATCTTCTTTCAACGTCCACGTATTCCAGGCAAGCGGTCCATTCCGGCTTTCCTTGGTGAGCACGCATCCCGCATGCTCTAGTTGTGTTTTGTAATGAGCGGCCAGCGTCGAGAGATCAGTATTCGTTTCAAGGGTACCATCAGAATGAACTGATTTTCGTTAACCAATCGTGATAAGAGAAAGAATCGGTAATTCTGTCGATGTTGTTCATGGAGATGCTTGTATGCAAAATAAGATACTTAAACGTAGAACTTCCCGCTCTCTATTGCATGGAGTGATGGTACGCATTATAGCGCCGTTGCTGCTCTTTATGCCGGTGCTGGCGAGTTGTAATGCGCCTGCGCCACTTCAATATGTGCCTGTCGACCTGGGGATCCCATCTCAGGCATTAAACTCACCGGTAATTGGGCCATTGCCGGATACTACGGAGCTGCATGTGCGCATTACCTTTAAGGTCAGCCAGGAGGTGATTAATAAGTTGAGCAGCCAGGTGCATCCGCACCAACCCTCGCATCTTGAAAAGCTGGCAAATCAAATTGGTATCGATGATGCCACGTATCAGAAAATCAAGGCTTTCTTCAATCTACAAGGCATCGTATTGAACTTGAGTAAATTGCGTACCAACCTCAGTATCGACGCGAAGGCCAGCACCTTTGCAAAATTGTTTCAGACCCATTTTGTCGTCCATAAGTACAATGGGCGCACCTTTTTCACGCCCGCGACGCCGCCTAAATTGCCGCGCTTCATAGTAGACATGCTCGTTGCTATTACCGGGCTCGATAACTATAGCACCGCGCCGCAGCATACCTTTGCTGTTCAGCCTGCCAGCAATCCGCGCTCGGCGTATTATCCCGCGCAAGATTGCTACCCGCTGCAAGATACATTGTTGCCGATGGATGTAGCGCATGCCTATGGCTATGATCAACTCTGGAACAAGGGCTGGCATGGCGAGAATATGACGGTGAACCTGGTCGAGATAGATGGTTTCTACCAGGATGATATTCAAAACTACCTTGATTGCATTAACTTTCAGGGCAATCTGAATGTCGTCAGTGTGGATGCGCAGCCTTCAGATGCTGTTGGGGAGACCGCCCTGGATATTGAAATGGTGGCGGGGCTGGCCCGTTCGGTCAATATTGTTGATTATCAGACCGATGGCAATTCCAGTGGCGACGTCTGGTCGCAGGTGAATGATGAATTGCAACAAATTCTCAACGACAACACGAATAACGCCAATGCGGGAAGTGTAGTCAGCATCAGCCTGGGAACGGCAGAGGGCGATATTACCGGCAGTGATCGTAATGCCATTGATGCGAGCCTACGACTTTTGACGCAGGTCGAACATATGCGCATTTTTGTCGCCAGTGGTGATTGCGGAGCCTTTAGTGACCGCATTTATCACGATCTCTCGGTCAGTTTCCCCGCCAGTGATCCCTGGGCAACTTCGGTAGGTGGAACGGTACTGAACGTGGATGGCAGCCAACACCGGGCCGGTGAAGTCGCCTGGTCGGATTCATCAGATCTTTCGACCTGTGAAAACCAGTGGGGAAGTGGCGGCGGCAATAGCCAGGTGTATGCCCATCCTGGCTGGCAAGAAGCCGGTGGCATCAATAATCAATTCTCTGCCGGCAATCATCGCCAGATACCAGATATAGCGGCGGCGGCATATGCCCTGGCGGTCTTCTTCAACGGTCAATGGGGGGCAGTCGGGGGCACCAGCGCGGCAGCGCCCATCTGGGCCGCGGGTATGGTATTAGTGAACGAGGGCTTGATCCAGCAAATTAGAAAATTTACCGCGTCTCCCCAATTGTTCTACGTGGTTGCTCAAGGATGGGACGGCCTGCACCCCTATTATGATGTGACAAGAGGAAATAACCTCTATTATCCCGCCACCCCTGGATGGGATTATACAACAGGTCTTGGCACCCCGAACCTGGGAGATTTCTACTATGTTCTCTGTCAAAGGCTGATGAGCGCATCCTTTTAGCATAAGCTTTTCTACGGAAGTGTTGTGCTACGCTACTTCGGATGAAGGAAAGCACAAAAAAAGCAGAGATCACCAGCCTGGTGGCCTCTGCTTTTAATAGCAATGCTCTGTATCGGTCTAGCCTACGCTGCCCGACATCTCCAACTGGATCAGGCGGTTCAGTTCGACGGCGTACTCCATCGGGAGTTCCTTCGTGATTGGCTCGATGAAGCCGTTCACAATCAGGGAGTAGGCTTCAGACTCGTCGAGGCCGCGACTCATCAGGTAGAAGAGCTGGTCCTGGCCGACCTGCGAGACGGTGGCTTCGTGGCCGACCTCGGTCTGGTTCTCTTCGACGCGAATGGTCGGGTACGTGTCGGTGCGCGCCATCTCGTCCAGCAGTAGCGCGTCACAGCGCACGCTGGATTTGGTGTGGTGCGCGCCAGAGTTGATACGCACAAGTCCACGATAGGAGGCGCGGCCGGTACCCTTGGAGACCGACTTCGACAGGATTTGCGAAGTGGTGTATGGCGCAAGGTGCGTCACTTTCGCGCCCGCGTCCTGGTGCATGCCATCGGAGGCGAAGGCCACCGAGAGAATATCACCGCGCGCGCCCGGCTCCATCAACAGTACCGCCGGGTACTTCATGGTGACTTTCGAGCCGAGGTTGCCATCGACCCATTCCATCGTGGCATCGCCGTAGGCAGCGGCGCGCTTGGTCACCAGGTTGTACACGTTCTTCGACCAGTTCTGGATGGTGGTATAACGCACGCGCGCGCCCTTCATGACTTTGATTTCGACTACTGCGCTGTGCAGACTATCGCTGGCATAAGTTGGCGCTGTGCAGCCTTCTACATAATGGACATAGGAGCCAGGAGCGGCGATAATCAGCGTGCGCTCGAACTGACCCATGTTTTGCGCGTTGATGCGGAAGTAGGCTTGCAGCGGAATCTCCACGCGCACGTTTTCCGGCACGTAGACAAAGCTGCCGCCGCTCCACACCGCGCTGTTTAGCGAGGCGAACTTATTGTCCGAGGGCGGAATGACGGTGCCGAAGTGCTCTTTGATAATGTCGGGGTACAGGCGCAGCGCGGTATCCATGTCGGTGAAAATCACGCCTATCTTCTCAAGATCTTCGCGCACCTTGTGATAGACGGCCTCGCTCTCGTACTGCGCGGTGACACCGGCCAGGTATTTACGCTCGGCCTGGGGAATGCCCAGGCGATCAAAGGTATCTTTGATTTCGACGGGCACATCCTCCCACGTCCTGCCCTGCTCTTGCACCGGTTTAATATAGTAGTAGATGTCGTCGAAGTTGATTCCAGAGAGGTCGGCGCCCCAGGTGGGCATCGGACGCTTCTCGAAGAGGTCCAGGCTCTTGAGGCGGAATTTGCGCATCCAATCGGGTTCGCCCTTCATCTCGGAGATCTGCTCGACAATTTTGCGATCCAGCCCCTTTTTGGACTTAAAGGCATAGTTCTCAGCCACGTGAAACCCAGGACTATACGCCTGTTGCTCCACATCGAATACCTGACTCATAGAATATACTCCATCTTGCAGGTGATTACCTGATAATTTACTATCAAAAGAAGCTATCGGCTTCTATTTGCTAATCCTTAGCTCTTTACTCGGATTTACTTGTATTATATGGCTTCTGACCATGATTGTCAAGTCGAACATGACCGCTAGGAGCTGTAAGTCTTTGCTTTGAAGCGGTCTTCATAAGCAATCCGTTGTATCTCCTGCCAGGATAAGGTTTTTTTCAGACGGCCTGCCGCGCCTCGAAGTGAAGCGATAGTGGGATAACGTGGGACCCTTATCCGTACAACCCCTTCATCGTCAATCACAAAGGCGATTTTGTCGTTGGTCGCGAGGCCAAGATATTTACGGACTTCCACGGAAATATTTACCTGTCCTTTGCCGGTGATAGTCGAGACGATCTCTTTTATATAGTCTTCCTGTAGTTTTCCTGTGATTTTCTGATCTCTGTCTGGTAACGAAAATATACTACTTTTCCTTACTTTTGTCGATTGGTCGTATATTGCACCTACCTTCTGAGTAGCTCCTGTTTCTTCTCGCTGTGCTATGGCTGGGAGAAGAGCGTAACAAGGAAGTTGCGCTCTCCTCTTTATTTATGTGCTAGAGATCAGGCGCGGCGAGGCCATGCGCGCCAAGCGAGAAGGAGAGTTCGCCGCCGTGGTGCAGATCGTGCTCGATCACGTGCCAGGTCACCCACTGGCGCGAGAGTTCGTATGGCTTGCCCCATCGCTCGCCTCTGAAAATATATTCCATATCTTCCGGTGTCCAGCGTTGCAGACATTCCTGCCAGGCGCGAAATGTAACCGCCAGGCCGCGCACCAGTTCAGTGGTGGATGGGACATCACCATCATATTTCCAGTGTGCAATAGCCATCGCCTCTGCGTCCAGGCTGCCATCACCTATAGCGAGAGCCAACCAACCGGCGCGCGTGTGTACAATATGCTTCGCGAGCTGGCCGATCGAACGCAAGTTTGGAGATATTCTGAGTTCCAGTTGTTCAGGCGTCAGAGGCTCGATGGCCTTGACAAGATGGCTCTGGTAGACATCCCAGCCTTGATAAAAGTTCCAGGGAGAGACGGTATTCTGTGTCATGTTTTCTTGCTCCTTGTCATATCGTATAAATATGTATTCAACTGAACTGGCGAACACTTATTTAATAGTATACCGACATCAGCCGACAACGTCCCGCGAACGACCAGGTTTTCCAGAGTTTTTCGAAAGTCGAGCTTCAAGGGCGACCGCAAGGGTCACCACCCCACATCATCCACCACCCCCGCCCTTACAATGACTACGATATTTGGCCGCATCGCAACTTTCGAAAAGCCCTGCCAGCTTTTCTACCACGAATTCGTACACCCTCGGAGTGAGTCATGAACCTACTTGACGGTCTTACCATGACTTGCTATTATGACTGCGGCATTTGGAGAGGCTACATTCTTCAAATGAGATTGCGCCCGTAGCTCAGTGGATAGAGCATCGGTCTTCTAAACCGCAGGTCGTGGGTTCGAGTCCCGCCGGGCGCGCCTCCTCGCAATTAAACGTATCTCTTACTAATCGTGGTCTTCATGAGGAAGTGGCAGGATTATTGCATCAAGTGAGCAGTAAAAACAGGGTGACCACGAGGATCACCCTGGAGAATCTATTGGCTGGACGCTTAAGGGGACGACATCATTCGTGTCAACTGTGAATTAGCTCTTAACAGCTCTCGCCAACTTGGAGAAAGACGGGCCTTTTCCTTTGCGACCTGGGCCGATGAGCCTGCCTATCCAGAGAAGCATGAATGTTCCAGTGGTGAACGCTGCCAGTGTTATTTTCGTCAAGTCAAGTACGGGTTCAATACGCACACCATCTTTAGACATCACGATCACGGCAACCGGGCGTCCTCGACTGCCACCGCCGCCGCCACCGCCGCTGCCCGTCGAGTTTCCTTGTTCATCGACGGGGCCGGAACCAGTTCCCATACCCAGACCCACGGCGATTTCAGAGCAAGGAATAATAGTTGCTCCATCACGCTCTACGGGCTGTCCGAAAACGGTATCCACGCTCGCGCTGTTCACTAGCTGGCCCAGTACCTGCTCTAAAGAGCCTACAACGGGTGACTTTGCGATTTTCTCGTCAATCATGTTTGTGTCTCCTCCTTCTCTTAAGAAACGACGACATGCCGAAGGCTATTGTCAATTCGACCAGTGTAATGCTGAAAATGATACGCGAGGTAGTATCCTTGATAGGTACCCTGCGCCATGTCTGTCCCTGCTGGACCTCAATGGCTGCCGGTCGATTCCAGGTCAATCCACCGCCCGGCCAGCGCACCTTCATCGCTCTCGTAACAGGGATGACCTGCCCATAGCGAGTTGCGATGGGTTTTCCCCTTGACGTATTGACCTGCAAAATGGGTTCTTTCGCTGCTGATTGCATACCTTTATCGCTCACTCTATCCAGTTAGAAACGCGCTACAGAAGTAAATATCCTGATTCCATAGTATCATATTAAAAGTCTGCTTCATGGCGACCGCAAGGGATCGCCACTACTATACAAGACGAGTTCGACGGGCAATAGAATATAGTAGTGGCGATCCCTTGCGGTCGCCATGCCGTCGTTTCTCATCTCGTAGAGACTCTTAAGTAGCTGACGTCCAGGCGTCACAAAGCGCATCACAAATGAACAGCGGCTTATTACCACTCGCCATGAGGATCAATTGTGATCGCGCCTGCCGGTCTGTCCAGCCTGAAAGGGCGGATGAGGTCCGGCGTGACCTCCGTGACGATCGCTTCGGCAAGTGTTTTGCCGGTGATCGCGGAGAGCATAATGCCTACGCTGCCATGACCCACTGCCAGCGTCACGTTCTGCCAGCCGGGCGCAGGCCCCAGCACGGGCAGATTATCCGGCATTTTCGGGCGCAATCCCGTCCACATACGTTCAATCGCGCTCTGCTCTAATGAGGGGATGAGCCTGATAGCCGTACTGAGAAGCCATGCCACGCCACCAGCCGTCAGTTGTTTCTCGAAGCCAGCTTCTTCTTTTGTCGCGCCTACGATGACCGTGCCATCCTGTTTGGGCGCGAGATAAATGGCCTCGCCGAAAATAATATGAAGGAGTGGTGAGGCGGGTTGGCGCAATGCCAGGATTTGCCCGCGCTGCGGAGCGACGGCCAGCTTTATGCGCAGCCACTCACTCCACTGCCCAGCCCACGCGCCAGCCGCAATAACAAGGTGATCGCAGGCAATTGTTTCGCCCTGAGATGTAACAACACCTGTCATCCTGCCGTTATGCTGCTGTATGCCTGTAATGGGAGTGTGGCTGCGCAATATTGCGCTAGCATTGGCGGCAGCCTGTGCGAAAGCTTTGACCACTTGCGAAGCTCTGATTTGCGCTTCTTCGGGAGCGTAGAGACCTGCGCACACATCAGGTGAGAGCGTCGGCTCGCGCCGGCGCGCTTCTTCGCCCGTCAACCAGTGTAGCTGCAGGCCCAACGGCAGCCATGCCTTCATACGCTTGCGCAGATTGGGTACGTTTTTCGCATTGCGCACCACACGCAGCGCGCCCGTTTGCTCGTATTCCATGCGCACACCGCTTGCCTCTTCAAGTTCCGGCACGAGCGCGGGGAAAAGAGCAAAACTGGTAAGCAGCAGATCCGCAAATGGCCCCGCGCCGGACAGCGACCCCAGCGGCGCGAGCAGACCAGCCGCCGCGCTCGAAGCTTCTCCGCCAATCTCGCCCCGCTCTATGACGGTAACAGCTACGCCTGCTTTACGCAGGTGGTAGGCGATGGAACATCCGATCACGCCGCCGCCCACGATGACGACTTCGGTAGTAGATTGCATATGTATGCGCTTCCCTTTTCTATTTCTTGCAAAAAATCCGACCTATCCTGTTTCACTGTCTATACCGGGCAATCGCAGCATCTCTCCTGAGATAGTATATCTTCTATCCAATAATTAGAGCCATATCGACAGGGCTAGTGAATCATTGCCAGGGTGACCGCAAGGGTCGCCGACGATAGTTGCAATCTACCCTGATGCAGTACCGGAGTGAATCAATGCCAGGGCGACCGCAAGGGTCGTCCCTACATACACGCGCAGGACGGGAATGCGCTATGATATCTTTAGAGTGAATAAATTGCTGATCGCTTCAAGAGTCGCCAGGAGGATATCTTTGCTCCCACTGATCTATACCAACGCGGCAGCAGCCGGGATATTCCTGGTCGCCTGCTTGATCTGGAACGTTCCAGAAATAATAGGCGCGACCAGGCAAACGGCGAAGGCGTCCAGAAAAGAAGCATCAAGACAGGATCGTGGCTCCATGGGCATACTGATCGGGCTGCTCTGGTTCGGTATCGCCTTGAATTTCTTGCTCGGCGGCTTGTTTCCGGCAGCAGCTATAACCTGGCATCGAACAGTGCTCTTTGGTATCGGGGTGGCCTTGATCCTCCTCGGTGTCGCCTTGCGCTGGTATGCCATCTGGACGCTGGGGCGCTACTTTACTCGCGATGTCGCGGTTTCCGCTGATCAGAAGGTGGTGCAACACGGCCCGTACCGTTCTATTCGCCATCCTGCCTACAGCGGTACGTTCTTGACCATGTTGGGCGTAGGTCTTGTGATGACAAACTGGGCCAGCCTGGTCGCCTTGCTCGCGTGCGTGCTCATTGGCCATATGTACCGGGTGAGCGTTGAGGAGAAGGCGCTCACCCAGACCATCGGTCAACCGTACATTGAATACATGCATCGCACAAAGCGCTTCATCCCATTTGTGTTCTAGCAGCGCGGCAGTAGTGAACGCCTACCAGGCTACCCATATAGAGAAAGCAGAAAGAAAACGGTGTTGATCCTCTTGATTGTACTCATTATACTCCTCATCATTTCACTCCTGTGGGTGATAGGCTTTCTCCTGGTCACGGATTTTTCTGTTCCTTTGAGGGATGCGCGGCAGTTTCACCGTGTGCTCGTTATTTTCCCTCATGCAGATGACGAGGCCATCACTTGCGGGGGATCACTGCATCATTTCTCGGCAGGAGAAAGTGCAGTGACATTGGTGATTCTGACCAGAGGAGAGAGAGGTCCGAACGCAACACGCAATGGAAACCTCAAAGACATTCGGACGAGAGAAGCCCAGGCAGTGACAACAATCCTCGGCATCTCCAGGCTCATCCAGGAAGACTTTGGCGATAGCGAATTGCACAATAAAAAGCAGGAACTAACGGATTTCATTGCTGCCCTTATCGAAGAGGAACAACCTGATCTTCTTATCACCTATGATCTCTCCGGCCTTTACGGGCACGCAGATCATATTACCTGTTCCGAGATCATCACCGGACTGAAAAAAACCAGGTTTCAAGAGATTCCTTTATGGTATGTGACGTTTCCCAAAAGAGTGCTGGCAGGAGTCAAGTCACCTGAATATATGACCACTGATCCCTATTTTGAAGAAAAACAGGCATTCCCCACACATAAACTCTTCATTGGAGGCAGCGTATTTCCGAAGATCAAAGCATGGTATACATATAAGAGCCAACGAGCCTCTTTGACGAAAGGCATCAGTAAATTTATTCCAATATGGTCTTTATGGTTTTTCCTCTCCATGGTGCTTTTTGAATTCTATGCAGAGGTGAGTTAGTTCATAGAAAAGCATACAGTATAGAGAAGAAGGACGAGCATGCAGAAAACAGAAAAAGCTTCACGGAAAGCCTTGCGCATCATTGCTCCTGGCGTTGGCGCTGCAAGCTTGCTCATGGTACCGCTAGCATTAGAAGTCCGACTGAAGCGGGCAACACAACCTCTGACAGATGCTTGGCAGTATCTGCCTGTCGAACCTCGTCGTTCCACGCTGCTCGGCATTAGCTTTCGCTTGCCGCAAGTTGCCATGCTGGGATTAGATGCGCGAACCACGCTGCAAACATTGCTCACCTATCCGTTTCAACTCATTCGCCTGGGGGCGTACTGGAATCGTATGGAACCGGAACCAGGAATATTTCATACTGATGAGCTTGATTGGCAGGTCGATGCTGCCGAACGGGCAGGAATGCAGATTATTCTCTGTGTTGGTCCCCTGAAAACCTTCAGCTATCCTGAGTTCTTTGTGCCGGCCCACCACCTCAGGCCTCCATTTCAGGAACATACCCTTATCAAGCCGTCTGCTTATCCAGCACTGCTTGCAGCCGCGACAGAATTCATCACTCGTGTTGTGGAGCGGTATAAACAGCGCAAAGGGATTGTGGCCTGGCAACTGGAACACGAAGCCGTGGATCCACTGGGGGTAGAACACTCCTGGCGTTTGGATGTGGCCTTTGTCGAAAAAGAAGTCGAAGCGCTCAGAAAAGCCGATCCCACCAGGCCCATTATGATGAACGGGTTTTTGCCGGCCTCTTTGCCTGTGCGTCTCTCCCAATGGTGGCGCACGCGCGATCAAGGTGACTCACTGGCAGTAGCGCAGCGCGTGGCAGATATTGTAGGGATCGACTACTACCCGCGTCACGCACTGATGCCTGTTGGGGCTAAAACACTGTACCTGGATGGGAGCGGTAGGGGCCGATTTATCGCGCCCTGGCAGCAAGGGAGACAGAAGCAATTGTTCGCCTGGGCGCGCGCTCATGGGCAAAAATTGATGATTGCCGAGGGTCAGGCAGAGCCGTGGGAGACGGTGACGACTCCACCCAATCCAGACAAGCAGGGAATGTATAGTTGTCTGCCGGAACAAGTCATCACCAACTATAACACCTGCATGAGCTGGTCTCGACAGGAAGCATCCCTTTATGCGTACCTCTTTTGGGGAGCAGAGTATTGGATGCTCCGCAAGCAGTGCGCTGATTCAAGCTATCTTCAGGCGTTTGCTCGCATCCTTGAACATGCCTGACAAGGCCCAGTTGTTTTTGTGAGGCGTCTTTTCTTTCATGGGATTGTGCGCCAAACTGTTGAGAAACTCTAGAAGGAAAAAATAGTATGGCTGTTCTCTTTCAAAAAGGAAGAAGATACCGGCCCGTAGGCCCGTCGTACAAGTGGATCGCTTTGTCGAATACCACCCTGGGTGTACTGATGGCCAGTATCGACATCAGCATTGTTTTGATCTCGCTCCCGGCCATTTTTAATGGCATTCACATTAATCCGCTCGCTCCCGGCGAGACGAACTATTTTCTCTGGCTGCTGCTCGGCTATATGGTGGTGACGGCGACGCTGCTGGTGACGTTTGGACGCATCTCCGATATGCTCGGTCGCGTCCGGCTGTATAATATGGGCTTTCTGATCTTCGCCTGTGGAAGTATCTTGCTCTGGTTAACGCCTGGCACGGGTTCTACCGGCGCTATTGAGCTGATCGTGTTCCGTTTGATTCAAGCGGTCGGCGCCGGCTTCCTCTTCGCCAATAGCGCCGCGATCCTCACCGACGCCTTTCCCACCAACCAGCGTGGCCTGGCGCTGGGTATCAACCAGATCGCCGCTATACTCGGTTCGGTGATTGGCCTGATCCTGGGCGGTATCCTGTCTTACTATAGCTGGCGGCTGGTCTTCCTGGTCAGCGTTCCGGTGGGCATTGTTGGCACGGTCTGGGCCTATCTGATGCTGCGCGAGACCGCCACGATCCGCCAGCACCAGCATGTTGACTGGGTAGGCAATATCACTTTCGCCATTGGGTTAACCGTCTTCTTGCTCGGCATTACGTATGGAATCGAGCCATACGGAAACTCGCCCATGGGCTGGGGCAATCCGCTGGTGATCGGCATGCTGGTCGGCGGCGCGCTCATGCTGGCCATCTTTATCTGGGTCGAACTGCACGTCCCCGACCCGATGTTTCGCCTGAGCCTCTTTAAGACTCGCGCATTCGCGGCGGGTAACATCAGCAGCTTCCTGGCCAGCATCGCGCGCGGCGGTCTGCAGTTCATGCTCATCATCTGGTTGCAGGGCATCTGGCTGCCGCTGCACGGCTACGATTATGCCGTCACGCCGTTGTGGGCCGGAATTTTCTTACTGCCGCTGCTTGCGGGTTTCGTGGTGATGGGGCCGCTCTCCGGATGGCTCTCGGACCGCTATGGCGCGCGCTTCTTTTCGACGACAGGTATGCTCATTCAGGCCGTCGGCTTTGTGCTGCTGACGGTGCTGCCTGCTAACTTTACTTACACCTGGTTCGCGCTCATCCTCTTCATGCTGGGCATCGGTCAGGGTATGTTCTCCGCGCCGAATACCTCGTCGGTGATGAATAGCCTGCCGCCCGATCAACGCGGCGCGGGGTCGGGCATGCGTTCGACCTTCCAGAATGCCGGGTCGCTGGCCAGCATCGGCGTTTTCTTCAGCATCGTAATCGCGGGCCTGGCGGCGTCGCTGCCGGGTACGCTCTCCGGTGGGCTGACTACTGCTGGCGTGCCGGGCAGCGTGGCCAACCAGATCGCCCACCTGCCGCCCACATCGGCGCTCTTCGCGGCCTTCCTGGGCTACAATCCGATGGCGAATCTCCTGCCGGCGAGCGTGCTGCATACGCTGCCCGCTGTGAACCAGGCCAACTTATTGGGCCACAGCTTTTTCCCCAACCTGATCTCGCCGCCTTTCTTGCAGGGGTTGCACGCGGCATTTTATATTTCAGCGGCCATGTGTATCATCGCTGCTACAGCCTCGCTGCTGCGTGGGAAGCGCTACATCTACGCGCAGACTCTTTCGGCGAGTGAGGTGGCGCCCGTCGATCACATGCCTATCGCCCAGGCCGAGGCATCCGCCCTGGAGTCCGAACCGTAGTCACGCTGCCTGACTCGCAGAGGTTCGTATTTACAACGATAGCGGTCGGCAAGACTGGCGTTCGATAAACTGCGTGGGGAGCACCATGCGGGGCATTTCCATCGGTTCCCCATTGATCAGGCGCAGGAGCATTGCCGCTGCTGTGCGTCCCAACTCCAGGCGTGGTGCATGGATCGTGGTCAAAGGGGGGCTGAGTAGTTCGGTGAAAGGGAGGTTATCGAAACCAATCACACTCATATCGCCGGGTACGGTCATGCCCGCTTCGCGCAACGCCCGGTAGACACCCACGGCCTGGCGATCGTTGCCAGCAAAGATCGCCGTAGGTGGTTCTGGCAACGCAAGCAAAGCTTTGGTCGCGGTATAGCCATCAACCTCGTTAAAATTTCCAGCGCACTCTAACTGTGGATCAATGGGCACATGGGCCGAGTCCAGGGCCGCGCGATAGCCAGCAATGCGCTCGATCGCATCCCTTGTCCGCGCGGTCTTGCCGATATAGGCAATGCGCCGGTGCCCAAGATTGATCAGATGCGAGGTCGCGACAAAGCCTCCTTCCCAACTGGTGATCCTTACCGAAGGCACCATGCTCAGCAGGCCGCCCTGGTTATGAATGAGCACAAAGGGCAGGTCCGAGCGTTCAAGATATTCGATAGTCTCCTCAGATGGAAGGACCACGAGAATGCCATCCATGGAGTGATCGGTGATTGTATCGATCCGGTGTACCTCTTCTTCGGGTTGGTCATTGGATGAGGTCAGCACCAGGCGAACCCCTGCCTCACGCAGTACCTGAGCCGCTCCCACGAGAATTGGCAGAAAATATTCGTCGTCCAGTCGCGGGAAGATCAGGTCCACCAGTCCGGTTTTTCCCTTGCGTAAAGCGCGGGCCGCGCGATTGCGCACAAAGCCGTATTCCTCAATCACATGCTCAACTCGTTCGCGGGTTGGCGCGGCCACATCTGCACGCCCATTCAAGACCTTCGAGACAGTTGGCACCGAGACGCCCGCAATTTGCGCAATTTGCGAGATGGTTGGGCGCCCATCCGCGCTGTGCCTTTTCGCCATCGATATAACCTCCACAATTTTCAGAAACTTTCGATCTCTATTATAACACATCAGCAGGAGAAATACAGCTTTATAGGCGTTTGCTTGTAGAATGCCGCGAAGAAGCCGGTAAAGTACGTAAATAGCCTTGACAACCCCTCCCAAAATCAGTATATTTACAGATATGTGAATGATAACGATTTCGTAAGTTATCGATAATTCTCTTTGAACGGGTGTTTCCTTATAACCCTGCGGAGCATATGAGTTCAACAGCAGTGGAGACTCATCCAGGCAAAGAAAGGAGGGGCCAACTAAGAGAAAAAATGTGTCAAGCGACAAAAAATTCCGGTTTAGCAGTGACCTCAGTTTTGAAACCAGTACCTGGTAGGTAGTCCTCTCTCGAGAAAACAGAGAGGAGAACTATTAAGTTCTTATTTCCAGATCCAAAGGAGGTTTCAGACGATGCGCTTTTTCTCGTCTTTCCCAGGGCGGCGACGCTTTGCACCCGGGTTTGCTTTCGTCGCTGTTGCGTTCATGCTCATGCTTCCCCTCGCCGCCTGTGGCGGTGGCACAAGTTCGGGGAGCAGCGCTACCGCTACCGGTCCGGTGACCTTGACCTACTGGGCCTGGATACCGAACATGGATAAGCAGGTGGCGCTTTTCAACCAGACCCATCCCAATATCCACGTTAACCTGGTCAATGT
>Ga0070733_10001053_pt1 | contig 20909 bp, 18 predicted proteins | sample Coa_R1_9_FD_66450 | JGI IMG/M metagenome (GOLD analysis project Ga0070733, IMG submission 66450) | Surface soil microbial communities from Centralia Pennsylvania, which are recovering from an underground coalmine fire - Coalmine... | ecosystem: Environmental > Terrestrial > Soil > Unclassified ... | reverse complement strand
GCGAAGCGGCTTGACACCACAGGGCGGCGTGGTAGACTGCCTCATGCCTGATTGAAAGGCTCTGTCGTTTCATCGCTCTCCTCTCTCTTTCTCACTACTCGTCCAGGGGCTTGACATAGAAGTTCTTCCTCACGAGAGAGACCAGGGCGGGGCCCAAGGGCACGGGGGCTGGGCACGCCCGTACCCTGTACGGTGGACCGTCCCGTTCGTGTAGGGTAGGGGCGTGGGCTTGTCCCCGCCCTGGATGTGGGGCGGGGTGGGTGTAACACACATCTTGTAGATGGCCTGCAGTTGACTGGCGCAATCGTCCCATGTTGGTAATGTAAAGTGTGCCGGGGGGACAGGCGGCTCCTCAATTTGTTGCAGCGCGGCTTTCGCAATCTCTTCTGGAGTGCTTTGCAGCGATATAGCTCGCGCAAGACCCTGCTCTGCAATTTCTCGCAAACCAGAGGTATCAGCAACCAGCACCGGACGCTGTAAAGCCAACGCCTCCATAACCGCTACAGGGTGCGCTTCGTACTCGCTGAGTAAAGCGACCAGCGCTGCCTGTGAAAGCGCCTCTGCCATCCCCTGCCTGTCGCTCGCGGGCACAGCACGGATTTCCACGTGCTCGGCAACACCAACTTTCCGTGCCAATGCGCGCAGCGCTGCTTCGTAGGGTCCCGCCCCTAAAATCAGCAGGCGCGCATCAAGAGAGCGCTCGCGGATTTTCGGCAGAGCAGTGATCAAATGCTGGTGTCCTTTATATTTTTCTAACCGTCCAACCGATACGATGAGCTTTTGCTTTGATGTTGCTGGCGCAGCATGCGTCAAAGCTGGCAGGGTAGAACCATTAGGAATGACCGCGAATTGCTGCGTTGGCAGGCGCAGCACATGGCGAAAATACTCAGCCTCGAAATTCGATACGCCGACCAGCCTGGATGCATGAGCCAGCAGCGGACGAAGCAGCCGCCATTGCGTACCACGTAAGCTGTTGCGCAAGCTCGACGAATGGCCGCCGGTATGAAAAGTGACAATGTAGGGGATCTCTGCCTGCCTGGCTGCCAGCATCGCCAGCGGCGGAACAAATGTGTGACATCCCTGACAATGGATGAGGTCCCACTTGCCACGTTTAACCAGAGCATATATTTCTGGCGCAATGTAATAATCGCGCTGCGCTGGCCATGCTTGAACGCGAATAACGCGCATCCCTTCGACCTCGGCCTCCCTGGGAAACGCTTTAATGCGCTGGCCTGGCTCAGTAGTCAGCAGCGTAACGCTGATCCCATTACGCGCCAGGCGTCGTCCAACTTCATGCACATGCGTCTCGATTCCTCCCATGTGTGGAAAATAGCGCGGCGTTACCATCAGTATGTTCAACGTCATCAACTTTACCTCTCTATTTGTGGACGCGATTTATCGCGTCCATCCCCGCATCTACTTCGTCCGCTTCTGAAGAACGAATGGTTCTGGCGACAGCGCCAAACATGAAGAATGCCTCGATATAAATCGCTGCAACCCAGCCTGCGCTGAGTCCTGTTAACCCTCCAAGCTGCGCACCCAGGGCTGCCGCGCTCAATTCAAGCAGTCCGCCGGGAAGCATGCCAAACATAGCCCGCGCGATGCGATCCTGGATGCGGCAGATCGCTATGTAGTGATACTTGATAATAAGGGGGAAAGCCGCCAGCAGCAGGATGCGCAAAGTCGATACTGCCTGCTGCGCGTAGGAAGCGCCGAATACGCTTAACACCTGCCTGGCAGCAACTTGCAACAGGCAGTTCGCAAGCAGGCTTGCCACCAGCCCAATACTCAGTGTCACGCGCGCTCTAAACCACAGCGTGGATTGCTGCGCCGAGTTCGTCGCGTGGAGCACAATTGTAAGTGTATTGGGGATCAGGAACACAAAGCTTACGACCATCCAGGAAACATAGAACCAGGCGTTCATTGTGGCTGAGAGGAGCGCGGTCACCAGCACCGGCAGCATCAATGTTGGAGCCTGTAATGTCATATTGAGCAGGTGATGCTGGAGAGCAGCTCCCCCCAGTTTGCGCAGCAAGCTCCAGCGCGGCAGGTAATCCCGTCCAGGCCATCCTTGCTTGCGCATAAGCCACGCAGCCAGCGCCGCCAGCGAGATAGCGATTCCCACTACCCACGTCGCATAGATCAAGGCGCCCGCTCTATCTGATACCCAAAAACTGACTCCGAGGAGCGCAGCCAGCTTGGCAGCAGCAAAAAGCGTGTTGCGCCAGAACTGTAGCTTCCCACAAAGTAGCCCGACAAGCGCCTGGTCAAGCACTACTGCAACCGCTGTAAGGCTGACGCCAGAGGCAAAGAGCGTAATAGTTACCATGCTTGCTCCCAGCGGTTTGAAACTGCTTGAAGCATATGGCGCGACACTCGCAAACACGACGCCGGCAATTCCTCCAACTGCCCCCACCGCCAACAAGGAAGTGCTGATCAGCGATCTCGCCTTGTCCGGCTGCCGGGGGAGTTCGGTGATCAACAGCGTTCCCAATCCCAGCACGCAAAAACCGCCCAACAGTATCATAGCTGAGATCGATGCCGAGGCAACACCCACGGCCTCAGGCGGGAAGCGCCGCGCCGCTATCCACCAGTAAGCAAAGCCAAGCATGGATGTCACCACGGTTGTTCCCACCAGCGCCCCGGCGTTGATCAACATCACGCTTTCCGCTTTGACCCACCTGTAGGGACGCGATTGATCGCGTCCTCTCCTCATTCTCACGATATGCCAATCCCTTGTGGGCGCCCTGGCTCGCGTGTCCCCTGAGCCATACCCCCCGCCAGATAGCCCGCCAGCGTCAGCATAAGCCCGGCAATGATGGCTCCGGCGCGCAACAAGCCGGTCAGGTCAAAGCGCAAAAAGGTATCTCCTATGCCGCGCATAATGCCATATGGCAGCACCTGGCACATGTAGATGCGTTCAGTTGAGAGGCTATCTCTTGCTCCCCCGCGCCTGGCATAGCGGGTCACGAGCGCCTTGGAGCGACCTTCAGCAAAGCAGCGCGCACAAAAATAACGCCAATTGGCACGCTGGGATGGAACAAGATGGTGAATTTTGGCCTGTTGCTCGAAAACGAAGTACTTCTGTGGCCAGCGCTGCCTGGCCCTGATACATAACTCTGCTCCTTCACCCCCCGTTGGAGGAAAGATATCAACACGCCCCATGTCGTTTCTAAAGCCCCCGACAATCTCAAATACTTCGCGTCGAATGCACGCGCACCCTTCATACGTCGCGCCCGTTGCTCTCGTTGGAAGCGTAGAGAGACCACGATAGGAGCAGCCTACAACCCAGTAGAATTCTTCTGGAAACCAGGCAGGCCGCTTCTTACCCTTACTTGCCCACAATGGCTCAACTACTCCACTTGCTCCCAAAACCTGGGGATGCGCGCAGCTCTGGCGTAAGCGCGCCAACCAGTCTGACTCCGCAACTGCATCATCGTCGAGAAAGGCGACAAGCGATCCCCGCGCTATGGCTATGCCACTGTTGCGCGTTCCAGACGAGCCTCTTTGTTGACTGTTCTCTATCGCGATACTACCTGGTATGTGCATTCGCACTCGTTCCAACAGGCGTGCGTTGTGGTCGACAGCCACAATAATCTCGCGGGGAGGCACGCTCTGCTTTTGAACTGACTCAACTGCTGCCACAAGATTGTCCCAGCGTTTCTCTGTATACGTGCAAATTACGACGGAAACATCGAGTTTATCATCTTTCATGGTAGTGGTTGCCATCCTCCTTGAAGGTAGTGCCTCATTGATGTGGAACTACGCCGCACAAGTTGCCAGAGAGGAGTTCGAGCGCGTCTGTAGGCCCAGGATGCTGCTGTTACAGGCGAAGCAATGCGACTAGTAAGCAAGGCAGCGAATGCATCCAGGGGCGCCTCGCGCACCATTAGACGCGCCAGGCAAAAAGGGTCGTCAGTCACAGAGCTCATGGCATGCCTTACAGCACAGGCCGATGAATACCCCGTCTCCTGCACCAGTTGCCGCAAGCGAGCGGTTTGATAGCCATAGGGATACGCGAAAGCGCAAACCTCCTGTCCCAGGCGATCCTCCAGTACCCTCTTACTGTGCGCAATTTCGTCCCCGGCTGCGGAGGCAGTAAGTGTATCGAGTTGAGGATGGGAATGGGTATGCGCGCCGCACTCTATGTCGCTCTTCTTGATTTCGCTCACTTGTTGCCAGGTCAGCATGCGGCGCCTAGTCTCCCGCTCGCGCCGCAGCCAGCAACTTGCCCCATCCACAAACGCCGTGGCAATATAAATCGTAGCCGTAAAATCGTAGCGCTTGAGTACGGGAAGGGCAGCCGTATAAAAATCGGCGTAGCCATCGTCAAACGTCAAAACGATTGGACGCGCAGGGAGCGCGGACATTCCTTGCGCGCGCGCGCTGACAAATTGCGTCACCGTCATAGTCGTGTACCGATAGTGATGCAGGTATGCCATCTGCTCAGCGAACAACTCCGGCGATACCGTAAATTGCCTGAATTTCGGCGCAGCAGCCTTTGAGATGCTATGATACATAAGGATCGGTACTTTTTTCTCTCGCAGCGATGCTTTCATCATGCTTTACCTCAGCAATGCCTTATCGGCCGATGAGCGCACAACAACCTTCTCAGGCGCTGCTGACCGGCTCTGCGCGTTGAACGAAGCGGCGGCATGAGGGATGCGCAATGGCGCTGCAACTTCTGTGCGCCGCTCTCTAAAGATCGTCTTTAATACTCGCCAGCCGTCCTTGAAAGTATTCAGCTTGCTCATCCCGTGAATACGCCGGTACTCAAAGCTCGGTACCTCGGTAATCTTCATGTGGGCCTTGTGTGCGCGAATCGTAATCAACGTCTCGATTTCAAAACCGTCGCTGTCGATCTCCACATGCTCAAGGCAATGTTTCCAGAAGGCATTGTAGCCATAGCATAAATCGCTGAAACGTGTGTGAAAAAGTATATTGACCAGTTTGCTCAATGCGTAGTTGCCGATACGACGCAGGAGCGTGATATCGTCGCTTCCTCCACCTTTCGCGAAGCGCGAACCTTTCGCAAATTCATTGCCTGCCAGCAGCGCTTTCACAAAACGCGGTATCTCGTTGGGATCGGCTGAGCCATCAGCATCGAGCATCACGATAATGTCGCCTGTGCAAGCTGCAATCCCGGCTCTCAGGGCATCGCCCTTACCCATTCCGCGCTGTTTGATGATGTTTATTGTTGGCAGCAATTGCTGCGCTACTTCGATGGTATCGTCGCTTGAATGTCCATCAACCAGAATAACCTCGCTGACAATGGGGGGAATGCAAGGTAATACATGGTGTAGGTTTTGAGCCTCGTTGCGTGTTGGGATAATGACACTGATAAGTGGACGTTGTTGCATAAACATGTCCATGCTTCACTCCTCCCCTTACTACATAACCTGCCCACGAAAATGCACGGATGACAAAGTCATACTGTCATCCTTATTGATGAAAAAGAATTCCCTGTAGGGACGCGATTTATCGCGTCCGGTGCGTTTGAACCGCCGACCCAATCATTGGATGGAGAATTTGCCCTTCTACCACACTTATCCCGCTTACCACAGAAAGGTATCCCTGTACCTGTTCCCGAAGTAGGACGCGATTTATCGCGTCCAGGCATCTATGGTGTACTCCATAGATACCTATATGGAAATTCTAGCGCTGTATTGTAAGCTGCGTATTAAGAAAAGGTTGAGAAAAGGTTGAGAATCGCATAAAGTAGTTGCGAATTTATAATACTTGTGTAAAATTTTTGCGCTATAATAACAGCATGCTCGAATTCGAAATCCTGGTGCGCGGCCTCTACCGGCCCGATCACCTTGACATCACCTATAACCCGTCTCTGCGTATGCCCACCAGTCCTGCCATCCAGCAATGGATGAATAGCCTCTGGGCGCAAAAATTGGCGATGGCGCGCGCGCAAGGTTTTCCCCTCTTCGATGCTCCACTCTACCGCTTTGTGAATGCCGTAGCGCGGGCGGATGGTGCGCTGCATTTAACTCTGGGCGATACAGGTTACAAAGAATATGTCACTACGCGGACGCCAGCGTTCTTTAGCGGGCGGGAGCGCCATGAACTTGGTAATGCGCTCTCCGCCTGTTCGGTTGTGGAGACCAGCGATGGCCACATCCTGCTCGATAAACGGCAGGGCGTCGATGTCTACGTTGGGCGCTATCACGTCATCGGCGGCTTTTTTGAACGCGAGCGCGACAGCACGCCAGGTGCGCTGAGCGCGCAGCCAGACCCCTTTGGAGCCATACGCCGCGAAATACGTGAAGAGACCGGCATCCAGCCTGCCGACATCCAGCAACAATATTGCCTGGGCGTCGTCTACGACCTGGCAACGCCGCACGCCGAACTATGTTTTGTCACGCGCCTGCATATCTCCCTGGCCGAGGTCAAAACGAGAGAACCGGAAGACGATGAGATCAAGCAGATGGAAAGCCTGCGCGTGACTGCGGAAAGCCTGCGCGCCTTTATCGTGCAGCAGCGCGGCAATATTTCTGCGACGGGCGAACCGAATCTGCTCCTCTATGGCGAATTGCGTTTCGGTAAACAGTGGCTGGATGATGTTTTGGCACAGATAACTAACGAGTGAGAACGCCAAATGCTTCAGGGCTACGGATGGTGTCACACGATAAATTCCCCAGGGTTCATAATCCCCTGCGGGTCCCAGCGCGCCTTCAATCTGCGCATCATATCCAGCATTTCGGGCGTGTAGCCCCACCTGTCTAATGTCCCCTGCCAGTCGTCAGGCGCCTGTGTCACAATGGCATAACCGCCAGCTTCCAGTGCAGATCGACGTAACTGTTCTACGGCAGTCAGTATCGTCTCGCTAGCGCTTGCAGGCAGTGTTGCATACAGAAAGCCATTGCCGAAATCCGCAAAGAAAGCGCCTGTATTCAGGATGGATGCGTGATCCTGCGCATACACAGGCACATCCCGCAGTGGCAGCCCCACACGCACCTGCACGGCATCGCCTGCCTGTTTCAGCAGATTGACCCAGACATCAGTGCCCGATACACCCGCGATTTCGATAGGTTCCGGCGCGCCTGTCTGTCTCAAGATGGCGCGCGCCTGGGCCAGTTCTGCCTGTACATCCTCTTCAATGCCCTCAGCCGTATAGATAAGCGTGTAGGGACTGTGCGGGATATCCACTGTATCGCAGCGGTTGCACAGCGCGACAGCCGAGGCTACCAGGGACGAGCGCAACAATTGCCTGGCTCGCAGCAATCCATGACGCAGATCATCGATGGGGAGAAAGAGCGTGCGCCGCGCGCGTGGCTGCGCTGCATATTTGAGTGTCACTTCAGTTATCAATCCCAGCGTGCCGTGGGAGCCAACAAAAAGTTTGACAAGATCAAACCCGGCCACATTTTTCATGACCGGTCGCCCGACGCGTATCACACGCCCGTCAGCCAGCGCAACCGTCAGACTCAACACAAGATCGCGAATCGCACCGTAGCGCATGCGCAGCGGGGCGTTCAGATTGGTGGCAAGCAGCCCGCCGATAGTGGTGCCAGGCCAGGGGCTGGCAACAGGCACAAATCTATTATGCTCCGCCAGGAACGCCTGCATCTCTGCCAGCAGCGTTCCCGCTCCGACCGTGATATACAGGTCGTCCGGCGCATACGTTTTAATGCCTCGTAAAGCGTTGGTAGCCAACGTCACCTCTGTAGGGACGCGCTTTATCGCGTCCACTTTCCCCGCGTCCTGTTTGCCCGTAATATATACGCGTTGGCCTGCATGCGCGCACGCTGCCAACGCTTGTGCCGCCTCGCCGGTTGACGTAGGGGCAAAATTTATTGTGTCCTTGCCTGCTGTTCCATCTACATTGGTGGGTAATATATTGGTGAGCGCAATATGCCGATCCCCGGTGGCTAACGATGATGCGGGGAATATCTTGCCAGGGTTCAACAGATTGTGTGGATCGAAGATGGATTTGATATCCAGCATAGCGGAAAGCTCGGTTTCGTTGAACATCAGGGACATGAAGGCGCGTTTCTCGATGCCCACGCCGTGTTCGCCGCTCAGGCTGCCATCTTTGCGGATGGCGACCGCGACCGTTTCGTGCCCGGCGCTACGCACGCGCTGCATGTACTCTTCATCCTGCGCGTCCGGTATGAGGATCAGGGGGTGCAGGTTGCCGTCGCCCGCGTGGAAGACGTAGCCAACAGGCAAATTATAACGTTCACAGATCTCGTTGACCTCGAGCAATGTCTCGGCCAGGCGACTGCGTGGCACCGTGATATCCACCGTGTAGTGGGCAGGCGCAAGACGGGCAATGGCTCCCGCCGCGCTCTTGCGAGCTAACCAGATCTGGCTGCGTTCTTCCTCGCTGGCTGCCACGCGCAGATCGTGACCGCCGTGGGAGCGCAGGATAGCAGCAACTTCTTCGATCTGTTTGTCCAGGCTCTCAGGATAGCCGTCAACCTCGATAATCAGCATTGCGGCAGCCTCAGTTGGCAATCCTGCATGCAGCCATGCCTCGACAATGCGAATGATTTTCTGATCCATCATCTCCATGGTGGCCGGTACCAGGCCCGCTGCAATGACTGCCGAGGTCGCGACGCCTGCCTGTTCAACCGAGTCGAACACCGCCAGCATGGTTTTGATGCCGGGTGGATTGCGCACCAGGCGCACGTTGATAGCCGTCATCAGAACCAACATGCCCTCGCTGCCGGTAAGCAAACCGCAGAAATCGTATTCGGGATAATCGAGGGCGCGGCCACCCACCTGCGCGATGCTGCCATCAGCCAGCACCACTTGCATACCTGTAACGTAGTTGGTCATGACACCATATTTGAAACAGTGCGGGCCTCCAGAGTTTTCGGAGACGTTGCCGCCAATTGTCGAGGCCCGCTGGCTGGCCGGGTCAGGCGGAAAATACAATCCATGCGCCCTGACCCGCTCGTCTACGCGCAGGTTAATGATGCCCGGCTCGACCAGTACAGCGCGCCCGTAGACATCCAGTTCAAGCACGCGGTTCATGCGCGAAAATTCGATAATCAATCCACCATGCTCGGCCACCGCGCCGCCCGAAAGTCCCGTGCCCGCGCCTCGCCCAACCAGCGGAACGTGGTGTTGCGCCGCCCAGCGCACAATGCGCGCCACATCTTCCGCCGAATGCGGCAGCGCCACGCCCTCCGGCATGCCGCGATCAACACCCGCGTCAACTTCATAGGTGAGCAGCGAGGCTGCATCAGTGAAGACCTGCCCCTTTTGCAGCAATGCCTCCAGGGACTTCAGGGCATCTTGTCTTAGCATGACTTATCTCTTATATCGCCCTGCCGCCGGTCACTTCCAGCACGATGCCGGAGACGTAATTGGCAAGTGCCGAAGACAGGAAGAGTACCGGGCCTGCCGCCTCTTCCGGTGTGCCTGGCCGTCCCAGTGGAATGAGCATGGGGGCCATCGCGCGCATTTGATCCGGCACGCCCAGCGCTATCTCCTCGCCGTCGCGCTGTATCTTCTCGGCGCTTTCTTTGGCGGCCGTCAGGCGCGTGTCGATGAAGCCATAACAGACACAGTTGACCTGCACGTTATAACGCCCCCACTCCTTCGCCAGCGTCTTCGTCAGTCCGGTGATGCCAGCCTTGGCGGTGGAATAGTTGACCTGCCCAGCATTGCCGTAGACGCCCGAAACCGACGTGATGTTGACCACTTTGCGTGGATTAGCGCGGCCATTGGCGGCAGCCTCTTTCTTCGCTGCCTCGCGAATGAACTGTGACGCCTCGCGCAAAATACGAAATGGCGCGGTAGTATGCACGTCGAGCATGGCATACCACTGTTTATCGGTCATATTCTGTATGACGGCGTCCCACGTATAGCCCGCGTTATTGACGATGATATCGATACCCCCGAAGGCGTCGAGCGTTCCCTTTATCAATTGCACTGGAAAGGCCGCGTCGGTCACATCACCGGCAATGACCGCGGCCTGCCCCCCTGTATTGCGAATGGCCGCGGCGGTTTCTTCTGCCGGTGCGGGATCAAGGTCGCTCACAATGACCAGCGCGCCCTGGGAGCCGAGCAACTTTGCCGTTGCCGCGCCTATGCCGCGCCCGGAACCGGTGATTATAGCTACTTTGCCATCAAGCATGCCCATAGTGTATGTTCTCCAATCTATTTTCTTTGCGCCAGAACTCCCAGGGCGGGGACAAGCCCACGCCCGTACCCTACTACGAACGGGACGGTCCACCGTACAGGGTACGGGCGTGGGCTTGTCCCCGCCCTGGGGGATGGGCGTCCCGCTCGTGTAGGTGGGCTTGTCCCCGCCCTGGGGTGTTACGAAGCGCGCCGCTCACACCAAATTATGATCGATGTGGCAAAGCCGCAACAAAAGTCCCACTGGCTTTCACATCGCCGTTCTGATCGGCAGCCTGCACTTTTCCGGCGATGTATCCTCTGCCGTCAGTTTCGTATTTTTCGGTGATAGTGCCTGTGCAGGTAATCACGTCCTCCAGGTGTGTCATACCTCGGAAACGCACACCGAACTTGCGCAAGGCGGCTGGCCCGACATAATCGCTCAACAACTGGCCCACGAAGCCCATAATCAGCATGCCGTGTGCGATGATACCGCCTGTGCCGATCAATTCGCCGATGCGGGAGTCGGTGTGCAGCGGGTTGAAGTCGCCGGATGCGCCCGCGTAACGCACCAGTTGCAGGTGTGTCACCGGCGCTTTGACCAGTTTAGGAATTTCGTCACCTACCTGCACATCTTCGTAATACACCTTTGTAGGAGCCTGGGCATCGGTCGTCATGGGTTGTACTCCTTTCGCATCGTTGTGCTATTCGCGCACGATTATTACCTGGCGCGCTTTGAGCACGGCTATCCCTTGCTGGTTCGCATACTGTACCTCTGTGGTGATGATATCCATCGAGCCGCTCTGTCCCTGGCGCGTTTTGCCATCAACGATGGTCGTCACGCCGGTCAAGATATCGCCCGGATGGATGGGCGCGAGATATTCATACTCTTCCTCGCCGTGCAAAATGCGCATGACGTTAATGCCCGCGCTCACCAATTGGCCTATCATCTTGCGATTGCCCCAGAAGGTGAATGTCGTTGGGCTGGTTGGATAAAGTGGCACATCGTCATAACCGGCCGCCTGCGCCTCTTCTTTGCTCGAATAGATAGGGTTATCATCGCCAATGGCGAGCGCCAACTCGCGAATTTTACCGCGCTCGACCTCGAAGCTGAAAGGGGGAAAGCTCTTACCTATAACGCTTTTGTCGAACATAGACATTGCTCCTTATTGGACCAGGGCCGGGGTAAGCCCCGCCCCTACTCTGTACGTGTCGGCGTCGCGCTTCGCGTAGGGTAGGGGCGGGGCTTGTCCCCGCCCTGGTCAGCGCACGCTTGATGCAAAAATTTGAACTACATCTTTTGTGTGTACGCATAGTATCTTGTTTAGAAGATGGCCTTGTCAAGGGCAGCTTTGTTTTATAATAGAGATCATGATACCTCAATCATTCAGCAGGGAAAGGACGAATAAACACATGGAGCTTTCCAGCGATGAAATTGTTGCGATGATTAACAGCACGCGTGAGGGGTCGGTTTGGGATGTGCTGAATATCAAGCTGATCGCAGCGGAAAAAGATAGAGTAGTTGCAGCGATGCCGATAGGGCCAAATCACCGCCAGCAGGTTGGGTATTTGCACGGCGGCATTTCTATAACGCTGGCCGAGTCGCTGGCTTCGCTTGGCGCCGTTTTGAATATCGATGCCAGCAAGCAGATGGCCTTCGGATTGGAGATCAATGCCAATCACCTGCGCCCCAAACGTGACGGGCAACTGACCGGTGTAGCCACGCCCATCCACCGCGGGCACACCACGCACGTCTGGGATGTGTCTATCACCGATGAGAATGATAAGCTCATCTGTGTCTCGCGTTGCACCATTGCCATCGTTGATCGTCCCCCGGATAATGGCAGCCCGTTTTCCAGGAGCATACCCAGTTTTGGTTAGTATCTATTCCAGGGCGGGAGTGGTTTGTCTTGTCCCCGCCCTGGGAGCGGTGCTCAGATTTCAATTTGCTCCCAGGGCGTCTGATGTCCTTGCATCCAGAGCGACTGGAAGGTTTCTTCTCCCAGGTTTGCGCGAGTAAGTGCGACCGCGTGTACATAGGCCGCACGATCTACCGGCGGCATGGGAGCTAAGATTGCTGCGCGCAAGGTGGCCGCTATTCCCCATAACTTCACCGCTCGCTCCGGCATGCCCCTTGCCACTGCGACTTCTGCCCATCCTTCCAGGCACGCGGCCGCCAGTCCCCTCGCACCTATCTCGCGCAGCAGTTCCCAACTCTCTGCATACAAGGCTTGTGCAGCTTTGTTCTCGCCCTGCTGCGCTGCCAGGCGAGCAAGGGAGATGAGCGCCGCTGCCGTACCTGAGCGGTCACCCACTGTTTTGAGGATTGCCAGGCTTTCTTCCAGCATCGATCGGGCCTTCGCACGCTCTTCCTCCTTCTCACCAATGCCCTCCTCCCTGGCGTCCTCCGCCAGCAGAATCTCTCCCAGGAGGTTGAGCGCGTATGCGACGAATCGCCTGTTTCCCACGGCTTTGAAGCGTGCCAGGCTTTCCTCCGCCTGCCGTCTCGCTTCGGCAAAGTCGCCTCGCGATAGGAAGTTTAAGAGAGACAGGAGAAAGAGGGGATAGGCGCTGCCGTCTTGCCCCAGAGTGCTATAGGATGCCGGGTCCTCCTCGAGGAGCGCACGTGCCCTGGGGTAGTCGCATTGAGATATGGCGATCTCGGCCAATGCCATGCGGGTAGAGGCGGTTTTCAGTGCATCCCTGCGTTCTCTGAAGATCGCCAGCGCTTCTTCGAGGAGGCGGCGGGCAACCTTATAGCTACTTTTGACCATAGCGAGATTGCCCTGCAAACGCAGGATGTCTGCCATTGCGGCTCTGTCTCCGCTTTCGCGGAAAAGTGCCTGACTTTCTCGCAGGAACTTCTCCGCGCGCTCGTTGTCGTCCTGCATCAGCGCCAGAAAGCCCGCGCCATGCAGAGCCTGCGCACGCACCGGTGGAGCAACTCCATGACTATTGACCAGGGCGCGTTCCAGATAAGCCATGCTCTCCCTGAAGTATCCACGAATCTCCCAGTATCCCAGGAGTGTAACACAAAGTCTGAGCGCCTGCTCAGCGCGCCATATCTCCTCCCCGGTGTTCTCTAGCATCCATTCAAGAGCCGTGCGCACGTTCTCATATTCCTGGTCCAGCAGGTCCAACCAGTGTATCTGTTCGGCCCCGGTTAGCAGTGGTACAGCGCGCTCTGTCCAGGAGAGATAGTATGCCGCGTGGGCGGTCCGAGTTGCCTCCAGTTCACCTGCCTCGACCAGCCGCTCTACTCCATACTCGCACAGAGCCTGTAACAACCAGAAGCGTATCCCCTTTTCTTCTTGTTCCTGTCGTTGCACCATGCTTTTGTCCACCAGCGCCACCAGTATCTCCGCCACACGCTCTTCCGATTCGCCCTCGATTGTACAGACCTGGTCGGCTGCTTCGAAGGATGCGCCATTAGTAAATACTGCCAGCCGGCGAAACACTCGCTGCTCGGCGGGTTCCAATAACTGGTAGCTCCAGGCTATAGCCCCTCGTAGGGTTTGCTGTCTCGCCGGGACATCCTGCATATTCCCCTGCAAATTAGCCAGGCCGCGCTCTAGCTGTGAGAGTACGGTAGATGCCGGAAAATGCCGAATACGCGCCGCCGCCAGTTCGATGGCCAGTGGAATGCCGTCCAGGCGAGTGCAAATCCCTACGACGGCAGCCGCGTTGGCGGATGTCAGGTGGAAATTGGGCGCAACTGAGCCGGCACGTTGGACGAAGAGCGCTATAGCCGCGCAGCGCGTTAACTTCGCCAGGTCGCGCGAGGAACCGGGTTCAGGCAGCGGCAGTGGGGAAACCTCGAAAAGGTGCTCTGCCTGCACGTGAAGCAGGACGCGGCTGGTCACCAGAACCTTCAATTGCGGACAGCCTGCCAGCAGGTTGATAATCACCTGTCGAGCTGGCAAGACCTGTTCAAAGTTGTCCAGGATCAGCAGGCATGGTTGTTCTCGCAGCGCGGCCCGGACCTGCTCGCTGAGCGGCGCATCTCTCCTTTCCTGCACATCCAGCGCCTGTGCAATAGCAGGTAGAACGCCGTCAGCGTCGCTTAGCTGATCTAGCGCTGCAAAGGAGACGCCGCCCGCGAACTGCTCCGCAACCACTGCCGCTACCTGCAGGGCCAGGCGCGTTTTCCCGACTCCCGCTGTGCCAATCAAGGTGAGCAAGCGCACATCCGCCTCCCGCAGGAGCTTTGATACCGTCTCGACCTCATGCTCACGCCCAACGAATGAAGTGGAGGGCGATGGGACGTTGTAGAGGACGCGCCGGGGACCTGAGATCGTAAGTGGAGGGAAGTCAGCAGGCAAATCCGGCACAACCAGTTGGAAGAGCCGGGACAGCCTGGCAATGTCTTTGAGGCGATAATCTCCCAGGTCTCGCAGGGTCACCCCGTCGGAAAGCTCGTCTGCAACCAGGTCGCGGGTCACCTGAGACAGCAGCACCTGTCCGCCATGCGCCGCGCTCATGATGCGCGCGGCGTAATGGACATCCAGGCCAATGTACCCTTCTTCCGCGGGCTTCGGTTCGCCTGTATGGATTCCCATGCGCACACGCACCAGCGCTTCATCAGGCCAGCGAGCAGCAAAGAAAGCGCGTTGAGCCATGATTGCCGACGAGATAGCATCAGCGGCACGCTCGAAAACGACGAAGAAGGCATCTCCCTGGGTATCGACTTCGTAGCCATTTCCCTGCCGGAATGCCGCGCGCAGCAGGCGCCGGCACTCTTTAAGCACGCCGGCATAACGATCCCCGAGTTGCTGAATCAGGCGCGTAGATCCCTCGATATCGGTGAAGAGCAGCGTCACAGCGCCGGTTGGAAGCTCAGGCACACAATCCTCCTTATCTTGCTATCTCTCACAGCTTAGCAGAATCTTTGGAACGCGTCCAGATTAAGGCCAGGGTTTGTGAATTATCATGATAGTTCACAGGCCCTTAAGATGAACTACGGAATTACTATGCTATAATGTACATCAATATGATCATCAGGGTATAGGGAGGGAGCAACACAACATGCCCGACAATGAGGAGCAGCAGGACGAACAGCGGCCGCTTGTAGCGTGCATAACGGTGGGCATCTTTCAGGAGAATTGTTATTTATATGCCTGCCCGCAGACGCGCGAGGCGGTGATTATCGATCCAGGAGACGAAGCGCCGCGCATCCTGCAGCAAATCGAAGCATCAAAGCTAATTCCAAAATATATCATCCTTACGCATGGACACATCGATCATATCTGCGCAATTGACGAAGTCAGCGCGGTCTATCCTGTGCCGCTGGCGGTCCATGCTGACGACGTTTATATGCTCAGCGATGAACGTACCGCGCAGAGGTATGGACGCAAAGCGCCGCTGGTGCAGCGAGAGCCTGACATTTTACTGAAAGAGGGAGACCGCGTCTCGTTTGGCACATTGGCGCTCGAAGTGCTGCATACGCCTGGACACACTCGCGGCGGCATCTGCCTGGTCAGTGCGCCATATTGTATGTTTAGCGGCGATACGCTTTTTAATCGCAGCATCGGGCGCACCGATTTTGAGGGCGGTAACTATGACCAGCTCGTCACCTCCATTCGCGAAAAGCTGTACGCACTCGACGAAGACCTGGTCGTGTTTCCGGGACATGGCGAACCTACCACCATCGGTGAAGAGAAATACGAAAATCCCTTTGTGACAGCCAACACGTAGGGGCGGCGGCTTGTCCCCGCCCGGCATCGCATCTTGTGATAGTAGAGGAGAAGAACATTGGCAACCATATGTGTGATTGGTACAGGGTACGTGGGCCTGGTGACTGGCACCTGTTTTGCCGACCTGGGCAACCATGTAACCTGCGTGGATATTATCCCGGAAAAAATTCAACGCCTGCGAGAGGGCGTTTTGCCTATCTATGAACCTGGTCTGGAAGAAATGGTCGAGCGCAACGTCAACGCAGGCCGCTTGTATTTCACCACCGACTACAGCGAGGGGCTTGATAACGCCGACTTCATCTTCATCGCGGTGAATACCCCCTCTAATGCGACCCAGGGTGGCGCGGATATGCGCTACGTGGAAAGCGCGGCCCGCAGCATCGCCCAGGAACTCGACCATTACGCGGTCATCATCAACAAAAGCACGGTGCCGGTGGGCAGCGGCGACGTGGTGACACGCATTATTCGTAAGAACCTGGGCCGCCCGGATGCGCAATTCGCCGTGGTCTCCAATCCTGAATTCTTGCGTGAAGGCTCCGCCATTCTGGACTTCCAGACCCCTGATCGCGTGGTGCTTGGCTCATCAGACCAGGAGGCGGCGCGCAAAGTCGCCACGCTCTACCTGCCCCTGCGCGCCCCCATCGTGATTACCGATCTGTACACGGCGGAAATGATTAAATATGCCTCGAACGCCTTCCTGGCTACCAAGATTTCTTTCATCAACGAGATCGCCCAGATTTGCGAACGCCTGGGCGCGGATGTCAAAGAAGTCGCGGCGGGCATGGGCTATGATAAGCGCATCGGGCGCGCTTTCCTGGACGCTGGCCTGGGCTACGGTGGGAGTTGCTTTCCCAAAGACGTGCGCGCGCTGGCCTATATGGCCGATGAAGCCGGGCTGCACCCTCAACTCCTGCATGCCGTCATGGATATCAACCACGATCAGCGCCGCCTGGTCGTCACCAAGCTCACCTCCATTCTCGGCTCGCTGCGCGGCTGTACCGTTGCCGTGCTGGGCCTGGCGTTCAAACCCAACACCGACGATATGCGCGAAGCCGCCTCGGTCGATATCATTCGCTGGGTGACCAGCCAGGGCGCGGACGTACGTGTTTATGATCCCGTTGCCATGACGACAGGGCGCGAAGCGCTGGAGCGCGAGGGAGTGCGTATCGAGCAGGTGCAATTTTGCCAGCATGCATATGAGGCCGCGGAAGGCGCAGATGCCCTGGTCATCATAACCGAATGGAACGAGTTCAAGTCGCTCGATATGCCGCAAATTCGCGCCGCCATGCGCCGCCCGGTAGTCATCGATGGCCGCAATGTCTACGAAGCGGCTGAGATGAACCGCCTCGGCTTCATTTATCGCGGCATGGGACGCGGCACCAGCCCGGCTCCAACCGTGCTGCCGGCAGGGGATAGCACCACGTCGCAACAGCTCATCGGCGATGCAAGCGGGAAATAAATGGAGATCGTACCGAAACTACAAGAGGGCGACCGCAAGGGTCTCTACCCCACACAACCCCACCCCCGCCCCTACAATGACTACGACGAAAGGAACCACATGCGTAGTCATTGTAGGGGCGGGGGTGGTTGGGCGGTTGGGCGGGGACCCTTGCGGTCGCCCTGGGGAGGGGTTAGGGAACTTGCATATGGACGATAACCTACCTCTCATTTTTACCCCGCTGGTGCGGCAGCCGGGGGTAGCCATACCCGACTGGCTGTTTGGGCCTGCCGGTGTGGCCGGCCTGGCCGCACCTCTGCGCGTGCCGGAGGGCGTCAATGTGGCCGTTGGCATCGACATCATCGAGGTTGAGCGCGTGCGCAAGGTCTATGAGCATCACGGGGAGCGTTTCCTCAAGCGCGTCTTCACCGAAATGGAGATACGCCAGTGCCGGGGCAAGGCCACTCGCCTTGCCGGGCGTTTTGCCGCCAAGGAAGCCATCAGCAAAGCCCTGGGCACCGGCCTGCACGGCGTCGCGTGGCGCGAGATGGAAGTGGTGCAACTGCGCAGTGGACGCCCCACCGTGACCCTGCACGGCAACGCCAGGCGCCGCGCCGAACTGCTCGGCATCAGCGCCTTCGATGTGAGCATCGCCGACCTGCAAACGTTTTCGATTGCCATTGCGGTGGCTATTCAGACCCAGAGGACTCTCTAAAGCCATGCGCATCTGCCCGTACCTATCTAAAGCGCGGTACCCTGGAGAGTGCCTGCACATATGAGAAGTATATACGTCTGCCTAACGGGAGAACAGAACCTATAAAACGTTAGGAAATAGTAAAAAGGTGGGCGACTAGGGATTCGAACCCCAGACCTACTGCGTGTAAAGCAGCCGCTCTAACCAACTGAGCTAGTCGCCCCTGATTTGACTGAAAAGGGAAGCGGGTTTGCTGGATTGTCTATGTGGGGTGCCCTCGAGTGGAGTCGAACCACCACGCCTTTACAGGCACAGGCCCTCAACCTGCCGCGTATACCATTCCGCCACGAGGGCAAGTCATAACGGATACGCATTGTATTCTATACCTGTCCTTGTGATTTGTCAACGATTTTGCGAGCCTATTTTTGCCGCACGATCAGCGTGCTGCGCCCGGTAAAGACTGGCTTTTGCTCGCTATCCAGGCCTGTAGTTTCCAGGACGACGAAGGTCATCGAGCCACTTTTCCCTGTGCGCTCGCGGATGTCTGCTACACGCGCTACGCAGGTGATCTTGTCGCCGATGCGCAACTTGCGCGCGTAGGTATACTGTTGCTCGCCATGGATCAACTGCATTTTAGAGCCATCCAGTTCAAGGCCGGGTACGCTCACACGGAAAGTGGTTGGGAACGTTGGCGGCGCGTATTGGAGCGGGGTTCCACTCTGCAAGTCGGGGTCTTCGGTCGCCTCCATGAAACGCTGCACGGCTTCCCTCGTCACCTCGAAGGTTTGTGGTGACGAGCTTGTGCCGATCAGGCTGCTGTCGATGGGCATAGATGTTGCTCCTTTGCTTTAGAAATGTTACAACGATACCTTCAAATACCCCTGGCGTTCCAGCGCCATGTATGCCGCGCCCATCTGCCCCAGCACATTGAAGTCGCCGCTGTGAATCATGTCGAGCAGCTCGCGAGGGGTCACCAACAGATTTTCGATGACTTCCATGGGGTCGTCTTTGGGCGTGCTCGTTTTGCGTACCTGGCGCGCCAGGTACCACCACACCTCTGTGCGCGCGCCCGTCGGGTTGGCGTAGAAGTGGGCCAGGGGTTCAAGCTGGCCGTCTGCGACGCTGTAGCCCGTCTCTTCCATCAGTTCGCGATGGGCAGTCATTTCTGGATCGCTCTCGTCAGCATCGATACCGCCCGCCGGAAATTCCAGCACCTCGCGCCCGATGCCGTGTTTATATTGCTTGTTGATGAGGAAGCGCCCATCCTCTGCGAGCGGCACAACGCCGACCCAGCCGCGATTCTCGATAATGTAATAATCGGAGACCACCGGGCCGTTGGGAATGGCGATTTGCTCGCTGCGTATCTTGAGATAGGGCGTATCTAGAATTTGTTTATACGAGAGGATTTCCCAGGGATGATGTTCTGACATTGCGTTTCCTTATTCTCAGCATACTCGGTTTCGAGTTTTCTACATGTTTTTCCAGGTCGGTTTGCGTTTCTCCAGGAATGCGCGCAGACCCTCGGCAGCGTCTTTCGTGTGCATAACCTCGTCGAGGTACAGCGAGTTGATGCGCTGCAAAGCCTCAAGGCGCGATGATTGCCCGGCCTGCCCCGACTGCCCAAGGCGCGTGCCCGCCTTTGCGTAGCGCAGGGCCACTGCGCTTTTTTCGCGCAGCATGTTCAGGATGCGCTCCATTTCTTTGCTGATATCGCTGGCTGGCACTGACCACGTGATATAGCCCAGGCGCGCGGCATGCGCACCGGTAAGCGTCTCCTCTTGCTGTTCATCACTCCTGCTCGCTATGGTGAGTCCGGCATGCTCGGCGACGAGCATAAAATCGGCGACTGAGAGCAGCTTGCAGGCGATGGGTGAGAGCGTGTCACGCGCCACTGCCAGGACCGGTTGAACGATATCATGAATCGCGCTGCATGCCTGTTTAACATCTGTAGGGGCGTGATTTATCACGTCCTTATTCGCTGCCTTTCCTCTATTGTTGAAGTCGAGCACAACCGCTTTGATGCCATCGCTGGTTGAGCCGGTGAGCGAGGCGCAGACCGCGCAAAGCTCATGCAACATCAACTCATCAGGATCGGTTGACAATCCAATCCTGATGGTCTGCGCTTCTGAGACGACGCGTATGGCTTGATAAGCTTGCTGCATACTACCCTACTTTAATGCGAACAATGAGCCAGGGCGTGGGCTTGTCCCCGCCCTGGCCGCGTTATACATGTTCTCGTAACTTGAAACGCTGGATCTTGCCGGTGGCCGTTTTGGGCAGTTCCGTCACAAAGTCGATCCAGCGCGGGTATTTGAAAGGGGCCAGGTGCTTCTTGATGAAAGTTTTTAGTTCATCCGCCAGCGCGGGCGATGGCTCGTAGCCGTTATTGAGCACGATATATGCGCGCGGCTTGACCAATTCGTCGGCATCCGTGTCGCCTACTACCGCGCATTCCAGCACGGCAGGATGGGAGATCAACGCACCCTCGACCTCGACTGGCGAGACCCACTGACCGCTCACCTTGAGCATATCGTCGGAGCGACCACAATACCAGAAATAGCCGTCCGCATCCTGGTAATATTTGTCGCCTGTGTGAATCCAGTGGCCGTTAATGACATCTTTGGTCTTTTCGTGCTTATTCCAGTAATAGGCGGCAATGCTGTCTCCGCGAATGAGTAAGTTGCCGATCTCACCTTGAGGAACCGCGTGCCCGCTTTCATCGGTAATCAATGCCTCGTAGCCGGGCACCAGCTTACCCGTGCTGCCCGGCCTGATTTCTCCCGCGCGGCTGCTGATGAAGATGTGTAATATCTCTGTGCTGCCGATGCCGTCCAGGATTTCTACGTGGAATTTATCCTGCCAGCGTCGCAAGATATCGGCGGGCAGTGACTCACCTGCCGAAACGCAGACGCGCACGGACGAGAAATCGAAGCGTTTTTCGGCATCCGGCAGAGCCAGCATGCTCGCGTAAAGCGTGGGGACGCCAAAGAAAATGGTCGGG
>Ga0070733_10001050_pt1 | contig 20934 bp, 15 predicted proteins | sample Coa_R1_9_FD_66450 | JGI IMG/M metagenome (GOLD analysis project Ga0070733, IMG submission 66450) | Surface soil microbial communities from Centralia Pennsylvania, which are recovering from an underground coalmine fire - Coalmine... | ecosystem: Environmental > Terrestrial > Soil > Unclassified ... | reverse complement strand
AGCGAAGATTTGCAGAAGGGGTTTGCCGGCGGAAAATAGATCACCGAGATGTCTCTACGAGACGAGTAGAAACTTCAATTTGACTAGCGTCCGGTTTTTCCCCGCGCTGCGAAATTCACGGATGGTCAACCCGCAGACGGCTCGCGCTAGATTTCATTCTAAGGAGCCTCCTGGTATGAAACTTCGATTGAGCACAGGCGTGGCAGTGTTGTTCGTTCTCCTCTTTGCGTTTGCGCCACCGGCCCTTCGCGCACAGTTGTCCAAGGAAGATCACCAGGCAGCCCAGCAAATGATATCGGGCACCCTATATTTGCGGTCGCAGGCTCCGCAAAAGTACGGCATGGGGCACTGGGGGCCCTATTCGCTGTCGATCCTGGAAGCCTCCCCGGCCGGACTCAGCACCGAGCGCAGGCTGGCCGAGCCGCTGAAGTCCATCCCTGGGAACGCCTACCATCTCAAGCAGGAAGAAATCTACTGGGGATACCTCGCGAACACTCCCGTGAACCATTGCAAGCTGCAGTGGGAGAAAGGCACGAATGTTGTTTGGTGTGAGCGGGTCGATCCCAATACCGAAGTCTCTGTTGACTTTATCGACGTTAGAACGCTGGACGATTTTACCAAGGCCTTTAACCTGACTTTTTCGAAGGTGCCACTGCAGAACGAGCATCCGGACTGGCCGTCCGAAGTGCGGGATGCGATTGCCGCGGACAAGCTGGTGGTTGGCATGACCGCGGAGCAGGCCAGAATTGTGGTTGGCGCTCCTCTCAGCGTCTCCAACGGCGAGGATAACGGGGCCAAGACCGAGACGTGGCTGCTCCGTCAGGACCCGGGCAAGGTTCTTGGATGGAATAAAAAACGTGGCGCATGGAAGAAGGTGAGCACCCATACCGGATTGCCCACGAGCGTGACGTTCAAGGATGGAAAGCTGCAATCAATCCAGCAGGCGCCCACGGCTCCTGCGCCGGCCGGAGACTAAAACAGAGGATACCTGAGATGAAACGGCTAATGATCGCGGCGACAATATTGCTTTTCTGCATTTCCCTCCCGGGCTCTCTGAATGCGGCCAAGGTAGAAGTGGAAGGCAAGGCGTGGCTTGACGCACAAAAAGATCCCGCAGCCATCAGTGTGAATGGCACGTGGGACTCGGATGAATTGGGCGCTTTGCACCTGATGCAGGCCGAAGGAAGCCGGGAGGTGAACGGTAACGGCGGAGGATACGAGATCACAGGCGTAGTCAGCGGCAAGCAGCTGTTCATGCTGCTTTCGACAGGTCACACCGTAGAATATTGCGCTGTCCTAAGATCTAACGGCGACAACGGCCTTATCGGGACCTACTCAAATCGAAAGTCACGTCTGCACTCCGGCCTTTGCCAGGAAAAAAGTCGGCCTATGAACATGACGAAGAAATAGGTGATCGCACCGGCTGCCGTCAATCGTCCGTGCGCCGCGTGGCCCCGATGATCACTAACGCTGTACCCGCGCCCGCCCAAACTGATCCCGTGGCCTTCCAGGCGATGTCAGCGCAAGTTTCCTGGGTGCCGTTGGAGAAACAAGCCACCCGGGTGTCCTGCCCGTGGACGATGGCCACAACGCCACCAACGATCAACCCCGCTCCGACCGCGGTCAGTATCTTCCCAGTCTTGCTCCAGTGCCGGTGCGGCGCGACCGTCTGATTGGGAGAATCGTTCTCCGTATCGAATGCAAGATTTCTGGCGGTAATCCCCGCTCGCAACGCGGGCGCCGGAGGCAGCAGCTTCGGCGAGACCAGGTCCTGGGCCAAAACCTGCGAGCACGCCGCCAGCATCGTAACCATCAGTAGCGCGGCCCAGCATCGATATGTCATGGTGGTATGCCCTCCGATCCGAAATCCGGTCCGCGGAGCAGCAGACGCGAAAATTCTAATTGGCTCTCGGAAAGATTGTCGAGTTATTTCCCCGTAAAATAGTGGCTCAGTTTGACCGGCCGTCGGTCGTAGCTCAGTTTGAATTTCTCCGCGAACTCCGCGGCTTTCCTTCGCGTACTTCGCGGTTAAAGTCTTTTTGACCTACCCGCAAGAGCAACAGCGTTTAACCGCAGATCGCGCAGAGAACCTTCGCAGAGCTCGCGGAGAAATTCAGATTAAGCCACCATTCGACGGTCCTCTGGATTTCCCCGGCGCGCTGCGCCGATGTTAAACTGTCTCGCCGAAGCCCTGCTCCGGGCTTGGGATAACCGACATTGGGACAACCGATATGGCGAGAGCCGCATTCTTTTTCCTGTTATTTCTTGCGACGAACGCCTCCCTGGCCCTTCTGTACCCCTTCACTCTCTCGCGCTTTCTGCTCGCGTTTTTCATTTACGCGGCTGGTACACTCCTCACGCTCTTCCTGTTGTTTCATCCGCGCAACCAATGGCTCGTCAACAACCGCTCGCGCGTGGAGGGTCCACATTCCGTAGCCCTGACTTTCGACGACGGGCCCAACCCTGTGGATACACCCAAGTTACTCGACATCCTTCGCGACAAAGGGGTGAAGGCGACCTTCTTTGTGGTCGGCAAGCGCGCCGATCAGTATCCGGAAATCGTGCGCCGCGTCTGGGCGGAAGGGCACCTGATCGCCAACCACACTTGGTCGCATCGTCATCTGTTCTGTTTTCTCACGCCCTCTCGCCTGCGGGCCGAGATCGAGCGTGGCGCGGAAAGCGTGCGCCGAATTTGCGGCTACCGTCCGCGCCTGTTTCGCTCGCCGGTAGGCATGCGCCACCCGCTTCTGCGGCCATATCTCGAGGCCGCGGGATTGGAGTACGTTTCCTGGAGCATTCGGACGCGCGACACGCTGACCGCGAATTCCCAGGTTCTTGCCCGCCGCATCCTGAGCCAGGTGACAAGTGGAGACATCATCCTTTTGCACGATCATTTGCCGCGTGGCGCTCACGTCATGTTGGAAGCTCTGCCTGGCGTCATCGATGAACTAAGGCGGCGGGGCTTCGAATTCGTCCTCGCCGGCCCGCGGGAGGATGCCGTCGCCGCGACTCTGGAACCCGCGGTATCCCAATCTGCTCGCTGATTCTGGCACTTCGCGATTTTGCGTTCAACGACGCGGGATCGATCTTCATGGGTATCAGAGCGGGTTCAGCGAGCCAATCCCAGAGCCGAAACCAAAGACAGAAAGGCACGACTCACCGATCCCACCGGATCGAGTAAGACTCTGCGGCGCTCCAGCATGGCCGCCACCGGTTCTCCTTTATAGCTGGCGATTTCCCGGTAGCGCGACATGAAAAATAGCACCCGCAGGAAAAGTTTCCAGTTGAGCGGGGCAAAGTAATCAGGCGTGACGAACGGCACGGCATCGCCGCCCTTGACTTCGGCGATAAAGTCCCTGAAAGATGCGGCCCGCGACAGCGAGACAATCGAACTGGCGACCAGCAGATGGCTATCACCTCCACCCACCACCGGCTTGCGCCACTGGCGGGCAAGCTCCAGCACGTGATCGTTCTCTTCGCGCCGCCGCATGCCGTTCACTTCCAAAGCATGAATCGCCCAGCCATAGCGGGTGAGCAAGTCGGTGATGGGGATGGCTTTGCTCCCAGGTGCCCAAGCAACCAACGGGTGATTTAAGACGACCAGGCAGCCGCTGGCCGCGAGGATTTCAAATAGTTCGTCATGGCGTCCACCCCGCGCGGCCGATTGAATTCGAGCATGGGTTTCGTCGATAGCACTCTCGGGCAGCCCGCTCACTCCCAAGTGAAACAAGTGCCCCTGGTACCACACGGACACCTCCTCGCCGATTGCGACGCGGCCGTTAAGGTCGGGCCGGCTACGCAGCAGAGCGCGGCTGCCCGCGAATTCGTCGTGATCGGTGATGGTCAGGTGGACCCCGTCGAAGCCCCACAGAGCGGCCGCGGAGGACTCCATCTGGTAAACGTCATCGGGTGTATACGGCGGGTTGAAGGTGATCTCGGCGTAGTTCAGATCAGAGACGCCAGCCAGGCCGAACGACCTCTGTAGTATTCCGCTCAAAGGACGCATGAAGCCCAGCTTCACAACCTGGTTTAGTGCCGCCAGTTTCTCCACGGAGTGGCAGGAATGGTTGTGCAGGGAAACCGCATACCCGAATTCGCGGTCCGGATGCGAACACTCCCGGTAGGTGTAATTTTCAATCTTCCAGGCGGACCGGCGTCTCATTGCGTTCGGAATGGGGCGTCCGTTGTGGTTGAAGTGCCCGCGTGGGCGGAGCGAGATTCAGCATACATATCAGCATACATAGGGGTCCGAAAACAATGCCACAAAACGCCCCAAAAGGCGAGTGTTCCGCGGCGCACACTCCGGCAAGAAGGGGTTGTCGCGGAAGAATGTGAGATGATACTCTTCGACCATCTGTGGGGCTTGCAGTTGGGTCTCTGGCAGGGTTGGCAACCTCTGAAACCCAAGGGGAATGGGATTGCTGTATTCCATCGATTCGTCAACACAAAAACCACCCAGCGACCTGCTGGCGAAGTTGTCGAAAAGCCGCCGCGTTCTGTTGATCGAGGCCAACGATCAGCGGCGCTGGGTCGGCGGCCTGGTTACGCCCGAAGTTCACATCCCTCCGGTCGGGCTTATGTACGTCGCCAGCAGCGCGCGGCGGCACAATCCTGGCGTGCGAATCGAAATCCTTGAAACTTCGCTGGACGGGCGCTCGGACGAAGAACTGGCGACCAGGCTGCTCGACTATCGCCCCGACGCCGTGGGCATCCGGAGCATCAGCCTGTTCGAAGATGAACTGAAGCGGGTCGCGGACTTGACCCGCAGCGTTCTCGACGTGCCTATCGTGGCCGGCGGCCCGATCGCCACCGCCCGGCGCGGACCCCTTCTGAACGCCATCCCTGCAATCGACCTTCTGGTGGTGGGCGAGGGTGAGTTAACGTTTTCGCGTCTGCTCTCGGGAACTTCCACCAATGGACTGGTGTTTCGCCACGGCAGCCAGATCGTTGACCTCGGCGACGGCGATGTCGCCGACAACCTGGACGAGTTGCCGTTCCCGGACTACAGCCTGGTCGATCTGGGCCGCTATCAAGAACACCTGAGTTATGCCTACAACCACCGCCGGCAGGGCGTCCTGCTCACCAGCCGGGGTTGCCCGTTCCTGTGCACTTACTGCAACACCTTTGCCGGGAAGACGGCCCGGTTGCGTTCCGCGGAGAATGTTGTCGCCGAGATGGAGCAGATGTCCCGCGACCATGCCATCGAGGATTTCTATGTAGTCGACGACATATTTAATATGGACCGCAAGCGCACCGAGGCAATCTTTCAAATGATTATTCGCCTCCACAAGAACTGGCGCCTGTATTTCGTGAACGGCTTGCGGGCCGACATCATGACGCGCGGGTTGGTGGACCTGATGGCCGATGCCGGAACCGTCTGGGTTACCTACGCGGTCGAATCCGGAAGTTCGCGCATTCAAAAACTAGTGAAGAAGAACATGCGCCTGGATAAGGCCGCCGAGATCATCAACTACTCCCAGGAACGCGGCATGGTCGTCAACGTGAACACGATGTACGGTTTTCCGACCGAGACTGCCGCGGACGCCCAACAGACGCTGGATTATCTGGCCCGATTGCACATGCCGTCTCTGCTTCCCTATCACTTCTGCCTGCGCGGATATGAAGGATGTGAAATCGTCGATCAGGCAGCCGAGGCGGGCTGGGATACGACCGCCTTCCTAGCCGATGGCACGCTGTCCTATCATGACATGCCCAGGGGAACCGACACGTTTCCTAAGAGCGAAATGATGAAACACCTGATCGACTATCACAAACGATTCGGCCTGCATAACCAGCCGCATCTGCTCCGGTCGATCGACGTTCTACGGGAAAACGGATACACCGATTGTGATCTCGTGGATATGTACACCGTTCTGCAAAATCGCGCTTTCCGGGATGTGGACGAAATCGTGGCCGGCTCGACGCCGAACGTCAGTACTCCGAACGTCCATGCTCCGAACATCAATGTTCCGAGCGTCAAGGCAAATGCGTAAGCCCATCAAATACCTTGAAAAGGCGATATCCCTCGCTGCGAATGGGGCGTGGCGGATATTTTGTTTAGGCAACGATCTCGTCCCCGAGAATCCGTCCTTCATACCCAAGTGGTCCGACAAACCACTGCTCAAGTCCCGTGAAAAATCGAAGCCGCCCTTGGGTTGGCCGCGGGACACCGATTCGTTGTGCCCCCGCTGCGTGCCCGAGATCCGCCAGCAAATCGTCGACGGCAAACAGGACTACCGCGTCCTGTTGAACGAGAAGCCCGGCGAAATCAAGGCGCAAATCGTCGAGCGCGACGGCAGAATTCTGATGGTCAAGGATTGTCCGTTGCATGGACACTTCGAGGACGTCATCGCCATTGACCCGCAGTTCTTTCGGCATCTGGAGGAGATGTTTCCCGGCCGGGATATTCGCGCGCATAACGACGAAAAACTCCACAACCACGGCAGCAGCACCATCAAGCACGGGCGAGGGTCGGTTCTCACCATCGACCTGACCAACCGCTGCAACATGATGTGCGACCCCTGCTTCATGGATGCCAACCAGGTGGGGTTCGTCCACGAACTTACCTGGGACGACATTAAGACTCTGCTCGACAACGCGTTCTCCATCAAGCCGCGGCGTCAAATGTCCGTGCAGTTTTCCGGGGGCGAGCCGACCATGTCGCCGTACTTTCTGGATGCCATTCGCTACGCCCGCGAACTCGGCTACGACAGTGTGCAGGCGGCGACCAACGGCATCGAGTTCGCGAAGAGTCCGGAATTCGCCCGGCAGGCCGCCGAAGCGGGTTTGCGTTACGCGTATCTCCAGTTCGACGGCATCGGCAATCCGGCCAATTCCCATCGCAATGTAGGAAATCTGTTCGACGTGAAATTGCGGGCCATCGAAAATCTACACTCCAACGGCGTCGAAATCGTGCTTGTGACGACCGTAGTCAACGGGATCAACAACGAGCAGGTGGGGCGCGTCGTGCAATTCGCGCTTGATAACCCGGACAAGGTTGCCCTGGTGTCGTTCCAGCCAGTCTCCTTCACCGGCCGCGACGAAGCCGTGACCGACGAACGCCGCCAGGCGCAGCGCTACACGCTCTCGCACCTCGCCCACGATGTGAAGGGACAGTTAAACATCGGCGAGCCCGTCCGCGACTGGTTCCCACTCTCGTTCCTGAGCACGTTTTCAGACTGGGCCGACCTCGTCCACGGTCCCGAAGCCGCCTGGGGCCAAGTAGCTTGTGGTTGTCACCCTAATTGTGGGATTGGGATGGCGCTTATGGTTGACAAGGAGACGCGCGAGGCGGTTCCGGTGACGGCGTTCCTGGATGCCGATCAGTTTGCCAAGGACATTGCGCGGATCAACGATTGGGCTCGCAGCAAGTGGATGTCGGTCGCGGGAATGGCGCTGGCGCTGGTGCGAAATTACGATGCGTTTCATGCGCCCACCCATTTCCGGGCCGTCGATATGTTGAGGAAGCTCGACAAGGGCCTGGGCGCGACGGGACGCAATTACGGCGAAGTCTCGGGCAAGCGGACGATGGCGGACATCTTCCGCCGCCGGCAAGACCGCTGGAACCTGCTGTTCGTGGCTGGCATGTGGTTTCAGGATCTGTTCAACTACGATTTCCGCAGGACCGAGCAGTGCATCATTCCCTACGCCACGCAGGAGGGGGAAATCTCGTTTTGCGCTTACAACACGGGGATGGGCTGGCGGAACATCATCGAGAAGATGCATATGACCGCCACGCTGACCAAGTGGTACGAGGAGCACGGGCGGCATGAGATTTTCGCCGGCGGGAAGAAGGTGAAACTCAGCAGTACCGAGCATCATCTTGTCCTGAAGGACGAGATCGTAACCGGCGAGGCTCAGCACGACCTGGAACAACGTGGCATCGCAAAAAATGCGCGAGAGGAAAAGCTGCGGGCGCGAGCGGAGCGGGATGCCGAGAACCTGAGAATGGGTAAGCTTTACCGCGAGCTCGTGCTGAAAGAAAAACCTGCGCCGGAGTTGATACAGATTGGGAGGGGAAGCACGACCCTGCCCGCCAACTCCGACCAGGAAGCTGTTGGAAGCTGCGGAGATTAGTTCGAACTCGAATCACATACCGCGCAGTACGCCCGTGGATGCGGGTTCGGTGGAGGATTCGGAAACTGGCGGTAACCCTCTCGGGCGCAGCGCCTTTGTCTCCTTCAAGTAAGCCTGGGGATCCATCAAGGTTTGCGTGCGGGCAAGAATCTTTGCCAGGCGCGGAACATCGCGCAACCGAACCTGCTTGAGCCATTGCCACCACTTCTTTTTTCCCGCGACGTTGAGAACGCTTCGCCGCCAGCACTCGCAATAAAGCTCCCAGAAACGTTCTACCGGCAGGCGTGGTTGCCAGAGCAGGTGATGCAGATCGTACTGGCTCCAGTCGAATATATCGATCTTCTTCCTGCTTTTTTCGAAATAGTAGGTTCCCGGCAGCGGCGTGAGAATGGTGAATCCCACGCGATACAGTTGGTGTTCATCCAGGAAATCCCACAGTCCTTGAAAATCCGCCTCGGTGAAATCGGGATCGATGATGAAATTCCCCGTGACTCCAAATCCCAGTTCACGGGCAATGCGGACAGCCTCGACTGTCTTATTGATGTCGGCGTCTTTGACCAGCGAGTTGAGGCCCGGGCTGGTATGGGACTCCAGGCCGAAGAAAATGTCGAAGGATTTCGCGAGCGGACGCCAGAGCCTTAACAGATCCGCATTATCCGTGACCAGATCGGCGCGGGTCTGTACCAGCAGCAAGTTCTTCCGCTCGCTCGAGCGGAGCAGCGTGCGTCCTAATGCTTCGCTGCGCTCGCGGTCAGCCCAGAACAAATCGTCGACCATGAACAAGTTGCGGCCGGTAGCTTCGAAGTCGGCACGAACCTGTTCCGGCGCATGGCAGCGGTAGGTTCGCTTGTAGAGTTGCCACACCGAGCAGAAGTTGCACCGGTAGGAGCAGCCCCGGGCCGTTTCCATGGTCCACATCGGCATGTAATTCAGACAGCAATAGCGCTTCTGGTAACGGGCAACGACGGACCGATCCGGAAGCGGCATCTGGGCCAAATCGAGCCAAGGGCCCGGCTGCACGCCCGTGGCTTGAAACCGCCCGTCTCCTTTCGGGAGCAGCAAGGATGGGAGCGTGTCCAGCGAGCGACCATTGGCAACGGCATCGCACAACGCCGGCAGCAGCGTCTCCCCTTCGCCGACGCAAATTGCGTCCACCGAACGATTAGAATCGACGGCCTTGGGGTACGCAGAGATGGCGTGGCCTCCGAGGGCGACAAAAACCGTCGGGTCGTGCGCTTTGATCTGGTCCGCCGCGCGGAACGCGGCTGGCGCCTCGAGAATATGCAGGCAGGAGATGGCGACTAAATCGGGCGGCCAATCGCGCAGGATTTTAGGCAGCGCGCGCCGCTCGAAACGCATGTCCGCCAATTCGACGGAATGGCCCGCTGAGCGCAGCGCCGCCGCAAGGTACATCAGACCCAGAGGTTCGGTTTGAAAAAAAGGAGCCAGCCCGAACTGAGCGGTTTCCTGGCAGGGCCTTAACAGCAGGATTCGCACTGGCTACCTTTCCGGCCCCAGCCCAGTCCGACTCGCGCCCGCGGAAATTTAACCACCACCGATGGATGACTCATTGCATTCGCGGCGATGCAATCGCTACCAGCGTATTCCCGGACGCCGATTCGTCCACCGCTTGCTCATTCGGAAGCGATGAGGCACGTACAGCCGGCGTTGGCTGAGTCCGACCCTCGCTTGCTGGTCGGACATGTGGCATGTCCAGCAACTTTCGCCAGGAGAAGCGCAACCGCTTCTTCAGCAGGGAACGGCGCGTATCGCGAAAGGGATCGTCGGAAGTGCCGTAGACCGGATGATAGCTGTCCGATCTCTCCAGGCCGGGCACTTCGACGCCGAAATTGTTGAGCTGCAGGAACTGACGCATTTGCAGTTTGTAGCGGCCTTCAATGCCGAACAACAGCTCCAGCATGCGCTCGTTCAGCCAGACGATATGGCGCAGGCCGAACGCCCACACATAGCTGTAGCCCTTGAAGAACTTCCAGTCGCTCTTCGTGGGCCACCACATTCCGATGACCTCGCGGCGGATCTTCCACCGGGCGAAGCTGAGTTCTTCCGGACTTAAATTGGAGGTGCGTACATTGCTGAAGTAGCCGTCATACCAGCGAAAGTCGGAAAGGTTCTGGATCTGACCGTCGCGGAGCATGTTATCGCGCAAGGGGGTCTTGGGATACGGCGTGATGATCTGATCCATGATGCTACTGACGCGCTGCTCCTTGATGAACCGGTAGTTTTCGCGCATGCTCTCCGGATCGTCGTCGGGGAGCCCGTTGATAAGGCCCGCAATCACTACGATGTTTTCCTTGTGCAGCTCAGCGATGGCCTTCTTGATCGCGGGCAGCGTGTTTGGCTTTTTCATGGCGCGCAGGTTTTTCGTGGAGGCGTTTTCTATGCCCAGAAAAATGGAGACGAAACCAGCCTTGGGCAATTTCTTGATGACCTGCGGACGCTGCGAGAACCCGATGACCGTGGCCTGCGTCGTAAAGTGCAGATTCTTCAGTTTGAGAGAGATCACCCCATCGATCAATTGCTCGAAACGATCCATGTTCTGGGTGATATTGTCGTCGGTGCAAAAAATATGGCGGGCACCCCGGCTGTAGGCGTCCTCGATGTCGGCCAGCACCCGTTCCAGCGGATACTGGCGGATCGAGCTACCATACATTTGATGGATGCTACAAAAATTACAGTGGTAGAGGCAGCCACGCGAGGTCTCGATCACGTCGGCCCTGCGGAAATACATGTGAAAGTTCTTGATGATGCGCTTGTCGCGTGCGGGAAGCTTGATCCGGGTCACATCTTCCAACGGACGAGGCGCGTTGTGATGGAACTGGCGGTTTTCGGTTTTGTAGGAAACGCCCAACACGTTGTCCAGCCCGCGACCCTGCGCCTCGAGTGAGTCGAGCAGTTCCCCGAAGCTGAAGTCGCCCTCGCCCCGCACGATGAAGTCCCAGTAATCCGCCCCGGGCGTTCCTTCGATGGTGTCGTAGGATAGTGTGGCATGGTAGCCGCCGAGCACGGTTTTTATCTGGGGATTGAACTCTTTGGTAAGGTACGCCATGCGGACGTTGCAGTCGTATTGAAACGCCATCCCGGAAAAGCCCACCACGTCGGGGCGCTCGCTCTGCAAGGTCTCCATCAGAATTGGAATGGCACGCTTGCGAGCAGGGGCCAGGTCCAGGACTTTCACGTCGTGGTTGTCGATTTGTGCGGCGATGGTCGCCAACGCCACGGATGGCGGTTCCCACTGCCTTCGTGGAACCCAGGGTGAGGTTGCGGGGCATTGCACGAGCAGTGCTTTCATCGTCTTCGCATCCTGAATAACATCGCGCGAACTCTTAGCCAACCGCTGAAAAGTTGTTCCCGGGATCTCCTAATTATCGCGAAAGGTTACTTCAATCTAGGGATGGATTGCAAGGCGGAATTGGCGTGGGTTTGGCGGGGTGAGCTGGGGAAAAAAATCGTCAACCACTAGGGGCACGAAGGTTCACGAAGGGGTTGAGTGGACGCGGGTGGGTTTCTTCGAGTCGGCGAACGCATGATACACTCACTGCGAAATCCAGCGCTCTTGCTTTCCGCAGATCCGCCACGCTGGAACCATGAGGCATGCGAACCTGCGCGCTCATCCCGGCCTTCAACGAAGTCCCTTACATCGCCGATGTGGTGAAGGGAACCCAACCGCACGTCGAAAAAGTGGTTGTGATTGACGATGGTTCCGGCGACGGAACTGGACAAGTTGCCCGGGCTGCCGGAGCTACCTGCCTGCAATCGCCGAAGAATTGCGGTAAGGCAACGGCGTTGCGTGCCGGCATCGACTTCGCGCGCGCCCAGAATTTTACTCACGTGATCACGCTGGACGGCGACGGTCAGCACTGGCCGGAAGATATTCCCGGAATGCTTCGGGTGGCGCAAGAGACGGGGGCGGATCTGGTAATTGGGGCGCGCTCGTTCGATCGGACCTCGATGCCGCGCGCCCGTTACTACTCCAACACGATTGGCAGCCGGATGGCCTCGTCACTCGTGGGCCGCGAGATCCGCGACAGCCAGAGCGGTTTCCGGCTGTTCCGGCTGGATAAGCTTTGTGGGACCAAACTGCGGAGCCGGTACTACGAATTAGAGATGGAAATGTTAATCAAGATGGCGCGGTCGGGGTGCAGCATTGCGCATGCGCCGGTCCGAACCATCTACCACGATGGCGAGGCACGCTCCAAGATGAAGCCAGTGCGCGATACGGTGCGGGTCTGCCTGTGGTCGCTCGCGTTTCGATTTCTAGGGGCGTGAGATGATCCCGCGGATCCGACTGTTGTCCGCCCTGCTGGCGTTGCTGATATTTCAGGAGATGCTGGCCGCCCAGTCCGACGATCTGCTGAACCGGATTTGGGATGGGGTTCAGCAGGCGCAGAAAAAATACACCAGCAGCTGCGGCAGCATCACCGAAACCCGCACCTCCAGCCTGATGGTGAAACCGATGGTGCTTCGCGGCAAGTTTTGCGCCGAGGGGACTACTCGATTCGCTTTGGAATACTTCGAACCGGCCAGAGTGCGCATTCGCTACAACGACAACTACCTCAACGTTACGACCGGCGATAAGACCGAGGTCATGGAAGTGGGCGGCAGCGTTCGCCGCGCGCAGTCCTATTTCAGCCGGGAAAATTCAATCGACAACCTGAAAAAAAACTTCACCGTCACCGTGCAGGAGGAAAGCGGAGATTACGAGATGAAGCTGGCGCCGCGGACGGACAATTTTCGCCGCAGGCTGAATTACCTGGTCGTGAAGCTGGACAAACGGGACTTCCTGCTTAAATCGCTGGAGGTGGACGGCAAGAGTGGTGTGAACAGTGTGTTCGCCATCGACGTCACTTCGCTGAACCCGAAAATTCCGGCGGAAACGTTTGAGGTATACAAACCATAGTGGCCGAGCGAAAGGTGATCGAGCGAAGTGAAATCGAGACGATGATTCCGCATCGCGCACCATTTTTGTGGATCGACCGGGTCGAAGAACTGGAGCCGGGAGTTCGTTGTGTTGCGGTGAAGTTGGTCGATCCGGCGAATCCGATTTTCGCCGGACATTTCCCGGCTAAGCCCATTCTGCCGGGCGTGCTGCTGATCGAAGCGGTGGCGCAGACGGCCGGAGTGATGCTGGGATCGGTTGCCTCTGACGGAACCGCCGGGACTGGCGTGGGTTTGCTGGCGGCCGTAAATCGCTTCAAGTTTCTCAAGGCCGTGACGCCAGGACAGGAGATGCGCATTGAAACCAAAAAGCTGACCGAGGTTGGAAAGATGGCCGGTGTTGGCGGCACGGTGTGGGTGAACGGGGAGATAGTCGCGAGTGGCGAGTTGTCGGTAGTATCGGCTTGATGGGCGAGCGAAGGTGATCCGGGGATTTCAGACTCGCGCGCGGCAATTCGCCACCGTGTTGCTGACGGAGGGGCTTGATCCCGCCCGGGCTGGGGCTGCGGTGTTCGTGGGAATCTTCATCGGGATCGTGCCCATCTACGGGTTTCAACTTCTGGTGGCGGTGGGTCTGGCGGTGTTCTTCAAGCTGAATAAGCCGCTGACGGTGGCCAGCACGTTCATCAACAATCCTCTATTGCAGCCAGTGATTGTCGTGTCCTCGGTGGAGATTGGATATTTTCTACGTGAGGGCTCATTTCGGCCATTCCATATGTCCGCCCTGGCAGGCGTGCACATGAAAGAGGAGCTTCTGGCGTGGGTAACAGGAAGCGTGGTACTGGGGGTGCTCGTCGGCGGCGCTGGGGCATTGATTGCGGCGGTTGTGGTAAAGCTCAAAACACCGGCGAATCCAGAATTGCGGGAGCGCGTTCGTTTTGTGAACTCGTTGTTTGCCGGAAGCGCGCGGGCCGACCGCGGGTTCGTGCGGTGGAAGTTGCGACTTGACCGGATCTTTGGATTGCTTGCGGGATTACTGGCCGCAGAAGATTTGGGATTGGGGACGGTCGTGGATCTGGGTTGCGGCTACGGCATGGCTCTGAGTTTTGTGGCGTTCGGCGACAAGACGCGACGCTTGGTTGGCTGCGACCTGGATGCGCATCGCATCGCAGTCGGTGGCCAGGCCCTCTGCGAACTGAACGCTGACTTGAGCGTGGAGGACGTTCGTGGTTTCGAGCTTCCGCCCGCGGGTTTAATCCTTATTCTGGATGTCTTGCAGTATCTGCCTGCCGAGGAACAACTGGCCTTGCTGCGACGATGCTGTTGCGCGCTCGCATCGCGGGGAATATTGATCTTCCGTGTGCATGATCGCGAACGCTGGCCGTGGTCCACGATTACGATGGCTTTCGACCGGCTCATATTCGCCTGTGGAAGGGCCGGAGTGAGACCCTTGACGCTTCCGGCCGCCGAATACCGCACTGTGCTGGAAAATGCCGGCATGCAGGTTTCAGAATGCCGGTTCCGAAACCGGCTGCCTCTGGCTCATATCCTATTCATCGCAAAAAAGCCGATAGTCGAAACCCCTCCGGAGAGCGCAGCATGATGGCCCGCTGCATGCGCCGGGTGGGCCGTCTGGTCGTCCGGCATCCCGGGCTGGTGACGGGCCTCAGCCTGATCGTCAGCATATTTTTCTACGCGAACATCCACAATCTGCGAACGGGCACCGACCTGACCGACTTGTTTGGCAATCGCGACCCCCAATGGCGTGCCGCGAGCCAGATCGGCAAGGAACTGGGTTACGGCAACCAGCTCTTCGTACTGATCGAGGCTCCGGAGATTGAGGTACCTGAGAAAGTACCGGAAAAAGAGAAAGAAGGAACGGACGCCACCAGCGCGATGGAGGAAACGGCCGACCGTCTCACCGCCGACATGCTCAGCAGCGGACTGTTCCTGCACGCACGCTCCGGCCTGCGGGATGAAGAGTTGCTCAATATGGTCCGGTTCTTTACCTGGAATTTTCCGTCATTCGCGCTACCCGAGCACACCGACGATCTGAAGCGGCGGCTCGATCCGCAACAGATTCATCAAACCGTTCGCCGCGCCGCAACTGAACTGATCACACCGTTCTCGTCTTTGGGAACGAATTACTTCGTCGCCGATCCTCTGGGCCTGATGGAAGTCGAAGCGCGCAACAGCCGGGGGTTTTCGCAATTCGCCAATTTCGACCTGAACTGGGGATCCGGAAACCGATTCTTCAGCAAAGACCACAAGGCGTTGCTCATCATTGCCGAACCTCGCGAGTCGGCGATGGATTACAAGTTCGCCGAGCAAGTTGTACGCTGGACACGCAAGCACATCGAGTCGACGAAGGCAGATCCTGAACTCCGGGCCTCCGGAGTGCGGATCACCGCGGCGGGAGCTTACGTTTACGCGGAGCAGGAGCACCAGTTCATCGAAAGCAATATTCGGCGAATCTCGATGATTTCCATCATCGGCAATTTGCTATTGTGCCTGGTGATCTATCCCAGAATTCCGTTGTTGCTCTTATCGCTGTTGCCCGCCGGGCTGGGTATTCTGTGGACCACGGGCGTAGCGAGTTTCTATCCCGGAGAAGTAAATCTAATCAGCCTGTCTTTCATTGCGATCCTGGCGGGGCTGGGAGACGACCAGGTCGTACATTTCTTCAACCGTGTGCCGCAGGAATGGGCCAAGGGCGGAACACTGAGCGACGCCGTCCTGCGCGCCTTCGAAACCACGGGGCTTAGCGTCGTCTTCTGCATCGTAACGGCGGCGACGGCAACCGCCTCGCTGGCGTTCTCTGGCTTCAAGGCATTGGCGGAGTTCGGATTCATCCTCACGGTTGGAATGTTCATGATGATGATCCACACTCTGTTGACGGTTCCCGCGCTGATGGGGCTATGGTGGCGGATCTCCAAGCCGCGCGCGCCGGAGACCATTACGTTCCGCATCCTTCCCTGGATCGCGCGGAAAACCGTCGATTTTGTGGGCCGGCACGCGCAGCTCGTGGCCGGCTTGGGCCTGGGAGTGTTCATCCTGTCGTTGTTGTTTCTGCCCACCATCAAGATGGGAGGGCACTTCGAGATCACCGGCACCGATAATCCCGCCGTTGCCGCGCAGAACCGGTTGTCCGCGAGATTCGGTATTGAGGGCAGTCCGAACATACTCCTGATCGCGGGCGGCGAGCAGGAAGTGCTAAGCAGGACCGAAAAGTTGACGGCCGCTCTGGACGCTTATCGGCAACGTGGCGTGATCAAGTCAATTTTTTCTCCGACGTCTCTGCTTCCCTCGGTCCAAACGCAGATAGAACGGGCGAGTTCGCTGGCAGGCGTCAACCTGGCGGCTTCGGCCCACGCGCTTGAGGATTCGCTGCGCGAGAACGGCTTTCGGATCGCGCCAATCCAGCCTTTTATCGATCGATTGCAAGAGCTAGGAAAAGGAATTGACCCGATCACCCTGGAAAAGGCTACCAAGCTGCTGCCGCCCGGACTGCTCGACAACAGCATTCGCAAGACTGGAGACGGCAGCTACGTAGCGGCCATCGCGTTCTATTCCACCGATCCCGACGCTGTCGACGTGGTTCCGGATAGCGTAATCGCGTCCTGGAAGAATCAATTCGGCCCGTTCGTGGAGTTTTCGTTCGACAAGATGAACCGCGACATGCAGGGCCAGGTATTGCATGACAGCCGCCGGGCGCTGGTGTGGACAGCGGGCGGAATCCTGTTGATTGTCTACCTGACGTTTCGCAACCTGCGCGTTTCGTTCATTGTGTTGATTCCGATCATATTCGGCATTGTTGTGACCTTCGGACTGTTGCTGTTGGTGAGGCACCGCTTCAGTTTCATGTCCATTACGGCGATTCCGCTCATCATTGGCATTGGGATCGACAATGGCATTCATTTGGTGCGCCGATACTTGGAGAGCCGCGGCCTGGAGAAGAACACCAACGGTATTCTCGTGATCGCGAAGGCTTCGGGCGCGGCGCTGATTCAATCGAACCTGACTACGATGGTCGGATTCGGGGCGCTGATGGCATCCAGCTTCACGCCGCTGGCTGAGATGGGCCTCGTAACTTCCTTGGGCGTCGCTCTCGCGCTGGTCGGCGGCTTGTGCCTGATTCCGGCTGTCATTGTCTTAGGCGAGCGCAGAGCAATGAACAAAGCGAACAACACGAGCGGGGGCTGATGGGCGACGAGCGCATCCATTGGTACTTGGTATGGTACGGGCCGGTCCACAGCTGTTCGTATATACTTCAGAGAGTTCAGCCTTCATCGACCAAGAATTTACAAAGTAGCAGCAGGTTCGTGAAACCTTCATCGACACGATCTCGTCGCCGTGCCCCGGGCCTAGAAGAGATTCCTTTCCCCGATCGTCGATCAAGTTCCTATTCCAGTGATTGGATTTGATTTTCATGAAATTGTCGCTTCGGTCGGCGCTGCTGTTCTTCTCCAGAGTCGCGGGGGCGGTACGGATTGCTCCCGTTCTGCTGTTTTCTGGTTCTCTCCTTTTACCGCTGACGGCGGAAGCTGGCCTGCCTCGGACTGCGATCTCTATTCCGACGGACCAGGGCCTGGCCACGGGATTACAGGCCGCCGAGCGGTGTGAATTCCCCGGCAAACTGATCGTGATGCCGGCGCTATCTTTTGAATTCGCGGCTGGCGATGGCACTTCTTTCGAAGAGCAGGCACGAGTCATCCAGAGCATGCCCGAGGGATCCGAAGTCTGGCTGCATCTGGTAGCGGGAGGCGGTTCTCTTGCTGGTAATGAGTCCGAAAAGCAGATTACGGAGCGGGTCGATGCGTTCCTCAAGCAGATGCCCCTATCGGCGGCCGCGGTGCACGGGCTCATCGTGGAAATCAAGGAACCGCTGACGGCCCCCGATCTATTCGCGTTCGGTCTGGTACGTCTGGCGTTGAGCGCCAAAGGCAGTAACGCCGGTTTGCATCTGGCATTTGTCTTTCAGCGGGGGTTTGTCGGACGCCACGGCGACATCGTAAAGCGGCTTGCCACTTATTCCGATCTGCTGGGAACGACCTATTCCGATTCCGACGCCTGGCGCCAGGATGCAAAGTGGATTGCGGAACAGGCTCTGAATAAACCGCTCATCCTCAAGTCAGAATCAGGAACTTCGCCGTTTCTGAAAGCAATTCTCGCGGCCAGTGGAACCACGGTAGAGATTGTCTGGACAGAGCCGGCAGACGCCAAGGCCGCAGACGCCGTGTGCGCCGTCAACAGCTTCATGAACCATGCCGTCACCGCCAACATGTTCCCGACCGATCCCGCGACTTCGCCGTTCAGCGTTGTAGCGGATGGCGTAGGGAACAGCGAACACCGGTGGTTCGGCGGCGGGCCGTCGGATCTGGTGATCGTGGCGCGTGTGAATGGGAGCCCCGGTTCTCCCAAGGCTGTCCGGCTGCAAGGCACTAAGTCAGGACCATTCGAGATCAAGTGGTACGACCCCGCCACTGGCGCCCAGCTACCGGCGGGCGAAGCGACGAAGACGGACAAGGGCCTGGCGCAAGCCTGCGCCTGCACCAGCGAGTACGCGTTGATTTCCATCCACCAAGAGAGCAGTACCGATCAGACAGCGTTTAACACGGTGGAGGTGAAAGGCGGAGTCGATCTGAAGCTGGAGGAAATCATTGCCCGCTGGCAGCAGACCCGCGAAGCGCAGAAACAGAAGCTGGAAAACTATCTGGCCTCCAGTTTCATGAGCCTGCACTTTGAAGGCACGAATCTGGGGCCGGGATTCGACGTGTCCATGCGGCTCAGGCAGTTCTATAGCCGCAACGGCCAGACGGAACTGGCGCAAAAAGATTTTTACGTTAACGGTGTAAAGTTCGGCAAGAACCGTGAGTTTCCGCTACCGCAAATCGAGCCGGAAAAGGTGCTGACCCAGCCCCTGGAATTGAAGATCAACGAGCGCTATGAATACAAGCTGTTGGGCACCGAAAAAGTCGGCGGCGCCACGTGTTACGTGATTGGAGTTGAGCCCAAGGTGCAGGACGAAGCGCTTTACAGTGGCAAAGTGTGGATCGACGGCACTACTTTTCGCGAGGTGAAACAGTACCTGAGTCAACGCGGCGCGAAGAGCAACGTGCTGGTGAATACCGAGACGCAGAATTTCGAATTGATTGGTGACGCCAACGGCAATCAGTTCAACTTGCTGCGATCGATCTCCGCCCAGCAATTGCTGAATGCCGCCGGCCGCGATTTTGTGCTGCAGAGGACGGTGCAGTTTTCGAACTACGTGATCAACGCACCGGAGTTCAGCGGTGACCTCGCGGCCGAGCGTGGTTCCGACGATCCCATGTACCGAGACACAGACCAGGGACTGCGGTCGCTGAGAAAGAAGGGCGACGAGCGGGTTTTAGTGGAGACCAGCCCGAAGCGCATCGTTTCTCTGCTTGGCGGGGCTATGTACGGAGGCACGTTCAACTTTCCGATTCCGTTTGCCGGCGTCAGCATTGCGGACTTCGATTTTCGGCATACCGGCGCCCAGCTTTCGACTTTCTTTGCCGGACCGATTCTGATTTCCGACCTTTCGAAGCAGTACCGTCCGAAGTTCCGCCTGGCGCTGGATTTGGCGCTTAGCGGGCTGCCCGGCGAGAACCGCATCTACAGCGGCAACACGGAATTGACCCAGGGGGACACCTGGACATGGGAACAAACTGTCGGACTGCGGGCCTCCTGGCAACCCACCACCCACTTGAGCGTGACGGCATCGAACTACTTCGCGTATGACAACTTCCTCAGAACCAGCAAAGCGGCCGAGATATACGAACTGCCGCGTAACGGCCTGACCCTGCTTCCCGGCGTCGAAATCAAGTACAACCGCAAGGGTTATGTATTCGATGCACAGGGGACTCGCGGCGAGCGCATCAACTGGAGGCCGTTCGGCTGCACCTCGCTGAACTTGCCTCCGGCTGGGTGTGGTTCTACATCGGCGAACCCGCCGCCGCAAAACACCCTACTGGTGCAGCGTTCGCAAGATGCGTACACGCTCTACAACGCCGATTTGAACAAGGATTACTACATCGGAAAGTTCACCAAGGGCGGATGGGATCTCTCCTATTGGGGCGGAAACCAGATGGATCGGTTCTCGCGTTACTTCCCCTCGTTTCTTTCGTCGCCACGACTCCACGGCATTCCCCCGGGCACGGACTCTTTTGACGCCATCGCCACGGCGAACGTGCATTACGGGTTCAACCTGCTGGACCTGATGAAGATCGATGGGATGTACAGCTATGCGCGCGCGCGCAACACGGAAGAGTCCCTGCAATTCCGCAAGTTCGACGGCCTCGAACTGAATTTCAACGCGCCCGCTCCCTTCGGCATCTTGATGCAGGGAACAGTTTCCTATGCGCTGGACGGGAATATTCCGCGCTATAACTCGCGCTGGGCAGCGTATGTCTTACTCTTCAAGCCGTTGCACTAATTTGAGTCTATGGCAGAAGCCGGGGTCGAAGATCAAACGGCCGCATTGAAGACCGCGCTGGTGACGGGCGCTTCCGGAGTGATCGGCGCCGCCATCGCGCAAGCACTGGGAAGCGCGGGCTTCCGCGTGGCGGTGCACTACCGTCAGGGGAAAGAGTCGGCGACTAACGTAGTCGAGCGCATTGCCGCTGCCGGTGGACATGCGTTCGCAGTCGAAGCCGATCTCTCCCGGCAGGACAGTGTGGCGCCGATGTTCGATCGCATCGAGCGGGAATACGGTCCAATCGATTACCTGGTCAATAACGCGGGCATCAACCAGGACGTCCTGCTGGCCTTTATGTCGGAGGATCAGTGGGACGAAGTGATCGACACTAATCTCCGCGGCACGTATTTATGTTCCCGGCTGGCTTTGCCGGGCATGATGCGGCGGGGGAGTGGAGCGATTTGCAACATCGTTTCGCCCAGCGGAGTTCGCGGCCAAGCCGGCCAAACTAATTACTCGGCTTC
>Ga0070733_10001049_pt1 | contig 20972 bp, 20 predicted proteins | sample Coa_R1_9_FD_66450 | JGI IMG/M metagenome (GOLD analysis project Ga0070733, IMG submission 66450) | Surface soil microbial communities from Centralia Pennsylvania, which are recovering from an underground coalmine fire - Coalmine... | ecosystem: Environmental > Terrestrial > Soil > Unclassified ... | reverse complement strand
TGGCGAATATCCCCGGAGACTTCGCCCGGTTGATCTATTTGGCCTCGACGCGGGATTACAACAGCGGCGGATATCACCATGCCGGACTTACGCGCCAATTCGACGAACAGGTCGCGCAGCAGGCGCTCGCAGCTTGCCACAAGGAGATCTTCAGGCGCCTGGTGCTGCACTCTGTTGCTGAACTCGTCGAGGAAGTCGAGATCTATGTCCGATCCACGCGGTTGCCTCTGTCCACCGTTGTGCGCGCCTGGAGTCGACTCCAGCCCTACCAGGTTACGATTCCGGCGGACTGCAGCTCACTGACAGCGCGGTTGTTCGCTTCGAACGTCATGGCTGCCCTGGCAGTCTTGGCGTCGCGCGAGGGCCTGGTCCGGCCAGATCCACAATCCGCATCGCGACGCCCGTAACCTGACCGACGATAACCGCGTCGCGAGGAAACTCGTACTGGCGAATGCTGCACGACGACAAGGGATGCGGGACCACCATCAAACGAGTTCCCTGCAACTCGCACCAGGAACACAGGTAGCCATCGTGCAGCTCGATGAAATAGATCGGCCGCTCGTATTCTGAGTGCCAGCTCGTCGGCCGTATTCGTTTGACGGATTGATCGATCTGGACGAACGAGCCGGGACGTAAGAGCGGGTACAGCGTGAAGTCTTCCAAACCGATATAACCGTAGAGCTGATTTCGAATGTCGAGGTGCTGGATCAGACCGATGGGCACCTCTCCCCAAACGTCTATCATTCGGGCAAGCAGGTTGGTCCTTTCTATGTCAAATCCCTGGTCGAAGTGAACGGGAAAGATTGTGGCCTTATCCTCGTCATAGACCTCGACCGGAGTCAGATGTGTGTGATCCGCAGGCATCAACATCCGCTCCCTTGAAATGCTCTCAAGATCGACATCGTAAAGCAGGAGCAGATCCGTGAATTTGATGTGATAGATGACGCTCAGGCTGTAGAGCTTGTAAATGCTAGGGATGCCGTCCGAGTTTTCGATATCTGTAAGCCACGCGATAGAAATTTTGAACCCCTCGTTCGCTTTGTTTCGGGCGATCCGCTCACTCCTCTCTGCCACATCTCGTGTGGTCATGCCCAACTGGGATCGGAATTCTTGAAGTCGCGTGCCCGCCTGCATCCCCCGCCCCCTCCGATACGAATGGCCATTGACGATATCATTTCGCCTTCCATTCACCGTAACGAAATTGCTGGCGCGTGGAGTGGTCAGAATGGACCTGAGGCTGTCGCGAGTCGCTCATGGCCACGCCCCTGCTGCCACTCGACCTGCGCATCCGACTGTCCTGAAGCGAAAATGCGCCTTCGGTAGCTGTGCGATTCGAGAAGTTCGCGCGGGAACGGGTTGTAATTCTGCGCGAACGGATGGCGAAAGCCCCTGGACGCGACGAAAGTACGCTCCAAAGTAGCGGTTGATTCGCCTCTCCATCCACAGTAGTATCCGAAGCAAGACGTCGAGAACGTGCCTTCGCCCTTCCCGGAGGTGCTATGCGTGTAGTGCGGCTGCTGTTGGTGCTAGGCGTTCTGTCCGTGTGCGCGATTCCCGCGATGGCGGACAGTATATTCAACGTTACTGGAACTCTTACCATCGCCGGAAACAATGTCTGCGGTGGGGGCCCCTGCGTCGAGACGTTGGGGTTTTCGTTCGATGTCACGTGGGACGAGTTCGCGCCGGGACAATTCAATCCTGTGATTCTGCCGGGCACCGAGGTCACATCATCGGGTCCGCTCGGATCGTTTGCTTTGGGCGCTGGCTCGGTGGGAAACACGTTCATCCAGTTCTTCGATAACGGCGGCCCTATCAGCGGCGATGAGATCGACATCGACGTTGCTAACGCTCCAGTTGCCTCCTCTCCCCAACCCCTTCAGCTTTTGGACTCCTACCTGTACTCATGCCTCACAACTACTTGCGCCACTGACTTTGCCTCTCCGCCATTCGAAGTGCCGTCATACGGGATCTTTCTTCCGGGGACCATACAATTCAAGGAAACCGCGGTTGCGGAAACGGGCACGCTTTCCTATCTTCTGCTCGCGCTGGGACTCGGTCTGGTTGGTGCGTTCGCACGCAGGCCGATGAGGCGAGGCTTGCGTGAGGGAGCGCAGCAGGCATTTCGCGACTGAAAACCGGAAGACCATCACGCTCGCCGCAAAGGCGCTTCCGGAACGTTGAAACGTCTTCGGATGAGACGGCGGAATTGAATCACGCCGTAAAATGATCGAGATTCCCAGTGATTTACCTTCCTTCGGACTCCTTCGCTATACTCCGGCCGTTGAACTTGCGCTGATGACGCAAAGGCGGGGCGCTTGTCTGCACGAGGAGGTAAACCAAGACACGGCTGCGCCGCCGTTGGAGAAGGGCCGTTTATATGCCTGCGGTGCTCGCGAGGTGTTCGAGCTGTTGGACGATGGCTTCGAGATCCGGGTAACCTGCTCCAAACCGGCGTGTGAGCCAATTCCCACCGCGCTGGGCAATTGTCTGACCGTCGGCGATGACGTCGAACTGACCGATCTTGCCCGGTGTAACTGCAGGGTCGACGCCGAGCCGCTTTTGAATGAGGGCCGCGAGACTCGTGGCCTTCCCCTTGTTGCCCTGTCATGTCGGGCAGTGGACAATCTCGATCTTCATTGTGTTCTCCAGTCCCTTCTGTTTTCCAATTTTCGTGCGGCAACTCAGTCACCCGGCCGGCGCGTCGGGTTCCATGATCATAGTTGAAGCCTGCGATCTCGTAAATGATCGCCCTCGACGCGGCGTGGCCATCCGGACCCTCAGCCGGCAACCGGACAATGATCCATCTGAAGGGTGCGCGCCAGAGGTTCTTTGAAATTTGTGTGATGCTCGCTTGGCTTTGGCTCCCGTGGCGTGGATAATTCACGTTCGTGAAACTCGAGGCCCACAAACGATGAGCAAGCGATACGAGCGACGGCAAGTGTTGAAGGGGATAGGCGCGGCGTGCGGGGCTGCGCTTGTGCCGGACATGCTCTCCGCCGCGACCGGCGCGGCGCGCATTGCGGGGCAGGACGTTGAAATCCAGATCGGGGTGGTCAGCGAGCACACGTTTCGGCTCAGCATTCTGCCCGTCGCCGGCAGCCGGCCGGCCAGCATTCCTCACGACGGATCGCTCGTACGCCAATCCTGGGGAGCGCCGGTCGTCATGATACGCGGCGAGATTTCCGCGCGAACGGTTCGCTGCGGAAATCTGCGCGTGCGGATCGAGCCCGAACCGCTGGCGTTTGTCGTGGCGCCGGCGAACGGCGAGGAGATTCAGCGGCTGCGCATAGATGAAGCGACCGGCGCGGTCTCGTTCACAACGGGCAATGCGCCCCTTCTCGGCTTGGGCGAGGGCGGAACGCAGTTCGACCGGCGCGGCTCGGTGGACTCGATGCGCAACGGCGAAAGCGTGCGCGACTTGGCCACGGCCGGCGCACGCGTACCGATTCCCTGGATCGTCGGCACGGCAGGATGGGCGATCTTCTTTCATCAGCCGTACGGCACATTCGATTTCAGCGGCGCGGAAAGCAAGTTCGAGCCGCCGCCGGCTTCGCCGCTGCCGCTCGATTTATTCTTCGTGGGCGCGGGCGAGCCGGCGACCATCCTCCAAGAATATGCGCGGCTGACCGGACTTCCCGAGATGCCGCCCGTATGGAGTTTGGGCTACCAGCAGTCACATCGCACGCTGGCGAGCCGCGAGGAAATTCTCGACGAGGCGGCGACCTTCCGGAGCAAGAAGCTGCCCTGCGATGCGCTGATCTATCTTGGCACGGGCTTTTGCCCCTCGGGATGGAACACGGCCAATGGCTCGTTCGACTGGAACGAGCGCGTGTTCGACGATCCGCCGGCGATTCTTAAGAAATTTCACGAGCAGAATTTTCGCGTCGTACCCCATGTTGTGATCCTGTCGCCGAAACTTTCCGGGACGGTGCGCGATCCCTGTCAGGTGACGCGCTTCGACGACGAGCAGGCGGGTTGCTACTGGGATCAGCACCTCCGCGATTTCGCGATGGGCGTTGACGGCTGGTGGCCGGACGAAGGCGACCCGCTCGACATTCCGTCACGGCTAAATCGCAACCGGATGTACTGGGAAGGTCCACAACAGGCACGGCCCAACGTGCGCCCGTACGCGTTGCATCGCAACGGCTATGCCGGAATGCAGCGCTACGCTTCGTTTCTGTGGTCGGGCGACACACTCTCGACTTGGGAAACGTTGAAGACGCAAGTCGCCGTCGGCATCAACACGTCGCTGACCGGCGTTCCTTACTGGGGCACGGACATCGGCGGATTCGTTCCCACGAAGGAATTCAGAGCCGAGCTTTATCTGCGCTGGTTCCAATACGGAGCGTTCTGCACGCTGTTTCGGAGTCACGGGCGCGCGTGGAAGCTGCGCCTGCCCTGGGGCTGGGACATGGGGACTACCGGCCCGCCAGAGATGGGCCCCCGTTCGAACGACGTGCTTCCGGCTGAGAGCGAACTGCACAATACGCAGGTCGAGCCAATTTGCCGCAAGTATCTGAACTTGCGCTACCAGATGCTGCCGTACCTTTACAGCGCGGTCCGGGAGTGTGCCGCCACCGGAATGCCCGTGATGCGCTCGCTGTGGCTGCACGATCCGAGTGATCCAGCGGGAGTGGCGCGCGACGACGAATATCTATGGGGCAAGGACATTCTCGTCGCTCCCGTTTTCGAGGCGGGCGCCACGTCGCGGCGCCTCTATTTGCCGCGCGGCGTGTGGCACGATTTCTGGAATGGCGAACGGCTGGAGGGCGGGCGCGAGATCACGAAGACCGTCGACCTGGAGACGATTCCACTCTACGCGCGCGCGGGGACGATTCTGCCGCTCGGCCCGGTGAAGCAGTTCGTCGCGGAAACAGTCGACGCGCCGTTAACGATCATGATTTATCCGGGCGCCGATGGCTCGTTCCTGCTGTACGAAGACGATGGCGAGTCGTTCGATTACCGTCACGGCCAGTGGATGGGCATCGACATGAGGTGGGACGACCAGGAGCGCAGGCTACGACTGAGTCTGGCGAGAGGATCGCGCATGTTGCCTCCGCTGCGGCGCGACCTCGAAGTGAATTTGCAGGGGAAGAAGCGCCAGATCGTCTTCGAGAGCCGGCCAGTCGAAGTGACTTTATAACCTGGGGTAGGTGTCGTACACGATGCGCTTACCATCATAAGTTAATAGCTCTCGTCCGGTGGCGGATGTACCGGCGGAACCGGCCCGCCAGCGGGAGTAACTGATTGACACCCCGGCGAGATTTTGATTTTCTCGCGACCCCCGCTGGCTTATGCTCGCCAAAACAGTTTGAGAGGTACTGCATTGGCTAGCAACGCAGCGAACGAATCGGCTCGACCCCTTCGGCGTAGCAGCCGCATCGATTGTGCCGTCGCGATGACCGTGATGGGAGTGGATGCGTGGCGCGGTCCGTACACGGAGAACGTCCGCACCGTCAACGTCAGCGCGCACGGTTGCAAGTACGAATCGGCGCACCAGGTGCTCAACGATTCCCTTGTGATTCTCGAGTTCAAGGGCGAGCAGGAAAAGACAGCCCGTTCTGCGCGCGGCCGCGTGAAATACGTCAAGCGCCCCTCGGCGGCGGGCAAATCCTTTGAGACTGCGATCGAACTCGAAAGCCCGGGCAATGTCTGGGGAGTCGACAGCCCGCCCACGGACTGGGCTTCATTCAACTTGCCCAAGCAGGTCGAGCTGGACACCTCAAAGTCGAAACCGTTTGCACTGCCCCGCCCCGAGATCAAGCCGGCCCCGGCGCCAGCCAAGCCAGAAGCGAAAGGCGATCAAACGATGAGCCAAGCCGCCGCGGGAGCGATCCTGCCTCTGTCGGCCAACACGAGCGGAGTCGCTCACGTGATGGGCGGATTCCAGCAGCAGCTCGAAAGAACGCTGTCCGACGCCGCGGCCATCGCCGCTCAGGAGCGGACGCGGGCCGCATTCGAGGAAATGCGCGGCCAGATGCGCGAAGAGGCGCGCAAGATTGTCGCGGACACGATTCGCACGACGCTCAACGGCGCCATTGAAACCGCTCTGAGTCACCTGAAGTCCACCGCCCAGGCCGACACGGCAGCGCTCCACGCCAAGTGGGCGGAGACAATGAAATCGGAGTTGCAGGCCGCCTGCGAGCAGATCCACACGCGCCGGCACGAAATGGAGGACGTGGCGGAATCGCTGTCCGCCAGCGCTCTCGACAAGCTGCAGAGCGCCATGGAAACCTCGCGGCGCGATTCGGTGGACCGCATCATCGCGCGCCTGAAGGAGCAATCGGCGCCCGTTCTCGGAAACGCGCAAAGCGTTCTTGGACAACTGAGCCAGGGCACGCAAGACCTTTCGGCGGCGCTCGCCCGCTCGATCGAGGAAAGCACTGCGCGAATCCAGGAGGCGCACGCGCAGCTGGAGAAGCAGTTCGACAAAATGATTCGCGAACGCCTCGAAGCGGCGCAAACCGAATTCGCCCGTTCCACGCGAGCCGCCTCGATCGAAGCGCTCCACGATCTGCGCAGCCTCTCGCAAAAATACGAAAATGAAGCAAGGGCGCGCCTGCAAGGCTCTCTCGACCCGATCGTGGACGAGAAGCTTTCCGGGCTGAAGGAGCAGGTGTCCACCATTTGCGCGCAGGTGGAGACGGACCTGGAGCAGCACAGCCGGAGCCACCTGGAGCTCGTTGGTGGCGCAATTTCGGAACTAGCAAAGGGCCTTGGGAAGAAAGCGAGAGAATAGAGACAGGGCTGTTCGAGGAACCTGGAATGGAAGGTCAGTTGGACACGCCGGCTTCCACGCCGGTCGTCGAATTCAACCGGTGTTCCGCCGATGCGTGCGCGGAGCCGGCTACGACGCGATTCGAAGCGCGCCCGCTGTGCGTCGCGCATTTCATCCAATGCTCCATGAGCGCAATGGAGGCTCGCAATCGCGAGCTTCAAAGCGAACTCTGGGACCCGTCGGCAATCACCGTATTCCGTGAACTCCTCGCGAGCTGCTCGGCGCGGGCCAAGGAACTTCTCGATTCGCAGGAAACTTCGCCTTCCCCGGCAAAGGATCGACTGCTCGGCCTCCTGCTGCTGATCTCGCAATTGAGCCAGCGCCTGCGACGCAGCCCGCGCTTTTCAAAAAGCGTGGTCGTCTGGCTACGGCGCGAGGATCCCACGCAAACGTGGGAAGAAGAGGCGTGGACCTCGAGTATCAGCCGCCACGGCGCCGGCCTGACGTGCCGCCATCGCGTCGAGCCCGGCCAGACCGTGTTTCTCTGCCGGAAGGACAAAGGCGGGCGCGCCCGCGCGCGCATCGTTTACTCTCATTTCGATTCGGCCGGCGACCGCCAGATTGGCGTCGAACTCCTGGACCGCGACGATTTCTGGGAGGCGTCCGAACTCGCGGACCTCAAGGAAACCGCGCCGACCGCGACGGTTCAGCCGGATGCGCCGACCCGCCGGGATTCCCCTTCGGCAACAATCCGCGCGGATGTGGAAATTCACGTTGGAAGCCGGACCACGCGCTACAACAACGTCGCGTTCGAAGTGACGTCTGAGAAGAGCGAAGCCCGGCTCTTCGGGACGATCCCGGACTCGTTGGCCGATCTGAAAATCGATCCGGCGCTACTGGCCTCGCTGGGCGCCGGCGACGCACCGGTTCGAATTGAGATTGCGCTGCGAAAGAAGCGATAGCGAGCATTACCTCGTTTCTCCGGCACCCTTTGCGATCAGTTTTTCCCCGCTTGCGGGCCGGGCAGGTAAATTTCCGCGACGCGCTGAGCGATTTTGCCGGGATCGGAGTGCGCCAAGCCCCGGGGTCGTGAGAACGATCACCGTCAACCGGTCGTCCACGTAGCGCGCGATGTGGGTCGTAAATCCCTGCCACGCGCCGTCATGCTCCACCAGCCGATGGCCATTCAGCTTGTGGATCGCCCAGCCAAACCCATACGGTTTCGTGCTGCCGTCGTTGAGCCGCACGGGCGTCCACATCTCATTAAGGCTCGACTTCTTCAGCAATTGTTCCGTGTCGAGGGCCCTCCAATTGTGCATTGAGTGCCTCGGACAGACGCCCGAGTATCCAGGGGACTGCGCCACAGGTCGGCGCACGTGCGAGCGCGATGGCCAGCGACTTCAGCTCGTGATGGATCGGGAATGCGCGGAGCGGAATTACGCTTCGATAATGCGGTTTCGGACGGCGTAGAGAACGAGCCCCGTGACCGAGTGAACTTGCAGCTTGCGCATCACGTTGGCCCGGTGAGTCTCGGCTGTTTTGACGCTGATGCCCAGTGCCGCCGCAGCCTCTTTGGTGGTTTTACCTTCAGAGAGGAGCTGGATGATTTCCCGCTCGCGAGCCGTGGGCCGGTCTGCGGATGACTCGGGCCCGACTGCTCCATTTTCGTCAGGGCGGTGACCGACATTGTTCAAGATCAGCTCGGTGGCTCGCGGCGTAAAGAAGGGCTTGTGGTTGGACAGCGCTTCGACCGCGCCGATCAGGTCGTGCGCCGCGTCTGATTTCACGACGTATCCTCTTGCCCCCGCGTCCAGCACGTCGCGAATCAACTGATCGGAGTAATGCATCGAGAAAATCAGAACTTCCGTGCGGGACGAGGCCTTGCGAATCCGCCGGGCCGCTTCGAGGCCGTTCAGTTCCGGCATGGTAATGTCCACGATGGCGATGTTCGGCCTCAGCTGTTCGGCCTTCCGCACCGCCTCCCACCCCGTGTTTGCTTCGCCGCAAACCTCCCAGCCGGGATGAGCCTCCAGTAGCGCCTTCACACCTCGACGGATGAGGTCATGATCGTCTGCCAGTAAGATTCGAACAGGAGTCATCCCACGGTTATGCTATGCGCCCGGGCGCTACGTTTGTAATACCGATTTGTCGGTATTTCTGCATTCCTGTGGCACTACGTGTGCGGAAAGCGAATCCAGAGGGTGTCAGGCCTCAATGAGCTTGTTGCGCAGTGCATAGCGCACCAGCTCACTGACCGTGTGGACCTGTAGCTTACGCATGATGTTTGCGCGATGCGTCTCCGCCGTCTTAACGCTGATCCCCAAAAAGCCGGCAACGTCCTTGCTGTTCCGGCCCTGGGCGATCAGTTGAACGATTTCGCGCTCGCGAGGCGTCAAGCGTTCGCGCATGGCGCCCGCGCCATCGAGAGCATGCATGCGAGGATCGCGGACGCTGTTCAGCATCAGTTCGGTGGCATGGGGAGTGAAGAACGGTTTGTGGTTGGCCAGCGCCCGCACCGCTACGACGAGGTCGCGGTCCGAGTCCGACTTGACCACGTACCCACGCACGCCCGCGTCCACTACATCGCGTATCAGCTGGTCGGAATAATGCATCGACAGAACCAGAATTTCCGTTTTCGAGGACGCCTGCTGGATCTGCTTGGCGGCCTCGAGCCCGTTCATTTCGGGCATGGAGATGTCCAATATGGCGACGTTGGGCTGCAGCTTCTGCGCCATCTCGACCGCTTCTGTCCCGGTATGCGCCTCGGCACACACCTGCCAGCCGGGCTGCGCTTCAAGGACGGACCGGAGCCCGCGCCGCATCAGATCGTGATCATCCGCGACCAAAATTTGCAGTGCGCTCACGCTTGCCTCCGTAGTTGAACTCCACAATTCATGGAGCCCGCAGTTTTCTTTTCAAGGTTGGCCGATTACAACAAATAACCGTCTGCCTCCACTCTCGGGCCCCTGGGGTTCAGTGCGTTACGATAAGAAGGGAGTCAATCGTCGCCAGAAGCGTCGACAACGGCGCGGATTTCACGGCCAGCGCGTGAACGCCGATGGCAGCCGTTTCCTCCCTGATTTGCCGCGATTCGTGCATCGTAAACACCAGTACTTTTGTGCCGTTCGGACTCTTCAGAATTTCTCTTGCCGCGTCCAAACCGCCGAGATTCGGCATGCTGACGTCGAGGATCACGAGGTCGGGCTTCAGTTCGGCAACTTTCGAAATTGCTTCCCTTCCGTCAGTCGCTTCTCCGCACACGTGCCACCCAGCGCCGCGCAGTGCCGAACGCAGGCCGCGCCGGACCGCTTCGTGATCGTCAGCGATGAGGATGCGGAAGGCCTTCTTTTTTTCTTCGATCCCGCTCTCCTGCGAAGAACTAGGGCTCGTCGTCATCGCTCGTATGGTTCCCGGTTCCGCGGCCGGTGTCGGGACCACTCCGCGGACATCATTGTCAGAGTGCGTCACCACTGCTCCTCCCGCCCGCTATACACCCGAGGTACGCCTGATTCCCCGAACGGCTCTTTCACGGCTTTTTCAGTCTGTTGGCCCCAGGCTGCGACGGCGCGCCCGGCGTTGCGGAACGGCCCAGCCTCTGCCAGTTCACTCTACGGGACAATACGGAGTTCCCTGTAGGCGCACCGGTAAGAAACAGTACTGAGTGGACTTACGGCAACGGAGTTGAGACCCAAAAGCAACGTCGAGCGGAGCGCATGAGGCGTGTCCTGGTCTACTGATGAGCGTGGACTTCAGCGACACCGAGGCGCTTCAGTCCTTCCGAGTAGTACTTGCGGTAGAGGATGTCCCATTCCTCGCTGCCCTCGAGGATTTCCTTCTTCTGCGACCCGATCTTCGCACGCGCTTCCGTGTCCACCTGCTCCTCGATCTTCAGCAGCGACGTCAGAATGTTGACGACTTCCGAACGGATGGTATCGCGGTCTTCGACGAAGTCCACTTCCGGAACGGAAACAAGCAAATCGATGATTCGGTGGGAAAGTCGAACCGTCTTTTCACGGCTCAAGCGCATTAGCGGAGAATCAATTTCCTTTCGCGAGCGAGCTGGCCCTTCACTTTCTTATACATCTCCTGGTACTGCACGCCGGTTCGCCGCATCTCCTCCGAATAGCGCGCCAGGATCTCGCGAACTTCCTCATTCAGCCGGTCCTCAAGCCCAATTTCGTCGGCCATCACCTGCCGGACTTGCGTGGTCAGTGCGTCCGGGCTTTTCGTCTCGATCATCTTCGAGGTGATCAGGCGCTTGACCACTTCCTTGGCCATGTAGCCGACGTAGTCTCGCGACAGCAGCATCGTCCGCGCGCTCCTATAAATTTCGGAACCGCTCTCAGTCTAATGATTACGCGCAAACAGGTCAAGGCGGGCAGCACCGTTCCAATTCGACGCTTTTGAAGAGACGGCTGTTAACTGCTCAAGGATCTTTAGGCGGCTTAAGGGCGCGTCAGGCATTCCTTTCGGCAATTGATCTCGCTGTCCTTGAACAGCGAACACCTCTTGACATCGAAAATCCGCGGGCCAGCGCAAGCGGGCACGAGCTCTGTTTCGGCTTGAATCACCACAATCCGCGCCTTTTTCTTGAAAACGGGACACCACACGTCGACGTACGTGGCCTCTCCCGGCCCCCACCGCCACATCGCCCAAATCGAGATCGCTGCCACAGCCAGCACTACGAGCGCCAAAAGCCCGAGGTTGATCGTCATGGCCGCACCTCCGTTGGCAAAATTCGCCCGCCTTGGAAGAGGCCATGCGCGAGCCCTACGCATGGCCCTTTGCCCTAGCGCATAGCTATTTGTAACGCCCCGCAGCCGGCGTTACGTTGACCGCCGTCACCGCTCCCCGTGAGACCCATCACACTCAGCGCGGGGAGCACGGGAAAGCGATTGCATTTCCCTTCTTTCCCGTGGACTATTTTCCGCGCACGTTTGGTGAACCTTTTCGGATTCATTCGTGCCTATAGGTGATCGATGGACAAAACTTCGAACGACAACAATCCGCCGTCGCGGCGCGACTTCCTGATGGAAATGACAGCGCTTGCGATGCTCGGCAAGGAGCATCTGAGTACAGGTCCGCACGTAAGGATCCCCGCCGGGCAGCCTCCCACTTCGCTCGTCTCAGCGGACAAGAAGTTCGTGGCGATTCAAATCGGCGCGCGTTCCTTCGTCGATGAAGGCGTTGAAAGCGTGCTCGACACGCTGCAACAGAAGGGCGGCGTCAATGTGCTGATGCCCACGGTGTTCACTTACGGCCGCGGGCTGGCTGGGCGGCAGGTTCCAGGGCAGCCGCTTCCCAACCACGGCGTCCAGGAGTATGACGAAATTCACGGCGGGAGCTATACGAAACTGCACGCGGAGTTTGTGGCCAAGTCAGTGATCAAGAATGTCCGCGCCCCCGAATTGGGCGACTTCGACATTCTCGCGGACGTGATTCCGAAGGCGAAAGCGCGCGGCATGAGGACGTACTGCCTCTTCGAAGAGGCCTACAATCCGCGCCTGATGCCCGGCTTCGAGAAAATTGCCGAAGTCTACATGGACGGCCGCGTTGGCGGCACCACATGCCTGAACAATCCCTATGCGCGCGATTTCCTTGCCGCGCTGGTCGAGGACTGGTTCCGGCACAACGATCTCGACGGCATGATGTGGGAGTCGGAACGGCAGGGACCTCTCAACAACATGATTGGCGCGCACTTCGGACGATTTTCCGACGATTCCTCAGCTTACTGCTTTTGTCAGTATTGCGTCGGCAAAGCCGCCGCGCAGGGCATCAATGTCGATCGCGCGCGTGCCGGCTTCGCAGCGCTCAGTGAATGGGTGAAGCGCGCACGGCAGGAGAGCGGCGCCGCCGGGACGAACGCCGGCACCGGAGCATTCGTATCATTCTGGCGTCTGCTGCTCGAATATCCGGAGCTCATTTCGTGGCAGAGGTTCTGGTTTCGCAGTCAGGAGGAGGTCTACGGGCTGCTCTACCACACCGTCAAGCAAATCAAGCCGAAGGCTCAGGTCGGCTGGCACATCATGCACCTCGTGACAATGAGCCCGTTCTACCAGGCCGAGCAGGACTACGTGCGGCTCGCCAAGTCCGCCGATTTCCTGAAACCGTGTCCCTATAACAATTGCGCGGGACCTCGGTTCGCGCATTACATCCGCAACGTGCAGTCGACGGTGTTCCGTGACCTCTCGCCCGAGGAGGTGCTGGCGCTGCACTACCGGTTGTTGGGGTACGAGCACGAGGCACCTTTGGACAAGTTGCCGACGGCGGGCATGTCTGCCGAATATGTGGCGCGGGAGACGCGCCGCGCTCTCGCCGAAGTACACGAGGCGGTCCCCATTTACCCGGGGATTGACATCGATATTCCCACGGCGCTGGACGAGAAGCGAACGCAGCCCGCTGACGTGAAGGCGGCGGTCCTGGCTGCGTTCAAGGCTGGCGCTCCGGGAGTCGTGCTTTCGCGCAAGTACGCGGAGATGAAACTCACGAATCTCGCTGGCGCGGGAGAAGCGCTTAGCGAACTGGCCCTAAGTCATAGGTCGTAAAGCAGGAAGAGTCAGCGGGGAGTTCCCGGAAGAACGCCGCTGTCCCGCGGTTCTCCCTCCGGGGCCGGCAAACGGAAGCGGCTTGATTTGCTTGCCGATTATCGCGGCGCGCCGATCGGCACGTACGCCACAAACAGGAGCCAGTAGACGATCACGCCGGTGATCGAAACGTAGAGCCAGATCGGAAACGTCCATTTCGCGATGCGGCGGTGCTTGGTGAAACGGCTCCGCAGAGCCAGGGTGAGCGTAATGAGGATGAGCGGCAGGCTCACTACCGCGAGAATCGTGTGCGAAATCAGAATCGTGAAGTACACCGGCCGAATCCAGCCCTGGCCGCCAAAACGAATGATCCCCGCACGAAAATGAAAATACAGATAGAAGCTCAGAAAAACCGTCGAGCAGACGAACGCGCTCAGCATGCAGATTTTGTGCGCGAGAATTCTGCCGCGCGTGATGAAAGCGAAGCCACACAGCAGAAAAGCGGCAGCCGTGCCGTTGAGGACTGCGTTCAGGCGCGGAATGGATGACAGCGGCAAGATCAGCGGCCGAGCTTGTCGAAAATCATCCATACCAGCAGCAGAGGAATGTACGCTACGGTCGCGTGCATGAGCCATTTTGCGCGAACGTTTGTCCGCGTCCGGTTCGCCCACAGCCCGACCTGCGCCAGCATCATTCCCATCACCAAAGCGCCGAAGAAATAACGGATTCCCGTCATTCCAATAAGCGAGGGGAGCAGGCTCGCGGGCACCAGCACCAGGGAAGTCCAGATGATTTGCGCGAAGGTCGCATCGCCCTTCGGATCCACCACGGGCAGCATCTTGATTCCCGCGCGCGCGTAATCCTGGCGGTACATCCATGCGATGGACATGAAATGCGGAAATTGCCAGAAAAAGAGAATCGCGAACAGAACCCAGCCGCCCAGTGAAACGGAGCCCGTCGCCGCCGCCCATCCGATCAGCGGAGGAAGGGCGCCGGGAAATGCTCCGACCGCCGTGGCCAGCGGCGTCTCCTTTTTGAGTGGCGTATACGCGCCCAGATACAGCAGGCAAGTCGCCAGCGCAATCAGCGCCGCCAAGCCGTTCACGTCGAGCGCCAGCCAGATACTGCCCACGAAAATCGCGCCCGCCCCGAACACGAGCACTTCCATCGGCTGCAATTGCCCGCTGGGCAAGGGGCGCGCCGCCGTCCGGCGCATCAGCGAATCCATGTCTCGCTCGGCGTATTGATTGAGCGCCGCCGTCCCGCCGGCGACGAGCATCGTTCCGCAGACGGTCTGGAGCAGCAAGAGCCAATCCATGGGCCCGCGCGAGCCGAGATAGAAACCGGCCACCGTGGTAATCACCACGAGGAACGTTACGTCCGGCTTGGTGAGGACAACGTAGCTCCACCACTTGCTCGGGGCCTGGGCCGCGTCTTCGCGAATGAAGCTCATCGTGTGCGGGCCCCCAAATGCGCGGAAGCGGACTCGGCCGCTAGCGATTTCTCGGACTCGGGACGGACCAGCCGCACGCTGACCAGCGTCAAGAGCACCGACGCCGCAAGCGTCAACGCACCGACGATCACGTGCGCCACCGTCAAGATCACGTACGTCAAACCCGGCTGCGGCGCGTCACGCGAAGCCAGAATCGCCCAATAGGCTGCTCCGCCCAGGACGATCTGCGTGCCGAAGGTCGCGTGCAGCCAGATCACCGACCGTCGAATTTCGCTGACTCGCGCGAAACGCTTCTTAGCCACGCGGCCGGTCCAGACCACCATCACCGTCACCACACCGGCGCCGACAATGTGAGGCACGATTCCAAACGCGCCGTGGCGAAACGCCGCGCCCAGCACGAGCTGGCCAAAAATCACCGCCATCGTCCACCACGCGAGTGTGCTGAGCCGCGGCGAACCCGCGTCTTGAAACGACGGAAGCTCCCGTTGCCACCATGAGCTCGTGAACAGGGCGAGGCTCACTAAAGTGATGAAGAATATTTGAGCCAGAATCGCGTGCGCCGTGGCGCTGATCGCCGCGTGCCCCTCCAGTACGCGCGCGGCGCCAAGCAGCGCCTGCGCTACGACCAGGCCGACCGCCGTCCACCCGAGTCGACGCATCCATCGGCGCTTGTCCGCGCGCATCAGCCATATGGCCAGTACAAGCGTGAGAATGGAGACCAGTGCCGCGATCACGCGGTGCGTGTACTCATAGCGGATTCCACCGATCAGCGGCGGAACGATTTTGCCGTAGGCGAGCGGCCAGTCCGGAACCGAGTCAGCCGCGTCGTTGCTGGTTACCAGAGCGCCGGCCACGAGAAGCAGCACGGTGCAAGAAGCCGTGGCGACCGCGAACCTGTGAACGCCATTGAGTCGATTGCCTTCCGCCATTGCTACGTCGCTTCCCTTTCGATAAACCTTTTTCTAAACGATTGCGGATGTTGCGATGTACAAAGCCAGAGTTCAGCTTCCGGGACGCCAGGGCTTCCGAGGTGGAAACCGCGACCCGCGATTATAATTCGATCAGCGCTCGTTTGAAACCCGGTTTCGCAAACGAATCTGATTCTGCCGCCCCGCTCGGCACGGCCGAATGCCGCATCGCGCCCGTCACGGCCAGACATCAAGGTTCTTGATGTCATTGCCGCGATACTTCTTCGCTTGGCTCGCCTTTCGACGAACAGAGTTTCAAAATTCGCGAGGCCGCCCCAGTCTCATCACGTCGCGTTCCCTACTCTCCGGAACCGTTCGGGGCCTTGAATGTGAAGGAAATCTGCTCCGACTGCTTCGGCGCGACAGTCACGGTCTCGTCCTCCACCCCGTATTTTTCCTGCCAGGCTTCCACGGTGTACGTACCGGGAGGGAGATTTCCGATTTCGAATTGGCCGCCTTTGTCTGTCACTGCGTAATAAGGCGCTTTGAAAACAAAGACATACGCCTTCATCCAGGGATGGACGTTGCAGCGGATCGGGATGGCCATTTCGGGCTGCGCGAACGTTTGATCGATTGGTCCGGCCCCCGGCGGCTGAGACTTGTTCCACTCGGGATTATCGGCCGGCAAGGCGTGCACGTTGTGCGTGGTCTGATCGTCGTTCCTGACTTCGAGCTCTTGCCCGGTCCGCAGCGCGATAACGTGCGGCTGGTACATGCAGCCTCGCTGGTCGAGTTCCACCGGCTGGATCGACGTATTGGACCGATACTTGCTGAGCGTATCGCTCTTCACATAAACAACGACATTCGCCAGCGTACCACCTTCACCCGTAGCGACTTCCGGCGAAGGCACGGGCGCCGGGTGAGCCTTTTCGCAAGCGGGCTCGGCGCTCATGTTGATGGCACGAAGAACGGGCGGCTTGCCCTCCAGCTTCACTGTGCCGCTGATCGACCCGGCGGTTGCCAGATCAACGGTAACGTTTGGAGTTTCAGAGTTGGTTGCCTGCCGAGATGAGTTACTGCTGTTTCCGCCGCAACCAGCTACCAGAAGAACGAGCGCGGCCGCAGCGGCGACGTGCGATGAGACTTTCTTCACGCGGAAACGAGCTCCTTGAAGACGCCGTCGATAGTAGCAGGATGGCGGCGCGGGTGAAACTGTCCATCGGGCGCCCGGTGGTCCAATGCCGAGGATCGCCGCGCACTGGAAGCCTACTTGGCGAAATGGACGGAAAGCAAAAACGGCGCAGCAAGCCTTCGAGACTCAGGGGCAGCGCCCCTGCAAAGCGTCGGCCCGGGTCAGGGCACGACTAAAGCGTGCCCTGGGGCAAACCCTTCACACGGTGGGTACGTCGGCTCTATTCCGTTGAGCCCTGCAATTCTTCGGCGGCGGAGTTGATGAACGCCGTCTCGGTGTCCAGGACTTTCGCGATGCGCACGATCTCCGAGTTGGTTTCGTCCCAATGTTTCTGCTCGATGCCTTCGCGCACGCCGGGAATGGTCTTCGCACCGTAACCGGAGTAAACGCCCGGCGCGTCGATCATGTGCTTGTACCAGCCGCGGCGGAGCAAGCCTTCCTGGGTGGTCAGATCGCGCTCGCTCCGCATCAGCTTTTGGTTCAGGTCTTGCAGCTTGTCCGCAGGAACGCCTGCGGCCCACGCCTTATGGAGCGCGTCGTGATAGCGCTGCGCGGCAGCCGTGAGGGCGTCGGCTGCGTTATCGAATGGCGCAAAATTCAGATGCGGAGGAATTTCTTCGCGGGGTGGCGCGATTGTGGGCTCGCTCGGATTGCTTATGGCCTTGAACAGGCCCTCGTCGAGCTCTTTGTCCCGCTCGATCGCTTCATCCCTCTCGTCGTCGGCGAGCTTTTTGAGCTGCTTCAGATAGAGATGAATCGTGTCGGCAAAGTCGGTGAATTCGAACGGCAGCAGATCGGCGTCCGCGAGTCGCATGATTGCGGTCCCCACCGTTTGAGAAAGCGCGCGACCGTAAACGAAATTCGTGTCGCCAAAGTGCGTGTACCAGTAAAAGTCGTCGTAAATCGAATGGTAGATGCCTCCAGGATCTTCGCCGCCGTATCCCATGTTCAGCGACGCAACTCCGAGATGATCGATGAAAACAGTATAGTCGCTTCCTGAGCCGAGCGCCCCGATGCGCAGGTCGGCGCGACTGCGGAGTTCCTTGCGTTCCTGATCGGTCTTCGCCCGCGCGATGTCACGCAGGAAAAGCCGCTGGCGCACGGAGAGATTAGTCTCTGGATCCGTGATGTCCTGCGCCACGCCGTTCACGAAATGCTCCAGCGTTTGCGAGCCTTCCGCGCCGAAAAATCCGCGGCCGTTTCCGTCCGTGTTGATGTAGGCAACGGCGTGCTGCTTCAATTCGGCGTCGTGCTCTTCGCCCCATTCGCTCGAACCGAGCAGGCCGGGCTCCTCGCCATCCCACGCACAATAGATGATGGTGCGTTTCGGCCGCCAACCCTTCTTGACCAGTTCACCCAGCGCGCGGGCTTCTTCCAGTTCGGCAACCTGACCTGAAATCGGATCTTCCGCACCGTTGACCCAACCGTCGTGATGGTTGCCGCGAATCACCCATTCGTCCGGATACTCCGCGCCGGGGATTTTCGCGATCACGTCGTAGATGGGCTTGATATCCCAGTTCGACATGACTCGCAGGTGAACTTTCGCCGCACCCGGCCCAACGTGATATGGGATCGGCAGCGAACCGCGCCAGTCGGGGGGCGCCATCGGCCCTGTCAGAGCGGCGAGCAATGGTTGGGCATCGCCGTAGGAAATCGGCAAGACCGGAATTTTCGTGAGCGAAGGATTGTTTTTGATGGGCAGCCGCTTCGCATTCGCCGTTGCTCCGTAGCCCGGCGTGAGCGGATCGCCCGATTGCGTGGCTGCGAAATCCATGACGCTGCCCCGCTGGACGCCCTCCGACGGGCGCATCGGTCCTTTCGGGAAGACGTCTTGCGTGAAGTAACCATCGTCGTGCGGATCAGAATAGATCAGGCAGCCGACCGCGCCGTGCTCGGCGGCGAGCTTAGGCTTGACGCCACGCCATGCACCGCCGTAACGGGCAATCACGATCGCGCCTTTCACGGAGACGCCCAGGCGCTGAAGCTCGTCGTAGTCCGAAGGTATGCCGTAGTTCACGTAGACCAGTGGCGCAGTGACGTTGCCGTCAGCGGAGTAGGCGTTGTACGTCGGCAACTGCTCGCTGGTCTGGTCGGACGTAGGATCGACCGACACTGCGGGCTCCTGAAGCTTCGCCGTAAACGTCGTCGGGGCGACCAGTTCCACCAAACGTTCCTTGGGCGTGGGAAACAGGACGTCGAACGTCTCGATGTGCGCGTCCCAACCCCACTGTTTGTAGTGCGCCAGGATCCATTCAGCGTTCTGCTTGTCGTACGCGGTACCAACGTTGTGCGGATGCGCGGAGAGATACTGCATGTAGTCGCGCTGGTTCTGCGGGCTCGGAATCGCACGGAAATCGTTCTCCCACTGCCGCTCCGCCCCGGAACTTTGCGGCGTGAAGCCCTGCAGGGATTCCTGATCGGCGCTGATCGGAAGCAAAAAGAAAACGGAAAACAAAACGGTGAGTATGGCCAGTCGGCGCACAAGGCCCTCCCTTTCTAGAATTCCTGACATCGGATTTGCTGCAATAGACTCGCGTGCGGCGGGAAAGGTTACAGCAAAGGGTTTAGAAATCCAAGTTGTTCGGTCGTTGTTTTCTGAATCGAGTGAAACTGATTTTGTTTTGCGGTCTCCGTTGGCGGGTCGAACTTCGCCGGCGAATGGACGACGCGCGATTGCCTTCGAATCGTCTCCTGGGCCGCGGACAGGCGACTCACGCCCCCAGAGCGAATGCGGCGAGAGACTCCCTCATCGCGGTTTCGCTGGAAGGCGGCGATTGTTTCCCGGGGCGGCGTCCGCTAGAATGCGCGCCATGTCCAGCCAGAGCTTCGCAATCACCTCAAGCCCCGGCAGCAAGCCTGACGTTCACGTTCTGACCGCCACCGGTGCGATCACTTCATCGACTTCGGCCGCGTTCCAGGACGCGGTATCCAAAGTGACGGCGCGCTATCTGATCCTTGATTTCACGGCCGTGCCATCGGTGGATTCGATGGCCGTGGGCGCGCTCGTCCGGGTGTTCGTGTGGTGCAACAAATCGGGGCGCCGGCTCGCGCTCGTCGGATTGAACCGGCGCGTGCGAAACGTTCTGGAACTCACCGGAATCGATCCCCTGTTTGACACCTACCCCACGGTCGTCGAAGCGGAAGAGAACCTGGGCTGAGTCTCGGGGACGGACTCTTCGGCACGACTTGGGGAGTGCTGAAAAGCGAGGGACTGGTTTTTGGTTTGGGGCCTCCCGTCGCGCTTCGAAGTTCGTTTCGCGGACTGGCAACGCCCGGCTACGTTCGTATGATCCCAGCTGAATCTCGGCTGAATGCGGGCGGCCCATACATGACCTCTTTTTTTTCTGCACCGTGAATCGACTGGCTGAAACGCGTCATCGAACCAGACAGGAACACGCTGGGTCCGTGCCCGAGGCAAACTGTTCCGCCAAGGAGGAGACATTCTATGGCCGGCGCAAGTGCAGCAACCAAGGAGTCCGAGATCACGCGCGAGCGTCTCGCGGAGCTGCTGAACGAGGATTTGGCCCGCGAATATCAAGCGATCATTGCGTACGTCGTATATTCGCAGGTGTTGAAAGGCGCGGAATTCATGAACATCGCCGCGCAGCTGGAGATTCACGCGAAACAGGAACTCGATCACGCGCTGATCATCTCCCAGCAGATCGATTATCTCGGCAAAATGCCGACGGTCCATCCCAGGCCGGTGCGCACGTCCGAGAATGCGCGGGAGATGCTGCGGTTCGATCTCGAGAACGAGAATGAGACGATTCGGAACTATCGCGATCGCGTACGCCAGTGCGAGCAGCTTGGCGAGTTCGCGATGGCGGAGCAGATTCGCGGGATTCTCGTCAACGAACAGGACCACCAGATCGATCTCGCGACGGCGCTCGGCGAGGAAGTGCCGGATGCGACCGGCGCGGGCGAGGGCAAGCGTCGGAATCACCGCAGCTGATCGTTACCCCCCTGCAGCGCTGAAGTTCGATGGCGTTCCGTTTGCGGAGCGCGTCATGGGTGGAGGGTGAAACTCACCTGAATATCGGTGTCCACGCTGATGGCGTCGCCATTCAGCAGCGTCGGACGATAGCGCCAGTGACTGACGGCTTCGAGAGCTGCGCGCGCAAGCTCGGGATTTGCGTCGGCGTTCTTCACAACCAGTGACAACGGTGTGCCATCTTTT
>Ga0070733_10001048_pt1 | contig 20980 bp, 25 predicted proteins | sample Coa_R1_9_FD_66450 | JGI IMG/M metagenome (GOLD analysis project Ga0070733, IMG submission 66450) | Surface soil microbial communities from Centralia Pennsylvania, which are recovering from an underground coalmine fire - Coalmine... | ecosystem: Environmental > Terrestrial > Soil > Unclassified ... | reverse complement strand
CAGTTGTTTCAACACTCCGATAATCTGCGCCTCTGTGTGCCTGGTCTTCGACATACCCGCTTCCCCTTTCCTTCGCTGAAATCATACTCAGCTTTGTGCCGAAAACGGGGACCAGGTCAGGGCATTGCGGCTGTGTTTGGGGAAAGTATCGTGACCCCGTTTACGACGATTGGTTTGTGAGAAGAATAGGAAAGTGCGACGGACCCGGACCTGAACTCGGTTTTGTCCTTGATTCACGCCTAAAGAAAATCAACTAAGCAAAAACCTCCGGCTTGACGAACTGCTCTGAGTGCCATCCCTGATGATAGGCTTATCTCCGATTTCGGGGAGGAATCACGAAATGAGGAAGTGGCCGTGGATGTTGGCGCTATGCGTTCTGTGTTTGATACTCGTTGCCAGCGGCCAGAAGCCTGAAGCGAAGCCGATACAGAGGTCTGAATCGGTAGCGACGACCCACTATCAGCGCGTCACCGCGAGAACTGATGACAACGGCACCAGTGCCGAAATGGTTCTTTTGCTCGATTCTTCTAGAGGCCGCGTCTGGCGTTACTATCCGCCAACGCTATCGAAAGAGGAAAAGACTTTCGTTCCAGAGGCTTTTCAGCCTGTTGGTATTGGAGCTATTGATCTCAGATTGCCAAGATTCGGACTAAAGGATTCTGCTGACGAGGTCAGTGAGCACTAGAAGCCACAGATCACGCTCTCAGCATATTCCGCGCAATGAAGAACACATTTGCCGGGCGCTCGCCCAAGCGGCGCATGAAGTAGGGATACCATTCCGTGCCGAAGGGGATGTAGACGCGCATGCGCCATCCGTCGCGCACCAGACTTTGCTGCAGATCGCGGCGAATGCCGTACAGCATCTGGAACTCGAAGGAATCGCGGGCGATCTTTTCCCGGTTGGCGAAGGCCTGCGCCTCGCGGATGATCTTTTCGTCATGCGTGGCCAAGCCGTGGTAGACGCCGCTCTTCATCAGAATTTTCATCAGCTTGACGTAGTTGGCGTCAACGTCAGCTTTTTCCGCGAAGGCGATACTCGCGTCTTCTTTGTAAGCGCCTTTGCACAGGCGGATACGGATGCCTTCCGACAATAATTTCTCAACGTCGGCCTCGGAACGCTTCATGTACGACTGAATCACCGTTCCTACGCTCTTCTCATTCCCTGGCATGCGGTGCAGTTCGTGCACGAAGTCGAGCGTACGCTGGGTGTATGGTGAGCCTTCCATGTCGACGCGCACGAACCCTGGCGGATTCATGGCCGCGGACTTACTTACCAGGCCGGCGACAATATCACGCGCCAGCTTTTCATCTACATCGAGGCCCATGTGGGTCAGCTTCAGGCTGATGTTGGCGTCAAGTTGGTTGGCGGCGATCGCGTCGAGAATCTGCTCGTAGAGTTTTGCGCTGAGGCGGGCCTCGTCGGGATTGGTGACGTTCTCGCCCAGGTTGTCGATGGAGACGCTCATGCCGGCGCGGTTGACAGCCTGGGTCACGCGCACGGCGTCAGCGATTTCCGTGCCGGCGACGAAACGGCCCGAGACGCGGCGTCCGATGGCGGAGCGCTCGGCGAAATTGCGCAGAGCACGGTTTTCGGAGAGACGGACGAAGAACGTCCTTAGCATGAAGTCCCTGCCAGGTCCAGGATCACGTCCGGAAAAGTAGTTGGAGGAGTGCCGATCGCCCGCATCAAGATCACAGAAATTTGTATCACAAACAGAGAAATCCGGATTGAGCGAGGTGTCGCGCAACTGCATACTCGACCGCTAGCGCTTTTTTACTCCGGAAAGAACCTCACTTCGAGCAGTTCGTGGGATTCGCGGGCTGCGGACTCCCACCGCCAACGGCGAACCGCATTTGCCGCAGCCTGGGCGAGAACGGGATGTCCGCCTCGGATCTCGACGGTCTTCACGCTGCCATCGGGAGCGACCAGGGCCTCGACCTTCACAATTCCTTCCAGCGCCATGTTGCGGGCGAGCGTCGGGTATGGCGGCGCGGCGCGATTCACCAACCGGCGCGCGGAGACGGCTTCCTGAGTATGGGAATGTACCGGGTGCAGGAACAACATCGCGGCAAGAACCAGCATTCCAATCGAAGCTTGTCGGACCAAATCTTTCATTGCAAGTGGAGTTTAAATGGAGGTGTCTTTCCGGCTGAAGGTCACCGAAGTACTAGCATTTCAAAAAATCAGCGATCCGGCGCGGCTCATTTGTGGTGCTCTTCCAGGAACTTCTCGACCTCGATCGCGGCCATGCATCCGGTTCCTGCCGCGGTGATCGCCTGGCGGTAGCGGCGGTCCTGCACGTCGCCACAGGCGAAGACGCCGTGTACTTTCGTGAAGACGTAGTTGTGGGTCTTGAGGTAGCCGTCGGCGTCGCTGTCGAGCTGGTCAGCGAACATCTTGGCGTTGGGCTCGTGTCCGATGCCAAGAAACAAAGCGCTGGTGGGGAAGTCCCAGACTTTGCCGGTCTTTACATTGCGGAGTTTGAGCCCCGTGACTTCCTTGTGGTTGACGTCGTAGACGTCCTCCACGACGGTGTCGAGGAGGAAGTGAATCTTCTCGTGCTTCTGGGCACGTTCGAGCATGATTTTCGAAGCGCGGAAAGCGTCGCGCCGATGAATCACGGTCACTTTGGTGGCGAAGCGGGTGAGGAAGAGAGCTTCCTCCATGGCAGAGTCGCCGCCGCCCACGACGACAATTTCTTTGCCCGAAAAAAAGAAGCCGTCACAAGTCGCGCAGGAAGAAACACCGTGGCCGATGAGCTGCTGCTCATGCGGCAGGCCCAGCCAACGCGCCGATGCGCCGCTGGCAATGATGAGAGTTTGAGCGTGAACTTGATGAACTCCCACATGCAACAAGAACGGCCGCTTGCTGAGATCGGCGCTGGTGAGGTGCGCCATGCGGTACTCGGCGCCGAAACGCTCCGCCTGTTTGCGCATGTTCTCGACCAGCTGCGGCCCCAGGATGCCTTCGGGGAATCCGGGAAAATTTTCGACCATCGTGGTCATGGAGAGTTGACCACCCGGCTCGTGGCCTTCGATCACCAGCGGTTTCAGGTTGGCGCGCGCGGTGTAGAGAGCGGCAGTGTGTCCGGAGCATCCGGACCCGATGATGACAACGTCTCGAGTTTCGCTCATGGATGATTTGTTCGCTGCTGTTTAGATGGCTGAGTTTGAAAATTTGATGCAAGTCAGCAGGAATCGCGCCGCTAGTTCTTCGTCGCGGCAGGCTTCGAGGTCTTGGGTTTTGTAGCGGACTTCGGCTTGTCCCCGCTGATTTTTGCCAACTCCTCCGGCACGATGATACCGACGGCCAGGAGCCTGCGATAGTTAGCCAGTACATCAGATGCGCCCCGGAACAGCGGCTCGTACGCACTCTGGTCAGGTGCGGGACCACCTTCGGCTGCTGAGCAGCGCGCCAGCGCGACCGACGACTTGCCGAAGCGTTCCAGCCGGACCCGGCTCGCAGGAGTGTTGGAAGTGAGCATGGCTTCGGAACTGGCGACGGAAGAAGCGCTGTCTTCCATGGAGACCTGAATGAGATCCTTGGGGTCGCGCACATGCAGGACCAAGGTCTCTACCATGTTGAGTCCATCATTGCTGAAAGAGTATTGCACGCTGGAAAAAAGCGCCTGCACCGAGAATTCGCGGCGAATGCGTACGTAACTCGCGACCGACGGTTCACCGGCAACGTGGCCGCCCTCTCCGGGTTTCAGAAAGCTTGGCATGTCAGTCAGGGTCGAGCGTCCGCGAGTGACTTCGAAATCGGCACCGAACAGGGGCTGCTTGGGCACGCGGGCCAGAGCGGCGGCGATCTCTTTCTGCTCCTCGGCCGAGGGTGAGCAGACGTTCAGCACATTGACCTTCACCTGCGGCTCGGTGGACTGTGGGGTCGCAGATGGCGGGTTCGCGGGCTGCTCCTGCGCCGAGCCTGGTCGCGGCAGCGCGAGCAAACTGATCCAAATAAGGCTGAACCGGAGGCTGATCCGGAGCAGGGAAACTGGGATTCTGGGCACGGCAGGATTCTAAATGAGAAGCATCGAAAAATCTTGGATTGCAAAGACCGCAAAGGATACCAAGGTCACAAAGAAAGCCTTAGAATTCCCGTATGGCAAATCTGACATTGGTTTACGGCATGAGGCTGCTGCCTTCCGAAGACGTGGCCGAGGTCGGGCAGGCTCCCGTGAAACTCGCGAACGGGCGCGAGGCTCACGTTACGATGCACGTGCTCGAAGGCAGTAAGGAAGATATCGAAAAGCAGTTGCGCACCAGTCTGGAAGCATTCTTCGATCTCTATCCCGAAATCTGAGCGCAGAAGTTACCTGACGACAGCATGCAATGGTCCTACCCCGAGTTACGGCGCTGGCTGATCGCGGCTGAGTTATGGCCCGAAGGCCGCATGGCGCGCCTGGCCTGCTATCTGGCAGCTATGGCCGGAGTTCTGTTCGCGCTGCAGAAGTTGTTGGGACTCTTCGCCAGATCTTGGGGAGAACATCTTGGGGGCTGGGTCGAATTTCTGGCTTTCGTCGCGGCTGTGCTGTTCTCCATCCTCGCCTTCCGTTGGCTGAAGCGCAGAATCCTGTGGCGGCTGCGCAACCGCCTGATCGTGACATACGTGTTCATTGGAGTAATTCCCGCCGTGCTTCTGGTCGGCATGGCATTCATCACGATCTACGGGCTGGCCGGACAATTTGCCGTGTACGTGCTGACCTCGGAGATTCGCGCTCAGCTGCGGAGCATGGAGGCGGTCAACGCTGCTGTCTGCAACGAGCTGGCAGCCCGCCTGGAGCACGGCGTGGACCCCACCGCGGAGTCGCTGGCCGGGCTGAGAAAGCGCGATCCCGCGTGGAGCCGACGCAAGGTTTGTGCCTGGTATGGGGAGAAGGCGCTGCCTCTGTGCGGTGAAGCCAGTGGCGCAGAGTTTACCCTGCCGAAGTTCGTGAAGGGCAGGTTTCGCGATATTGTGCGTGACCGCAACGGATTGCACCTGCGGGTGGTGACGTCGCTTGCGATTGGTTCGACTACGTTAACGGTGGTGACCAGCGAGCCCTTCGACAAAGAGCTACTGGGGAGCATTGCAGCCGATCTGGGAGAGATCACCCTCTACACCTCGGAGAGCACGCTGGAACAGACGCCAGCAAAGCCGGAGGCTCCGGCGGGTCAAGCCAAGTCCGGGTTTCATGCCGATCTTTCTGGGACCCCGCAGAATGCCAAGAGTGGCATCGCGATCAGCGAGGGCCAGCAAGGGACCACGGTGCAAGCCGGTCAGCGTGATTTTCGGCCCGTCTTCAGCGTTGGGACGCTGCCCAGCTCGACGGGCACCTTCGATCGTGAGATTCCGTTCCCCACGCCTCTCTCGGTGGTGGACTGGAAAACCGGCAAGGCCGAACAGATCGGTGCGCTGGTGCAGGTGCGGACTCGTCCCTCAGTTTTATACGGCCATCTGTTCGCGGCACTGGGAGAATTCGTCCAGGGAGTAGAGAGCATCCTGCTCTTTGTGGCGATTTTCTTCGCCATCATCGAACTGATCGCGCTGATTATCGGCACACGCATGACCCGCACCGTCACCGCCGCCGTGGCGCAGCTGCACGAAGCCACCAAACATGTGGATCGCGGCGACTTCAGCCATCGCATCCCCGTGAAATCCACCGATCAGTTGTCGGACCTGGCGCGGTCTTTCAACACGATGACCGCGTCCATCGAGAAGCTAGTGCTCGAGCAGAAAGAAAAGCAGCGCCTGGAGAACGAGCTGGCCATCGCGCAGGAAGTGCAGGCTCAACTGTTTCCGCGGCAAGTCTCTGAACTGGAATCGCTTGAAGTCCACGGCTTCTGCCGTCCTGCGCGCACGGTCAGCGGCGATTATTATGATTTTTTGACTGCCAGTTCGCACAAGCTGATTCTCGCGGTGGGCGATATCAGCGGGAAAGGAATCTCAGCCGCGCTATTGATGGCGACCATTCACTCGGCGGTTCGCGCCTACAGTATGGAAAACATGCCGCAAATGCGCGAGCCCGTCGCGGTGGGCGCGGTTGCCGGAGCGGGCCGAGTGCTGGCGGCGTGGCCCGAGGGCGTGGAAGTTTCTCCCGGAGCTTTGCTCGGCCTGCTCAACCATCAACTCTACGAAAGCACTCCGCCGGAAAAATATGCCACGTTATTTCTCGGCATTTACGACGGGAGATCGCATCGCCTGACCTACAGCAATGGCGGACACCTGCCCCCCATCCTGATCGGCGAGGATGGCGCCATCCGCAAACTTGAAGCGGGCGGAACCGTCGTTGGCCTGTTCGACAACATGACGTACGAAGAAGGCGCCGTCGAAATGCATCCCGGAGAAATCTTCCTGGCTTACAGCGACGGCGTCACCGAGCCGGAGAATGACTTCGGCGAATTTGGCGAGCAGAGGCTGATCGATCTGGTGCGCGACAACCGGCACCTGCCCCTTCCCCAGATCAGTCAGATCGTCACCATGGCGGTGGATGACTGGATCGGCGATAACGAGCAACCAGACGACGTCACCCTCGTGCTTGCGCGGGCGCGCTAACCAGCCAAATTCTTTAACCACGAAAGGACACGAAGGAAACGCTGGTTCTTACAGCCTGCACTTTCGTGTTCTTCGTGGTTGACGCTTTGCTCGGGGGTGACGGCGGTCATTGCTCAACCGAGTGTTGACAGAGAAACTCGCATACAATACCTTAGTCGGGCGCTGATCGGCGCTTTACGAGCGGGAGTAGCATAACCACGGCAATGCGCCGGGGCTCCATCCCGGAGATGACGGTTCGATACCGTTCCTCCCGCCCCAGTTTTTCTCACCACAAAAGAAACGCGGCGGATGTCGGCAGTGCCCGTCCGCCGCGCTCTCAGAAGGTGTGAGTGACGTTCTCTTCTGAATTAACGCCATGCTAGCGCCCGAAGGTCCGAATTGTGAGGTAACTGGCGTACTATGGGAAGTCATTTAGAGGCAATAAATCTGCCTTCGGGGAAACAGACCCGAACGCGGACTGCCTCAGCCGGCGTACGCCTTTCGGATGGCTTCTGCAGTTTTTTCGTCGCGACTTTCGCGGTCAAAGACCCTTGCTCTCTCAAAGCTAACGCTTGGGCACAATCATGGCTCGCGCTGTGATCGCCTGATCCTTCACCATCCCGCCGAGAATCATCGGCCCAATCGGGGTGGTGAGGATTCCGCCGCTGTCGGTGCGTGCTTCCGCCGTATCTTCGCTGATCGTTTCCCAACGGTTACCCTTTACGTCAAAGTCAAAAGTCACGGGAGAAATCTCAACCGGCTTGCCCTCAGAATCCAGGCCCTTGTAATTGTGCGGAGCGACGGTCCCGCCTGAAAAGCTGATTCTGCGGTCGTTCTCCCGCGCTCCGGCGACGATGCCGAATCGCCCCGGCCCAGGATGCGCAGGGAGTTTGCTCCATGTGATCTTGTTGGGATCTTTCTTTTCGATCCTGCCCAGCCAGCACTCGTCTGAGGTCACGTACGGAGCGCCGCCCTCGGAGCCCTTCTTGGCGCCATCAACATAGACGATGGCATCATCCGCCAACCCCCCGGCGTGACCGAACACCGGCGCTCCGGGAAGCGGCGTGGCCTGGCTCCAGGTGTTCTTGTCGACGTCGTAAACCTGCACGTTATTCACTGGACCGCTTTTCGATTTTCCACCCACGAGATAAATGTAGCGGTCATGACTCAAACCAATGACGGTGCGATCCACGGGCACGGGAATGTCTTCTCCGCGGTACCAGCGCTTTTCATCGGGAAGGAAGGCGTTGACGTCACCCACCGTGATCTCGTTTGCCTGGTTGTCCAGGATGTATCCGCCGAAGAGAAAGATATGCCCCTTGACGCCGACGGCAGAGGCGCCCAGACGCCCGGCGACGCCGGGCACGCCGCGACTTTCACTCCATTTCGCCCCCGAAAGGTGCAGAACGTAGACCTTGTTGGTCACGTCGTCCCAAGTTTTCTTGGGCCCAATTCCCATCAGCGAATAAACCTCCAGCCCATTCTTGAGCACCGCGACCGCGTTGCCGGAGACTGCCGCAGGCATGGGAGGAATTTTCGGTTGATCGGCCGCCAGCAGCAGAATTGCGCACAAGGCTGGGAGAAGGAAGACGGGCAGTTTTCTCATCGCTGAGATATTACGTGTTTCGGCGGCGCGGCGGCAAAGGGCGGGTGGGTCTGGCAGTCGCGCATTCCGGGAACCTGAGTTGAATCAGCCTACTTGAACATTCCCCGGCGCACTCCGTGAATGAAGTCGGTATAGGCGGGCGTCTGTCCGATGGTGCGCATGTGGCTGGCAATCTGCCCGCGGTGATAGGCCGAGTGCATCACAACGTGAGTCAGGATGTCGACGATCGTGCTGGTCCATTCCTCGCCCTTGCTGTTCTTGTAGGAGATGGATTGAGAGACGTCGCCGGCGGTGATCAGATCGAGAAATTCGAGCCATAGCCCGCCGAGTTCAGCCGCCTGTGCCTCGCATTGCTCCAGGTCAGGCTTCGGCCATACCGGGACACTTTGCGGCACCTGCTTCAACCGCTCCAGCCAGACCCGCTCGGCGGCGACAATATGCGCCATCAGCTGCAGCGACCGCTCGTTCACGCTGCCCGCGGCTCGTATCGCGGCCAGAACCTCACGGTTGGCCCACTCGTCGTATGCGAACTGGCGGCGGAGATAATCAGCAAGATTCACAAATCCGTCCTTCGTGCGTTTTCCTGCTTCGTAACCACTTTAATTCCGTGATGCAGTCGGCGCAACGCTGTAACCATCCTTTCACATTTCTGGACTAGACTGCTTAGTTGTCCGAAGTGACGGACGCTGAGACGACATATCCCCTGATGCCCCGAAGAACGCCGCCATCCCGAAAAACCGAAACTGAGGAAGTCGAGCCGAGCACTCGTTCCGCGAAAGCCGCCGCCAAGGCCGCTGCGAATCCAGCGGCGTCAGCCAGGTCGGGCGGCGTCGACGATCTTGGGCGCCTCGCGCTGAAAGCCTGCCTGATCGCGCGCGACGCCGCGTTCAACGTGCGCGATTTGCTGACGAATTCTTCGCGCATGGCATTTCTCGCAATCAAGGATTGCGAGAAAGAACTGGACCTCATCGAGCGCCAGATCGACGAACAGTTACCCGCCGCCATCACCCGCGTGAATGAAACCCGCGCCCGTCAGCTACTTTCGAGCCTCAAGTCCACGACCGACCTGGAGCGTATCGGCGACCTGGTGATGAGCGTGGCCATGCGGGCGCAGGCTCGGACCTCGAAGATGGCCGCGTCCGATGTGCGCCAGCTCGTGGAAATGTCGGCGGTGCTGCGCGAAATGCTCGACCTGATTCACACAGGCTTCTCCACTCTCGATCTCGAGTGCGCCCGCAGCGTGCTGCAAATGGATAAAGAGATCGACCGCGTGTGTCACGCTTTGTTCCAGAAGCATCTGGCGGAAACCGTGGAGCAGGGCGACTCCTCCCACTTTGAAGTGCTGCTGATGGCGCAGGCACTGGAGCGCGCGGGAGATCACACCACCAACCTCGCCGAGGATCTCTACAGTCTGATCGAAGGACGCAGCCTGCGGCACATGCCGAAGAAGAAGGCGGCGAATTAGGGCGGGGATTAGAGGGCAGGGATCAGGGGTTAGTGAAGTAGATTGCGGCACCTGACGTCTGACTTCTCAGCTCTTGACCCTAATCCCTTGACCCTTGTCCCTAGCCCCTGCCCCACAAATTCATCGTTCCTTAACAATCTGGAAACATTCGCGCAACATTGGCCCAATAGAGTCATGCGTACACCCTTCTAGGGGAAGAACCAGGATTTCGTGCGCACCTCATTTGTACGCACCTCATTCGTAGATAAGCCACGCGAAAGCATGCACCTGCCAGCCGAATCTTACGAACGGACCGGGAGCGGCGGCCGGACGGAGTCCGTGCGCCCGGTGATCTTCGTCGTCGAAGACGAGGAGGACATCGCCCGCCTCATCTCGCACAACCTGCAAGCGGCGGGATTCGAGGTGCAGAGCTTCGTGAGCGGCACGTCTGTGCTCTCAGAGGCGGTGCGGGAAATGCCGGCGCTGTTCCTGCTCGACGTGATGTTGCCGGGCAGCGACGGCTTCGAGCTCTGCCGTCACATCCGGCAAACGCCGGTTCTTTCGGCTACGCCGATCATCTTTCTTACCGCCAAAACGGCCGAGGCCGACCGGGTGAAGGGCCTGGAGCTGGGCGGCGACGATTACATCACCAAGCCCTTCAGCCCGCGAGAACTGGTAGCCCGCATCCGCAGCGTGCTGCGTGGATTGGGCCAGGCGCCGGCGGCGAGCGAAGTCCTGCGGCTGGGTGAACTGGAAATTGATGTGTCTTCCATGACCGTGCAGGTGCAAGGCCGCAATGTTCTGACCACGGTGCGCGAGTTCCGCCTGCTGGAGTATCTGGCCACGCATCGCGGCCGGGTTCTGACGCGCGATCAACTGCTCGATGCGGTGTGGAAAGAGACTCCCTTCGTTACGCCGCGGTCCATCGATGTGTACATCCGCCGTCTGCGCGAGAAGATCGAACCCGATCCTCGCCATCCGCAATATCTGAAGACCTTGCGCGGGATCGGTTACCGGTTCGAAGTGCCGAGATAGTACCCGTATCGATCCGAACGCGGCTCAGTCACGGGGATCCGCTTTAAAGACTTCTGCGGCCGGAAGTATTGAAGTATTTAGGACACTTCTTGCGCTTTCGGCGAAGAAAACCGCAGGCGTACCTTCTGCCACTCCTCGGTTGAGAACAGGCGCGGGCCCACCTCGATGAGGCGCGGCGTCATATTGAAGACGGCCACTCGGTTCCAGGGGCGGCCGTCGCGCATGCGCAGGCCTTTTTCGTTCAGGTCGCTGACGATGCTGGAATAAGGGAAGTCCTGAACCAGCAACTCCATCATGAGCATGAGAGTACGGTTCTCCATGGGATCGATCTCCAGCCGCTGGCCGTCGTCCGAAATCCGCAGGCCGTAGGGGATATCCTCGCTGAACGCGCCCTGAGTCGGAGCCTCCGACTCGGGCAACTCGCGCCGCCACTCGAGCGAGACCAGCTGCCATCCCGCCGCCGTGCGCTGTCTCATCACTTCAGGACTAAACGGGCCGGAGATTACATCACGAATCCGTTCAAAATGCGCCATGGGAGCCTCCGTGAGCAGGTCTGCAGAGCATGACTTGTGCAATCAAGCTGCCAAAATTCTGGGCTGCCGCGGAGGTCTCAAATTGCTCTCTGGGATTGAACATCGACGGGGCGATGCCTTCAGAGTTGGGGCATGTGCTGTCCACTTGTGCAAATCGGTGTTCGGTTTTGGACGGCCCCGCACGACGTCACTCGATGAGCGTTCGGTAACACATTACCGTCCCACCCCGGCCCTTTGCCCATTTCTTGATGCACCACGGTTACCTGTCCGTGGGACCAGGTTCGACATACGCTCTCAATGAACTCCCCTCGAATCTCTACGTCATCATCATCTCGGGGATCTCTCACGCAGCTGCGGTGAACGTCAGGCGTGAAAGTCAGGATGGAAGGGCAATCGGAGTGAGCATCATGCGAAGAGTTCTTGCCTGCATTTTCTTGTTCGCGGCGCCGCTTCTGGCGCAATCTCACTGGCAAGGCGGGGCGCCGGTTGGGGCGACCGGTCCTTCGTTTGAGGCGAGTGCCGGCTTTGTCTACCTCAGCATGGACATGCCCTTGGAACGTGTCGCACTCACCGGACTGGACACCTGCGGCCTGATCCGGTTCGCCACGCGCTGGGGAGTGACGGCGGACGCGACCTATGCCAGCACCGGCAACGTGCTGAGTACGGGACATAGCGGCAATTTTCTGGGCGTTCTAGTCGGCCCGGTGTTCTATCCGATTTCGTTCAGGAGGGCTGGAATCTTCGTGCACGCCCTGGCGGGCGTAGGCCGCGTGGACAGCGCGGTCCCGGTGACTGAAACTAAGTACCTGGGCGGATGGGTTACTCGGCCCTCGTACGCGATTGGAGGAGGGATTGAGCAGTCGCTTTTCGGACCATTTGCCGTCCGCTTACAAGCGGACTATCAGCGGACGACGTTTGTCAATTCAACCGATACGATGCAGGGCCAGAATAATCTGCGCTTGACCTCGAGCATTGTTTTCCGGTTCGGAGGGAATGGCGAAAACCGCTGAAGCGGCTTCTCGCGACCGCGACCACAAAGTCAAAAGCCCCACCCTGTCGCGAAAAACGCGACAAGGGTGGGGCACCCCGAATCGTAATTTTTTCTGGAAGCTTTCCCCGGATTACTGGATGGAGCTGCCGACCTGCGAAAAGATATTGCCGGAGTTGGATCCGATCAGGCGGACGGTGCCCACGACAATGACGAGGACCACCGCCAGCATCACCGAGTATTCGGCAATGTCCTGACCCTGCTCGTCTGACCAGAGCGACCAGCAAATATTGCGGAATGAAAACTTCATAAACTTCTCCGTTTCTTTATTAACCTCTATTAACCTCTACTTCTGCGCCCCGCGCTTATGCCCCAGAGGCGTGTACTTCCGTTGTCTGCGGGGCAGATTGCACCGGGTACTCGGAAAAACTCATTCCCCACGCTTCCCGGTCTTGGGTCACCGCCTGCAGCCCTACCTGAAATTCGGATGTCCCTTTCAACTTCTTCGTCCACACCACGCGAAACTGAAGCTTTCGCGTGCGGTAGAAAACTGTGATCTCGTCGAGCGCGTTCAACTCGTGCCGTACCGAACCCAGCCTTATGCCCGCCGGTGTCACGTCCAGGGTGTGCACCAGTTCCTCGAAAGGCTTGCCGGTGCTGTCGTTGCCCTTAACTTTTACAGGAAGAACGGCTTTGGTCCGCTTCCCGCGTCGCTGATTCACTGCCTCACTGCTCGGTCGCATTTCTCACCCAGAGCTAGTTTGCCGTGAGGGGAGCGAATTGTGAATGGCTCTGACGTGCAGGGTCATGCACAAGAGTAACCACACTCAAGCGGTGGAAGATAAAGCGGTTACGGGCGAAAACCCCGCACATCGCACAAAGGACGCGAGATATGGGGCACCCGGAGCTGCGTGGAAACTTTTATGCCCGCTCTGTGGTCTAATTAAGACGGGCAATCGTGTTTCCGGGGTTTTCATGAGCCTTTGCCGTTCTGCTGGTATTGCTGCTTTATTCGGATGTTTGCTGGGTGCGGTCTTCGCGACCGGGGCTCCGGCGGCTCAGACACCAAATCAGAAGCCCGGCCAAGCTCCGGTAACACAAGCTTCGCCGAGTCAGGCTCCCGCGATCCTGCCACGCGAGTTTGGCGGATGGGTGTTGCAGGGATCTTCGGCGACCAGTACGGATCCTGCCTCGGCCGATCCCACCAACGCCGCCATTCTCAAAGAGTACGGCTTCTCCGACTTCGCCTCGTCTACCTACGTTCGCGACGACGGGCGGACGCTGAAAATCCGAGCGGCGCGCTTTGCCGATGCCTCAGGCGCCTTCGGTGCCTACACGTTCTATTTGCAGCCCGAGATGAACAAGGAACGCGTCGGCGACCAGGGAGCATCCTTACAACAGCGAGTTCTGTTCTATCGCGGGCACATTCTGGTCGATGCGCAGTTCAGCCAGGAGTCGGTCATGTCGATGGAGCAACTGCGCGAGCTCGCGGGGGCGCTGCCCCGTCCGACCGGTAGCGCGGGGAACCTGCCCGCTTTCATCGACTACATGCCGCACCGGGGCTACATCCCCAACACGCAGAAATACGCCATGGGACCGGCAGCGCTGACGGCGCTGGCGCCTCCGGTTCCCGCTGACCTGGTGGATTTCGGAACGAGCACGGAAGTTTCTACGGGCCGCTACAACACGCAGAGCGGCGAAGCGATGTTGATGCTGATCTCCTACCCCACACCGCAGCTTGCGGCGGATCATCTTCGGCGGATCGAAGCGGCACAGCAGGCTCAGTCGCAATCCCAGACGCAGTCGCAGGCCGGCGTTTCGACCATCGGAAGCACGGGATCGTTTTTCTACAAGCGCACCGGGCCGATCATTGCAATTGCTTCGGGCCCCGCGTCCGCCAGCGACGCGAAGGCGCTGCTCGGCAGCGTGAACTGGGAAGCCAACGTCACCTGGAATACGCCTACCGAGAACGGACAGGTTCGCGACCTGTACATGCTGATTCTCAACATCGTCATTCTCTGCGCAGTGCTCGCGGGACTCGCGATCGTGGCGGGCGTAGCGTTCGGTGGAATCCGCATTCTGATGAAGCGCTACTTCCCCGACAAAGTTTTTGACCGCCCCGAACAGATGGAATTCATCTCGCTGCACCTGACGGAAACGGTAGTCAAGGGGGCCTCCCAAACCGGTGCGGACGGCGGACAGCCGGCGCCCCAAAACCCCGCCTAAGGGCCTCTCAAGTCGGGGTAAGTGTCTTTAGAAATAGCGCGTTACGAAGTTTTCCGCGGGCTCTTGTCTCAAATTGCTACACTCTGCGGCGCTATTGATCGATTTTGTAAAGCGTTGAAAACAAAGACATTTATTTCACAAAAATCGCTTGACACCCCCGTTTTTAGGCTCATAAGATTTCTGCAGAAAGTTTTGACGGCTTTGCCTCCGTTGGAACTATTCTCCCTTGAAGAAGAGGCCGCCCAGTTGCCGGGCGGCTTCTTCGTTTTGCATCTGTTTGCGGTTGCGTTGGCACGTTTGCGCGGCAAGTAATTCTTCGAAGAGATCTTGGGCATCATTCTCATGGGTTGGTGATGCAGGGAACTGTTCTGCATTTTCTACGCAGCATTACGTATCATCCTGTGTGCGATATGTTCTGCGCAGATCCGGTGTGAGTACGATCTGCGGTGAATGTGTTGTTGTCTGCGTTTTGAGCGGTTAGGAATCGCCGGCGGAGGAATTCATGTTCGATGGATGCGGCACGGCAGTACAACCGGGGCAGGCGTTTTGCAGCCGGTGCGGCAAACAGATCGTTGGTCCGGTAGCGCTGATGCGAGCGGTCCCAGGGCGCGTGCAGGAGCATGTCCGGTTGCTCGGGATTCTTTGAGCCACAACTCCTCCCAAGCGTTCGCTTCGATCTTTCGATTTCGGTCGAATGGTTGACGCTGCCCGGCGACTCCCTGCGATTTGGGTTCAACTCGATCTGGCTGACCGACTATCGTCGTGGCCTGCTCTGGCGCATTCCATACGATGCCGAACCGTGCCCTTGATCTCTGCGAATGGTCCCTGTGAGTGGTCCCTGGGAATCATCGCAGTGCGTATGACCACAGTGCGACTGTGGCCGCAGAAACCGCCGCACGATTTGGTAAACTAAAAAAGCGAAGCAGCAAAGCCGACGTAGCTCAGTTGGTAGAGCAGCCGATTCGTAATCGGCAGGTCAGCGGTTCAAGTCCGCTCGTCGGCTCCAGATTTTAGCTAGTGTTTATGCGTGTTTGACAGCGCCCCGCGACTTGGGGCGTTTTTCTTTGCCCCTTACTTGCCCCTTACCGGCCAGCGATTTCTCAAGGCGCTGCATGGCTGCTGCGCCCTCTTTTTGGGACTGGAGCTTGATGTAGTGGCGGCGCGTAACCGCGCTGTCGCTGTGCCGCAGTATCATTGCGGCCACTTCCGCGTCCACGCCGAGCCCGAACAGAACCGTGGCGATGCCTCGCCGGAAGGCGTGCCAACCGTGCCAGCGGTCACCCAACACTGGCCGGATTTCGCGCCCCGTCAGGTTGTCCAGATTCAAACTGAATTTGTTTTTCGTGCCTTGGAACATCCAAACGGCCCCGTTGCTGCCTTCCTTGTGAGCGTCCAGCAGTTTGCGCAGCGGTGCGATTACCGGCACACTGGCCTTGGACTCGGGCGTCTTGGTTTGCCCCACGTTCTTACGCCACACGCTGCGGCGCACGTATAGAGTGTGTCCGTCATAATCGGCCCACTGCAACCCGCGAAGTTCGGCAAGTCTCAAGCCTGTGAAGGCTGCAACGCCCACGACAACGCGCGGCAGACCGGTTAGTTTGCCCAGCATGTGCTCTACGTCTGCCGCTGTGTAGGCTGCGCCCTCGAACTCGCTGCGTCTGCCCTCCGGGCGCGCTTCATGAACAGGGTTGTGGCCGCTGACAAACCCCAACCGCAGCGCGTGGCTGAACAATGCGGACATACCAACCTTGATGCCGCGCAGGCTTTTGTGCGACAGGTCGATGCTATCGAGAGCGCGCTGTGCGTGGACGGTTTGGAAATCGCGCAGGCGTACGTCGCCCACGCGGGCGCGCAGGTGGTTGTCGAACAGTTCCTTGTAAAACTTGTGCGTGCTGGCCCGGCGCTTCGCCTTGACGGTCGGCAGCCAATACGTGTCCGCGAACTGCGCCAGCGTCAGGCTGCCTTCTGCCGTGCCCCCGTGCGTGACCTTCGCCAGTTCCTTGGCAATGAGGTCGTCCAAATCCTTGGGCGAGCGATGGTCGTCATCGACGCGCGCCAGCAGCTTCTCCACTTGCCTGCGTCGTGGTTGTCCGTCCGTGCCGATCTCGTCTTGGTAGTACCGCAGGTACCAACCGCCGTGATTTTTGCGAAGTGTGCCTTGCTGCATCACTGAATTATGCCGGACGACCCCCAAAGACCCGAGTTTTATCTTGAGATGCCGGACGGTACTTTGGTATCCTAGTGTTGTCGTTGGGGGCTTGCCGAAGCGCCCCAGCGTACGCCAAGGGGGCTACCCGGCCCCAGCAGTGGCAGCATAGGGGGCGCGCTTGGCGGCGCAGCAGTGGTACAGCTAGGTTAGGCGGCCCACCCGTTAAAGTGGCCCCACGGTAATACACAACCGGGGGCTTTCCCAAATGCAGGCAAAGCAAGAGCAGCACGCCCAAAGTGTGCCCGTCATCCTTACGCCTGAGGAAGTGGCACAACTGTTGCGCGTCGAGCTGTCTTTCGTCTACGAAAAATCTCGCCGTCGTCAGCGCAACCCAATTCCCGTACACAGAATTGGCAGGTATTTGCGTTACTACCGCGATGAGGTTTTTGCGTGGTTTGCAGCGCAAGCAACGCCCATGCCCAGCAGCAAGCGCAAGGGGGTAGCCCGTGCCTAACCTCCAAATTACAGCAGCCGGGCGCAAGCGCGTGGCGTCGGATGATTTCGCCAAGTGCCTTGTGCATGTAGTCGGGCAGGCCAGCAACTACCCGGACCCGGAAGTTGGGTCGCACATGGTTGCCTTGTACGTGGCGCTCAACCTTGCCGTGGACGAAACAAACTTTGTGGCGATACCTGCCGCAGCGCCCACGGATGAAGCGGAAGCCAAAGAAGTGACCGATTTCATGAACGCAAACGACAAGGAAATACGCGCCACAATTCAGCGCGTGCTTACGTCGCCTGCATACATTGTCCACGCGATGCAGTGCTTCGGCACGGACGGGCTAGACGAATACCTTGCGCAGTTTCCGCAAGCGTGACCTTTGTAAGTAGCGCCGCGCCTTGCAAGCGCGGAAACTGATTGGCGGGCAGGCTGTGAGCCGCTGCGCGCCAGCCCGGCGGGCGTAACAGGCCGCTGGGAGTATGGCCCCCAGCGCCCACTTCAGGCATGGGAATTAAACGCGGAGGACTCCCGCGATACAAATGCAGTCCAACTAAGGGGAAGCCGCGACCTCGTAAACAAATAGCGGCAACCTTCTTGCAAGGAAGGCAGCAGTAAGGCAAAACAAGGGACGACACGAAATGCGCAAGAGCGAACACGCTACTCTTCTAAGACATTTGACGCACTTGCAATGCGTTGAATCAGGCTTGCGCGGCCTGCGTCCTACCTTGGCCCGGCCCCTTAACGGGGGTCGGGTTGCCTTTCTGCACAAGGAACGGACATGACAACGCGCAGGTTTGCAAACAACTTCCACAGGAAAACACAACCGGCCAACGGCGAAGCTTGCACGCTGAAAGACCACTACAACGGGGTCATGCGTGAGCTTGTCGGCTACCTCGATTCGTTGGCGGCCCAAGACCCAACCGGCGAACGGTTTGTGTATGCCAAACCGGAAACGATTTTCAAGCACTGCAAAAAGTTTGCGGGCATGGGATACGGCAAGCGCGTCCTCTGGTATGCGCTGGCCGAAGCGCGCGAACGACGGATTATCAGCAACCAAGTTGTGCGCGAGCGTTGGGTCGGCAGCGGCAAAAAAGGTCAAAAGGTTTTGCGCAAGCTCAAGGGCTGCATTGTTGCGCCGCACGATTGCGTTGCGCACATGGAAGGTGACGTATGTGTTTTCCACGGGCCAATGAAGTGCGGGCGCTGGGACCGTTTGTTTAGCACGGAACCGGCAAAGCAGGTTGAAAGCGAAATCTTTTTCGTTTACGACAACACGCCCAGCGGCGTCTTGTATTGGGCAGGCTGCACGCAACATGCACAACCCGTGCAGCCCGCGTGCAGCGCCAGTGCAGTGCTTGTGCAGCGCCAGTGCAGTGCTTGTGCAGTAGCCGATTCCGGCCAATTGTCTGACTTGTCAGAAGTTAAACCCAAAAATGGGGGTCTAAGCCGTTTGAGCCGTGAAGCCGAGCAAGCCGGACGAACCGGTCCAGCCGTGCCAGCCGAAGAAGTTGCTGCCCACGAAAGCAAAAACGGGCAGGCAGGCAGGCCGGGGCGCGCGGGTAATTCTTCTCCTTCCAAAACCCAAACACCAACAGCATGGTTGGTATTCACAAAGGCCGCGTATGGACTACTACCAGACGAAATGCTTTACGCAAGTCCCAAGCCGGGTGAACACGAAAGAGTGCTGGCGCAACTGGCAGCGCTGGACGGCAAAGTGGAAGACCTATGCGACGAAATAAATGAATGGGCTGACGCACAAAGCCCGCCACTAAGCACGCTGCACTTTGGGCGCTGGACTCGCTGGTTAGAACAGGGGCAGCCGCGCATTGACTACTTGGTTGAAGATGCCGCCCGCAGGAAACGGTTACTCAAAAACGGAGGATTGAAATGACCTGGACGCGAAAAATAGCTGTGGTAGCGATCGACGAAAAAGGCGAAGCAATCTTGGGACAGGTAAGCGACGGCGTAAGCACGGAAAGTGCCGCGCAGGTTGGCTCCAATATGACGGCGCAACTTCGCGCAGCGACAAAGCAGCTTGGCTTAGAGGCGGCAGCATACGTCGCCGTGGTGGTATCTGCTAGTGCGGAAAACGGATTCCACAGCGACGGCACACCGTTCAAGCCCGACGCTGCGCTTCAGCAGCGCGCGATTGATTTCGTCCTACAGGCAAAAGCAACGCGCGGCACTGCCCATGTCCAAAGTGCAGGGCAAGCGTAAACAACCCCGGCACACATGGGCGGAATTATGGAATGGCATCAATTGACCAAGAGACGGCGCGACTACGCTGGCCCGGATATGAAGTATCTGGCGCTGGCCGCATTGCCGTCGTCTGCCAGTGCAACTATCGGGTCGTGCTGGCAACCACGCCATTAGAGGCCGCAGTGATCCAGCAAGAGCGCTGCGGAAAAATGTGCAGCCACGTTATCAGCCCTGAGGGCGGCTGGCACGTAATACGAAAACTAGATGAGTCAGTGCGCGGTAGAAATACCGCTGAGACGTGCGGGAATATAGCCGCGCTTATGGAGCGCGAGTAGTGAAGAAGAACGACGGCACACGCAAGGGCTACACGACAGGCATGTGGTTGCCTTCGGACATCTTGTTTGACGGAGTGGACTGGGATGAGCGAACGCGAGGACAACAAGTGCCAAGCGCTGACGTACTACAGCAGCAAGGCGGAAGCACAGGCCGAAGCAGACAAACTAACAAGCAAGATAGGGGCAAAGTTTCTGGCGTACCCGTGCGATTGCATGGGATACCACGTCGAGCGCGTGGGGCCAACGCCAAGCCAACAGGCCGCCGACGAACTGGCCGCAGCGCTGGGCCACGACGGCCAAGCAATAAACGCGGTACTTCACATGCGGGCAAAGGACATTGAGAGTATGCGCCGTGCGCATCTTCGCAAGCGCAGGGTTGAAGCAACCGTAACAGGGCGCGGGAAGTTTGTTGTTGGATGCACATAACCCGACTGCCGGGCAAAAGCAGGCAGCGCAAGAAACCAGCGTTGACCTCCGAAACAGGTTCTCGTTCGCACGACGTAAAACGTGCCCTCCGTGGCGGGCTGCTTAGAACCAGCCCGCCCATTTTTATGTTCGCCGTTTCAATCCCCAAGCTGCTTCAACGTGCAGGTACACGCGCCGCTGTTGCCGTGGCAGACGCCGACGAAAAGACTGCGCACTACGCCAGCCTGAAAACGCCAGCGCCGCCGATACTGCTGTGGGGGCACCTTGTTTGCAACGGTTACCATCGCCTCGCAGCCGCCATACGCCGCAACGAAACGTCCATCATGGCCGCGTGCTGGACGCTGGCCCCACCTATAGCCGACAACAAAACGTACGAGGAGCGCGAAAACGAAATCGCTTGGCTTAGAACCGTGTAACAGCGCCCTGCATGATTAGCGGTTGTACTCAACAAGGCGCGGGCACAGACCCACCGTGGTATGTGCCCCCTAACCCCACCAAGGAAATGCGATGCTGGCAGAAACACTCCAAACCTACCTCACTGATGATGCTGGCGTACGCGCACAGCTTGGCATTCCCACGCGCGCGGATAAGTCGTCCGGCATTTGGCCGGTACAAGCCCCGGACGAACCCCTTGTCCCTTGGGTTGTGTTCCAGCAAGTCAGTGGCAATCCGCTGCAAGAATCCATGCAGGGCACAGGCCGGTTGAAGACCGCACGCTGGCGTTTCACTGCTTACGGCAGCACCTACAAACAAGCCAAGGCACTCGCGCAGGCCGTCATTGACGCTGTGTTGGGAATGGACGGCACGATGGCCGTCGGGCAAACAGAGATCCACGGCGCATGGTTGAAGCTGGAAATGGACGAAGCGGAATCGCTGCCAAAGGGAACAGTGTTCGCATCGCACTGCGACTTCCAAATCAATTACATCGACCTCCACTAAGCATGAAAGGAAAGCAAGACTATGACATTTACCGCCGAAGAAACTGACAAGCTGGAACGCATCGCCAAGGCAATGCTGGCCGGT
>Ga0070733_10001045_pt1 | contig 21008 bp, 21 predicted proteins | sample Coa_R1_9_FD_66450 | JGI IMG/M metagenome (GOLD analysis project Ga0070733, IMG submission 66450) | Surface soil microbial communities from Centralia Pennsylvania, which are recovering from an underground coalmine fire - Coalmine... | ecosystem: Environmental > Terrestrial > Soil > Unclassified ... | reverse complement strand
CTCGGCTCCGCCGATCGAACCGCCGTCTTCAGGCGAAGCAACTCACTCCCGATTCCCTCACCCGACGCTCCAGGCATCGTAATCGAAGTTTACCATTCGATATTCACACCACCAGAGGAAGGCGTCCCTGAACCCGGTCTCTTCGTTTCTTGGAAGATAAGGCCATGAGCGTTCTGTCTTGGATTTGAGTCATACTGCAGGACCCTCATCCCGTGCGTATTTCAGAATCACTCATTCTCCTCCTGGGAAAAAGACGCCACTTTGGGTGAAGCGATGCAATCATAGAACAAGTTTCACACTTCTTGCCAAGTAATTCTTCCTTTTAATTTCAGCCAGTGCACCAGGGTATACATCGGCAAATCTGTCGAATGTGCAACCCGGCGCGTGGCCTTTGATTCCACAAAAGGTCCGCCCGGCTTAATTCCTGGCTTGCTTAACTGGCCTCTTTCGCGCTCTTGCGGGCTCGCGCGTAGAGATCCTCTTGCGTCCCCAGAAGCTCGGTCCAGCTCAATTGCGCCGCCACTTTCGGGCACGCTCTCCGGAAGCTGTCGTAGAGGTCCGCGTCTCCCAGAAGTTGCCTCAACGAATCCACAAGGGCTGGAATTTCCCGCGGCACCACCAGCCCTACTTGCCCTGCCACAAACTCCTGTATTCCGCACCGATCGCTGACAATCACCGGCATCCCACAGGCGATCGCCTCCGCAGCTCCATTCGCAAAATTCTCATACCTCGAGGGCAACACAAATACCTGTCCATCAACCAGCGCCGACTTTTTTTGATCCCCATATAGAGGTCCGGTAAAAACCGTCCGCCCCTCAACTCCCTTGCTCCGCGCCAGCTCCCTCAGCTTGTTGACATACCCCGTCTCTCCCTCAGGCCCAGCAATCACCAGCCGCCCGTGTTCTGGACATGCCTGCGCGAATGCTGTCACCAGCAAATCCGCGCCCTTCCGTGGAATCAGCCTCCCCAAAAACAGAACGATGGCTTCATCCGCGGGCAGAGCCCATTCCTTCCGGAAGGCCCCCCATTCAGGAAGCGTTGCGAACTCTTGCAGGTCCACTCCGTTATATCGAAGCGCGACCTGCTCGCGCGGGAATCCATCCTCAATCATCTCTTGTTCTTCTTGCCTCGATGTGGCAATCAGCAGCGCCGCATGGCGCAAGAGTGGCTTCCCAAAAAAAGTGTGCCACAACCGCTTTAATCGTACGCTGCGGTCATAGGCTCGTCCCATTCCCAGAGGCTCAACCACGTACGGCACTCCGGCTTTGTGGCAATAGTGTGCCACCACAGGCCCCAGCAGATCGTACAGCCCGTAAATGTGGACCAGGTCAAATTGATGCAAGCGTTTTTTGCAAAACCCAATCAGGCCTGCGTTAACGGTCGTCGCGCGGTAGGTGTACCGTGGCTTCAAATAAATCACTTCCACGCTGCCTAGTTGCACACGTCTGGCCGTAAACGGGCGGCCATACCAGGAAGTCAGCACCGTCACCGTGTGCCCCCGCCGCGCCAGTCCCTCGGCGATCGAGCGCACCTTCACCGTCGGCCCGCCCCGCTCCAGGAAGGGGTGATAGCTTTGCGTTACCTGCAGGATTTTCATGGGTGTTCGCCAACACCACCCATTGCCTCTCTATTTCCTTGCCGCACTGACCGTAACACTTCTTCTCACCGCCTGTCTCAAATTTGCCGCCACATATTCCCGCTGCCCCGCCGTCAACTCCGCATACATTGGCAGCGACAATATTCTGCCCGCTGCCCTCTCCGTTGCCGGAAAATCTCCGCGCTTGTACCCCAATCCGGCGCAGGCCTCCTGCAAATGAATTGGGATCGGGTAGTGAATTCCGGTAGAGATTCCCTTCTCGGTCAGAAGCTTCTGAACCTCACCGCGGTCGTCCACCTCCACCATATAAAGATGGAAAATATGCGTCCGGTTCGCAGCCGTAACGGGCACGGTGCAATCTGCCCCCCGCAGCAAAGTTTGATATGCCGCGGCGTGCTCGCGTCGGGCATCATTCCATGCGTCCAGATGGCGTAGCTTTACTCTCAATATCGCCGCCTGAATCGTGTCCAGCCTCGAGTTCGTCCCAACGCTGGTGTGCTCATACTTCACGCGCTGCCCGTAATTCCCCAGCCGTCGCACTTTTTCCGCGATGGCCGCATCATTGGTCACCACCATCCCGCCATCGCCGTACGCTCCCAGGTTTTTCCCCGGATAAAAGCTGAATCCCGCCGCATCGCCAATAGATCCAACTCGTACTTCCCTGTACCGCGCCCCATGCGCTTGAGCGGCGTCCTCGATCACTTTTAACCCATGCTTTTTCGCTATTGCAAGAATCTCATCCATATCCGCGGGCTGCCCGCACAGATGTACCGGCATGATCGCCCGCGTGCGAGTTGTGATGGCCGCTTCGATGGCGCCCACATGCACGTTGTAGGTTGCCGGGTCCATGTCCACCAACACCGGTCGCGCTCCAGCCGCCATGATCGCCAGAGCAGTGGCGATATATGTGTTCGCTGCGGTGATCACTTCGTCGCCCGGCCCAATCTCATATGCCCGCAGCAGCATTTCCAGTGCGTCCAGTCCGGTCCCAACGCCCACCGCGTGTTTCACGCCGATGTACGCCGCAAACTCCTCCTCGAACAGCCGCACCTGCTTGCCCTGAATGTAATCTCCGCGTTCGAACACGCCTTGAATCGCGGCCGCCACCTCGCCCGCGATGGACTTGTATTGCGGCTGCAAATCAACGAATGGTATTTTCATGACTTTTATTTCTTCACTCCCAATCCAAGATAGAAAACCGGCCGCAGTATGCTCCACCAACCGGTGATCGGCCTCATTTTCGTGTACCCCTGCTTCCGTGGCGGGTACACCTTCGTGACCGGCACTTCGCAATGCCGATATCCCAATCGAATCGCCTTATACAAAAGGTAGGGCTCCAGTTCGTATTTGTCGAGCCAGGCCTGCCGCCAGTTGATCCGTTCATCGCGCAGCAACTTCACTTGGAATGCGCGAAACCCATTTGTTGTTTCTGTCACGCGCTTCCCCACAAAAATGGAAAACAGCACCGGGTGAATAAACCGAGTCGCTACGATCCGGTACGCCGGTGTCTTCCCGTATCCGCCGCCCAGAAGGAATCGCGATCCCTGCACAAAATCCGCGCGGTCCGCGGCAATGGGCTCTAACAATCTAGGTATTTCCATCGGATCGTCTTTATCATTCCCCGCTTGGATCACCAAAACGTCATACTCATTTTCCATTGAGTATTCAAACACCCGCTTCATCGCCGAGCCGATCCCTTGATTCGTCTCATTCCTCAAATGAATCCAGTTTTCTTTGGGAATTGACTCCAGTGCCCCGTCGGTTGACCCGTCATCCATGACCATCAAGTCGTAGTTGCGATCTTGTGGATGTCGGGCAATTGTCCTTTTGATTTTTTCGCCTTCATTAAATGCGAAGATGGCGGTGAGGACCTTCATTTTTCTTTGCGGGCGGGTGTCTTGCTGAGGTTGGGTCTCTCATAGGACGCAGGCCGCATCACCGGACGCGCCAGCGCGGCAACTGTTGTCCATTCAGGACGCCGCCTCACGTCCAGCCCATCCACATACGGCTTCACAATCTCAAACTGGCATTCCAGGTCGTCCACGTGCCTCACCACTCGCGCCGGCGACCCCACCACCACCGCGCGCGGAGGAACATCTTTAGTCACCACCGCCCCAGCTCCCACCAGCGCGTTCTCCCCAATCACAATGTGCGGAAGCAGTATCGCGCCAACTCCAATCCGCGCTCCCGATTTAATCGTCGGCCCCTGCATGCATTTCGTGCACAGCGGGTGCGGATCATTCGCAATGGAGACGCCCGGCGCCAGAAAAACGTCATCCTCAATGGTCGTGTATTGCGCCACATACACATTGCAGTGGATTTTCACCCGGCTCCCAATCACGCATTCGTAATCCACCGTCGTGTGATTCCAAATTGCGCAATCATCCCCAATTCGATTCCCCTCGCGGATAATTACCCCGTGCCCGGTCTCAAATCCATTCCCAATTTCCACCGACGAATAAATCACGCTCCCCGCTCGGATCTGCGCGTTATCCCCAATCACCACGGGCTTCTGCTCGATGGGCCGCCCCGTCCTGTACCCCAGCAGGACGCCCGCATCAATCGCGCAATTCTTCCCTAGCTGGACAGGGACGCTGCCTTGCACCGTTCCACCTCCACGGCTCTGCCGCGCTCCCGCATCGATGCCTCAATGGCTTTCAGTGTCTGCACCACATGCGCGCCCGTCTCTGCGTCCGACATCGGCTTGCGATTCTCGCGAATCGCCGCCAGGAAATCCGTCACCTGATTCTTCAGCGGCTCGCTGAATTGGATCTTCGGGCTAATGATGTCTCCGTCGCGCACCAACAGCTTGAATTCGCCGAATGAGTTCGCATCCATTTCCCCCACTGACACGCCCTTCTCATAAATCCGAATGCGCTCCAAATCGTTCAAGTCATCGAATACCGCGCGCTGAAAACTCCCCACCGCCACCACTCGCCGCACTTTGTTGGGATCGGCCCAGCTCACGTGAATATTCCCAATCACATTGTGGGAATATCCCAGTGTTATGAATCCCACGTCCTCCCGTGAATTCCCCAGCGCGCGCGACCCGATCGCGCTGGCCCATTGCGGCACTTCATCCAGCAAATAATTGAATATGGAAATGTCGTGCGGCGCCAAATCCCAAATCGCGTTCACGTCCTGGCGGATCGGCCCCAAATTCGTCCGTGTCGAGTGCAGGTAGTACACCCGTCCAAACGCAGGGGATCGCACGCAGTCATGCAGTTTTTGGATTCCCGCGTTGTAAAGGAAAGTGTGGGCCACCATCAAGGTCAGGCCCTTTTTTTCGGAAAGCTGCCGCAATTGTTCGCAATGATCGATTTCAGTCACCAGCGGCTTTTCTACCAGCACGTGCCGCCCCGACTCCAGCGCCATCCGCGCCACGGCGTGGTGTGTCGTCGCCGGAGTGGACACCACCACCGCATCAATATCGCCCCGCCTTAAAACCTCGGCGTAGTCCGAGGACATTTCAATGTGCGGAAACCGGCTCGCCGCGCGCTCCAACCGCTCCGGCTGCGTGTCACATATCACCGTGATCGCCGAATCCGCGGACTCCTCAAACACGCGCGCGTAATTCGGCCCCCAATACCCGTACCCAATCAACGCGACTCGCAGCTTTGAGCTCATCGCAGCGCCTCACCCCAAGTGATTTGGCGTTCCATCAAATCGCTTCTGAGCCCCATCATACCGCAATATTCGTCATCGCCTCTCCATACCTACAATCCTCGCGCGGATAAATCCCCCTCCTCATACGCGTGTTCCCCATGCAGCGATTCATCCAGCCCAATTTCCTCACTCATCCCAGCAACCTTCACACGCACGAACAAATTGATGATCTTCAGCATCCCGTAAGTGAACACAAACGCCCACACCGACGAGAACATCACAGCCGCCACCTGCTTGAAAAAGAAGCTCGAGCCCCCGAACAACAGTCCATTCGCCCCATCGGGATTGAACGCGCGGTCCGCGAAAACTCCCAGCAGCACGATCCCGAGAAATCCTCCCACGCCGTGCACTCCCCACACATCCAGCGCGTCATCCCACTGCAATTTGTTTTTCAATTCTACGGCGTAGTAGCACACCACACCGGAAATCACGCCAATGATCACCGCCGTCGACGGGGAAACATATCCCGCCGCGGGCGTAATCGTCGCCAACCCGGCTACTGCGCCCGTCAGCAACCCCAAAAACTTTGGCTTCTTCTCGTTGAACCACGCCACCAGCATCCACGTCACGGCCGCAAACGAAGCCGCGACATCAGTATTTAAGAACGCCGTCGCTGTCACCGAATCCACGCGCATTTCGCTCCCCGCGTTGAACCCGTACCACCCAAACCACAGCAGACCCGTCCCCAGCGCCACCAGGGGGATACTGTGCGGCCCGCGGTCGCGCACCTTGCGTTTCCCCACATACAGCACTGACGCCAGCGCCGCTATTCCCGCGATGTTGTGGACCACGATCCCGCCCGCAAAATCCTTCACTCCCCATTGCTGCAGCACTCCCCCGCCCCAAACCATGTGCACAAATGGAAAGTATACGAACGTCAGCCATCCCGTCAGGAACATCATGTACGCCTTGAACGACACTCGATTCGTGAACGCCCCCGAAATCAGCGCGGGAGTGATAATCGCGAACATCATTTGATACGCGATGAACACCATCATCGGAATGGTGTCGTTCGGCGACGGAGTGGAAAGCCCGATCCCCACCAAACAAACATTCTTGAAGTTTCCTATCACTCCGTGCCAATCCCCGCTGAAGCACAGCGAGAATCCATACAGGTACCAGATCACCGTCGTCCATCCCATCGAGACGAAACTCTGGATCATGATGGCCAGCACATTTTTTCGACCCACCAGCCCGCCGTAAAAAAACGCCAGCCCCGGCGTCATCAGCATCACCAGGCTGGTGCACAAAATCATGAACCCCGTATTGCCTGTATCGAGATGAAGCATGACGGCCTCCTCACTCCGGAAATCAATTGCGGCCCGGGGATTGTATCTGTATCGGCGCCATCTCCCAACGTATTTTCGCGTCCCCGCGCCACCATGCAGGAGCCCTGCTCGCTGCGACCAGTCACTCAATCACACCAAATACAAACGCCCCGCGACAATTTGCGCCGCGGGGCTTTTTCTGAATTTATGAATCTAATTATTTCGCGCTATCGGACAACCAACTCATTCTCCGCCGGTGGCTCCTTCCTCGGTGGCGCCGTCGCTGGCAAGTTTCGCTCGAAATAACTTAACTGAGTTTGTTGGTTGGGCGTCAACTTATTCTTCAGCCGAATCATCAGCCCCATCTGCGCCCGTTTCATCGCCCTTTCCAGCTCCAGAACTTTCTCCAGTTGCGCCAGCGCCGCTTTCTCGTCCACCACGCTCGGTTTCAGTTGCTCTCCCATCGCATCCACCGCATCCTCGAGCTGCCACTGCAATTCTGTGAACTGGGTCTGCGCCTTTCGCACTTCATCTCGAATTGCAGTGCGTTGCTCCGCCGACAACGCTATTTCCTCCGCGTGCCCCATGATCACTTCCGGTGCAAACAAATTTCGCGCCACCGGGTCTGGCCTTGGCACAGGCCCCGTTGCTGCAGCAGGCGTTGGACCCGGTTGCTGCGCTCCCACAACTCCCCCTGCCAATAATGCCAGCACACAAACTAAGGTCAGTTTCGCTTTCATCGCTTCCTCCTTTAACAAACTTGCAAATCCTTATTTAATCGTCCCTCTTACAGCCGGTTGAACTGGAAAATAGACCTCTCCCAATTTTGGCCCGCTGCGCAGCAAATCCTGCCCAGGTGCCGACAACAGACTCTCTGTCGGCGACCGCCACATTGAAATCGAAACCTCCGGCTCCCCGCGCCACCACTCACGCACCATCCTGTTCACGCCGGAAGACGCCATGCCCGCCACAATCACTGTGCAAACAACTCCCGCTGCCGCCAACCGAGGCCACCACCCAGGCCAACTCGGCGCTCGCCCGCGCGGTCCGCCACGCGAAGCAATCCTCGCCATCAATCGTGCCTCAAATCCCGGGGAAACTTCCGCGCCGTCGCTCAACAATGGAAGCGCCGCATCCAGACGCATCGCGCGCGTCCGCAACTCCACGAATGCCTCCGCGCAACCCGCGCAATCCTTCATATGCAATTCCACACCGCGCGTTTCCGCTTCTCCAATCCCACCAGCCGCCATCCCCGTCAGCTTGTCTTTCCATTCCGTGCACGCGTTCATCGCCCCATCACCTCAAGCAATTTTTTCCTCGCCAGAACCAGCCTTGACCGCACAGTCCCCGCCGGAATCTCCAGCACCTCTGCCACTTCGACCGCTTCCATTCCCGCCACGCTCGCCAGCAGCACCACAGCCCGCAATTTCTTCGGCAGACGCTCAATCTCTTCGCGCAATCGAGTTAGATATTCGCGCCCCGCCTCCGCGCGCGCTCCATCTGTCACTGTCGCGCGGCTTCCATGCCACGCCGTGTCCCGCGCCATACTCCGCCCTCGTGCCCGGCGATGATTCAGCGCCAGCCGAAACGCAATCCGGCACACCCACGCGTGAAATTTTTCAGACTCGCGCAAACTTCCCATCCGCCCGTGCGCCCGCAGAAAAGTGTCTTGCGCAATCTCCTCCGCATCCGCTCGGTCACGCACTACGCTGTATGCCACCCGAAACACAACCGCCCGCGTCTCACTCACACGCGCCGCGAATTCAGACTCCGACACACTCGCGCGTCCCGCTTCTTCTTTCTTCTCGCTCGCAAGTCCATCTGTCCGCGCTAACAATTTCCCTGTCGGCCCCACCACCATCGCGCGCCCGCCCATCCGTTCGGCCTTACGTCCCGATCCGCCGGATTTCCCCGAAGCAGCAATCACGCTCAACCCGTCCGCCACTGCGTTCATAACTCCAATCCCACCGGTACAATTGTTATCGAATCAACTTATTTTTGCGGTTCCAGCGGCCCTTCTATCCCTGTTCCCTCTCTCACCAGTCTAGACACCGCCGCCAGCCTCCATGTTCACTCAAATCCCTCCCATAACTCCATTTGTGAGTCGCCTGCAAGCGCCGGCGTAGAGGCGTGTCTGTTTGCAACGAGAATCGAAGGGTGACCTGCCCATTGCCACCGATCTGAAATATCAAATTTCAGATTTGAAATTGATTTTGTATGTTGTTCCCTGTGCAGCTCACGCAGGGTTGAAGCCATGAGGATTTTCGCCGCGGAACGAGCAGCTGTAGTTGGCAACGGCCATTTTTTGAGGTGTAGCCACGTCACGTTTTGACGCCGCCACCGTCATTTGTCAGAATGGGCGGCCCGCATCCGGGAATCTCGAAGCGGCCATGCAAGGGAGGAGACCATTAATGATTCGCCGAGGATTAATCTTGTCTGCCACCAGCGCTCTGATCTTGACGCTGGGATTCTTCCTGACCGCCGCCGCAGCGCATCCTGTTCCTCCCGCGCTTCCGTCAGGCGCGCCAGCGGACGATCCTCTCTCCGCGCGCCTTCAAGCGATCGCCGGCGCGGGCATGCTCGGCTCCCACGCCTTCGATTACCTCGCTCAACTGAGCGACGAAATCGGCGCGCGGGTCACCGGCTCTCCTGAAGCAGCCAGGGCCGTCGAGTGGGGACTGGCCACCATGCGCTCCATCGGCCTCGAAAATGTCCACGCCGAGCACTGGCAACTCTGGCGCGGTTGGACGCGCGGCACCGCTGAAGCCTGGCTCATTTCACCCACGCGCCGCAAATTGATGGTCGACTCCATGGGCTGGGTCGGCTCCACTGCCACAGGCGGCGCGGATGCCGAAGTCGTCGAAGTTGACCTCAACAAACTCCCCGACGAAATGTCGAAAAATTCCCGCAACTGGGCCGGCAAAATCTTGTTGGTCACGCGCAAAGGTCCACGGCCGACGAATAACGCTGGAGTTTCCGAATTCGGCAAGTTTGGTGAATTCCTGGTGAAAGCGCATGACGTAAATGCCATCGCTGTAATTGGCGGTCAGGGCGGCGCAAAAGCCTCCGGAATTAAACTCACCCACACGGGCATCCTCGGATTTACCACCTACTATGAAATTCCCGTGGTCAGCATGGCTGCGGAAGATCAGGGCCAGCTTGAGCGCCTGATTGACGCAGGCAAGCCGGTGAGGCTGCACATGAATGTGCAGAACACCGTCACCGCCGGACCCGTGGACGCCGCCAATGCCGTTGGCGAAATCCGAGGCACCGAGCATCCCGAACAGGTTCTCGTTGTCGGCGGTCACCTTGATTCCTGGGATCTCGCCGAGGGCACCACCGACAACGGTTGCGGTTCGGCCACTACACTGGGCGCAGCGGAAGCCATCATGCGCTCCGGCCTGAAACCCAAGCGCACCATCCGATTCATCCTTTTTACTGGAGAAGAACAGGGGCTGGTCGGCTCACGAGAGTACGTGAAGGCGCACCAATCCGAGATGGCCAACCACTTGGGCGTCATCGTTCTCGATGCCGGCCAGGGTGCCGTGAACGCGCTCGATCTCGGGGGGCGCGACGACCTTTACGACGTCACCATTCCCTTTGCAAAATCACTGGGCAACTTTGGCGTCGCGGAAGTGAAGAGCAATCCGGGCTTCGGCACCGACAACGGTCCATTCATCCTGGCCGGCCTGCCCGGCATCGAATTGGCACAAGACACGTCGCAATACTGGCTCACCCACCACAGTCCCGCGGACACCCTGGATAAAGTGGATCCGGCCACGTTGACTCGCAATGCCACTATTGAAGCTCTTCTGGCCTTCTGGATTGCCGACCGCTCCGAGCGTTTCGCTTCGCCCTGGCCTCCTCAAAAGACGGAAAAAATGTTGAAGGACACCCATCACGAAGAAGAGTTGAAGGTCTATGGTCTATGGCCCTTCGGCAACAACTAATCAGATACACACGCAAATTTGGCAAAAACACCAATGAAAATGCGGGCCCCGAGCCCGCTCCAATCGCCCCGATTGGCGGCCCTCAGCAATTCGTCCGCCCACTAGGACTTTAGTTTTTTCGATTACCCCAACAGTTCCAGGACGCTGCTCTCATCGCGAATCCAACTCCTGGCCCATATGTACCGCGCAGTTCCGCCCGCTACCATGAACTCATGTTGAGCGTGCCATAACGCTCCGCATACTGAGGAGAGTGATATGTTTCTTGCCCTGACGGTTTTGCTGCTGCATCCCCCAGCGGTTCCGGCCGCGGCCATTCCCCGCCTGCCTTTGAATTCCATGGCCTATTCCAGCGCACTACTGACCACTGATTCCGCAAAAGATGCAGACGACACGAAGTCTGCCTCCGACAAATCGTCTGATTCCAAGAATTCGACCGCCGCTCCTGCGATTCCGAGCGCTTCCAGCGTGTTCACGGCATTGGCCAAGCCTGCTGTCTCCCCTGACCTCGTCGCTTTTGAGCCCGGCCAGCTTGAGTTGACTCCTATGGATGACGCGGCGGGTTCTTCCTCGTCGCGTAGTTACGGATCCGGCTCGACGGCCCCGGCTGGGTTCCATTCCACGGAGAAAGCAGGCCACGCCCGCTTTTTGCCGCCCAAGAAGTGGCTTGTTCTCAGCGCCGCCGAGCATGGCGCCGCGACCTTCGACGCCTGGTCCACTCGCCAGGTCATCATGAATGGCACGGGACAGGAATTGAACCCCTTGCTCAGGCCCTTCGCCAACTCCAACGCGTTGTACGCCGCGGTGCAGGTTGCCCCCTTTGCCTTTGATTACCTGGGCCTGCGCATGATGCGCAGCTCGCACCCCTGGGTGCGCAAGATGTGGTGGGTGCCCCAGACCGCCAGCACCGTTTCTTCCTTCGTCGCCGGCGCGCACAATATGAACGTTCACTAATTCAAAACTAAAATTCATACCGTCATAACTTTTCATCTGCGGCGCGGCTCCGGAACATCTCCGGGGCCGCGCTTGCTTTTTCCCGCAAGCGTGCGTTAGTGTGCGGCGGGGCCCGAATTTCTGAGCGCCATCGTGCACCATAATTCGTCCGACAATTCGATGAGTACTTCGTCCGGGGATTCGTCCGCGAATTCTTCCGGCAACGCGCCGGGAACATTGCTTCCGCAAGGAACAAAGCCGGGGCAAGCATCGCGCATCGTTTCGCTGGATGTCTTTCGCGGGATGACTATTGCAGGAATGATTCTGGTGAATGATCCGGGCACTTGGGCAGCGGTCTATTGGCCGCTCGATCACGCGGAATGGAATGGCTGGACGCCGACCGATCTGATCTTCCCGTTCTTCCTCTTTATCGTGGGCGTTTCCATGACGCTGTCGTTCACGGGGCGTCTGCGGCGTGGCGGAACTCGCGTCGCGCTGGCCAAGCATGTGGTCATCCGCAGCCTCTCAATTGTTGCAGTGGGACTATTCTTCAATGTGTTCCCGCGGTTTCACTTCTCCACCATGCGTTATGCAGGAGTCCTGCAGCGGATTGGAGTTTGTTATCTGATCGCCGGACTCTTCGTGATTGTGACGGCGCGCCGCGCGGACCGCGAAGGATTTGTGCCCAACCTCACCGCGATTGCCAGCGCGTTGGTGGCTCTGCTGGTTGGCTATTGGGCGCTGATGCGCTTTGTTCCGGTTCCTGGATGCGGGACGGGTCTCCTGGATCAGGAGTGCAATCTGGCGGCGTGGATTGACCGGCGAATCATGCTCGGGCATTTGTGGAAGCCACGGTGGGATCCGGAAGGATTCTTGAGCACACTGCCGGCCATCGGCACGGTGCTCTGGGGAGTGCTAGTGGGAGCGTGGCTGCGCAGCGAGCGTCCCATCATGCGCAAACTTGCGTGGATGGCCGGCGTCGGCGCGATCGCGATGATTATTGCGCGGTACGTGATGCATCCGTTTTTCCCAATTAACAAGAATTTGTGGACGAGCACGTTTGTGGTATTCACGAGCGGCTTTGCGATGGTCATGCTCGCCGCGTGCTACTGGGTTGTGGATGTGAAGGGACTGCGAAAATGGGCCGCGCCTTTCGTCGTTTTCGGAACGAATGCGATTACGGCCTACGCCATCGCCACGTTTGTAGCTATCCTGAGTTTGCGGTTGCACGTTTTGTCGGAAGGCCGCAGCGTGAGTTTGCACGGGTACGCATACTCGCATTGGTTCGCCAGCATTGCGCAGCCGCATAACGCGTCGTTGTTGTTCGCGTTGTTCTTCGTTGTGGTTTGCTTCCTGCCGGTTTGGGTCCTATATTGGCGGCGGATCTTCATCAAGCTCTAGACCCCTGCAACGCCGTCACCGAGTTTGACCCATCGCTCAGCAACGACCGCTTCGGACTCCTCGAAGTTGGTCCGCCCTTGCGGCTGCGGGGTGGATTCCAGCGCATCCACCACGGCAGCGTTCAGCGATGCCGTGTCAGAAATAATTGCGGTGCCATGCTGGTCGTCATGAAAAAAGGGGATCTTCATTGTCCTCTTGAGCGTCTCTTCTATGTGAAATCATTCGGGGGTTTTAATATCTTCCGGGTTGATGGCGCCGCAATTGGACAGGTCACACGGCGACATGCTGCGGAGCCGGGGCCAGCCACGGAATCTTTTCCTCGACAATTTCGTAGGTCGTGCGCAGGGCCGCGGTTTGCTTAATCATCGCGCCCACGGAGCAGTATTTTTCCTCCGAGAGAAAAATGGCCTTCTCGATGGCTGCGGGGTCGATTTCGTAACCAGTGACCACGTGATGAATCTTCACGGAGGTGAAGACCTGCGGAGGATGCTCGGCCTGGTCGGCTTCGACGCGCACTTCGTAACCAGTTACTTTTTGATGGAATTTCTGGCGAAGGATGGTGATGACGTCAAAGGCCGTGCATCCGGCCAGGGCCACAGCCATCAACTCAATGGGCTTGGGACCGGTAGCTCCGGTTGCGTCGTCGAGCAGCATGTGGTGTCCACTGCCGGAAGTTACGCTAAACTGCCGCAGCAGGTTCAGGGGCTGATTGAGAGTTACTTTTGCGCTGATCATGTCATTCACCTCACATTAATGGTCTTTTGCAGCGGCCGGTTGCCCAGGCGCGCGACGAGCAACTGCCACAAATCCTGATTAGCCTGCCAGCGTTCATGTTCACCCCGCTCGAGGATCTTGCTTACGTTGGCATCCATATCTTCGATGGAATAATCAAACTGGGTGACACTATGAATGGTTGGATCTTCGAGACGGGCGAGCATGAGCCGCCAGAGCAGCACATTGTCATCCCAACGATCGCGCTCATCTGAAACGCCGATGTCATAGATATTGGCGCGCATGAGGCGGAAAATAGCCGCCATGTGTCTGGTGTTTGCGTTCTGTGGATCGTTCAGGTGGTCCATCAGCGATTGCCACATGGCAACGTTGGCCTGCCAGCGCTCGCGTTCGGTGACCGGCTCGTTGATCAAGGCAACATTGTTCTTCATCACTTGAAATTCCTGGTTCATTTGCTGTTCCGTGTAGCCGGGAAAGAACTGCGATTGCACCGGCGGGGCGCCTGCCAGACCAAATGTGATGACGATGACGGCGACCGAAAAACTTATAATCGAACCAACTACGAAAGCCTTCATAACCCCCTCCTTCAGCCATGCAGCGAGGTGAAGCACCCGGGGTGAGCGCTGATGGCAATCTCCAATGGAAGGCTCTCACCCGGAGGATCTGGCACTGTGATGCGGGTCACGAATTGCGGTGACCGCAGGCACGAGGGCGGGTGAATCGTTTGGTGTGGCGGCTCATCTAAGGTAAAAATATCCCTCTCCGGACCAGGAATTGTGTCCACGGCTGGAAAGGCAGGGCCCGGCAAGATTCACCATTGGAGGGGATCCATGGCTACTCCGCTCGTACCCAGCGCACTCGACCCGCGCACACAGATTTTTCCGACGCTAACGGAAGCTCAAATCAATCGGGTTCGCCTTTATGGCAAGGTGCGGCGAGTTGTAAATGGCGAGATCTTGTTTAAGCCCGACGACATGAATGTCCCGTTTTTTGTGTTGCTTACGGGACAAATGGAGATAGTTCAACCGACTCTTCGAGGAGAGCGGCTCATCACAACACACAGTCCGCGATCTTTCACCGGCGAGATCACCATGATTTCCGGGCGGCGTTGCCTGGTGCTCGGACGCGTGACCGAGGCGGGCGAATTCTTGGAACTGAGCGGCGATCAATTAAGGACACTCATCGGGCGGGACAGCGAGCTGAGTGAGATCATCATGCGTGCGTTTATTTTGCGCCGGCTGGCGTTGATTAATGAAAAAATGGGCAACGTAATTTTGATGGGCTCGCGTCACTCCGCCAACACCTTAACCCTCAGAGAGTTTTTTACGCGCGACGGGCATCCCTATTGCTATGTCGATCTGGATACGGACAAGGAATCGCAAGAATTGCTGGACCGGTTTCACGTCCAGCCCGAAGACGTACCCGTGGTGATTTGCAATATGCGTACGGTGTTGCGCAATCCCACGATTCAAGAAGTGGCCGATTGCCTGGGATTTAACGCCAGCATCGACAACACGCAGATTCGAGATGTGATTGTCGTCGGTGCCGGGCCCGCGGGATTAGCGGCAGCCGTTTATGCGGCGTCGGAAGGACTGGATGTGCTGATGATCGAGAGCGCTTCGCCCGGAGGACAAGCGGGATCGAGCTCCAAGATCGAGAATTATCTGGGTTTCCCGACCGGGCTATCCGGTCAGGAGTTGGCCGGGCGCGCCATTAGCCAGGCGGAAAAATTTGGAGCGAAGATGATGGTGGCACACAGCGTTGCGCGACTGAACTGTGGGAAGCGTCCTTATAAGGTGGTGTTGGACAACGGGTCCGAGCTTGCAGCGCGGACAATCGTTATTTCCACCGGAGCGCAATACAACAAGCCGAAGATCGCGAACCTAGTAAAATTTGAAGGGCAGGGGATTTATTACGGCGCGACGTTTATGGAATCCCAGCTCTGTGAGGCTGAGGACGTCATTGTGGTGGGCGGAGGAAATTCAGCGGGACAGGCGGTGGTGTTCCTTTCACAGACGGCGCGAAAGGTGCACATGCTGGTGCGGTCGGGGCAGCTTTCTGACACGATGTCGCGCTACTTGATCCAGCGCATCGAGGAGAATCCAGCGATCGAGGTGCATTATCAAACGGAGATTACCGCTCTCGATGGTGATTCGCATCTGGAGCGCGTGACGTGGCTGGACAAGAAGACCGGAGAGAGTTCCGTCCACGAAATTCGGCATGTGTTCATCATGGCCGGGGCCTCTCCGCGCACCGATTGGCTGCGCGGGTGTCTGGCGCTTGACGAAAAAGGATTCATTCTCACGGGGCGGGATTTGGATGATGCGCGGGAGGGACCCACCTGGACTCTGCCGCGGCGGGCACAAATGCTGGAGACGAGCCTTCCGGGAGTTTTCGCGGTGGGAGATGTGCGCGCGGGAAATGTGAAACGCGTGGCAGCAGCAGTTGGTGAGGGGTCCATTTCCATTTACCTGGTACACCGGGCGCTAGCTGAGTTGTAAATGAGTTGGAGTTGGGAAGAAGAGTCATTTGGAAGATTGGAGGCGCGGGCAAATGAGTCAATGCACGCATTTGGATCAAATCAAGAATGTGAAGCCGCATACAAAGGGGTGCGAGGAGTGCCTCAAAATGGGGGACACGTGGGTGCACCTGCGGCTGTGCATGGAGTGCGGGCACGTGGGGTGCTGTGATTCGTCGAAGAACAAACATGCGACGAAGCATTTTCATGCGGTGAAGCACCCGATCGTGAAATCGCTGGAGCCCGGGGAGGATTGGGGCTGGTGCTATGTGGATGAAGTGGAGATAGATTTTTCCTGATGGGGTGAGCGAGGTAAGCGCAAATAAAAGGCATGACGAAGCCTTTACCGCAGAGACACAGAGAACGCAGAGATTGCACGGAGAAAATCTAGAGGAATTGAACCGAAGCGATTGGAATTAGAGCATTAGCTGGCCACCGTTTACTTCGATTGTCTCGCCTACGATGTAGCTGGCGGCGTCCGAGGCCAAGAAGGCGATCACCTTCGCGCATTCCTCGGGCCTGCCAATGCGGCCCAGCGGTATTCCCGCCACGAAATTGCGGATCATTTCCGGAGTGGAAAATACCTGGTGGAATGGCGTGTCAATTACACCGGGAGAAATCGCGTTCACGCGGATCCCCTGAGGCGCGAGCTCCTTGGCCAACGATTTTGTGTAGGCAACGAGGCCGGACTTGGCGGCGGAATAGGCCCCTGCACCTAAGCCGCCGCCGGTGTGTCCGGCAATGGAACCGACATTGATGATGGAGCCGGACTTGCGCTCGATCATGGAGCCTGCGACGGCTTGCGCGCAGAGCACTGCGCTCTTGAGATTCAAGTTCAGGATCTCATCCCACTTTTCTGAACTTACTTCCAGAACTTTCATGCGCTCGACTAGAGAGCCGGCGTTATTCACCAGGATGTCGATCGGGCCGAGTTCCTCGATGGTGCGATGAACGAGGGTGCGAATGTCGGCGGCGTGGCGGAAATCGGCGTGGACGGCGATGGCTTTCCCGCCGGAGGAGATTATTGCGGCGCGGACTTGTTCGGCGCCTTGGATATTGGAATGGTAGGAAAGGGCAACTCTGGCACCGAGATCTGCCAAAACCGTTGCGGTCGCGGCGCCAATCCCGGAGGAGCCGCCCGTGACAAGTGCGGTTTTTCCACTCAGGCTTAGAAAGTTAGGCATCTTGCCTCCGGAGCAGAAAGATCCCATTCAGGCAGGGTGATAATAACACTGGAGACGAACATACCTGAGACGGGTCAAGGAATGACGGGCCGAGACCGGAACAAAACCCTGGGTTTGGGCGTATCAACTAACATGGAAGTATGACTGCAGCAGTGTGTGCGCGATGGTCAGGAATGGGATGAGGATCGCGTATCGCCATTTGGAGGACTCATGAACGGTTTCCTGCAAGACATTCGATTTGGAATTCGCACACTGGCCAAAGCGCCGGGGTTTACGGTGATTGCGATATTGACGCTGGCCTTGGGGATAGGCGCGAACAGCGCGCTGTTTTCAGTGGTGAATGGAGTCCTGCTGAACCCGCTGCCTTTTCCTGAGCCGGACAAGCTGATGGCCGTGAATGCCACCTCGTCCACAACCGATTCCACCGGAGCGACCTACCTGAATTTTCTGGACTGGGAGAAAGACAACCAAACTTTCTCCAATCTGGGGGCTTTCCGGAATCAAGACATCCTGATTACGGGAGCGGGCGAAGGCGAACGCGTCCGAGGACACATGATTTCGGCGGGTTTTTTTCCGGCGCTTGGGATTCAACCGGTGCTGGGCAGATTATTTCGTCCGGAGGATGACCGCATCGGAGCAGCGCCGGTAGCAATGATCAGTGAAGGGCTATGGAAGCGGAAGTTCGGGTTGGCGCCAGACATCATTGGGAAAGCGGTCACACTGAACGGGAAATCGTATCAAGTGATCGGAGTAATCCCGGCGGACTTCGCGTTGTACAGCCGAGGGCGAGATGTGTACACGCCACTTGGGCAATGGGCGGACCCCACTTTTCGAGACCGGCGCGTCAACATGGGTGAGTTCGTGATTGGCCGGATCAAGCCGGGCGTGACAAAACTGCAGGCGCAGGCGGATATGGACCATGTCGCGAAGAACCTGGCAGCGACGTATCCGGATTCAAACAAGGGTTCTGGAATCGCACTGGTTTCATTGAAGCAGGATATGGTGGGGGATATCGCGCCGCTCTTGTTTGTGCTGCTGGGGGCAGTGGGGTTTGTTTTGTTGATTGCCTGTGCCAACGTGGCGAATCTGCTGCTGGCGCGGGCCACCGGACGTACGCGAGAGTTCGCGATTCGCGCCGCGATGGGCGCGAGCCGAGCGCGGTTGATCCGGCAATTGCTGACGGAGAGCGTCTTGCTAGCGGTGGCAGGCGGATTGGTGGGACTGGGGACTGCATACTGGGGAACGGAGGCAATTTTAAAGACGCTTCCGCAAGTGCTGCCGCGGGCGAATCAGGTGGGTGTTGACTCGCACGTGCTTCTGTTCACGATGGGAATCTCGTTGCTGGTGGGAGTGCTGTTCGGTTTGGTGCCGGCGCTGCGAATGTCGCGCGCGGGCTTGCAGGAGACACTGAAGGAAGGCGGGCGCGGAATGAGCGGAGCGCGGCACCGGGCGCAGAGCGTGTTCGTCGCGATTGAAATGGCGCTGGCGTTGGTGCTGCTGGCCGGAGCTGGACTGATGGTGAGAAGCCTGGCGGCGCTGTGGAGTGTGAATCCAGGAATCAACCCGCACAATTTGATTTCGTTCGACATGTCCATGCCGCCGGCGTTGGCGGGGAATCCGCAGGCGCAGCGAGCATTGATACGTACGATTCATGACACGCTGAAGGCGATTCGCGGCGTGCAATACGCGTCCATGCAGGGAGGCGGGCTGCCGCTCAGCGGGGATTCCTCTTCGCTGCCGTTTTGGATACAGGGGCAACCGAAGCCCGCGTCCATGGACGATATGCCGTTTGCGGTGTTCTACATTGTGGAACCGGAATACTTGAAAGCCATGGGAACTCCACTGCTGCGCGGCCGGTTTCTCACTGAACAGGACAATGAGCATGCGCCACCTGTTGCGGTGATTGACGAGATTTTCGCGCGAAAATATTTTACGAATGAGGATCCCATCGGAAAAAGGCTGAACCTGGGAATTCTGGACACGCAGGTAGAGATCGTGGGAGTCGCGGCGCACGTGAAGCACTGGGGATTGGATTCGGACGCAAGCTCGAGAGTGCAGGTGCAGCTCTACTTCCCGATACTGCAGATCGCCGACCGGTTCATGCCGCTGATTGCGAATGGAATCGGGCTGGTGGCGAGGACTCAAGGACCGCCGGGCTTGCTGGCAGACCCTATCCGCCACACCATGGCGGCGATGAGCAGCGAACAGGTGGTTTATAACGTTACCACCATGGACCAGATTGTGGCAGATTCGCTGGCCGCGCGTAGATTCACGATGATCCTGTTGGGAGTGTTTTCAGGACTGGCGCTGGTGCTGGCCAGCGTTGGGATTTACGGCGTCATCTCCTACATTGTGGGGCAGCGAACGCATGAGATCGGGATCCGAATGGCGCTGGGAGCGCAGCGGGGGGATGTGTTGAAGCTGGTGCTCGGTCAAGGCGTGGTGATGGCGATGGTCGGAGTGGTGATCGGGTTGACTGCCTCGCTTTTGCTCACGCGGCTGTTGAAACAGATGATCTTCGGCGTGACGGCTACGGACCCGGTGACACTTTTCGGCGTATCCCTGCTGCTTACATCGGTGGCCCTGCTGGCGTGCTATATGCCGGCGCGTCGCGCGATGGGGACCGATCCTGTGGTGGCACTGAGATACGAGTAGAGACGCGCGCTTCCATGCCGGACGCGCGCCCAGAGTCCTATATTATTCATTCGCAGGATACTTTGACTTTCGTTCCATTTCCCTTTTCGATGTCCATTTGAAAATTGTCCATCGCGCCAGAGAGTTGTTCGGCGTTGAAGGAAGAAAGCACGGCCATGTCCACACCGTTTTCAGCGAGTTTTGAAAGGATTTGAGGAGGGAGGACGGCCATCAATCGCGCTCCCGTACGCGTGAACGCCATGGGGATGCGAATGTTGACGTCCTCGCGTCCGGGGCGCTCAACCAGGATGCGCATGTGCTTCGGTTTCTTGGGATCGGTTGCGCCAGAATTGGCGGCGGGCTTTTCGCTCGAATCGGAAGCGGTTGAACCCTCCAGCTTTTCGAGCAATCGGTCGGCTTCTTCAGCAGTGATTTTCTTGTCGGCCAACATTTCCAGGACTTTTTTTCTTTCGACGGACATGAGTTTTTCTCCTTTCAAAGTTCAACCAAGTTTTTCCAGAGCTTCTTCAACGGATAATTCGCCGCGTGAAAGTTGTTCGAGAACGTAAAGGTTCGGTGAGGGCGCCACAATGTCTTTATCCAATCGGGCGGAGATGGCGTTCAGCCGGTTTTTCACCGTGGGGTAGCTGATGTCGAACAGGCTTTCCATTTTCTTCAGCGAGCCGTGGTGGCGGATGAACGCGATCACAAACGCCTGGTCGTCGGTGTTCAATTTTCCTAGTGAAGAGATGTCAAATTCCCCTTCCATGGCCATGCCGCAGGAAGGGCAGGCCATCCGGGAGACTTTGAGAGGTTGGGAACAATCCGGGCAGGTGGCTTTGGAAATGTCCATAATGAACCTCGATTCGATAATAGATTAGCATGTAAAAGTCATTAAACACAATACAATAATTAATTATATTAAGTAATTTCAACTTATTTGTTGAGTTCAATATGGAGCACAGATGAATCCGAAGGTGATTAAACTACTGATTCTTAGTGCTTTAGAATGCCCGCACAGGCCATGGAAATCGTAAGCCGTATGAGCGAAATCTGGATTTAGTCCGCCATGGGTGGAACGCACTAATGTTTCATGGATGTACGAATGGGGATTATAATCTCGGCGCA
>Ga0070733_10001044_pt1 | contig 21009 bp, 21 predicted proteins | sample Coa_R1_9_FD_66450 | JGI IMG/M metagenome (GOLD analysis project Ga0070733, IMG submission 66450) | Surface soil microbial communities from Centralia Pennsylvania, which are recovering from an underground coalmine fire - Coalmine... | ecosystem: Environmental > Terrestrial > Soil > Unclassified ... | reverse complement strand
CCCCTCTTATCGGCCCCCGGCGACGGCATTTGAGTCCCATGCCTTCGCAGGAGCCCCTGCGGGGCGGGTTAATGGCGGCGGCTTCGCCGGCGGCGGATTCCGCGGCGGTGGTGGTTTCGGCGGTGGCGGCGGATTCCATGGTGGTGGTGGCGGACGCCGCTAAAGCCAACAAAATGCAATGTCTTACCCGGACGAGGCCTGCTCGTCCGGGTTCCGTCGTTTTCTCTTCCCCTAGCCGGTAACCATGGCGCGTCTCCGTAAGTCCTTTATCTGGTGGGGATGTCGAACAAGGCTGCTTTACGTTGATGTTCGTCATCAACGCTTGTGATATAATTCACCCCGGTGTGGGTTCCCCGATTTATCAGGAGGTTCTTAACTTGAAGAGGTTTACCAATTCTTTATTGACTGCGGCGGCTGTTCTGGGCGGCATGGCACTGCTATCCCTCCCCGCGGTCGCGCAACGTGGCGGTGGCGGAGGGGCTGTACCGGAAGGTTGCCCGGCGCAACCGGAGTGGCAGGTTAAGAGCCTTGCGGACTTTCAGGCGGCGCTGGATAAGGAGAACCCGCCAGCGCCCGCGGCACAAGGCGGTGGCGGTCGCGGCGGAGCAGGCGGCGGTGGTGCAGCAGCCGCAGGTGGCGGTGGACGCGGCGGGCGCGGCGGTGGCGGACGCGGCGGCGGAGCCGCTGCTGAACTTCCGCCGGTGCCTCGCATTCCTAACGAACCCCAGTATGGCGTTCAGGCCGGCAAGCCCGATCTCGGCGGTTTGGCCAAGGGCGTCTGGAATGTCCCCTACATCATCAACATGGCGACCCAGGGACGCGATGAAAAGGGATGTCCTGTCATTGTCCCCTTCAAGCCCGCGGCTTTGGCCCTTTGGGAAGATCGCGAGTTGAAGAACAAAGAGGCCGGCGATCCCGAAAGTTTTTGTCTGCCTCCCGGCGTGCCTCGCATGATGTACACCCCGTACCCCGCGCAGATCTATCAAATGCCCGATCGCATCGTGATGGTTTTCGAAGGTGGAGCGCACGTTTGGCGCTTAATCTGGATGGATGGCAGGGCGCTTCCCAACGTTGACGATATAAACCCGGACTACCTGGGATATTCAGTCGGTCATTGGGAGGGAGACACTCTGGTCGTGAACTCGTTAGGATTCAATCACCAGACTTGGCTGGACGCCACCGGGCATCCGCACGGTGAGCAGATGAAGGTCACCGAGAAGTACACTCGGACCAATTTCAACACGATCAAATTCTCAGCCACGATCGACGATCCGGAATACTACACGGCGCCGTGGACCACCGTGACCCAAATCACCTGGACTCCCAACACTCACGGTCCGTGGACGATGCGCGGCGGCGAGATCCTGGAGTATATCTGCCAGGAAAACAACCGCGATCTTAGCCACTTGGGCGAAAAATCAAAGGCCGTCGATACCAGATAGCATCGGCGTTTCTTAAAGTTAGTCCGCACTCGCCTCGCTCTCCGGCAACGGAAAGCGGGGCGTTTGTGATTATGGTCTTTTGCGGATGCGCACTCCAGCTTGCGTTTCCGCCGGAAGCGTCACTAGCAGAGTCCCGCCCGCATCCGTTACGCCCTCGTCGAGCTGTTCATCGTCAATCTCGATGTCGTAGCTGCCTCTGGGCGACAATCCTAAAATGATCGTTGCTTCGGTTGCGGCGGCAAACCGCACCGTCCCATCGCTTTCGGGGGCCGGAGCGCTCATTACCACCGCGTCTCCCACTCGCACCGGTTTTGTCGAAACTCCGGCTCGCAGGGTTTCCAGCTTGCCGTCCCGAAAAACTTGCAGATGCCCTTCGAAGTACCCGATCCAGGTGGCGTCCTCCTCCCAGCTCGTCCGGGCGAACACATGCCCCGACGAGGCGTTGTGAAAGACCAGAGGAAGCAGTTCGTAGCTTAACCCGGGCTGGTAAGGATTCGCCCACAAGAACTCGTACAGGCACCCGAGCGGATCGCGCATGATGTAACGATCCTGCATCAGCCAGCCCTGTAAGTACTGAATTTCCGGAGAGTTAGGATCAAGCGCCACCATTGCGAGACCAGCCGTGCGCGACCACGCGGCTTGCTTTGGATCCGGCTCGCCGTCTCCGCTGAACACGGGAACCAGGAAATCGTTATCCGTCCCGCGGAAGGCCGCGGGATAGTGGCCCATGAGATGGTCGAGCGGCAAATCCTTGAAAAGAGAGGGCATAGACTCGCGGAGATCGATGGAGAGGTTGTCGTTTAGCGCGTGGAGGAGCTCCAACAGCGCGTAGGTTTCCTCACGAGCAATGGAAGACATACGGCCGCCGCGCCACCAATTCTCGACGATTGGGCGCAGAATCGACTCTCCCTGATCCTTCAAATGGTCGGCAATGGCGATCGCCGCCAGCACCCGTGCGGACTGATGCGTGATATCGGCACTTGCCTCGCCGATTCCGCGTTCAATCTTGGCCGACAAGGCTTCGGCTTGCGATGCGGTCATGACCTTGCCGCACCAGTCGAAGACCAGGGCGAGCTGGCGGAGGTCGGTGGCCGTCGGGCTGAGAGCCCATTCCACGGCCTTCCGGCCCGCCGCGGCATTTCCGCTGACTTGGTAGTAAAGCGCTTGGGCGACGGCAGACTCAGGCATGGGAGCTCCGCCCGCCACCAGCGCGTCGAACTGCTGCCAGCGCATGGAATCGCGCTCGCGCTCGCGCTGAAGCAGCCGGAGGCGCGACTTGGTCAGGAAGAGCCGCGGCGCATCCGTAAAGACATGAAAATCCTCATCGGCGGCCTGCAATCCTCCGCCCGCAGCCAGAAGCATCCCCGTTAGTAACGCAAAGGGTGCTGCGCGCATCTCAAAGCAATTGTGTCACACTGCCACACCCACCGGGGCGACACCCCTTCGCCGAGCCTCGTGTGGAGCGACTATCTCGTTGAAAGGAAAGGAAAGTAGCATGGCCCGGGGAATGCTCTCCTTGATCCCGAATTGATGAAGTAAATCTTTAAACCTGCCCTCTGTTTGCAACGGGCGTGAACGAGAGAAGCGAGTGGCTAAATACTAGCGTGCTTGCGGGAGCCGGTGTTTTGGAGTTCCAACCGCTCCTTCCTTCGTTTGGGCGTGTTGCAACAGAGGGGTTTTTTTGCGACGATTTTCGAGTCTTACGAACTGATATGAATCTTCCCGGATCCGAGGTCTCGGTTCGGCCGGCTGCTGGGGAACAATAGGACGCGGGCCTCAGTGGAGTTTTGGTTGGATGGAAGCCAGGATCTGCGCCCGTCTTGGGCGGACCGCATCGGAAAAGGTAGCGACTATATCCTTCCGCGCCTCTTCCGATGCGGTTTTTTCGTACCCATATAGCATACCCCGTTCCGTCCCCTAGATCCATCAGCGGATTACGAATGGGTACTAAAACATTCTGCCTTAGAACTACCGCTCTGGACTATTGGTCCCATAGGCAGATGGTGAGGCAAAGTAAACGTGCCTATGCGGGACGTTTACTTGATCATCCGCTTCACCCGGCACTGGATTCATTACGGATTCCTGACGCACGTCGCCATCTGCTCGCTGGTGGCGGCGGTGGAAGGGTTGATGGGCCGCTGATCCGCGGTTTAGACGAGGCCCATTGACGGCGCTGCGAGCGGGGAGTCTGGCTCAATCCACAGGATCTGAGATCAATCCACGGGAATCTGGGTTGCGACACAAATTCCGGCGCCGTCGAAGGAGAATTGACCTCCGATGCTCACCGTGAAGTTCGATTGCGCAAAGTCGGCTCCGGGCCCGACGGTTCCCGGGAGCGCACATCGTGGAGTGCCGTTGGGCGGCTGCGGTGGGACGACAAAATTGAACTGGTAAAGCCCCACATATCCGGGCGCGAGGCCTGCAAAAAGAGGGACCAGCGGGATGTGATCCGGCGAGCCCGTGAACGGCTTGGCCGCGAGAGCATTGACCTGGTAGTTGAAATCCAGATTGAACGTCTCGGCGGCGGGAGCCATCGTTGCAGGCTGGCCGGTTGTGGCCGCCGGCGTGGTTTGCCCCAGGCCAAATGCCCATACCGTGAGCGCCTCGCCTACATTGGCGGGGCTCGAGGCCGAAACCAGGGTCCCATCGGTATGCGTGACCAGGGGCGAGCACGGCAGACCGTTGAGACTCGGCAGGGGCGGATTCGAAGATTGGTCGAGCGCAATATCGCAGGCAGTCAAGACGTGGACTTCATCGCCAACCGGATTGAGCTCGATGGCTCCAAGGGCCAGCCCGTTCTGGCTGATGAGTAGCGTCGCGAGCGCGGCGCTTATGGGCCGCTCGCAGAGGGGGCAAGGCGTGACCAGCTCATAAGGGATCTGCACGGTGACGGCTGTCTGAGTGCCACAGCCGGTCACGGGGGTCACGGTCACGTCCGGGCAAAGGGAAACGGTGGTGACCGATTGAACCGGCGCGGGGGTCGAGCCGTTCTGCTGTAGCGTTGCCGTAATCCCCGTCAATGCCCGCAGGCCCGCCACATAAAAGGTCGCAATCTGGCCCGGCGCCACCGAAACCGGCGCAGGCCCTGTGTAACCGGATCGGACGATCCCTTGAGCCGTAAGAAGAGAACCGGAAAGAAGAAACGCAAAGAAAACGTGCTTAAACATACACCCTCCTGACGGACGCCGACAGCTTTCGGTTGCCCTGCTAATGGATAGTACGCGTCTTGCGGTTCATGTAGTCCACCAGCAGATTCTAGTGTTGTGTTACGGTTTCAGAATACGCGTTGGAACACGAGCTTAGGCGCGCCGTTGTCAAAGGAGTACACGTCCAAACGTGTGTCAGAATCGTGTCCGTTATCAAGCTTCTCGTCGTGATATTCGACCATAAGGTGGCTGCCGAAGACGCTCGCGCGCAAGCCTGGAGTGACCGTGGGGTTCCACACTATGGCGACGCCGGTCTCGCTCACGCCATATAGCGCGTAGCGCGGCCCCGAAGGGCAGCACGTGTCCGCTGGCCCAGCCGACCTGTCCCTGCACTAACACTTCGTTGGCGCCGACCTGCTGCGCGCCGCCCCTGTTTTCACGCATCACGATACCGTTCAACTCGGACCCTGCGCGTCCTGCGAGCCGTACCTTTCCTTGGTCAAGGGCATACGATTCGACGACGATTCGGGCACCGCCCGCGCCGGGGTAGATGTCGCCGTCGTACACAACAGCAAATACGACCGGCCTATTCGAAAGATACGGGGGTTCGATCCGGAATATGTAGGGAGGCTGGTGGAACGAGTCTGGACCGAGGCCTTTGTCATGGTTGGCACCCAAAACCTGGATCAAGCTATCGCGCAGGTCCAACGCGTTGAGGTCCGGCGAGGCTTCGACGCGAGCGATCACGAAGCTGCTAACGATTTCCTTAGTGCGGTCGAAATCCTCCTCGCGCCGCGCCACATCAGCCTCACGATCGCCGCTATCTAATTTGCCTTGCAGCTTGGCCCGGATTTGGCCGATCTGCTGCGCGGCTTCGGCGGCCGACGGAGCCTTCGCCTGGCCCCACAGTGGGACCGTCAACACCACTGCTGGAATGAAGCTGCGCAATCTCATCACCCGCTAGTGAATCGTCCGCGTCTTGCGGTTCATGTAGTCCATCAGCAGATACTGCCCGAGCTGCTCCGGCCTGGTGAAGTACGCTTTGCCCCGGCACAGCTCGGTCACCTTCTGGATGAATTGAACCAAACCATAATCGCTGGCGAGCATGAAGGTGTTGATCATCACGCCCTGGCGCTTGCAGCGGCTCACTTCTTCAAGCGTCTTGCTGATCACCAGCGGGTCCAGGCCGAAGGCGTTGCGGTAAATGCGCCCGTCGTCGAGCGTGAGCGCGCTGGGCTTGCCGTCGGTGATCATGATGATCTGCTTCATGTCCTTGCGCTCCGCGGCCAGCAGCCGCTGCGCCAGAATCAGTCCGTCGCGAGTGTTGGTGTAATAGGGACCCACCTGCACGCGAGCCAGTTCCTCGATGCGCAGCTCTTCGGCGGTGTCGTGGAACAGCACGCAGCGCAGTGTGTCGCCGGGATACTGCGTGCGGATCAGGTGCGCCAAGGCGAGCGCGACTTTCTTCGCCGGAGTGAATCGATCCTCGCCGTACAGAATCATGCTGTGGCTGCAATCCAGCATCAGCACCGTGGCGCAGGAGCTTTGATACTCGCTTTGATGCACGTGCAGATCTTCATATTCCAGATTCAGAGGCAGCGTGACGCCCTCCCGCTGCATGGCGGAAAACAGAGTCTGGCCGACGTCCAGGTTCATCGTATCGCCGAACTCGTATTTGCGGGCCGCACCGCTGGATTCGACGCCGGTGGACATATCTCGCGTGTCATGCGCACCGAAGCTGGAGCGGCCCAGCGAGCCCAGCAGATCCTTCAAAGTCTTGAAACCCAGAAAATCGACGCTCTTGTCGGTGACCTTGACCTCCACTCGAGCCTCGCCCTTGCCTCTGCCGCCGCCTTGTGGCTCGGTGTTGATGTAACCTTCGTCCACCAGCTTCTGCACCAGCCGGCTCAGCAACTGATCGAGCTCCGCCTCGGACATGGCCTCGAGCTGCTGCCGGATCTGCTCGGCGCGCTCGGGATCGAAAAGCTCGCCGCGCTCGAGCGCCTGCTCAATGGCGCGCTTGAGATCTTCGAGCGTGTTCGAATTGAACTCGCTGAACTGCATGTAGGGATTGTCGAAGCCGCTTTGCAGGAAGAAGTCGGAGAGCGCCTTCATCAGATCTTCGGCGGTGAGGCCGAAGTCGTCGCCGGTGTAGCGGGAGTAATGGACGCTCTTCATGCTTTCGTCCCTATTGATAATTGCGCTTGGCGGCCTTGGTGCGAGGGTCGTCGGAGGGCGCTTCGCGGCGGCGCACTTCGGCGGTAAATCCGGCTTCCTCATTACGGCTGATGCGCCGATGCGCGTACAGCCCTTCCAGGATGAATTCGGCCGCGCCGGCACGCACGGCGTCGGGCTCGCTAGCAGTCAAGCCGAGCTTCTTGGTTTTTTCAAGCAGGCCTTGAATCTTCGCCAGCTCCTCCACCATCTTGGCCGCAGGCGCGTTCTCCTCCAAACGCAGCGACCCGCCCAGATCGAAATACTGAACCACCGCGTTCATGTTGTCGCCGTCGTAAAACTTGGTGAACACCTTGCCGACGCTGAGGCGGATCAGGTCGCGAGCCACCGAATCGCCGCCCTTGAGCTCGCCTTCGTATTCCAACTCCAGCTTGCCAGTGATGGATGGAAGCGCGGCGTAAACATCGAGCACGCGCGGCACCGCCACGGTTTCGCCCGAAACCAGCGCTCGGCGCTCGGCGTTTGACACCACGTTCTCGATCGCCGAAATGGGCAGGCGCTGGCTGACGCCGGAGCGCTTGTCCACCTTCTTGTCCTCGCGCGCGGAAAACGCCAGTTGCTCGATCACTTCGCGGATGTAGTCCGGCACGCGCACCTCCACAGGCGTGCGGCGCTTGAGCCAGGCTTCCTGCTCCGTGATGGCCATGCCATGGTCGAGAGTCGCCGGATAGTGCGTGCGAATTTCGCTGCCGATGCGGTCCTTGAGCGGAGTGATGATCTTGCCTCGCGCGGTGTAATCTTCCGGGTTGGCGGTGAACACCAGCATCAGGTCCAGAGGCAGCCGGATGGGATAGCCCTTAATCTGGACGTCGCCCTCCTGCATTATGTTGAACAAGCCCACCTGAATTTTGCCGGCCAGATCGGGTAGCTCATTGATGGCGAAAATGCCGCGGTTGGCGCGAGGGAGCAGACCGTAGTGAACAGTCAGCTCGTCGGAGATGTTGTGGCCCTTGCGCGCGGCCTTGATGGGATCGATATCGCCGATCATGTCGGCGATGGTGACGTCGGGAGTCGCCAGTTTTTCCACGTAACGCTGCTCGCGGGAAAGCCAGGCGATAGGCGTGTCGTCGCCCTTTTCCCGGACCAGCTCCTGGCACGCTTTGCAGATAGGCGCGAAGGGATTGTCGCGGATTTCGCAGCCGGCGATGTAGGGCATGTGTTCGTCGAGCAAGGTCACCAACATGCGGATCAGCTTGGTCTTAGCCTGGCCGCGCAGGCCCAGCAGGATGAAATTGTGCCGCGAGAGAACGGCGTTCACCACCTGCGGAACCACCGTCTCCTGGTACCCGACAATTCCCGAAAACAGCGGCTCGCGGCGCTCCAGCTTGCAGATGAGATTCTCGCGCAGCTCGTCTTTTACCGTCCGGTCCGCCGCCGCGGAGTCTCCATATTTCTTATGCGACCGAAGAGCGCCAAGAGTGTCGGGAAGGCCGGAGGAGGGTTTCATAGATGACGGCGGAAGCTCCTACGGCGATTGTAACAACATCGGCAAGCTGTAGCGCTCCACGGTTTCGGCGAGAAACGTTTCCCAGGTGGTGTAGATCTCGGCGTGCAATCCAACGGCGCGCGCACCCTCGACGTTTTCCAACTTGTCGTCGAGGAACAAAGCCTTGGCTGGCGGGACGCCTAGGCCGCGGATCGCGTCGTGATAAATTGCCGCTTCCGGCTTGACGATTTTCAGCTCGTAGGAAAAAGTCACGTGATCGAAAGGATCGAGGAAACCGGGCGTAGCCCGCAGTGCTTCGCCGAGAACGCGCGGGAGATTGGAGAGGATGGCGGTGCGGATGCCGCTCGATCGCAGGTGCGCGGCCCAGCGTAAGATGCGCTGGTCGTAGTTGTCCCACAGCTCGACTTCATATTTGAGCAGCATGAGGAGCAGAGCGTCGTCGATGGGTTTCCCCGCGGCTTGGGCGATCTGAGTCCAATAGGTGCGCGCAGTGACACGGCCGGCGTCGTATTCGATGCGGTGCTGCCAGAAGACGCGCAGGAACTCGGGCGTGGAGAGGCCGAGCAGATTCGCGATGCGGGCGAAGCGGTCCTCGGAAGGATGGAAGCACAGCACGCCTCCGAAGTCGAAGATGACGGCGGAGACTGAAGACTTCGCCGGCCGCATCAACTCCTGGAGCCGCCGGCGGCCTTTTCCTCGCGCCGGGTGCGGATTTCGCGCACGGCGTAAATGCGGCGACCCTGGCTCTCGAAGTAGGTGCGGGTGAGGACTTCGCCCAGCAGTCCGGTCGAAAAAAGAATCACGCCGTTGACCAGCGCCAGCGCGCCGACGACGATCAGAGGCCCGTGCTCGACGATGATGTCCGCGCGGGTCCAAAGCTTCCAGGCGGCGAGCCACGCGAGCAAGCCCGCGCCCAGGCCTCCGCTGATCAGGCCCCACTTGCCGAAGAAATGCATGGGCCGCGTGAAGTACTTGAGCAGGAACCAGACCGTCAAAATGTCGAACATCACGCGGAAGGTGCGGCCGAGCCCATAATGCGATCCGCCGCTGGCGCGAGGACTGTTGCGGATGGGGACCTCGGCGATGCGCGCGCCGTAGAAGGACGCCAGCGCCGGAATGAACCGGTGCAGCTCGCCATACAGATTGATGTCCTTGAGGATTTCCGCGCGGTAGGCCTTGAAGGTGGTGCCGAAGTCGCGCAGGTCCACATGCGACGCCTTGGCCATCAGCCAGTTGGCGATGCGCGAGGGAAACTTGCGCGTGACCGCATTGTCCAGGCGGTTCTTGCGCCAGCCGCTGGCGATATCGTAGCCTTCCTCGATCTTTTCGAGCAGCGCGGGAATGTCCTCGGGAGCATGCTGGAGATCGCCATCGAGCGAGATGACCACGGTGCCCTGGGACTCATCGAAGCCCGCCGCGAGCGCCGCGGTCTGGCCGAAGTTGCGACGCAACCGGATGACCTTGAGGCGCGAATCGGTCTCGACGAGATTGGCCAGCAGGTCGAAACTGCGGTCGGTGGAGGCGTCGTCGATGAAAATGATTTCGTAGGGCTTGCGCAGGCGCTCCAGCACGGCGGTGAGCCGGTCGTAGAGCGGCAGAATGGAGGGCTCCTCGTTATGGATAGGGATGACGATGGAGAGGCCTGCCACTGTGCCTTAAGGATAGCATCGGCGAGGAAGAGGGTAGTGGTGCGCTTCCCGGCTTACTAGCGATGGGACGAGGTGTGCCCGCTTCCATTTCGGTTACCGAATCGGAAGCGGGCCAGGAGGCAGGGAAGAAAGATTACTGCCAAACGCGGACCCAATGGACGTACAGGTCCATGGTGTTGGCCGTGACTCCGGTTAAGTCGCCATTGGTCCAATTGGCACCTTCCTGCATACTCAAGAGGAGGAAGAAGTTCTCTTGATCGAATATTGAGGTGGTCGAGGCTGAGCCGACCTTCACGTTGTCGTAGTACCAAGAGACCGTACCCGGTGTCCAAAGCATGCCATATGTGTGCCACGTGTTGAAATTGTTTCCGCGCGGCAGGCTGAAGTTATTCGGCATGCTGTACCAGGTTCCGGAGGCGCCACTCCAGGTATGCAGCGTTCCGTAATACGTGGGGTCGCCGCCCTGGCCTTCGAAGATGTCGATCTCGCCTTGAGTCTGGGAGCCCTCCAAAGCTTGAACGGGCTGCATCCAGAATGCGGGCCAAGCTCCAGTGGTGGGGTTCCATTTCATGCTCGCTTCGAAGTAGCCGTAACGAAAGCTCCTTCCAGCACTGGCATTCGCCGACTCACCGGAAACAGTGGTGTCGGTCAGCCCCGTGGCATGGCTGCTACTTCTGCTCCATTCGAGATTCAAATCTGACGATGCCATCGTGATCAGCGATGCAGGGGGTGCCGGATATTCGAACCAGATTCCCGGGTACCAGTTATGGTTTGCCGAGCTGATAGGGGACGGTGCCAAGTTCAAAACGCTAAATTCGTCATCGAAGGCCAACGACTTGTACCCCGCGGACACGGCTTGGGGTGGAGGAGTAATACCACCAATAGGAATCGGCGGAGGGGCTAAGGTTGCGCCGCCCCCGACCCCCGCAAGCTCGCCGCGCAAGCCGGAATCGCTTTGAGCCTGGAGTTTTCCGTGCAGTAAAAACGACAGTATGACGCAGGCGCGAACGGCTGCGCCGGCAGTGACATGCCGGCCGCGAAAACGACGAGGGCTGCTCGGTTCCTCGGGTTTGAGATGAAGACTGTAGTGCATAGTGATAGAGATCTCCCGTTGTTAGTTTTCAAGCGTGAATCCGCGGGAAGACGTTAGAAGCGTTAGTTGATACGCAGCAATCGCAGGCAGTCGTTAAAGCGGGACGGACTTGAGCAGCGTCAAGACGTGCGTTACAGAAACGGAACGGGGTTTCCGACAACCGAATACGTGCCATTTTCACGGAGCGTAACGCGGCCATCCAGTGTCGCAAGCAGGATGGCAACCCGATCTTCCAAATCCTCCATCGGGATACTACGATCAAACTGCCGGAAGAGCGCGTGAGCCAACGCTCTGTGATCGCGTGTACTCACATCGCCGAGATTTCGAATCAGAAACTCGAGTAAATAGGCCTCAGTGAGGTCCCGGTAGTCATCCTTCAGTCCGACAATCGTCGTCCCGAGCGCTGCAACGCCCGCCGGTATGCGAGCGTCATTGTCCGTTAACAGGACCCCAGCCGCCAACATAGCGTTGATCACCGCTCGAGTGACGGTATCCCAGTTCGAGAATTCAAAACCAATCCTCTGGGCCTCGCAACGTGCGTTGGTCGCCGCTTCGCGAATCAATCTGGAAACGATCAGATGCCTGGAGCCCGTTCGCCTCCCCAGGAGTATATCGTCCAAAGCGCGAAAAACTATATCCCGCGGTCGCTTTTCCGAGTAGAGGAATCGATCGCGCAGACAATTGATCATCTGTAAGGAACGCGTCGAGTTCTGCGCGCCCGGCGCGACCTGCGTTAGGTTTAGCATTGCGGAAGATCTGCTAGAGCACGGTACCTGCCAAACAGAAGTACTGATATGTCTACCCCAAACGATCGAGAGACAGAGGGACCTGAGAAAAGTTTACGAGTACCTAGGTAATCCTTACAGAAGAAGCCGGCGACCTTGCACCCCCCCCACAGATGCGGGTGTTAAGGCGGTTCTCTTAGTAGGGGTACTCTCAATCGACCTACTCACCAGTGCCACGTTGCCGCTGGTGCGAAGAAGCGGCTCATTCACTCCGCGGCTTTGGATGCCAGTGAATCTGCGACGGCGATGTTTTCAACAAGGTCTTGAGGCAGGTTATGCCGGGCTTGAAGGTACGCTGGGCTGTTGTAGGAGATCCAGACTCTACCGTCATGATCCTCCCAAACCAGAATCTTCAACGGCAGGTCGATCGCGATGCTGGGCGACGCAAGCATGAGCGGCGTTCCCGCTTTCGGATTTCCGAAGATCAACAGTTTCGTGGGCCGCATCTGCATGCCCGCCTTTTCCGCTTCGCCACTGTGATCGATCAACGCAAACAGTTTGACTCCTTTGGCAAGGAGGATTGCCTTCAGATTCTCAACCGTCTGATCCACCGAATGATTGCTCGGAACGCTGACGATTCCCATGTCTGAATTCGCCGTCATTGTCTTCCCCTCACGCTCTCCAGCGCTTGACTGCTTAGGGTTCACCAACCGAAATCAGGTAGATCGCCATCGCCAATCCGACCACCGCCAGAATCAGCGCCACCACGATGGCGAGCGAAGACGGGCGATTGAAGGCAGATCCGCCTTGACGCAAATCTTGGACCAGGCGTACGTGATGCCTGGCGGATAAAACGTTGACGACCACTCCAAGAACAATGAGCGTGGTGCCGAACCAGAACGAGAGTCCGTAGGATTGGACCGGCAGGCTCGGCTGGCTGATCTGGAGTGCCCGCAGAAACAGGCCAAAGCGGGCCACCACAAAGCCGAATCCCATGAGCGCCAAGCCGGTTCGAATCCATGCGAGAAAGGTTCTCTCCGCTGCAAGATAGTCGCTGGGTCCGCTCGGCATGGGATTTGTGATGTGTTCAACAATCTTACATGAGGGGCTAAGCCGCGTCCTAGGCTGCGACCGTCATCTGCTTGCCCGGGCCCGCCAAGGCCGCCTGGATCTTTTCCGATCTTGTGGCATGCCCTGGGTCGGGCATGCGGCGGATGACTCGCGTTTGTCCTTCCCATTCGTTGCGATGCTACAGCTCACGGATCGATTTTCAGATCCCGGCACATCTTTGGGAGGACCACGCAGTAGTCGTCGAGCAGCCCGCGAGGCTCGGCCGGCGGAGCTGGTGGAGGAGGCGCCCCGCAAGCGTCAAAGTGATGACAATAATCTCTTTAGCGTCCTTGAGGACCTTCTCAAGGCCATGTCACTGATGCGCTGAATGCAAGAGGTTCAGGTGGCGAAGCCAAGCTGAAACAATTCACTGAAAATTCATTTGCGGGATCTAGTATATACTGCCAGATACTCCTTATGCCGATCCCACAATCCGATGAATCGGAACCCAGTTCCGTTTCGAGCCGCTGGCTCATTCCGCTGGGAGCCGTTCTGGTGCACATCTGCATCGGCTCCGTCTACGCATGGAGCAACTTCAATCGACCAATTGACGCGCTGTTTCCCAACCCCAGCCCCGCGTGGCTGCACTCGCCCTACATCAACTTCACTCCTGCGCTGGTCCTGCTGGGCTTGAGCGCGGCGTTCGGCGGACCCTGGGTGGAGCGGCGAGGCCCCCGCGTGGCCGCCATCGCATCGGCTTGTTTCTTCGGCCCGGGCCTGCTGCTGGGCGGCCTCGGACTGATGCTCAAGCAGCCGTGGCTGGTGTTCCTGGGGATGGGAATCATCGGGGGCATCGGATGCGGGCTGGGCTATATCGCACCTGTCAGCACGCTGGTGAAGTGGTTCCCGGACCGCCGGGGAATGGCCACCGGCATGGCCATCATGGGCTTCGGAGGCGGAGCCGCGGCGGCCAGCAAGCTGGACGTTTACTTCGTGGCGCAGTACGGGGTGGCCAACACGATGTTCCTGTTCGGCGCAGCGTATTTCGTGATCATGCTGATCGGAGCGTCGATTTTGAAGCGTCCTCCGGAGGGCTGGAAGCCCGAAGGCTGGGTTCCGGCGGTCAAGGTAAGGAAGATGATCACCGATCGAAGCGTCAGTCGCAACGACGCCCTCGGCACGGTGCAGTTTTACCTGCTTTGGGCGATCCTCTTCATCAACGTGACGGCGGGCATTGGGATCCTCTCGCAGACATCTCCCATGCTCCAGGACATGTTCCGGAAGACTCCCGCGCAAGCCGGAACCATCGTCTTCATCATCAGTCTCTTCAACGCGGGCGGGCGATTCTTCTGGGCCTCCAGCTCGGATTACATCGGCCGCCGGAACACCTACACGCTCTTCTTCGTGGTGCAGGTCGCGCTGTTCCTGCTGATTCCGGTCTTGGCCGCGCAGGGAAGCTGGGGCATCTTCCTCACGAGCTTGTTCATCGTATTCACCATGTATGGAGGCGGCTTCGCGACCATCCCCGCTTTCCTGGCCGATATCTTCGGACCCGAGAATGTGGGGGCGATTCACGGATCGGTCCTGACCGCCTGGAGCGCCGCGGCCGTGGTTGGTCCCATGATCATCACGGAGCTATCCAACCAAGCCAAAGCGGCTTTGGCGCCGGGCGCGAGCCGTGTGCATATTTACGACCTGCCGCTGGAGGTGCTGGCGGCGGGACTGGCGGTGGGATTCGTGCTGACCCTGCTGGTCCGCCCACTGATTCATGCCCACGCCACGGAACCACAACAGCTACGTGGTCCGCAAGACAATCTTGCCGCGTAGGTGCCCGGTTTCGCTCAGCTCCTGAGCTTTACTGGCTTCCGCCAGCGGAAACACCGCGTCGATAAACACTTTGAGCTTGCCCGAATCCACCAGCCTGGCGATTTCCGTCAACTGAGCCGGGTCCGGCTTGACCAGCGGCCCTGCGCCGCGAACACCGTGAGCGGTGGCTTCCTCCACCGATGGCGCTCCCAGCAGGCTCACCAGAATGCCGCCAGGTTTCAGCGTCCGCCAGGAGCGGTCGCGCGTTTCGCCGGCCATCGTATCCAGAACCACGTCGACATCGCGCACGATATCTTCGAAGCGGGTGGTCTCGTAGTTCACCGGTTGATCGACGCCGAGCTCGCGCAGGAATTCCTGATTGCGGCCGGAAGCGGTGCCCGCTACCCAGGCGCCTTTCCACTTGGCGAGCTGCACGGCGAAGCTCCCCACGCCTCCGGCCGCGGCATGGATCAGAACCCTTTGCCCCGCGCTCAGATTCGCGTTATCGAACAGCGACTGCCAGGCTGTCAACGCGGTCAAAGGGACCGCCGCGGCGTGCACATGATCGATGGATTTCGGCTTGTACGCGAGCTCCGACGCGCGCACGGCGATATATTCGGCGTACGCGCCATCGCGGGAGATATCCGGGCGGCCGAAGACTTCATTGCCGTGTTTCCAACCAGAATCGGGACCCGCAAACTCCACCACGCCTGAAAAATCCCAACCGGGAATCATGGGAAGCGTGTACCGGAGCCAGTTCTTCACCTGACCGGCGCGAACTTTCCAATCCACCGGATTGATGGCCGCCGCGTGGATGCGGACCAGCACCTCTCCCGGGCCCGGAACCGGCCGCGGCGCGTCTTCGTAGTGCAAGACTTCCGGACCGCCGTATTCATGAACGCGCACGGCTTTCATTGTCACCGCCGTAGGGGAGGTCATGCGTCGCGATGCACCGTATCCGGCGAAAACGCGGGCACACAGATGGCCACGTACTCCGCGCCGTCGGGCGTACTGTAGCGAACCCACTCGCCCTTTGCCGTCGCGATGGCTTGTCCCGGCCGAACCTCGATGACGCCGGAGGCGTGCTCCACGCGCATCCAGCCGCCCAGCACCAGAGTGAACTCGTCGAACTCCGGCGTCTGGCCGGGCTCGGACCAGCCGGGAGGGCTGTGCATGTGCGCGACGCTCGCGCCGGAGTGGCCGGAGTTGACGCGGCCGATATATTCCTCGATGAGTTTGTTTCCGGGAACGGGTATCCGCTGGGGTGCTGCGATCAGTTTGGGCATTATTCGTATCTTAAAGCTTCAACCGGCGCGATACGAGTGGCGTTGCGAGCCGGGTACAGAGTCGCCAGCAGACTGACCGCCATGGCGGCGGCGGCGATCCACAATCCGTCGATCCAATGCGATTCGAAGGGAACATAGGAAAGTCCGCCATACATCTGAGCGTCCACTTGAATCCAGCGGTAGTGATCGGCGAAATAGCTCAGCGTGTAGCCGAAGATCAATCCGATGATTGTGCCGGCGACCCCGATCAGCGCCCCTTCGAGCACAAATATGCGCCGGATCTGTTGCACGCGGGCTCCCATGGACATGAGCACCGCGATGTCGCGATGCTTTTCCATCACCATCATCACCAGGGCGATGAAGATGTTGAGCGCGCCCACTAATTGAATCAGGCCGATGGTCACGATGGTGACGGCGCTGTCCAATTTGAAGCTCTTCAGCATCTGGGGATTCTGCTCCTCCCAGGAGAGCGCGGTGAGCTTGGGTCCGATCATCGCTTTCGCGGCGGCGGCCACTTCCGGCGCACGGTTGATATCGTCGAGAGTCAGCTCAATGTCATTCACTACGTCGTCCAGCCCGAATACCGTTTGCGTGTCTTTCAACGACATGTAAGCCCAGGTCGCGTCCACGTCGTAGAAACCGGATTCGAAGGTGCCCACCACGCGAACAGGCTCAAGCGTGGGCTCGACCTCACCGCCCGTAATTCTGCCATCGGGCACCAGCACTTTGATCCCGGATTTTCCCACCACCGCGCCGATCTTCTCCGCCAGTTTCGCTCCGATGATGATGCCGGGGAGCCTGCCGGGGATGGGGCGCATATCTTCGAAGGCTCCCGATTTTAAATGCACCAGCGGCGCTGGGATGGGCGCGCCGGAAGCGATGGTGATGCCCTTGATGATGACGCCTTCGCTGGACCCGCCGGTCAACAGCGCGGGTTCGTACAGTCCGGGAGCGGCCGATTTTACGTGCGGGAGACGCGCGAGCGCGGATGCAATTTGTTCCCATCGGTCGATTCCGCCGCTGGGCATGCGTTCCTGAATACTGACCTCGTCGGTGGCGCTCAGCAGGCTTCGCTCCAACGCATCGTGGACCCCGTTGTTGATGGCCAGGCCGATTACCAGCGCCATCACTCCGGCCGCCACGCCCATCACCGAGATCACCGTGATGATGGAAATCACCGCTTGTTTGCGCTTGGCTTTGAGGTAGCGGATGGCGATAATAAGTTCGAACATAGTCGGCGCTTTTTAATCATGCCAGAAACGCTGGCTTCCATCGTGGTATCACACAAGAGGAGGATTCATGCTCAGACGGATCGAGTTTTTCGTGGTAGCGCTGATGTTCGTTGCCGTGGCGCAGGCACAGTCGAGGGGGAAAAAAGGTCCCGAGGTCGGCGGGGGCCATATTCCCGCGAAGGGTCCTGCTCCATCAAGCGCGCCAGCCAGGAACCAGCAGCCCGCTCGACCAGCGGAACCCGCCCGGCCGGCAGAGCCCGCAAGAAATCAGCCTGCCGCGCCCAGAGGCGGAGCGCCGGAACAGCGTAGCTTCGCGGCGGATAAAGCGGGCCACCCAGCCGCTCCGCACGTCGAAGCCAAGGGCGATAAGTGGGTGGGACACGACACCGGCAAAGACGATCCGCATTACCATCTGGATCATCCCTTCGAACACGGCCGTTTCAGCGGCGGCATCGGCAAGGGACACGTGTGGCGTCTGGCCGGCGGCGGCCCAAGCCGATTCTGGTTCAACAACTTTTATTGGAGCGTAGCTCCATACGACATCGGCTTCTGCGGGGACTGGTTGTGGAATAGCGATCCGATTGTGATCTACGATGACCCCGATCACGATGGCTGGTATCTCGCGTACAACTCGCGGACGGGCGTCTACGTCCACGTCGAGTACCTGGGGAACAGTTAAGCAGCGATTTACTTCAGTTTGTCCGCGATGCCGATCTCGCCTTCCGGGCGCAGCAGCGGAAACAGGATCACGTCGCGGATGGATTTGGAATCGGTCAGCAGCATCACCAGGCGGTCGATGCCGATGCCTTCCCCGCCGGTAGGAGGCATGCCGTAGGACATGGCTCGCAGGTAGTCTTCATCCATGGGCTGGGCTTCTTCGTCGCCGGCGGCGCGAAGAGCGCGCTGAAGCTCGAAGCGGCGGTACTGCTCCTGCGGATCGTTGAGCTCGGTGTAGGCGTTGCCCAGTTCCATCCCCGCGGCGTAGATCTCGAAGCGCTCGACGAAGGCCGGATCTTCGGGCTTGTTCTTGGATAGCGGTGAAATCTCGACCGGATAGTCGTAGATGATGGTCGGCTGGATCAGCGTCGGCTCGATCTTGGCCTCGAACACCTCCATCAGCGCGTGGCCGGTGAGCGAGGAATCGCCGACGGCTTCCCGGATGGTCATGCGCCGCATGTTGCCGAAGTCGAGCGTCTCGCCCTGGTAGGTCACCACCGCGGAGCCCGTGACGTCGATGGCGGTCTGCTTGAACAGCTCTTCGGTGAAGTCCATGAGTCCGCGGTAGTCCGTGTAAGCCTGGTAGAACTCGAGCATCGTGAACTCGGGATTGTGGCGCACGGAGATGCCTTCATTGCGGAAGTTACGATTGATCTCGTAGACCCGCTCCATGCCGCCGACGATGAGGCGCTTGAGGTACAGTTCGGGAGCAATGCGCATGTATAAGTCCATGTCCAGCGTGTTGTGGTGGGTGACGAAGGGCCGCGCCGCCGCGCCGCCATACAGCGGCTGCATCATGGGCGTCTCCACTTCGATGAAGCCACGTTCTTCGAGTTGCCTTCGAATGGACGAAATCATGCGCGCGCGGGCGCGGAAGACACGCTGCGAATCGGGATTGGCGATCAGGTCCAGATAGCGCTGGCGGTAGCGCAGCTCGACATCCTCGATGCCGTGCCACTTTTCGGGCATCGAGAGCAGCGTCTTCGAAAGGAACGTCAGCTTCTCGGCATGCACGCTGAGCTCGCCGGTGCGGGTGCGGAACAAATATCCTTCGACGCCCAGGATGTCGCCCAGATCGAGCAGTTCGTAAAGCGAATAGTCGCGTTCCGAAACGGCGTCCTTACGCACGTACACCTGCAACCGTTCCCCCGATTGCGCCAGGTGCATGAATCCCGCCTTGCCCATGCGCCGCATGGTCTGGATGCGCCCGGCGATGGACACGTGCGCCTTGTCGCGATCAAGGTCCTCCGCGGGCGCGGCTCCTTGAGCGGCTATGATCTCCGCGACGGTGTGAGTGAAGTCGAAACGCTGGCCATAAGGCCGGAAGCCGAGCTCCTGAATCTGGCGCGTGCGGTCGAGACGTTGTTTGAACAGATCATCTTCAAGAGACATGATTTTGAGTGGGCACGGACCTAACGCCGGACGATGACTTCGCGGAGATGGTCGCGGGTGAGGAAGAATTTCACGGATTGAAAATCCTGGAACAGTTTTTCGAGGCTGCGATTGTTGAAGAACTGAGCCGGCTGGCGCCGTCCACGGGAAGCCAGTTGGATGGTGCGATGACCATGAATGCGGAAGGAGTACGAGGCCACGGTTTCCGCGCGCTCGTCGTTGTGAAAGACCGCGAGCAGGCTGGAGCCGGGCCGCAGCATGGCGCGCAGGCGATCCACCACAATCGCCAGCAGAGCCGGAGAGAGGTATTCCAGGACGTCCCATACCAACGCGCCGTCGAAGGCCTCGTCGGGGAAGTCGAGCGCGGTGTGGAGAAACGTCTCGATTGCGCGCGGGTTGGTCTGGTTTTCGTAAAAATCTCCCTGACCGAAACAGTGGTCAAGTTGAAACAGAAAGTCGTCGGAGTAGAGACGGTGCCCGTAGTTGGTGATGAAGCTGACAGTGCTCTGGTTGGCTCCGGCGAGATCCAGAATCGCCATTCCGGAGCGCTCCTGCAGCGTTGAACAGAATTGATCGAGGCCGTTACTGTTGCGAGTCTCCAACACTCTCCGCGGGGAAGCCCATTACCTCTTGGCGTCGCCGGCTCCGGCAGCCAGCGCGGGACCTCCGGAAGCCACAGCGCTGGGGCCGGACGTCGAAGTGGGCGCAGTGGCGACGGCCTGGGGCTTGGGCTGCGGCGCGGTGGCTGCGCGCGGAGCCTCGGCGCGCACGATGTCGATGTTGCCTTTAAAGTAGGCGCCGTCCTCGATCACGATGCGAGCGGTCCTGATGTCGCCAACCAGCTTGGCTTCCTTGCGGATGTCGATCTTGTCCGTGGTTTCGACGTTGCCGTGGATGGTCCCCAGCACCACCAGCTCGCGAGCCTTGACGCTGGCGCGGACCTTTCCATTGGGGCCGATGGTCAGGCGATGCTCCTGGAGCTCGACTGTGCCCTCGACCTCGCCATCGATGGTGAGATCCTCGCGGCTGAAGATCTGGCCCTTGACGATGACGGACTTTCCGAGCACGGCCGTGCGCGAGGCATCATGATGCGATTCGCTGGTGCGGCCGGGAAGCGTGGACATGGGGATTCCCTCCTTGGCAAGTTCGGACGGGGCCGGCGGACCGGTCACGGGCCGGGTTGTGAGCTCTTCTTCTTTGCGGCGGTTCCAGACGGACATGGGCGCGCCTCCTTTGGGGATAAGTTCCGAACTTTACTATCCTACTATGGACGCGGGACGGCGTGGACGCCACTGTGGTTTCATTCAGCCCGCAAACAAATCAATTGCCCTTAGTACTATCACCCTCGATTCCGATGGGCTATAGTTCCCGCGACCTTCTGACGAACCATCCCCAGGAGACCAGTCTAGAGAGGGACCGATGGGCCTCGATCCAAAGAAATTCATTGAAGTGGGCACAGAAGTCGTCGACTCGATCAGTTTAGTAAAGCGAGTCGCCACCGCGATCTTCCCGGCGAGTAAGCCTCCGACGAAACGGCGGAGGGTCGATTGGGACCCTGAGCGAGACGGCGACCGGCGAATCTCGGGAGTGGAACTTCGCTTGAAGACCGGGATCTGGATACAATTTCATCGCAAAACAGGACTGGGGAAGCACCAGCAAATGGAGACGCTTGACCGGGGAAGCCTAATTGGGGCGTTCGTTGCGGAAGGTGTTAACTACCAGTTCTCCGAACATAGCTCCGACGTACTCCTCGTGCCCTCGGCGATTGCGACCAAGGCGGCCGATTTCG
>Ga0070733_10001042_pt1 | contig 21028 bp, 22 predicted proteins | sample Coa_R1_9_FD_66450 | JGI IMG/M metagenome (GOLD analysis project Ga0070733, IMG submission 66450) | Surface soil microbial communities from Centralia Pennsylvania, which are recovering from an underground coalmine fire - Coalmine... | ecosystem: Environmental > Terrestrial > Soil > Unclassified ... | reverse complement strand
ACGCACTCGATCCCGGAGGCCATCCGCGCAGGCAGCCGCATCCTGCTCGCTGTACTCGCTCTGGTTTGGGAAGTCTACGCGCGGTGGCTGAACAACCCTCTCCTCTTGCCGATTTTTTCCGATACGGTCAAAGCCATCTTTAACTCGACCCGTCTCCGGAGAACCCGCGCGCCGCAACTTATTCGATAGAGATGTTAGTCAAAGGCTACGTCATTGGGCTCTTATTCGCGATGTTGTCGACAGCTTTCGCCAGCGCCCGACGTATCGGCTCGGACCTTCTCGAAACGCTGACCGCCATGTTCAGTCCACTGCCGTCGATTGCGCTCCTGCCGCTGGCGCTCATTTGGTTTGGACTGGGCGACGGCAGCGTGAGCTTCGCTCTGATTCTCGCTGTCCTCTGGCCTGTGTCGCTCAACATGCACGGGGGATATCGCGCCGTCAGTCCCACGCTGAAAATGGTGGGGCAAAACTACGGCCTCTCGAACCGGGCTATGTGATCCGCATTCTGCTGCCCGCGGCTTTCCCGAACATTCTTACCGGCCTGAGAGTAGGATGGGCGTTCGCATGGCGCACGCTGATCGCCGCTGGGTTGGTGTTCGGCGTCGGCTCGGGATCCGGTGGTCTGGGATGGTATATCTTCGAGCAAAAGAATCAGCTGCTGATTCCGAACGTCTTCGCCGGGCTCCTGACCGTGATCCTGTTTGGACTCGTCGTCGAAAATCTGATCTTTAAGACGATCGAGAACGCGACAGTTCGGCGCTGGGGTATGTCGACGTGACGCATGCAGACTTAACCAATTCGCTCGCATCGGCCAGCGTTTCAAGATGTTGGATCTGGGTGGCCAGCTTGTCCCGCCGCGCGACAGAAAGAAATCCGCTCGCATTCTCATCGAACTTCGCGCGAATCTCCTCGTAAGTCATCGGATTTTCCACGGAGCCACGATTGTACTCTTCCAGTTCGTGAAAGGTTCTTCCGTCCTTCAACGTTATGGTGACTTCACCCTTGAACCGTCCCGGCCCGGGGTAAGCAGGGTCGACGTGGTAACTCACGCGCCGCGCCAGCGCGAGAATATCCGGGTTGCGCAAACTCCTGGCCTGATAAGCGTTCTTGCCCAGCGACCCGAGCGTCAGGGCCTCAGCGAGGCTGTACTGTAAACTGACACGGCCGTGCGAATCCGAAGCCGGCGCGAATTTCTCCTCTGTCGGCTCGCAAACGATACCCACAATGAACTCGGTCACGGGGCAGTCGATGCTTTCCACATCCGCGATCACAATCCCATGCCGGCTGCGCAGCCGCAGGATCGCGCTGATATAAGGATGCAGCACGTGTGCGGCGGGAAACGGCTTGAATGACGAATTTCTGCTGTCCCAATGCGTCCCCAGACCGTCGGTGATCCGAGCGTAATTGCGAGCTTCCCCGCCATTCTGTAAGTGCGAAGCGAACAGACCGAAGCGGCCTTCGAAAACCTCCGCCGGGCCTGTGGTGCCCTCGCGCGCCAAAATGGCGGCGGTGATCCCACTCTGCGCCGCCCACCCCGGATGCAGGAATTTGGTCTGCGTTCCATCCACCCAGCACTGCAGCAGGCCGGAGGCAAAGCTCCCGCAGATCCCCGCTGCCTGCGCCATCTGGCGTGCATCGAGCACCAGCAATTTGGATGCAAGGTAAGTGACACCGAAAGTCGCGAACAGCCCTGTCGGATGAAAGCCGCGCTTATGGAACTGCCCAGGCGCGACGCTGCCGACGCGGCAGGAGATTTCGTTGCCCAGCGCGATGGCTGTGATCAGATCGTGTCCGGAAACCGGACCGATCTCGGACAGCGCCAGCGCCGCTGCCACGGCCGGGCCGCTCATGTGAACGATCGATTCGTTGTGCGTGTCGTCGAATTCCAGCGCTTGCGAAAACGCCCCGTTCGCGAACGCAGCGGCTGTCACGCCAACCTTATCGCCGGTTCCGAGCACACGGCACGGTCCCGGAGAAGACAACGCCATGGCCGCCGCGCGCGTGGAACGTCCGAAAGGCGTCTCCGCGCCGGCGAGCGACAGCCCAATGACATCCATGACACGAAGTTTAGTGGCTTCGACCACGTCCTGAGGGAGGTCTTCAAAGCCCAGGCTTGTGGCCCAGATGGCAAGTTCAGTCGAGAGTGGCATCATTGGGCAAACTTCGGTTCCAGATCCAGACGCACTGCGATCCCCTCAAGCTCGGGACCCGCGGCCGGATAATATTTCATGACAAGCGGATCGTGGCCCGGTACGACGTGATTTGGGGATTCGGCCAGGCGGTATAACGTGTTATACGCCTCGAGCATCTCCGCGACATTGTAGACGATCGGAAACGGCCGGCGCTGCTGGAAATTCGCATAAAGGTGCGATGCGTCCGAAGCCACTACTACCCAACCGCGTCTGGTCCAGACGCGCGCGATTTGCAGTCCGGCCGAATGTCCGCCCACGCGATGCAGCGTTAATCCCGGAACAAGCTCGGTATCGCCGTCGTGAAAAACCGCTCTATCGGTGAAGACCACCTTCACCATCGCCTGAATGTCCGCGAGGTCGAACGGCTGCCGGAGCGCCTTATGGCACATGCAGCGGCCCGTCCCGTACGACATTTCCCGATCCTGCAGATGAAATCGCGCGTTCGGAAAACGGTCGAGATTGCCCGCGTGGTCGTAGTGCAGATGCGTCAGGATGATATCCGTCACGCGACTCGCATCCATGCCGATCAAAGGTAGGGCGTCCGCGGGGTTGCGCAACAGGTTCCGCTTGCGGCGAGTGGCGGCTTCCTGGGCGAATCCGCAGTCGACCAGGTATGTGCAATCGCTCCGGCGCAGCACCCAGACGAAGTAATCGAGGTCCGAACCGAATTCGTGCGGATCGGCAAGGATGAAGCTTTCGCCGGGGTGGCGATTGCTCAGATGAGCGTACTTGATCGCGATGATTTCAAAGGGTTCCACGCGCTCACTTTAACATCGGATGTTAGAGTGTAGGGCGAATGGCAAAACAGACTATTGGATTTGTAGGTGTCGGGCGGATGGGCGGCCCGATGGTGCGGCGCTTGCTCAACGCCGGTTTTGATCTGTCGATTTATGACAAGAGCGAGGACGCGATCGCGCCTCTGGTGGAATTGGGGGCGAAGCGCGCGGAGTCTCCGGCTGCTGTGGCTTCGGCCGCGGAAATCGTGCTGGCGAGCCTGCCGACTCCCCCCATCGTGCAGGCGGTCACGCTCGGTCCGAATGGCATTGGCGAAGGCAGCAAAATCAAGATCTTCATCGACGTTTCGACCACGGGTTCGACGGTTGCGGCGCGCGTGGCGGAAGGGCTGGCGGCGAAAGGAATCACGGCGGTCGACGCGCCGGTCAGCGGCGGAATTGCCGGCGCCGAAAAAGGAACGCTGGCGGTCATGGTGTCGGGGCCCGAGGCTATTTATCCGACGGTGAAGCCGGTGCTCGAAGTCATCGGGAAGCTCTTCTTTGTGGGCACGCGTCCGGGTCAGGGACAGACGATGAAGCTGCTGAATAATCTGCTGTCCGGTACGGCGATGGCGATTTCGTCCGAAGCGGTTGTGATGGGCGTGAAAGCGGGTCTCGATCCGCAGCAGATCATGGACGTCATCAATGCGGGCAGCGGGCGGAACAGCGCCACGCAAGACAAGATTCCCCGGTGCGTGATTCCCCGGACCTTCGATTTCGGCTTTGCAATCAGCTTGTTGAACAAAGACATTCGCCTGTGTCTGGAAGAAGCGGAGGCGCTCGGCGTGCCGATGATCGTGGGTACCGCGGTGCGGCAATTGCTTGCGGTTACAATCGCGACCGAAGGCGTTAATGCCGATCTGACCGAGGTGGTCAAGACGGTGGAGCGCTGGGCGGGCGTGCAAGTGGGAGCGAAGAAGTAGGACACGTGGAAAGCCTTTCCCGTCGGCTGGCTCAAGGAGCCCGGCGTGTCACGTTCGGCGACCTTCCGAAACCCGTGGTCGACAAAGTGAAGATCGGGCTTCTCGACCTGCTGAGTTGTGTCATTGAAGCGCGGAGTCTTCCGTGGGGTTGTCAGGCGACCCAGATGGCGGGCCGCGGTTCGAACGGCTGGATGTCGACCGGCGATGCCGCGTTCGTCAATGCGACGCTTGGGCACGGGCTCGTTCGGGAGGACATGCATACGGGCGCAGTAAGTCACTTGGGCGTAGTTATCTACCCCACATTACTCGCGTGTGCCCAGCGTAAGCCAGTTACCGGAGAGGCCTTTATTCTCGGCGCCGCTTGTGGCTATGAGATTGGCGCGGCTATCGGAAGAGCATTGGTTGATAAGGACTTTGTCCGGTTTCATCGGCCTACCGGAACTACCGGACCGATCGGCGGTGCGGTCGCCGGTAGTATTCTGCTCGGGCTCGACGAGAATGCGATGGTGAGCGCGATCGGGCTGGCTGCGAATACTGCCGGCGGGCTGAACGAATGGCCCTATTCCGGCGGCGATGAGATGTTCTTTCATCCGGGGTTTGCCGCGCGGAACGCGGTGACCGCGGTTGAGCTTGCGGAACTCGGAGCGTTTGCTTCGGAAACCTCGCTGGACGGGCGTTCCGGGCTGTTCGCCGCGCTCAACCGGAGCGATCGAGTCTCCGCGGTTACGCCTTTCCAAGACGGCGAGTGGGAGATCCTGTCCGTGTACTACAAGCCAGCGCCCGCCTGTAACTATGCGCAGACCGCATGCCAGGCAGCGTTGGCGCTGTGCGGAACCCCTAGCGGCGACATCGAGAAGGTTGAAGTACGCTGTTCGGCTGCGGCCGTGGCTTACCCCGGATGCAACTATGCGGGGCCTTATGATCGAATCCTGCAGGCGAAGATGAGTATCCAGTACTGTGTGGCCGCGACTCTCGCGCAGGGCGAAATCGCAGAGTCGAATTACCGGTTACTGGACGATCCGGAGGTGCTGCGGCTTGTCGGGGCGATGACGCTCGAAGCCGGAGATGATTTCACGGCGAACTATCCGGGCAAGCAGGGCGCGGAGGTTACGCTGCATCTGCGGAACGGCGAGGGGCGCACTCACCGTCTGGAGGATGTCGTTCCCGCGAGCGCGGATGAGATACATGCGAGATTTCGCCTGGCGGCACCAGAGGCGGATGCGATCGAGGATATTGTCGACAACCTGGAACACCAGGAAGATGTTGGAAAGGGACTTATACCATGGATCAGAAAACTTACGAACTAGGACTCGGAATCCGCAAGGATGTTATCGGAAAGGAGTTTGTCGAGAAGGCGCTGGCGACGGCGGATGACTTTACCCGTCCGCTGCAGGAGCTTGTCACTGAGTACTGCTGGGGCGCGTGCTGGGGACGCGAAGGGCTTTCGCGCAAGACTCGCAGCATGCTCAATCTCGCGATGCTCGGGGTTTTGAATCGGCCCAACGAGTTGAAGAATCACGTGGCGGGCGCGCTGCGGAATGGGGTGACTCCGGAGGAGATTCGCGAGATCCTGCTGCAGGTGGCGATTTACGCGGGTATTCCGGCGGGGGTTGACTCGTTCCGCGTGGCGCATGAGGTGATCAAGAGTCATACGGCCCCGCAGAGTAAGTGATGCAGAAACATCGGATGCTGATTGGCGGGGAGTGGGTCGAGCCGCAATCCGGCGAATGGTTTGAAACGGTGAATCCGTTTACGGCAGCTCCGTGGGCATTGATCCCGCGGGGAAGCGCGGCCGATATCGACCGGGCCGTAACTGCGGCGCGTGCCGCCTACTACGGGGATTGGCGAAAGCTGAACGCCACGGCGCGTGGATCGCTTCTGCGCCGGCTCGCCGATCTGATTGCGGCGGAAGGCGAGCGGCTGGCCGAGATCGAGACGACCGACAACGGGAAGTTGATCGCGGAAACGGGAACGCAGATGAAGTACATCCCGCAATGGTTCAACTACTTCGGCGGCCTCGCCGACAAGATCGAAGGGCGCGTCATCCCGATCGACAGAACCGGCGTGTTCAATTTTACGCGGGAAGAACCGCTGGGCGTGATTGCCGCGATTACTCCGTGGAACTCGCCGCTGATGCTGGCGACGTGGAAATTGGCGCCTGCTCTCGCAGCGGGGAACACGGTGGTGTGGAAGCCATCGGAGTATTCTTCGGTGTCGGCGCTGGCTTTCGGAGAGTTGTTCGAGCGGGCTGGTTTTCCGCCGGGGGTAGTGAATATTGTAACGGGCTTTGGGAACGAGGTTGGCGAGCCTTTGATCACGCATCGCCATGTCGCGAAGATCGCTTTTACCGGCGGCGACCGCACGGGTGAGCACGTGTACGGTCTGGCGGCGAAAGGGATCAAGAAGATTACGCTGGAGTTGGGCGGTAAGTCCGCCAACATCGTTTTCGACGATGCGGAGATCGACGATGCGGTGAAGGGCGTGGTGTCCGGTATCTTCGCGGCTACGGGACAGACCTGCATCGCCGGATCCCGCGCTTTGATCCATCGGCCGATTCACGACCGGTTCATCGAAAGCCTTCTGGCGCTGGCTAAAACGGCGCGTATGGGCAATCCGCTCGATGGTTCGACGCAGGTGGGTCCGATTACCACGAAGCCGCAATACGAGAAGGTGATCGATTACATCCGCATCGCGAAGGAAGAAGGCGCGGTGTGCCGATTGGGCGGCGCGCCGGCGGAGCGGCCGGAATGCGGATCGGGATGGTTTGTCGAACCGACCATCTTCACGGGCGTCAATCCGGAGATGCGAATTGCGAAGGAAGAGGTATTCGGTCCGGTGCTTTCGGTGATCCCGTTCGACGATGAGGATGAGGCGGTCCGCATCGCGAATGATACGATCTACGGCTTGGCCGCGGGCGTCTGGACAACCAGTATGCGGCGGGCGCTTTCGATGTCCGAGCGGCTGGAAGCGGGGACGGTTTGGGTGAACACTTACCGGGCGGTTAGTTACATGTCTCCGTTCGGAGGCTATAAGCGGTCGGGGATAGGACGGGAGAACGGGATGGAGGCGATCCGCGAGTATCTGCAGACTAAGAGCGTCTGGATCGATACCTCGGGGAGCACGCCGAATCCATTTGTGATGCGATGACGGAGATTGACGACAAGACCGTTGAGTACATACTAACGGTGCAGACCTGGTTCGAGGATCTGAAGCAGGTGGCCGCGCAGTTGGCCGGGCTGTTGGTATTGGAAGCTGCGGGGGCTGTGGCAGATCACCCTATGCGCTTGTCGGCGGAGCGGGTTTATCAGAGCGCCGTGGATGGGCTGCGCAGCGCTCGCGTTCCGGCGCGTGCCCGGCGGCATCACGATCATCTGTTAGCTGCGTCGGGGAAGCTTGGCGATGCGTTGAGCACGAAGGGAGATCCGCTGGTGTTTCTTGAAAGCGCTTATAGGGAGCTGCGGTCGGCATCGCGGAGTCTACCGGGGTTTCAGATGATCTCATTCGAGCATGGGTGCTGCGCATGAAGAATAACTACTCTGTCTGGGTGGCCGAGTTTGCGAACGTGCCTAAGTATCCTTTGAGCGGGTTGATTTACGGCGCGCATAACCAGGGGCATGCGAGACTGCCTTACTGCTATGTCGTGATCAAGGGTCAGGGGCATGTCGCGATGGTTGATGTCGGTTACAACCATAAAGAATATGGCGCGGTGCTGGCTGACAGGTACGGCGCCCGCGATTGGCATTCGCCGCATGAAGTGCTGGCGGAGTGCGGTGTTACTCCCGGGGATGTGTCGCGGGTCTTTCTTACTCATGCCCATTTCGATCATATGGGTAACATGGAAGACTTTCCGAAAGCTACGTTCTATATACAGGAGCGGGAACTTTCGAAGTGGGTTTGGGCTATGTCGCTCGAACGCCGGTTCCGATGGATTATGGGGGGAATCGATCCGGCGGATATCATGCGTACGGTCGACCTGGCGCGCCAGGGGCGGCTGGTTTCGGTGGAGGGAGATCGCGAGGATGTTATGCCGGGGATCGATCTTCATGCCGCGCCGGATACGCATACGTGGGGGTCGATGTACGTTCGGCTAAGGAACGATCTGGCGGCGAATTCGACGAATACCTGGATTTTCGCGGGGGATTTGGTTTACATGCAGGAGAATTTGCGGGGTTATACGCCGGAAGATCCTGAGTACATCCCGGTTGGCTTTGCCATGGGGAGCCAGTTCAATCTGGTGATGATGACCGAGGAGTTGGTTAAGGGCGTGGATGGGGATATTAATCGGGTGATTGCGATTCATGAGGACCGGCTTAAGGATTGGTTTCCTTCTCGGGTAACCCCCAGCGGCGTTCGAGTTACTGAGTTGGTTTTGGCGGATGGGGAGACAAGTCGGGTTGGGTGATATTCGGTTTTCAACCCCATTGGCCCGGGTGGCGGGCCACTCCAGCTAATGAAAATGACGGCGGCTCAGGGATGGAATCGGGCTGCGAGGTCCGGATTGCGATATCGACGGCCTCATCGCGGCTGCCTCCGAGCGCGCAGCCGAGATAGTTGACGATGGCGCGACGGGCCTCGTGACGCGCATCTTCGGGAACGGTTTCGATGCGATTGGAGACAATCCACGCAGCGAGGGTCGCGGTCTCGGACATGCTGTTCAGTTTATGAAACCGTTGTTGATCGCGCACAACGGACACGCACGGCCTGTGCGCGAGTTCTGTACACTAGCAAGGTACTGCGAATGACTACCGATTTACTCGCTGCGGGACGAACGTCGATGGAAACGGAAGCGGAGGCTATTGTCTGCGCTGCCCGCCGTATCGACGATCGGTTTGTCGACGCGGTCCGATTGATACAGGAGCATCAGGGGAAGATTGTCGTTACCGGTCTGGGGAAATCCGGCTTTGTCGCCCAAAAACTGGCTGCAACCATGTGCGGTACCGGGACGCCGGCGGTGTTTCTCCATCCGGTCGACGCGCTCCACGGCGATGTCGGCATATACGCTTCGGGCGATCCGACGATTATTTTGTCGAAGAGCGGCACTACGCTCGAACTGCTGCGATTGATCCCCGTTTTGCGGGAGCTGAATTCCTCTTTGGTCGGAATTATCGGGAATCGGACATCGCCCCTGGGACGCGAAATGGATATCCTCCTCGATGCGTCCGTGCGGGCTGAAGCCGATCCATACAACCTCGCGCCGACGGCCAGCACGGCGGTGGCGACGGCGCTGGGAGACGCGCTGGCGCTCGCGGTGCGGCAGGCACGCAATCTCACACCCGAACACTTTGCGCAATTGCACCCGGCGGGGCAATTGGGCCGGAGTTTACGCGTAACCGTGCGGCAGGTGATGCACGTCGCCGAAGAAATGGCGTGGGCGACAGCGGAAAGCTCCATGAAATCGGTGATCCTCGCGATGAGCCGGTTCCCACTGGGGGCCGCTTGTGTTAAAGGGAGCGACGGCGTTTTGGAGGGTTTGATCACCGATGGCGACTTGCGCCGCGCGTTCGAGATCAACGACGACATTCGGGAAGTGAAGGCCGGAGATCTGATGACCGTTCGCCCGGTCACGGTGAGTCCGGAGGCCACATTGCAGGACGCGCTGCGGCTGATGGAGGACCGTCCGTCGCAGATATCGGTACTCCCTGTGGTTGAGGGGAACCGCTGCGTTGGGCTTGTCCGATTGCACGATCTGTATCAGACGGACTTGCTATGAACTGGGACAGTTTGAAGGTTCGCGATGCATGGTCGGGGGAGGTGTCGAATCGAGCCGCCAAGGAGGAACTCGGGCGGCGGGTCGCGGAGCGGGTGCAGGATGGCCAGGTGATCGGGGTCGGCTCCGGGTCGACGTCGTACATCGCGATTCACGCGATTGCCGAACGAGTGCGCAAAGAACGACTGAGGGTGACGGCAATCTGCACGTCACAGGAAGTGACGCTGGCTTGCGTGGCGCTCGATCTGCCGGTGGCTTCGCTCCTGCAGCGCCGTCCCGACTGGGCATTTGATGGGGCGGATGAAGTGGATCCCGAGCGCAATCTGATCAAGGGGCGCGGCGGCGCGATGTTCATGGAGAAGATCGTGATGCACGCTTCTCCGCGAAATTTCATTCTGGTGGATCAGTCGAAGCTGGTGGCGCGGCTGGGCGAAAAATTTCCTGTACCGGTTGAGGTCCTGCCGGTCACGCTGCGCCTGGTGGAGCGGGAGTTGGCTGCGATCGGCGCGATTGAGATCGTCATGCGGCCGGCGGTGAAGAAGGATGGGCCGGTGATTACGGAACACGGCAATTTCATCCTTGACGTCCGCTTTAAGAAGATACACAAATCGCTCGAGCGGGATATTAAATCGATCCCGGGCGTGATTGAATCCGGCCTGTTTATAGGGCCCGACGTGGAGATTGTAGTGGCCGGGAGTTAGCGGAGGGTACGGCTTCAGCCCTGCTTATCCGGCGAAAAAGTGACGCGGCTGAAGCCGCGTGTACCGTCAGCGCAGCGCGCGCTCAGCCTCATGCATTTCGCCCAGATACGGTTCCGTAAGATTGGGAATGGCGCGCCATTGGGCGACAGCGCGCCGGTAGAAATCGGCCGCCTGCTTCGGGTCAGCCAGAATCGAACAGACCGCGCCATTGGCCGCCAGAGCACGCGCCAGATGCGCGCGACCCGTAGGAGCGCGAAGATTCTCCGGGCGCGACACACTTTCCAGTACATCCTGCGCTTCCTTCCGCGCGCCCGCGCTGTCGCCGGCCGCCGCGAGCGCGGGCGCCAGAGCGTCCTGATTCAGCCACACCTGGCTCAGGCATGACGCTTCCCCGGGATGCGCGTTGAGGACGCCGCGGCAGATATCCAGCGAGCGGCGCAGACTCTCGATCCCTGCGGCGTTCTCACCCAGCGCCAGCAGCGCGCGGCCCCTGTACTCAAACACAATCGCGAGGCGTCCCGCGAGTGGAACACTCGCCGGAGACGCGGTGCGCAGCGGTTCCAGCAGAGTCTCCGCACGCTTCAGGCTTTCGAGCGCCTCGCGATTTTCTCTTGCCGCCATCTGCGATACTCCGATACGCATCAGCGCCGTGCCCTCGTCGTTTCGCGCCTGAATGTTGGACGGATCGGCAGCGGCCATCTGGTGCGCAATCGCGGCCGCTTTCCGATACCAGCCCACCCCTCCCCGATAGTCCCCCAGCGTCTGGAACAGCGGAGTGCCGGTCAAGTCGCCCAAGTGGCCGTAAGCAATCAGGAGATCGTGCTGCACCGTAACATCCTGCGGTCGCAGCGCGAACAGCTGCTCACGCAGGGCCACGCTCCTGCGGAAGCCATCCATGGCATCGGCAGGATTGCCTTCCACTTCAAAAGTGGATCCGAGCTGGCTGTAGAGCGAGGCCAAATCGAGGAGACAGTCGGTATCGCGAGGATACTCCCCGACCAGCGCTTCATCAAGAGGAAGAAGAGCCAGATCCTCCCGGCGAGTAGCCGCGGGGTCCCTGGTTTTTGTCACCTGCCCGATTTGCAGATGCAGGCTCGAATTGGCTTTCCGCGCAGCGAGGTTATGGGGATCGTGCCTGAGAAGCATCGCCACCTGCTCGAGGCCGCGGCGGTACTGCGCAATAGCGTTGTCAGGCCGGCCGGTTTCGAGGAGCAGCTCTCCATACTCCCCACGCAACCCGGCATCCCGAAGCCGCAGATCGGGGTCGTCGTCGCGCGCCATCAGGGTATCGAAAATCTTTCCCGCCTTGATATAGCTCTGCTCGGCGCCGCGCAGATCCCCCAGATTCGGCTGCAGCGGGCTGCCCTGCACTCTCGCCACACGCGCGTAAGCGGAAGCCAGCGCCGAAAGAACGCGGACATCGTTGCCGCTTTCCGAGTTGAGGCGGTCGAGATACTCGAGTGTTGTCCGAACAATCTCCAGGCGGGCCTGAGTCGCGCCGGGCAGACGTTCGATCGAGTCATGTACGTTGAACAGCGTGCGGTTGGCGAGCTCAACCAACTGGCCGAGACGCTGCTCGGCGATCCGCTTCTCCGCTTCCGCCCGCCGCGCCTGCCACAGCGTCGCCGCCATCCCCACAGCCAGACTCAGAACGAGCAGAAGCGCCGCCACGGCAGCCAGCCGATTCCTGGCGAGAAACTTCCCCAGGCGGTAACGCAGCGTCTCTTCGCGCGCGGACACCGGCAGACCGGCCAGGTGCAGCTTCAAGTCGGCCTGCAGCTGGCCTATCGACAGATACCGCCGCTCCGGTTCCGGCCGCAGCGCCATCTGCAGGATGTTGTCGAGATCCCCCGCCAGCCGCTTCGACCATCGCTTCCCCCGCCCCATCCGCAACGCCGTAACGCTCGCTTTGTCGGCGGCTTTTTCGGCTCTACCTTCGGGACCGGGCCTCTCGCCCGCCAGCAGCTCATAAAGGATTACGCCCAGCGAATATACGTCCGAGGTGGTTCCGATATTGGCGCTGCCGTCTCTCTGCTCCGGGCTCGCGTACTCCGGCGTGAGCGGACGCGCCACGCCGCGAGTCTCCGGTCCCGTGTCCACATCCGGATCGCCGCTCAGCAGTTTGGCGATGCCGAAATCCAGCAGTTTCGGATTGCCGTCCGGCCCCACCAGAATGTTCCCCGGCTTCAGGTCACGATGGACCACCAGATTGCGATGTGCGTAGGCGACGGCGTCGCAGACCTTGCCAATCAGTTCGCAGCGCTCCTCCACGCTCAGGCGGTGCTCCTCGCAGTAGCGGTCAATCGTCACGCCTTCCACGTAATCCATCACGATGTAAGGCAGGCCGTCCGGCGTAGCGCCGCCATCGAGAAGACGCGCTATGTAAGGGTGGTCCAGCGCGGCCAGGATGCTGCGCTCGCGGCGCAGACGCTCCACTACTGCCGCTGTATCCATGCCGCGCTTGATCAATTTGATGGCGACCTGCTTCTGGTAGAGTCCGTCCGCGCGGCTTCCGAGATAGACCACCGCCATACCGCCCCGGCCGATGGCGCGCTCGATACGGTAAGGTCCCAGTAACCGCCCGGCGGCCGATTCCTCCGCGATCACGCTGGCGGCTCCAGCCTGCAGGGCCACCAACAGGTCGACGTCCTCAGTCGTGTCATGCGGGGTGTCGTAGCGCAGCAACTGGAGCACTTCCTCGCGAAGTTCCCCGTCGTCTCCGCAGGCCTGTCTCAGATACGCTTCGCGCTCTCCGCGCGGCATGTCGATCGCAGCCTCGAACATGGCGTCGAGAGCGGCCCAGCGCGCCGCCGGCAATGGTTCCTGCAATCGCAACCCTCCTGCTTCTTTATGCGGATTTCGCGGGATTTTCGAGCGCGCCCTTCGCCGAATCTCCGCTTTGAAATTCCGCGCCGAGCTGTGCACGCAGCCAGGCCTGCGCCAGCCGCATCTGGCGGTTGATCCGGTTCAACGGCACGCCGAGCAGCGCCGCGCTTTCTTCGGCCGTCATTCCGCCGAAATACTTCAGCTCCAGAATCCTCGCGCGTTCGGGGTCCTGCTTTTCCAGAAGAGCGAGGGCGTCGTCGAGCGCTACCACCATATCGGCACGCTGGCCCGTGAAAGCCACCTCGTCGTCGAGGGGTACGCGCGCGCCGCCGCTTCTTTTTTCCGCATTTCGCGCGCGCGCGCGATCCACCAGAATCTGCCGCATGAGCCGCGCGGCAACACCCAGAAAGTGCGCGCGGTCGTTGAAATCCGGATCGCGATCGCCCACCAGCCGCAGGTAGGCCTCATGCACGAGGGCGGTCGGGTCCAGCGTTTGTACGTCCGATTCGCGGCGCAGGCACGCCGCGGCGAGGCGTCGTAACTCGCTGTAGACAAAGGGTACCAGACTGTCGAGAGCCGCCCTGTCGCCGTCCCTCCATTGATGGAGCAGGATCGTGATGGGGGTATGGCCCTGCACGCCCAGCAGTTTAGCACCAGGCGGTGGATGTGTTGTTTCTTACGTCCGCCTACACATCCACGCCGGCGTCGACATCGAGGTACTGCAGTTCGTGCAGCCGATGATAAATCCCGCCGTGGTGAATCAGCTCCTCATGGCTGCCGATTTCAACGATGCGCCCTCGGTCGAGCACCACGATCTTGTCCGCCCGCCGGATCGTTGAAATGCGATGTGCAATTACAATCACGGTGCGCCCCGTCATCAGATTCGCCAGCGCCTTCTGGACCAGCATCTCCGACTCCGTATCCAGGTGTGACGTGGCTTCGTCCAGGATCAGGATCGGCGAGTTCTTCAATATCGCGCGCGCGATGGCGAGCCGCTGGCGCTGTCCGCCGGAAAGCTTGACGCCGCGATCGCCGATCACCGTCTCGTAGCCCTGCGGCAGTTTCTCGATGAATTCATGCGCCAGCGCCGCCTGCGAGGCCTGGATGAGCCGCGCCCGGTCGTACCTGTCGGTACCATAAGCGACGTTGTTGGCTACAGTGTCGTTAAAGAGAAAAGTCTCCTGCGCAACCACGCTGATCTTGTCCCGCAGCGATGCGAGCCCCAGCTCGCGTACATCGATGCCGTCGATCCGCACCGCCCCCGACACCACGTCGCGAAAGCGCGGGACAAGGCTCGCCAGCGTGGTCTTGCCCGCGCCGCTCGATCCCACCAGCGCCACTACTTCTCCCGCGCGAATCTCGAGCGAGATTCGGTCGAGCTGCATTCCGCCAGCCGAGGGATAACGGAAACTCACGTTCTCAAACGCGATCCGGTCGCGGAATTTTTCGAGCCTTCGAGCACCAGGCGAGTCCTCGATTTCCTCGGGTTGATCGAGATACGCGAAGACTTTTTCCGATGCTCCCAACGCCTGCTGGAAGATATTGTGCAGGTTCGTGATCCGCTTCACCGGCTCATAAAGAAACAGCAGCGCCGCCAGAAAGCTGATGAACGCTTCCGCCTCCAGTACGTGATTCTTGATCTCCTGGCGGCCAAACCAGAGCAGCCCGACGAACGTCGCCGCTCCCATGAATTCGATGAACGGCGATGGAATCCCCTGTATCAGGACATAGCGCAGATTGGTCCGCAGGAGCCGCTCGCCAGCTGCCCGGAAACGGCGGCTCTCGTATTTTTCCGCGCCGAAGGCCTTCACCACCTGATGACCTGCTATGGCTTCCTGCAGAACCTGGTTCAGATCGCCCGCCGCATCCTGCGTCCTGCGGCTGGTGCGCCGGATGCGTTTGCCGAGACGGGCGGTGGGAAGCAGTACGAAGGGGAAAAGCGCCAGGCTGAACAGCGCCAGCCGCCAGTCGGTTCCGAAAATGACCAGCAATAGCCCGATCGCGGAGAATATCTGCCGCAGCAGATCGGCGAACATGTCCGAACTCGCGGTTTGTATTTTGTCGATGTCGTTCATGATCGACGACATGAGCCGTCCGGTCGATGTGGCTTCAAAGAACGCCGCGCCGTGCCGCAGGACTTTGTCGAATACCTGATTGCGAAGGTCGGTGACTGCCGAGAAGCCGACGAAGTTGGTGAGATAGTCGCCGAGGTAGTCGCAGAGGCCACGCGTCGCGAAGACGACCAGGATCGCGAGGGCCACAATGGTGAAGATGTTGTGAATCTGCGGGGGAAAGAACTGTTCGAGGTAAATCGCCTTGTGAAAAACGGGTACGACGAAGATCGGTTCCGGGGCTGCATCGAGCGCGGGCCTGAGAACGCGGCCGAGGACCACTTTGATCAGCAGCACTCGCGCGGCCGTCATTGCCCCGAAGATGGCCATGAGAATGACGGAAACGATCAACAGGAACCAATAGCGGCGCGCGTAGCCGAGAAGCCTGATGGATTCCCTCATGCTTCCACCTGCTGTTTAACAGACTGGGCAACAGCCCGCAGCCGGTCTACCGCTTGAATCGCCCGATCGACCCGGATATCGCCGATCGTCCGATCTGCCTTCAGAACCTCGGCGGGCGTTCGCCAGGGCGCCCAAACTTCCGCGTCCGACGGTCCGAAGATCACCAACTGCGGCACTCCGAACGCGGCCGCGATGTGCGCCGGGCCTGAATCGTTCCCGGCGAAAAAGGCGGCATCGCGCATCAACTTCACGATTTCAACGAGCGGCGCTCCCGGCACAGTGGGATAAGACGAAAACCGCGAAAGATCTTCACCGGGCCCGCCGATAAAGACCACCTGCAGGCCCATGGACCGTTCAAGATGGCGCGCCAGTTCCAGAAAGGAGTCGGACGGCCAAGTCTTCTCTACCGTTGCAGCCAACGGATGAATCACCGCGTAAGCTGAATTCGCCGCATGCCGCGAGCGGCCGGGGAATGGTTCGATGTGAGCGCGCGGAACCTCAGTGATCGGGACACCTAGGTAGAACATCGCGGATGCCAGGTGCTCGGCGGTGTGAACGCGGCGTGAAATGCCGAGCGTCTCCTGTGCGGTTGGGACTGGAATGTTGTAGATCCAACCTGGGCGGAAGATTTCGAATCCGGCGCGGAACCGTGCGCCGGAAAGAAGCGTCAACCGGGCGCTGCGCGTGCCGCCATGCAGATTCACGCAAAGCGTGGGCGCAAACGACCGCAGAGCGCTCGCACGCGGCGGCAGAATCGCCGTAATATCCGGATGGTTCTCGAAGATCGCCGAGAATCGATCTTCCACGACAACGGCAATCCGCAGATCGGGGCGCGCCTGCTTCAGCAAATGAATAGCGGGCGTCGAAAGTACGCAATCGCCCAGCGAACGCAACCGGATCACCGCGACATGGCTGCCCGGGTCGAGCCGGTCGAGAGTGTCGGTCTGCCTGGACACCCTACGTACCCGGCTTACTCGTCAATGGTGGCCTCATCGATCAGCATGACCGGGATCTCATCGCGAATCGGATAAAGCCGGTGGCAGGAGACGCAGCGCAGTCCCCCGCCGTCGGACTTGAGTTCCACTTTCGCCCGGCAGGCCGGACAGATCAGGATTTCGAGCAGTTCTGCGCTGATTGCCATCGTTTATGAAGGGTTAGTTTATCAACAGTTGACGGGTGGCTGAACTTGAGAGGTTTTCGGGTTGAGAGGTTTTCGGGTCCTCGACCACTACCTGGTCGGGCCCGATGCACGAATACGATGTAGCGCTGAAAAACATTCTGACGCGTCCGGGGAGTTCGGTGCTGAACCAACTCACCGGTGCATCGTCGCTTAAGTGGCTCAACGTGGAGGCGCCGAAGGTCAACAACCGGCGTGTCGATCTGTTGGGAGAACTGCCCGACCGGAGTCTGGTTCACATCGAGCTGCAGTCGCGGAACGAGAAGGACTTCCCGCTGCGGATGGCCGAGTACCTGTTCGGAATCGGACGGCAATACGGCAGGCTGCCGCGGCAGGTTGTCTTGTACGTCGGCGAAGCGCCGCTGCGCATGAAGGACCACGTGGAAGGCCCGGATGTTTTGGTGCGATTTCATTTGGTGGATATTCGCGATCTGGATGGCGAGGAATTGTTGGCCAGCGCCCATGTGGGCGATAATGTACTTGCAGTCCTGACGAGACTGAGTGAGCAGCCGAACGCTGTCCGCCGGATACTGGATCGGATCGCGGCGGGACAGCCGGAAGAGCGCGATGAGGCTTTCGCGGAGTTGTTGATTCTTGCGAAATTGCGGCAGCTCAGCAGTCAAGTCAAACGGGAGACCAGGGAAATGCCGATTTTAGAAGACATCATGGACCACGACGTGATTGGCCCGGCGATCCGCAAGGGCCTGCGGCAGGGCCGCGTGGAAGGCCAGGTGGAGATGCTGCTCAGCCTGATCGAGAAACGCTTTGGCCGAGTCCCGCCCGCGGTCAGCGATCGAATTGCGACTTTGAAGCCCGCGCAACTCAAACGAGTCGGCCTGCGCCTGCTCGACGCGCAGCGCATTGAAGATTTGTTCGCCCGATAGCCCCGGTCACAGCTGCTATCCGCTATTTCAAGGCCGCATACTCTTTACGCGCTTCGAGCAGCAGTGGAATATCCGGGTCGGCGTCCTTCCAGAACGCGAAGAACTGCTCGTAGGTCTTCCTGGCGCGTGCGGAGTCGCCCATCATTTTCGCGGTCCGCGCCAAGCCGATCTGTGCCGTGGCGTATTCGGGTTCCCCAATTGGCGCCCTTGCGGTCGACCATAAGCGAAAACACGTTTGCCGCGTCCTGGGCCTGGCCCTTCGCGAGTAGCGCCATCCCACGGGCACAGGCCTCCGCTCCCGTGGTCGGCACCGGCCGATTTGCGGACAACTGCGCGGCGAGCTTCTGCGCTGCCGCGGCGTCGCACAGCGCCATGACGATGGGCTGCACGCCTTTGGAGCCGTGGGGAGGCACTTTCCGAGCAGCGCATCGCTGGTCGCCGCGTCATCGAGAACTTGTTGCGGGGTAAAGCCGGACGGATGCTGACGCGCCAGTTCCAGGCTCTTGCGGACCAGTTCCAGCGCTTGGCTGTAATGCCCGAGCGCGTCCGCGTTGACCGACTGCATAAACACCGCAAAGTACCTCCTTTTGATGACTCGCGAACCACTGGGTTTCCCGCTGCTGAGCTTGCCCATCGCCCTGCGCGTACACGATGCGGAGTAGTCGAAAGTGAAACCCGGGGTGGTCGAATCCGTTCGCGATGGCTTTTTGCAGCGTGGCCCTCGCTTCGTCGAGCCGATTCAGGTCTATCAACGCGTTGGCCACATCGACGTAGCCTTGGATCATACGGGGGCCGTTTCGGATTGCCGCCTGGGCCTCCGGAAGGGCCTTCTCCGGCTCGCCCGCGTTGATGTACTCAACTGCCAGGTTGTTGTGAAATATGGCGTCCCGAGGATATCGTCGGACGAGCAGTTCCGCGATTTCTCTGACCTTTCCGTTGTCCCCCAGCTGTGTGTAATGTAACTGTTCGATAAAAAGGCGCTCGCGCTCGCTGACGCCATCTTTGAGAGAATAGGCTTTCTCGATTGGTTCTTTCGAGCGGGCTCTGTCGCCGATATTGAGATACTGCATTCCAAGCACCGCAAAGGCTAACGCAAAATTGGGGTCGAGCTCGGTGGCGCGCCGGTACAGAGGGATCGTCGCTTGGAAGTTCCCGGTCCTCATCAGCTCCTCGTCGCCCATGTAAAACGCCTGGAGGGCTTCAAGCGAACTCGTAGTGACCGGGTGCTGATAGGCACGGTTCTCGCCTTGTATAGTGCTGAGCGATTCTCCGAGTTTGGCGCGCATCGAACTGGTCGCCCGCCCGAGTGCGTCAATAACATGCTCTTTGTTGGCAGCTTCTGCCTGCTCGCGCGCAAAGGTCTCGCCGGTTTGACAGTTGACCGCCTCAAGCGCAATCAGGTACCGGGAGCCGAGCGCCGCGATGGAGCCTTCGAGCGTGGCTTTATGGCCTTCGCGTATGCAGATATCGCGCGCAATTTCGCCGGTGACACGGGCGTCGGGCGAGCGGCCCGACAGCTTTAACGTCTGCCGGATCTCCGCGTCGTCCATGGCCTTTAGGAACGGCGATTGCTGGAGCTGGAATGCAAGCGCCTGCTTCAGAGCTGTATCGAAAACCTTGTCGCCGGTTTTGTTGTCGAAGTCCGCTACTACGAGCACATCCTGATCGGTGAGCTTCGGCTTGGCATGCGCACGTTGTTGCCAGTAGAGCGCGGCGCCGACAACGACCAGGACCGGGACCGCCGCCGCGACCGCGTACTTGGCGTACTTGAGGGGGCTGCCGCCTTTCGCCGCTCCCGCCAGCGCGGCATTGAGCTCGGCCACGGATTGGAATCGGTGGTTTGGGTCTTCAGCCAAACATTTACGCACGATGGCTTCCAGCGCCGCCGGCTTCAAGGGCGCCCGTTCGCGGCCGGGGCGTGCGCCGGTAAGCAGCTCATACAATAGGCGTAAATATCCGATCGGGCGTCGGCAGGCTTACCTTTGAATTGCTCAGGCGCCATGTAGGCCGGCGTCCCCATCACATCACCTGCGCGGGTAAGGTCCGTGCGGGTCACATCGTCCGGACCGAGGCCGGCGACGGTCTGTTTCGCCAAACCGAAATCCAGCACCTTCACGCCGCGCGAGGTAAGCAGAAGGTTGGCGGGCTTCAGATCTCTGTGAATAATGCTTCGACTGTGCGCCTCTTCCAGTGCTTCGACGATCTGCATCGCAATTCGCAGTGCGTCCGCGGGCGGCATGGGGCCTTTCAGCGGCGCGCCATCGATGAACTCGAAGACCACGTAATTCGGTCCGACATCGTAGAGCTGGCAGATATACGGGTGATTCAGTGCGGCCACCAACCGCGCCTCACGCTCGAAACGCTCTGTGAACTGCTCTTTCGCCACCTTGATGGCAACAATTCGGTCGAGGCGAGTATCGCGGGCTTTGTAGACCTCGCCCATTCCGCCCGCGCCGATGGGCTCGAGGATCTGGTAAGGGCCGAGTTTGTCGCCGGCGGAAAGCGGCATTCCCAGTATTTTAACTTTTTGCCGCCACCGGGCTCCGATATTCATTGGCCAACGACGTGCGAGATAATTCTGTCTATATGCGCAGTGTCGCGTGGCTTGCCCTCGCCCTGGCTCCGTCTCTGATCTTCGCCCAGAAGAAACCCTTCGACGCGTCCGCCATGCTGAAAATTCAGCGGATCGCCGATCCCCAACTCTCACCAGACGGCAAGACGGTGGCCTTCGCGGTCACTGTGCCGGACGTCGATGCCAACAAAAGCCTCCACAGCGTCTGGACCGTGCCCCTTGAAGGCGGTATGGCACGTAAGCTCGCGGACCTTGCCGATCGCCCGCGCTGGTCACCGGACGGAAAACGGCTCTACTATGTATCGACCGCGGGAGACGCGTCGCAGATCTGGAGCATGAATTCCGATGGCTCCGGCGCGATCCAAATCACGCACCTCTCGACCGAAGCCGACGGTGAGGTGGTTTCCAGCGACGGCAAATACCTTGTCTTCACCAGCGGCGTTTATCCGGAATGTGGAGCGGATGACGCCTGCAATCAGAAACACCTGGACTCCGAGAAGCAGAGCAAAGTCAAAGCTCGCCTGATCACCGGACTTCTCTATCGCCACTGGACTACCTGGGAAGGCAACCGGCGCAGCCATCTGCTTTCGATATCGCTCGCGGACGGCAAGGTCGCGGACCTTTCGCCTGGCAACCGCGACGTGCCTCCGTTTTCGCTCGGCGGTCCCGACGATTACGCCATCTCTCCCGACGGCACGGAAGTCTCCTTTGCCATGAACACCGACGACATCCCGGCGGCCGGAACCAATAACGACCTTTT
>Ga0070733_10001041_pt1 | contig 21035 bp, 14 predicted proteins | sample Coa_R1_9_FD_66450 | JGI IMG/M metagenome (GOLD analysis project Ga0070733, IMG submission 66450) | Surface soil microbial communities from Centralia Pennsylvania, which are recovering from an underground coalmine fire - Coalmine... | ecosystem: Environmental > Terrestrial > Soil > Unclassified ... | reverse complement strand
CGCAGCCCAGCGGGTCACCGCCGGGCTGCGAAAACTTCGCGTGTACTATGACTAGGCACCTTCATTTTTGAATCCACCATTCTAGGTGCACCCGCTCCGCCAGGTCAAGCGGCAGCTCCCCCACTCAAAAGAAGAAAAACCCGGACCCCAAAGAGTCCGGGCTTTTCTTCCTTATTAGTCGATCTGTTTAGCGGGTGATCGTGAGTGTGACCGTAGTAGTATGCGTCACACCTCCTCCCGTACCCTGGATTGTGATGGTTCGAGTCCCGGTGCTCGATCTGCGGCCAACTTTAACTGTCATTGTCGAAGTCCCTGAGCCAGGCGCCGCTATCGAACTGGGGTTGAATGTGACGCTATTCCCGCTTCCCGCTCCCGAAGCGGTCAAGCTAATTGCCGAATTGAAGCCGCCGGATATCGCCGTAGTAATCGTGGAAGTGCCGGTACCGGAGCCGCTCCGCGAAATTGTAATCGTTGTCGGCGCCGCGCCAATTGTGAAATTGGGATTTGTTCCCGTCACAGTCAACGAAACTGTGGTGGTTGAAGTGGTGCTTCCCGAGGTTCCCTTTACCGTTATTGGATACGTTCCGGTTGCAGTGGATGCGGCCACAGTTATCGTCATGGTCGATGTTCCAGCTCCGGTAATCGAGCTCGGGCTGAAGGCCACAGTCACTCCCGCCGGTTGGCCTGAGGCAGACAAGGAAATGGCTGAACTAAAACCACCCGTCACTGTGCTCGTAATCGTGGAGTTTCCTGCGCTCCCCTGTGTCACCGTGACCGAACCCGGCGACGCTGACAAGCTGAACCCAGGCGTCGACGAGCCTCCCGCGAGGGCGCTGATCAGTGCACTTCCATTCGGACTTCCCCAGCCACTTGCCAAATCGTATCCGATTGTTGTTGGCAGGCCGTTGGAGCCGCTGGAAATATCGTGGAAATCGGTGTCATAGCTCGAACTTAGACCAATCGAATAGAGCGTCGGATTGATGAAGCCCACGGTGTGCTTGCCATTGGCCACCGCTTGCTGATTAACCAGCGCTAGATATCCCGCCCACATCGGCGCCGCAAAACTTGTCCCGCCATACAAATTGGCACTGCACGAAGATTGGTCGGCGCAAACATAAAAGGTGAAATTCGCATTCGCAGAAACATCCGGCCCGTTACGATACAAAGTGGAACAATCACCGCACGTGCTGGCCGCGCTCGTCTGCCAGGAGGGAATTGCAAAGCGGTCAGGAGAAATACCGCCCCCGCCGTCCACCCAGGCACTTTCCGAACTCCAGCCACCGCCCGCCCCACTTGTATTCAGGTCCGTACCACCCACCGTCGTGAGAAACGCATCATCCGCGGGGTAGATCATCGAACGGCTTCCCCACGCGCCGCTGTCCCCCGATGCCTGAAACAGATTCTGTCCCTGCGCGGCAAACTCCTGGAAGTACGGATTATCCACGCCGGGGTCTGCCGGGCTCCACGTCCAAGACGAACTCAATTGAGCATTCAGTGGATTGGCTGTGGCCATCGCGTTGAAAATCGAAGCGTCGGTGGATCCCACATACATCACCAGGCTTGACATCCCCGGGGCCATCCCGAGCGCTTGTGTCATGTCCAGTGTCTGCTCGGTGTCATCGCAGGAGGGATAGACACAACTCGTGCTGGTCCCATCCGTGGAAAGCAATGTGATTGGAACATGGTTCGTTTGATGGGCGTTCGCAAAGTACGTGTTCAGGTCGCTCAAATCGGTCCCGTAATATTCCAACAATCCCAGGGACTGTCCGGCGCCGCTAAGAGCAGTTCCACCGTAATATGCCGCCCTCATGTCGCTGCCCAGGAAAGAATTTGAAGGGCCGGAGCCGGTAGTGGCATTGGAAACCGTGGTCAAATTTGAATTTTTGCGCACGACGTTGGCGTGCGGGATCGAGTAGTTGTCCAGCCCGGCGATTCGCCACAATCTCACCATCAGGTCCGGCGTCGGTTCCCGGTCCGGACCGTAGAAGTTTCGGTTTTCAGTGGGGTGCTTGTAGATCCCCATGGTTACATGCAAGGCTTGCTCAATGTCCGCCACGGACCCCAAGACATCCAAGTTCATGCGATTGCGAGAGGTGCCCACCACAGTCAAACCATTTGCCTCGGCGAAATGAATTACGGCGTCATAATCTTCCTGCGTGGGGCCAAACCTCGCGGTGAACTCATCCACCGTAAGGAAATGCCGGTAATTCGCATTCGAAGGATCGTAAACTTCCTTCAAGAAGCTATCCAATCCCGCTTGGTCGCGGATCGGAAGAACAAGCACAAGCCTCATCGACTGCAACGGCGCCAGGTGCCGCACAGTTCCCGATTGCGCATTCACACTCTCTGCACGCACGTGCCGCGTCAACGGCGGAAGTGACTGCGCGCGGCAAACATCACTTACGACCGCCAAAAGTGCGACGATTACAAACAAGGATGTCCTGAATCTTCGGATCATGATTTCTCCTTCTGGCCGGGTTCCAGAATTTGTGGTTTTACGCGAACCTCGCAGTCATCAACGCCCCGCGGCAACCTTCAATTGGGGTCAAAGTTTAGGGTCAAGCAAAGCAGTCCGTCAATAACAAAAACCAAATTTCATCCGGGTCATTTAGCTCTTCGAAGGTCAACCTTGGAGCTGCATTAAATTTGTATATGAGTGACAAACGTGTTAACTTGGACCAATCCAGGGATCACTCTTATGCGTTTTCCAGACAAGCGTGCAAAGCCGGCGCTGGCTGCGCTACCCCCAATCTTTCTCGCTCTCGCGCTCAGCCTCCTCGCCCAAACACTCACGCCTGGCGAAGTCCGCCTCAGCAGCCGCCCCTATGTCCCGCAATCGCCTATCCGCGTTCAAACCCGGCTGGTCCAACTCGAAGTGGTGGTGCGCGACAACCGCGGCCGTCCAGTCCCCGGCCTCACCAAGGACGATTTCACTGTTTACGATTCCCACAAAATCCGCGAAGTCGCTGCGTTCTCCGTTTCCCTATCCAACCCGCCAGTCAAGGCGCCCGTCAACACCCCGCCAAAGTCCTCAACCGCTCCGATTGATACAACAATTCCCCTGCCCTCACCAACTGCGCCGCTTCCACCGCAGGGCGCCTCCAATGGAAGATGGATCGCCCTTCTTTTCGACGACATCAATACACCTACCGGTGACATAATGCGTTCCAAGGTCGCCGCTACTCGGTTTATCAAGGAAGCTTCTGCGAGCGGCGACCGCATTGCTCTGTTAACTACATCCGGTGCTCCCACACTTAAATTCACCGATGACACGAAGGTGATTCTCGAAGCCATGACACATGTGCAATCGCATGCCCGTATGTCGTCGAGCAACTTGGGTTCATGCCCGAGAATGACTGCTTATGAGGCCTTTCAGATAGTGAACAACAATGGGATTGCTCTGGAAGCGAAGGCTAACGAAGCAGCTTGCTGCAGTGGGGACCAGTACCTAAGCTATTGCAGGAACGGCGGCGCTCCCGTCGAATTGGTGGATTCTGTGAAGGCACAGTCGCTACAGGTCTGGGATCAAGTGCGCGTTGCCTCCCAGGCAACATTCGATGCTATCAAAGACGCTCTCAATCAGCTTGCCAAGCAGTCAGGGCGGCGCATGATTCTTTTTTCCTCGTCAGGCTTCCTCTCGGGCACGCTCGACCAGGAACAGGACGCCATTATCAATGCGGCGGTGCGGGCAGGTGTTGTGATTGATTCGCTCGATGCCAAAGGCTTATATGCTGAGACGCCCGGCTCGCCCATCAACGAAACCGTTGAAACTACGGAGCTCCCCTTGAAAAGCACGGTCTTCCAGATCGAGAGCCTCGGCGATCGCCTCGACAGCGAAGACGCCGCCATGGCCCGCTTCGCCGAGAGCACCGGCGGCCTTCTCTTCCGCAACAATAATGACCTCGATCTCGGCTTCTACCAGCTCGGCGTTCTACCGTCTATCACTTATTTGCTTGGTTTCCCGCCAGAGGAAGATGGCGAGTTTCACAAAATCAAAGTTGAGTTGAGAAACGCGGGACGCAGGATCGTTCTGGTGCGCCCGGGCTACTTCGCCCCAGCAAGAGGTTCGACCGCTCAGGGCATTTCCACCGACACAATTGATACGGAAATGCGCGGCTCCGCTGAAAGGACCGACGTTCCCGTCACCACCACCGAAAAGTTTTCCGCCTCCGCCACAGGCGGCTCCCAACTCACTATTCAAACCCATGTGGACATCCAGAATCTGGCTTTTCAGCCGCAGCAAGACCGCCAGGTGCAGAAGCTAACTTTTGTGGCCGCGCTATACGATCCCCAGGGCAACTTCGTCACCGGCAAGCAAGCCGAAATGTCGCTGGCCCTCAAACCGGAAAGTTTCGACCGCCTCACAAAATCGGGCATCAATGGCGTGATGCAACTCGAAGCCCCGGCGGGTGCCTACCGTCTCCGCATGGTCGTCCAGGAAGCTGTCCACGGCGCCATGAGCGCCACAACCAAAGAGCTTCAGATTCCGTAGGGCATGGAATTAGCAATGAAGTCAGATCGCCATTCAACTGGATTCTCCATCATCGCGCTCTGCGGCGTCCTTGCTCCGATTCTCGCGGCCACATTGCTCTTCACTTCGGCATCCCATGCCGCTCAACAATCCGAAGACGCCGACAAGAAACTGAAGAGCCGTCCCCTTACATGGAGTCCTCCAAATCTGGACTCTCCCGTCCGCTCCGCAACTTCATCCCCGCCCTGCGCTCTTGCCAATGTTCTCGAACAGGCCGGCGCGCGAACAAATGAATTGGTCACCGATCTTCAGAACTTCACCGCGCAGGAGACCATCTCTTACCGGTCCTCGGATCGTGAGGGACTCGCCCTGGATGGCGATTCAGAAGCTTTTAATTATGTTGTAACTCTCCAGCAAGCACAGGGACACCCAATTGTTGAAGAGAGCCGGAAGCCAACCAGAGGCAGTAGTTTGTCCCCGGCCATGACCCAGGACACGGGCCTTCCGGAGATGGTCTTGATCTTTCTTCCAGAAATGCAAAGGGACTATGAAATGAAGTGCGAAGGCGCCGCCGAATGGGAGGGCCAAAACACCTGGGTGGTTCACTTTCAGCAGCGTCCCGATAAGCCGGGCCGTACCTTTTCTTTCCTCGTTGGTGGTGATTTTCATCCGGCCAGGCTTAAGGGTCACGCCTGGATTGCCGCTGATTCCGGGGAGGTCGTGCACCTGGAAATGGGCCTGATGGAGGGAATCCCCGCATTTAAGTTGCGCCAGTGGTATCTCGTGATCAGGTACGTCCCGGTCAAATTTGCCACCCACGATGTTACCATCTGGTTGCCGCAAATTGCCGACTCCTACAGCGACTTCGGGGACCACCGCACGATTTTCTATCACACTTTTACGAATTTCAATTTATTCTGGACTCAGACCAATTTGAAAATCGAAAAGCCTAAGGATCACTGACCCTCTACACAGGCGCCTTTTCCTTTAAATGCACCTCATGGCTGCACCTTGGGGAGCACTGCATCAACTCGTGAAGGATAATGCAATTCATCTCGATTATTTATGAAAGAACATCCGGTGATGGGTTGACCGGTCATTTCTCTTTAGTGCAGAATTCATCTACATGCATTCCACAGTTCAGCGATTTGCCGCCCTAGCTGCTTGCCTCGGTTTGGGAATCATTACCCTGCCTTCTCACACTCGAACGATAGCCGACGACTACAAAGTTCCACCCATTGTGAGTGTCTCCAAATCCTGGAATCAGAAATCCGCAGCTGCTTACCTCGATCAAAGGGAGTCCTGGTGGATGGCATGGCCGAGGGCCAGTCGCGATCACGAAACGTTCTGCATATCGTGCCACACAGCGGTCCCTTATGCTCTTTCGCGCTCCGCTCTTCGCAAGTCGCTCGGCGAACAAACTCCCTCCGCAAATGAACACGCTCTCCTCGATAACGTCATCAAGCGAGTCCGTCTCTGGAAGGAAGTCGCCCCGTTCTACACCGATGCGGATCGCGGCCAGTACAAGACCGTCGAGTCTCGCGGGACCGAATCAGTTCTCAACGCGCTCATCCTGGCCGCCAATGACGCGCAGAACGGCCACCTCAGCGACGACACTCGCTCAGCCTTCAATAACATGTGGGCAGAGCAGCAAACCGTAGGAAGTAATAAAGGCGCCTGGTTGTGGTTGCGCTTCAAAAATGAGCCATGGGAAGCAGACGATTCGGATTATTACGGAGCCGCCCTCGCCGCGATCGCCACCGGCATCGCTCCCGGAAATTACAGCGCCACACCTGAAATCCAAACTCAGCTGACCCTGTTGCGTGAATACCTGGCTCGTGAGTCCGCGGCGCAGACCACCATCAATCGAATTAATCTCTTGTGGGCCTCGTCAAAGCTGCCTGGTCTGCTCGACGCGGATCAGCAGAAATCCATCATCAATGAAACCTTAAGTGCGCAGCGGCCGGATGGCGGTTGGAGCCTCACTTCACTGGTTGCCGGCTGGAAGCGAGCGGACGAAACTCCGCAAGAGTTGACCAGCGACGGCTATGCCACGGGATTCATCGCATTCGTCCTACAGCAGCCTGGCATCCCGCGAGAAAATCCCCAGTTGGGGCGGGCCCTGGCCTGGCTGGTCACCAGTCAGAGCAAGACGGACGGCTCCTGGCCTTCGTCTTCATTAAACAAGAATGTCCAGCATCACCAAACCCCACAAACCGCCCAATTCATGAACGACGCCGCAACCGCCTATGCCGTCCTCGCCCTTACCGAAGCCGACCGCCGTTGACGCAGCACTGTTTATCAATAAGCCGTTTCAAGGCTGAAGCCCGCATTCACCTATTCTTGAAGCTGATAACATTACTCCGCGAATGGGCCCACCCCTCGGCAATTTATGAGGAGATGAAATGCGATTCCCCTTGCATGCCACAAGTCTTAAAGGATTCGGCGCAATCGTTGCTGCGGTCTTGGCAGCCTCTCTCTGCGCACTTGCTCAATCAGGGAAAGGCCTCGTGGACCCGGGCGTGCGCCCCGGCGCGCCCGGTGCCGGAGGCCCCCTGAATGGCCTTACCGCCGACGAGACCGCCTTCTTCAATGACGGCCAGGCCAGATTCGCCGACGTCGAAGCCGTGACTGGTGGCACCAACAACGGCCTCGGCCCTCGATTCAATTCAAATCAGTGCTTGTCATGCCACTCGCAGCCGTTTGCAGGCGGAACGAGCCCTGCTCAAAATCCCTTATTGTCAGTGGCCACACTCAATGGCGCAAAAAACAAGCTGCCTTGGTTTATCACCCAGAATGGTCCCGTCCGGGAAGCACGCTTTAAGCACAATCCCGACGGAACAGACGACGGCGGGGTGCACGCCCTCTTTGTCATCACTGGCCGAACCGATGCCAAGGGTTGTAACCTTGCCCAACCCGATTTTCTGCCCGCTGGAAATCCGGTTACCGGACAAGGTGGGAATTCGAATATTATATTCCGCATCCCGACCCCTGTTTTTGGCGCTGGCCTGATCGAATCGATTCCAGACTCCACGATTATCGCCAACATGAAGGCCGATGCAACTCTGAAAGCTGCCGCGGGAATTTCCGGTCATCCCAACGCGCACATAAGCGGCACCGCAAACCGAAGCGCAAACGACGGCACCATCACGCGGTTCGGTTGGAAGGCTCAGAACAAGTCTCTGCTCATGTTCTCAGGCGAAGCCTACAACGTTGAAATGGGCGTCTCAAATCAACTTTTCCCACAGGAGCGAGACGAAACTCCCGGTTGCGTTCTCAACGCTACTCCCGAAGACACAGTCAATTTCACCACCAGCGTAACAGCGCCCTCCAATACCAATCCTGCGGTTCTCTCGGACATTGAGGCCTTCGCCGATTTCATGCGTATGCTGGCCCCGCCCGTCCCGGCTCCCGACACTCCTTCGATCGTCAATGGCCGCATGCTTTTCATAAAGACCGGTTGCTCCCACTGCCACACACCCGCACTGACAACCGGCAAAATGATTGCCAGCGGCTCTTCTAAGGTCCCAAGTGTTGCGCTCTCCAATCAGGTTGCACACCTCTGGTCTGACCTCCTCGTCCATCACATGGGCAAGGGCCTCGCCGACGGCATCACTCAGGGCGGAGCGGGCCCCGACGAGTTTCGCACCGCTCCTCTCTGGGGTGTAGGGCAACGCGTCTTTTTCCTTCATGACGGACGCACCTCCAACCTGGTCGACGCAATCAAAGAGCACAAAAGTGTGGGCAGTGAGGCAAACAAAGTCATCGACCGTTTCGATCGATTGAAAATCAAGGACCAGCAAGACGTCATCAACTTCTTGCGATCCCTTTAGCGCGGGTCACATTCTCCTCATCGACTGGGTGTTGCGACCCTGCACGTCTCCACGCGTGCCCCGTGACTTGCCCCCGCCTGAACTTGACGCGTGAGCGCTGTCCATGCTGTAGAATGCATTGTCTAAGCGCCGGAGAGCAGGTTTTATGGAGCGCACCTCAATCAAGGGCAATTCGCGCGACATTCTTGCCCGCCCCTGGCCATTTATTTGTGATCGAAATGAAGCTATTTCATCCGCATCCCCTGCTCCGCCAACGGGACTTGATGACCATCGCCTCTGCATTTTGGCCCCGGAGTCACAGCTCGCTGCCTCCGAGCTCCGACCGCCTCTTTGAGGTTGAGCCAGGCTCCCACATTCTGGCCAAATGTCATTGGCAATCCGATCCTCGCAACGCGCCTACTCTCGTTCTTGTGCATGGCCTGGAAGGCTCCAGTGAATCCGAATACATGAAGGGAATTACAGACCGTGCGTTTCAGGCCGGATTCAACGTCCTGCGAATGAACCAACGAACCTGCGGAGATTCGGAATTGCTCACGCCCACCCTTTACAACTCCGGACGCAGCGGAGATTTTCGCCTGGTATTCGACGAATTAATCGAACGGGATAATCTCTCCGCGATTTTTTTTGCCGGGTATTCCATGGGCGGTAATCTGATCTTAAAAATGGCCGGAGAACTGGGCGATCAGGCCCCACAATTGCGCGGCGTCTGTGGAGTTTGTCCCACTTTCGACATCGCGGCCTGCGTCGACGCCAGCAGCCTTCCGCGCAATTTTTTGTACCGCCGGCATTTCGTTTCCAAACTCAAAGCCCGCATGCGCCGCAAAGCCAAAACGTGTCCTGGTATTTACAACCTCAAAGGCCTCAACGAAGTCCGCACCCTGCGTGAATTTGACGATGTCATTACCGCCCCCTACGGCGGCTACTGCAACGCGGATGATTATTATTTTCGTGCCAGCGCTCTGCGCGTCGCCGCCAACATCCGCGTCCCAACACTGCTGATTGCTGCTCAGGATGACCCGCTTGTCCCGACACACCCTTTCTCGAATCTCGAGATAACGAGTAATCCCAACATCCGCGTGGTCATCTCAGAGCACGGCGGCCACTGCTCATTTATTTCCAACGATCGAAGTGAACGCTTCTGGGCAGAAGCGCGTGTTGTCGAGTTTTGCTTGGATTGTCTTGCCTTGCCCAAGACTATCCCACAGGTTTCTCAAGCGAGGGGCTGAATCCCGGCGTCAATAGCTGTGCCGGACCATCGGGCATCACCACCATGTCATCTTCCAGTCGCAAACCGAAATCCTCGGCGATATAAATCCCCGGCTCATTGGAGAACGTCATGCCGGCATCCAGCACATCTTTCGATCCGCGCACCAGATAAGGATGCTCGTGGCCATCCAATCCAATCCCGTGCCCCAGCCGGTGCTTAAACACTTGGTAGTCGCCGCCGTAGCCCGCAGCTGTGACCACCGCCCGCGCGGCATCATCCACGCCGCCGGTGAACCGCCCTCGCCGGCAAGCGTCCAGCGCCGCATCCTGCGATTTGCGCAGCGTGTCAAACGCGCGTTGAATTTTGTCCGGCTTTTTTCCGAGCACTGTGCAGCGTGTTATGTCGGAGTCATATCCTTCCACGCTCGTGCCCGCGTCAATCAAAAGCACCTGTCCCTCCTCCAGCTTCTGAGGAGTGGTAGTGCCGTGCGGCTGCGCCGCCCATTTTCCGACAAGCACCAATCCGTCGCCCCCCGGCAACCCCATTTTCTGCAGCCCGCGCGAATACCAGCTCGACACGTCATATTGCGTCATTCCCGGAGTCACCGATGCAAATATGGCGCGATACACATCGCAGGTCGCCGCGCACGCCAGCCGCATCAGTTCCAATTCGTGTGCGCTCTTTCTCATCCGGCAACCCGCGGTCACTGGATCCCCCAGTTCATAGGTCAACCCGGGCGCAGCGTGACGCAACTTATCGTAATACGTGAATTGCGCCCTCTCATCGACTGCGATGCGTCCGGTGCGAATCCCCTTCTCGCTCAGCCATTTCGCCACTAGTTCTCCGGGATTCTCATCTTCCTGCCACGCGCGGACTTCCATGGGCCAGCGAACTTGCTCGCGGTAGCGGCTCTCTTCAAATCCGGGGCAGAAGAGCAGGGGGTCGCCAGACCGGGGGATCACCGCTCCCGCCACGCGCTCGCTCTGCCCCCAGCTGATCCCGGTGAAGTAATAAAGCGACGTGCCGGGCGTGAGGTAAAGAGCCTCAAAGCCCGGCTTCAAATCGGTCATTAGTTTTTGCGCTTGAGCCATCCGCCCCTTGAATTCTTCAACGGAAATCGGCCGTACGCGATCGCCCAGTGGCTTCAGCGAATCAAACGCGGCCGGCAACGGGCCGCTGCTCGCGGCGGCTTGTCCGCGGCGCTGAAGCGCTTCGAGATCCGCGGTTTCCGGTTCCGCTGCGCGCCCGATCCGAGGCAACAGCGTTGCCGCCCCCGCCAGCGCCCCCGATTTCAGCAGTCTTCGCCGTGTGATTCCCATCGTTCCCCCTCTTCAAACACAATTTTTCAATTTATTTTGTAAAGCCTCCACGCATTTGGCTTACGCGCTTGTACCTTCCATTGCAATGGAAGTCAAGCAGGTCAAATCAACGGGTGAGGCGTTAATTCTTACTTGTCAGATGGAAAGAAAGGAAGAGTGACAGCCCGCTGAGGTTTGAACGAAGGAGATGAATTTTATTCTTCCGCGCGTGTCGCGTACAGCCGTCCATTTTCAACCCGCAATTCCACCAGCAACGGGGGACGGAAACCGGAGCCCTGCACAATTTCACCGCGGGCCCATGCGCCGTTCGGAAGAGTACCGGTTTGGAGCGGATCGTAAACGGTTCCGCTGCACGGGTCCACAACCATGGGATGAGTCGCCGCGAATCCAAACCTTCGCTCTACCTCTTTCGAATCAGGAAGGAATTCCAGGTCGCACTTCCCGTAAGGGGCCTTCAGCAGAATCGCCCAATAGGACGCCGCGCTGCGGCCATCGCCAACCGGCATTCGTATGGCAATCGCCGCCATCCGGTCATGCGCCGCCAAATACGAATAAGTGAATTTCTTGGCGGCCCAAGGATGTGCAAACTCTTCCAGCGTCCCAATTTCATTTCGGAGCGCAGAAGTCGAAGTCGCGGGGGGTAAATCTGCGGGGGCGGCAGTTGGAACCTGTTCCTCCGCGGCAGGCGGCGCGACTGTGGCCGCCTTGCTTTGCGATGAACCGCCCGAAAAGCCGCGAAGCACGATGAATGCTATGAATCCAACAGCCAGGAGGCCACCCACTACAATCGCTGTAAGGTACTTGCTAGGCAGAGATTGTGTTTGACCTGCTCCGGCACCTTTTGCCACTCCGGGGATTTCCGGCATGGAAGTTTGGAATCGTTCAACTGGAACTTCAGGTCCTCCGGGGCGAACAGATTCCCTAGTTACCGTACCCCTTCCTGGGATCTCCGGGCTCGTGGGAGTGGCAGTCATGATTCCTTAATCCTAATCTCTCTGCCGCCGTCGGTGTACTAGACCTCGTCCACGTGGTGCCGTATGAGATAAACACCTTTCCCGTGACATGCACTGACGCCCTCGTGGTCCAATGGATTGGAAAGAGCGTCAGGGTCAGCCCTTGCCTCGGATCGCGAACCAGGATTTACGCGCTTCCGTCCGTTTCGCAGGTGACTTCGCGCTGACTTGTGCCGGAAATGGCGTGATGTGTTTCATCTTCGACTGAGGCCGATTGGCTTTCCCGGCCATCAAGACTCAATTTGGTTTGCCCACCAGGGAAACGTGATGGCTCAGGTATTCGTGGAGGTTGGCAAGCCCAAGGAGAAAGTTCAGCATGCGTTCCTTCTGTAAATGACTCTTCTCCAAGCTCCCGCAGGCCAGGAAATGAATCGCCGATTCCGCCTGCACACTCAACTGATCCAGGGCCCCAGGGTCGATGGTTTGGCTGTTCCGGCAGTGAATGGCTACTATTTCCAGGTTGCAAAGAGCCTGCTCAAGAAAATGATCCACGCACAGGAGTTCAGACCCAAGCGGGGGAGGTACCGGCTGCTTGCATTCTCGAACCCGGCAAGCCAGTTTGATGCGCGTCGTCAAACCACACCTCTGGACACAATTCTACTTAATTAAGTGCGAGCAATCAGTTGGCCAGTTGCGGATTAAGTGACCAGCATCAAATGCAAGGTGTTACAAGCGTTGGAACCGGCTTGATTTCAATAACCGACAACACGCTGGAGTAAAAAGCTCACCAGGTGGGCAGTGGCTGGCACCTCGGCGCTCACTAAGATTCCACCAACCTACGTCAATCTTAATCGATGCAATGTGAACGCCCTGAAATCATGAGGATCACGATAGGGATTTGAAGGAAGAACGGAACAGCATGTAGGAGGGATGCCTGTCGCTTTGCCTATATGTAGGAAGAATTCACGATTGAACCATCGAACCCGGACCGGGTAAGACCGCCGGACCAATCTCAAATGGCTCTAAAACGTGAATACGATGCCGCCTCCAGCGCTGATGTTCTTCTGCCAGACTCCGGTCACCCGGGTCGCGAAGAAGTCGCCCTCAAAACGCCAGGAAATGTGCGAGCGGAAGCGGATGTCCACGCCGCCACCGGCCATGAGGCCGAACCCATCGAATGTGGCAGGCCCCACAGTCTGGTTCAAACGAATGTGTGTCCCCCCGGCAAGGAAGCGGCCCCAGGGCTGAATCTTACGGCTCCGCACCTGGTACCTCAGACCGCCGCCATAAAATATGAGGTGCTCCCGATCACCCGGAATAATATAGCCGAAAGTAACGGAGGTAGATCCCTCGAGAGCGAAATTGCTGTCGCCGAGAAATCGAGCCACACTTGATTGAATTCCATACAAATTGCTGTTGTCATTGCCGATGTCAAACCGCTGATAGACGAAATTAGCCCCTACCTGCCAAGAACCGGAACGATCATCATAGCCACGCCGAGGACCAGTACTCTGTGGCGTGTCCGGGGAGTTTATTGGAGCAACCGGCGGGTCATTTTGGGCGGCTGCAGTTCCAGCAAGACACAGAATAGCCGCACATATGAGAACAAACCTTCGCATTGCACAAACCTCCTGAGAGTCCGAATGGTCCTATTCCCGCACTTCAAATATTGCGATGTAGAGTCCTGCGAGTCCATCATAACAAGTTTTCCGATTTCCTTGGAGTTAATAGCTAGCCTGGGCTGGAACTGGGAACTGATCTTATCAAAATAGATGATGCCAAGCACTAATCAGGATGCTGAGCCGTGACATTTCTTGTACTTTTTCCCGCTTCCACAGGGGCAGGGGTCGTTCCGTCCCACTTTGGCTCCGGTACGGACCGGCTTGGGTGGCTCGGCCGCAGCTGCTGCACCAGCCTGCATCTGCATGGTTTGCTGCTGGCGGCGCTGGCGGCGTTCGATTTCGCGGGCCTCGTCTTCGGGCCGAGCAGGTTGAACCAGGAAGAGGTATCGAATGGTTTCGGAGTTGATCCGGTCCATCATGTCCTCAAATAGGGTGAAAGCTTCTTTCTTGAACTCGACGAGGGGATCCTTTTGTCCATAGCCGCGGAGGTTTATGCCTTCTTTCAGGTGGTCGAGCGAAAGCAGATGGTCTTTCCATTGGTTATCGACGACATCGAGTACGATGCGGCGTTCGAGCCAGCGCATCATCTCGGCGCCGAAAAGCTTTTCCTTCTCTTCATATCGAGCATGTAGGGCCTTTTGAAGATCTTCGACCAGATCGTCGTGATTTAATTCCGCCAGATTAAGGCCGGCGGCCTTGGGATCGAGCCCGAATTGGCGGAGCGCCTCTCCAGTGAACTGCGTGGTGTTCCACTGCTCGGGATGCTGTTCGCGCGGGCAATAAATCTCGACCAAGTTTACGGCAATGTCGTCGGCCAGCCCCAGGACGTAATCTTTCTGGTCGCGGCCTTCGAGCATGGAGCGGCGAATGGAATAAATGGTTTCGCGCTGTCGGTTCATCACGTCGTCATATTCGAGAAGGTGTTTGCGCATCTCAAAGTTGTGACCTTCGCGGGCCTTTTGCGCGTTCTCGATTTGGCGCGAAATGATCTTGGATTCAATGGGGACGCCTTCCGTCATACCCAGGCGGTACATCAGCGCTCGGACGCGCTCACCGCCGAAAACGCGGAGCAATTCATCTTCGAGCGAGAGAAAAAATCGCGAGGACCCCGGATCACCCTGGCGCCCGGCTCGTCCGCGAAGCTGGTTATCAATGCGCCGGGCCTCATGGCGTTCGGTGCCGAGGATGTGCAAGCCGCCGAGCGCGACCACCTCGTCATGTTCTGCGCGGCACTGACTCGCGAATTCGTCGTAAACGGGCTTCCACTGATCAGAGGGCACCTGAAAAATCTTGCCCTCAATTTGGAAGAGCACCATGGATTGAGCGGTTTCCACTGCCTGCGCTGCGGCGGCGGTGCCATGTCCGTTGCCGCCCACATCCGCTTGACCAGGAGTGATGGCGTTGATCTGCTTCTCCGGATCGGATTCGACGGGAGGGGCGCCAATTACCGCGCTTGCTGGCGCGAAGGGTATTGCCAATTTATTTTTCAGGAAGTGGTCGCGCGTAAGAGCTTCGGGATTTCCGCCGAGCAGGATGTCCGTTCCTCGGCCCGCCATATTGGTGGAAACGGTAACGGAGCCTTTGCGCCCCGCCTGGGCAATGATTTTCGCTTCGCGCTCATGTTGCTTGGCGTTGAGGATTTCGTGAGCGATGCCCGCCTTCTTGAGCAATCCCGCGAGGTGCTCCGATTTTTCAATGGAAATTGTGCCCACGAGGATGGGCTGTCCGGTTTCATGAATCTGCCTGATGCCATCCGCGAAAGTATTGTTGTCCTGCATGATGCCGTTGACCACGGCCTCATACTTTTCTGCTTCCGTTCGGTAAACGATATCGTGATGTTCTGTACGGATGAGAGGCCGGTTTGTGGGGATCGAAACGACATCGAGGTTGTAAATCTTGGCGAACTCGGCGGCTTCGGTTTCCGCGGTCCCGGTCATGCCTGCGAGTTTCTTGTACATGCGGAAATAGTTCTGGAAAGTAATGGTTGCAAGCGTCTGATTCTCGCGCTCGATCTTCACGCCTTCCTTGGCTTCGACAGCTTGGTGCAACCCATCCGCCCAGCGGCGGCCGGGCATTTGCCGGCCGGTGAATTCGTCCACGATGATAATTTCGCCGTTGTTGACGACGTAATCGGTGTCGCGTTTGTAGAGAGTGTGTGCACGCAACGCCTGGTAGACGTGGTGAATCGTTTCCATGTGGGCCGGGTCGTAGAGGTTGCCGAGGCCGAGCAGGCGCTCGGTTTTGCTCACGCCCTCCTCGGTGAGGGTTGCCGTGCGCTGCTTTTCATCAATCGTGAAATCAATTTCCTGGACGAGCTTGGGAACAATTTTGTCAATTTTGAAATATTTGTCGGTGGATTCTTCCGCCGGTCCGGAAATAATGAGCGGGGTGCGAGCCTCGTCAATCAGGATGGAGTCCACCTCGTCAACGATGCAGAAGTGGTGGCCGCGCTGGACGCAATCGGCCAGATCGTACTTCATATTGTCGCGGAGATAATCGAAACCCAGCTCATTGTTGGTGCCGTAAGTGATGTCGGCGCCGTAGGCTTCACGGCGCTGCTTGTCGTCGAGGTCGTGAACGATGACGCCAATGGTCATGCCCAGTAATTTGAAAATGGGAGACATCCACTCCGCGTCGCGGCGGGCCAGGTAATCGTTCACCGTGACGATGTGAACGCCCCGTCCGGCCAGCGCGTTCAGGTAAGCGGGCAAAGTGGCGACGAGCGTTTTGCCCTCACCCGTTTTCATTTCGGAGATTTTGCCCTCGTGAAGGACGATGCCGCCGATGAGCTGAACATCGAAATGGCGCAAGCCGATGGTCCGGCGGCCCGCCTCGCGGACAGTTGCGAAGGCCGGAACGAGCGCGGGTTCCAGGGCTTTCTGCATGATCGCGCGATAGTCGGGATCGGCGGGATCGGCGCCCTCGAGTCCTTTGGCAACAATGGCTTTCAACTCAGGAGTTTTGGCGGCTAGTTGAGCGTCGGTCAGGCGCTCATAATCTGGAGCGAGCGCGGAGATCTGCAGCATCAAGGGCGAGATGCGCTTGATGTCGCGCTCGTGCTTGGTGCCGATGAATTTCGCTACAACGTTATTTACAAACTTATCTATGTCCATTGAGTTTCGAGTTGTCCATTTGTTCCGGCAGTGCGGCTCTAGGGCGGCGCCTTAGGCAAAATCCCTTCGATATTTGAAATACCATTGTATCCGGGGGACGGAGAATGCGCAAAGCGGACTCTGGGCACCAATTTGATGCCTGCGGACCCCGATTCGGCGCATCCAGTGCAACTTGCTGGAGCGGCGCGCGGGGGCTATTATCGATGTTCGCTCTTCGTGATTCAGGGGCCGAAATTCCATACACTCAACTTATTGAGTGAAATTGATAGTGGGAAGGGAGTGTCATGCCGCCAGTGGGAGGGGGAGGGATGGGCCCGGGAGGGCCCCAGAGAATGGGTCCGCCGGGGCCAGGGGGGGCAGCGCCGGCGAAGTCGCCGATTCCAGGAGTGAAATATTTGGTGGCGGTGGCCAGCGGGAAGGGTGGGGTGGGGAAGACAACCGTCGCCGTGAATTTGGCCATTGCGTTTCAGCGCTTGGGCGCGCGGGTGGGATTGCTTGACGCGGATGTCTACGGCCCCAATGTGCCGCTGATGTTTGGGACCAATGAGGAGCCGCGGGCCACCAGCGAACGCACCATCATTCCCGTGCAAGCGTATGGAATAAAACTGATTTCGATGGGACTGCTTTCGCCTGGCGATAAACCGATGATCTGGCGCGGGCCGATGCTGCATAGCGTGATCCAACAATTTCTGCGCAGCGTGGAATGGGGCGATCTCGATTATCTGGTGGTGGATTTGCCTCCGGGGACAGGGGATGTGCAGTTGACGCTGATTCAAACCGTACCGCTTTCGGGGGCGGTGGTGGTGACGACTCCGTCGGTGGTGGCGCTGGCGGATGTGCGCAAGGCGATTGAAATGTTTCGACAGGTCAATGTCGAGATATTGGGCGTGATTGAGAACATGAGCTCGTTTGCGTGTCCGCACTGCGGCAAACAAGTGGATGTGTTTGGGCATGGTGAAGGGCGGAAAACGGCGGAAGCGTTTGGCGTGCCGATGCTGGGCGAAATCGAGATCGATCCGCGGATCCGGATTGGCGGAGATACGGGGAAGCCTGCGGCGTCGTTAGGGGAGAATGCGCCCGAAGCAAAGAGCATTTACGCAACGGCGAGGGCGGTGATGGCTCGGCTGGCGGAGGTCGGGGATACCGCGCCGACGGTGGAGATATTGTGATCCGCCCGTACAAGGGGCGGCTGCCAAAGATAGCTGCTTCGGCTTACATCGATGAGGCGGCTGTGATTATTGGAGATGTGGAAATTGGCGAAGAGTCGAGCGTGTGGCCGTGCACGGTGATTCGCGGGGACGTCCACTGGATCAAACTGGGGCGAAGGACGAACGTGCAGGATGGATGCGTCCTGCACGTGATGCGGGATGAGTGGCCGCTGGAGTTGGGGGACAACGTCACGATTGGGCATGGAGTGATTCTGCATGGGTGCACGATCGAGTCGAGAGTGCTGGTGGGGATGGGATGCGTAATCATGAACGGCGCGCGAGTTGGGACAGGGAGCATTGTCGCGGCGGGTACGTTGATTCCTGAGGGCGCGATGGTGCCGCCGGGAAGTTTGTACATGGGGCATCCGGGGAAATTGCGGCGCACATTGACAGAGGAAGATCAGGCGTCGATTGATATGTATGCGCAACGGTACGTCGAATATAAGGAGACGTATCGAGCGGAAGTGGGGAAGTAGGAGAAAAGGAAAAAAGATTTAACGCAGAGACGCAGAGCCCCGTACCATGCGGTACGGGGCGGGGGCGCGGAGGTCGTAGGGATTAGTGGCGGAGACGAAGCAAATTCGGGCGATTAAGGGCGTGCGGGATATTTTGCCTCCCGCGTCGGGTGCGTGGAGTCGCGTGGAGCGGGCCGCCCGAGAAGTTTTTGCGACGTTTGCGTATGGAGAGATTCGGCTGCCGATATTTGAACAGGCAGAGTTGTTTATTAGGTCGATTGGAGTTGAGACGGACGTGGTGCAGAAAGAGACATACACATTTTCCGATGCGCCCGTTCAAATTACGAAAGAAGGCTCACTCCTGGAGCCACCCGCGGAATATGAATTGATTACTTTGCGGCCGGAGGCGACGGCGAGCGTTTGTCGAGGGTACATCGAGCATGGGATGCAGACGCTGCCGGGGGATGTAAAGCTCTACTATATAGGACCCATGTTCAGGCGAGAGAGGCCGCAAAAGGGGAGATACCGGCAGTTTTATCAGATTGGCGCGGAGGTCCTGGGGCAGTCGGATGCGCCCGGGATTGACGCGGAACTCATCGAGATGTTGTTTGCGTTCTTCGGGCGGATTGGGCTGGAGGGGTTGACCCTGGACCTGAACTCGATTGGGTGCAAGGAATGCCGGCCGAAATATGTGGAGTTGTTGCGCGCGGCGCTTCGAAACGTCAGTTCCAAATTGGGCGCGGACAGCCAGAGGCGGATCGAGACAAATCCGCAGCGCGTGCTGGATTCGAAGTTGCCGGAGGAGCAAGCCATTATCGAGGGGCTCCCGCGGATTTCGGAGCATCTTTGCGAGGATTGCAAGGAGCACTTTGCGGAGGTGCGGCGGCAACTGGATTTGCGGGGGATCGCGTACAAACTGAATTGGCGGCTGGTGCGCGGGCTGGACTACTACATGCGGACGACATTTGAAATTACCGCGCCGGGGCTGGGTTCGCAGAACGCGGTGTGCGGAGGCGGGCGGTACGACGGATTGGTTGAGTTGCTCGGCGGGCCGCCGACGAAGGGGATTGGGTTTGCGATTGGCGAGGACCGGGTCATGCTGTCGCTGGAGGCCGCAGGAAAAATGGCGACCGAGCCTACCGTGGACGCGTTCATTGTGTGGATGGGCGCGGCGACTCAGCCGGCGGCGATTAAACTGGCGCAGAAATTGCGTGGGGCGGGAATCAGAGTAGAGGTGCCGCCCGAGGAGACGAAATTCAAGAAGGCACTGGGATTGGCGGACAAGTTGGGCGCGCGGTATGCAATTTTGATTGGGGAGAATGAGGTTGCGGCGGGGAAGTTTACATTGAAGAGGTTGGCGGATGCTGTGCAGACGAGTCTGACAGAAGCCGAGTTGGTGGCGGAGCTAAGCAAGAACTGAGGAGCGGGAATTGTTGGATTCACTGGGGAATTTGAAGCGCACAAATTATTGCGGGGAGCTGCGCGCCACTGACAGCGGGCACGAAGTTGTGCTGATGGGGTGGGTCCACGGGCGGCGCGACCTGGGGAATCTGATTTTTATTGATTTGCGCGACCGAGCGGGGCTGGTGCAAGTGGTGTTCAACAAGGAAAAGCAGCCCGGAGCGCACGCCAGGGCCGAAGAGCTGAGGGCGGAATATGTGGCGACGGTGCGCGGAACCGTGGCCATACGCGGAAAATCAAATCCGGAATTAGGGACGGGTGAGATTGAGATTGTTGCAAGCGAGTTGCACATCTTGAATACGTCGAAGACGCCGCCGTTCCAGCCGGAAGAAGAAGTTACGGCAAGCGAAGAAACCAGGCTGAGGCATCGCTACATTGATTTGCGGCGGGCACGGCCGACGCGGAATCTTGTGCTGCGGCACAAGGTCCTTTTCGAGATACGAAAGACAATGGACGAGCTTGGGTTTCTGGAAATTGAAACTCCAATGCTGACGCGCTCGTCGCCGGAGGGGGCGCGGGATTATCTGGTGCCCAGCCGGATCCACCACGGACAGTTTTATGCCTTGCCGCAATCCCCGCAAATCTTCAAGCAGATTTTGATGATTTCCGGGCTGGACAGATATTTCCAAATCGTGCGGTGTTTTCGCGATGAGGACAACCGCGCGGATCGGCAGCCGGAATTCACTCAACTGGACGTGGAGATGTCATTCCCCACCCAGGAAGCGATTTTCGAGGTGCTCGAAAAGGTGATGGTGCGCGCGTGCGCGGTGGCCGGTGTGCAAGTGAAGGCGCCGTTTCGCCACATGCAGTACCGCGACGCGATTCGGAAGTATGGGAGCGACAAGCCCGACCTGCGATTCGAGATGGAGCTTCACGACGTGACATCGCATTTCCTGGGCGCGCGGGAGGCGATGCATATTGACGGGAATGTTTTCGGACTGGTGGCGCCGGGGGCGGCTTCCTTTTCACGGAAACAGCTTGACGAGCTTGGAGATAAGGCGAAATCGCTGGGCGCGCGCGGGGTTTATACGGTGAAAGTGGCGGCGGAGGGAGTTACATCACCGCTGGACAAAAATTTGGGAGCGGAAGGGCTTCTCAAATTGACGAATGCCGTGGGAGCTAAACCCGGTGACTTGATTGTCGCCGTTGCGGCGAAGGAACAAATTCAGGGGACGGAAGCAGCGGCGCTAATCGCAGGGCAATTGCGGCTGCTACTTGCGGAAAAGCTCTCGCTGATTCCCAAGGACCGCTGGGAATTTTTGTGGCTGACTGGATTTCCGCTGTTTGAATGGAGCGAACGGGAAAAACAGTGGCAGAGCGCGCAGCATCCTTTCACTGGGATCGTTGAGGAAGATGTGGACAAGCTGGAAGACCCGGAACGGCGCGGGGAGAT
>Ga0070733_10001040_pt1 | contig 21049 bp, 15 predicted proteins | sample Coa_R1_9_FD_66450 | JGI IMG/M metagenome (GOLD analysis project Ga0070733, IMG submission 66450) | Surface soil microbial communities from Centralia Pennsylvania, which are recovering from an underground coalmine fire - Coalmine... | ecosystem: Environmental > Terrestrial > Soil > Unclassified ... | reverse complement strand
CCGCTCGACGTCCGCATCGCCGCGCATCGCCAGGCGCTTGCCGCGCTTTGCCGCGCCGACGATGGCGCCGACATCCTCACCCAGACGCCGGACGGCTCTGCTCTCGCCGGCTTGATGGACGAATGGCGCGAGGCGGCGCCGGCTGCTTTCGCGCTTGACGCCGCGGGCTATGGCGCGCTGTTCGATCTTGTCGCCGCCGGACAACCCGCGCCAGACGCGCCGCGTTCGGCCGGCCCCTTGCAAATCCTCGGCCTTCTCGAAGCGCGGCTCCTCGCCTTCGATCTGACGTTGATCGCTGGTTTGGACGAGACGGTCTGGCCGCCCGCGGCCGAGACCGACGCGTTCCTCAATCGGCCCATGCGCGCCGCGCTGGGCCTCTCCGAGCCCGAGCGGCGGATCGGCCAGACCGCGCATGATTTCACCGCCGCGCTCGGCGCGCCGCAGGCGATTCTATCGCGCGCCAGAAAGCGCGGCGGCGCGCCGACAGTCGCGTCGCGCTTTCTGCAACGGATCGCCGCAGCGGCGGGCGAGGCGAGCTTCGGCGCCGCGCTGAGGCGCGGCGAAGCCTATCTGGCCCTCGCCAGGCGCATCGATCGCGCGGCCGTCACGGCGCGGGCCCGACGGCCTCAGCCCAAGCCGCCTCTGGCGCTGCGCCCGACAGCGCTGAGCGTCACACGCATCGAAACGCTTCGCCGTGATCCTTATGCGATTTTCGCCGAGCGCATTTTGAGGCTGAAGCCGCTCGATCCGATCGGCACCGTCGCCGGCCCGCGCGAGATCGGCATCTTGTGGCATGCGGCCCTCGGCGAGTTCTCGGAAGGATTCGCCTTGCGCGGTTCGCCGTCCGAAGAACGCCATCGCCTGATCGCCATCGCACGCGAGAAATTCGCGTCTCTTCTCAAAGACGATATGTTCCGCTTGATGAACTGGCCGCGCGTCGAGCAAGGCCTCGACTATTTTCTTGCCTATGATCGGGCAAGGCTCGGCGTCGTCGCGCGCCTCCTCAGCGAAGAGCGGGGACGGCTGACGATACCTCTGTCCGGTGGCGCCGATTTCACGCTCTCGGCCGTCGCGGATCGCATCGAGATCGAGGATAGCGGCGCGATCTCGCTGGTCGACTTCAAGACCGGCGCCATGCCCGGCCTCAATGAAGTTCGAGTCGGCTTTTCGCCGCAACTCACGCTCGAGGCGGCAATGATCGCCCGCGGCGCCTTCAAGAATGCGCCGGCGCAGGCTCCGGCGAGCGCGCGCTATCTCAAACTCGGCGGCGCTGACGGCGGCGCAACGAGAGAATTGGCTTTTGGCGACAAGACATTCGCCGCGGTCGCGGAAGATCACTATGGCGCGCTGATCCTCCTCCTCGAACAATTCGCTGACGAGGATACGCCGTACCTTTCTAGGCCTTATACGAAATTCGTCGGCGCCTACGGCGTTTATGATCATCTCGCGCGGGTCAAGGAATGGTCGGCCGCGGGCGGCCTCGAGGGCGCGGGGGAGACGCCATGACCGCGGCGCCGGGCCCGAGCGGGTTTCACGCGAGCCTCAATGCGCAGGCGCGCGCTTCCGATCCTTCGTCTTCGGCATGGGTGACCGCCAACGCCGGCTCCGGCAAGACCCATGTTCTTGTTCAACGCGTGCTCCGCCTGCTTTTGGACGGCGCGCCGCCGTCGCGCCTGCTCTGCCTCACCTTCACAAGAAACGCGGCGGCCAATATGGCCGGCCGCGTCTTTCGCGAATTGGCCCGCTGGACGAGCCTCGACGACGAGGCGCTCGCCGAGGCGATTTCCCGCTCCGGCGCGCCGCGGCCGGACGCCACGACAATTGCCTTGGCCCGCCGGCTTTTCGCCCGGACTATCGAGGCCCCCGGCGGGCTAAAGATCGAGACGATCCACGGCTTCTGCGGCCGGCTTTTGAGGATGTTTCCTTTCGAGGCCAATGTCGCAGCGGGATTTCGCGTCGTCGAAGAGCGCGAGAGTTTGACCCTTCTCGACGAGGCGCGCGCTGAGGCGCTTGTCGCCATGAGCCGCAAGGCGGCGGGCGCCGATCGTTTGCGGCTTCTGGCGCGCGAGACGGGTCGCGAGGGTCTCGACGCTCTACTTACCGAAGCGCTGGCGATGCGCGCGACAATTGCCGCGGCGATGGAGCATTGGGGCGACATCGAGGCCTATGGCGACGGCTTGCGCGCGCGTCTTGACCTCGCGCCAAGCGAAGATGTCGCCAGCCTTGAGGCGGCGATCCTTTCGGGGCTCGGCGGAGCCGGCGCTTGGCGCGCGATTGCCGACCGGCTCGAGATGGGGCGGGCGAACGACAAGAAACGCGCGGCGGCCCTTCGCGAGGCGGCGAGCGCCGCGGAGCGAGCGGCCGCCCTCTCTTTCTACCTGTCCGTCTTTTTCACCAACGACGACAAGCCGCGGGGCGGCGAGTTGCGGCGGCTCCTCACCAAGGATTTGGCGGAGAGCGACCCGGAACTCCAAAGAGCCCTCAGCGGCGAGCAAGCGCGCCTTGTCGTCTTGTCCGACAAGCTCAATGCGGCGCGAACCGTCGCGCGAAGCGTCGCGCTGACCGATGTCGCCTGGAGGGTGCTTAGAGGCTATGCGCGCCTCAAGTCCTCGCGCGGCCTGCTCGATTTCGACGATTTGATCGAGCGCACGACGGCGTTGCTCTCTCGGTCCGACGCCGCCTGGGTTCTCTACAAGCTCGATTCCGGCATCGATCACATTCTGGTCGACGAGGCGCAGGACACCTCCGCCGCGCAATGGGAAATTTTGCAGAGCCTTGCCGAGGAGTTCACCGCGGGAAAAAGCGCGCGCGAGGCGCTTCGCACCTTCTTCGCGGTCGGCGACGACAAGCAGTCGATTTTCTCGTTCCAGGGCGCCGCGCCGGCCATGTTCGCGGAGATGCGGCGCTTGTTTAAGGACCGCCATGCTGACGCCGATCTGCCTTTTGAACTGACCCCGCTGACGCTTTCGTACCGTTCGGCCGCGACCGTGCTCGATGGCGTCGATCGCGTGTTCTCGCTCGAGAACGCCTGGCGCGGCCTGACTTCCGATGACCTGCCGCCGCCGGCCCATATCGCCTTTCGCGACGCCTTGCCCGGCCTTGTCGAACTCTGGCCGCTGATCGGTGGGGAAAGCGACCCGCCGTCCGACGATTGGCGCATGCCGCTCGACGCCGCCACGGCGCGCGATCCGCCGGTGATTCTGGCGCGCCGGATCGCCGCGGTCATAGCCGGTTGGCTTAACGCCGACTCGCCGGAGCGCGTCTATGGCGCCGGGACGGCGCCACGGCCGATCCGGCCGGGCGATGTGCTGATCCTGGTGCGAACGCGAGGCGCGTTGTTCGAAGCGATGATCCGCGCCTTGCGCGACGCCGGCGTAAAGACTTTCGGCGCCGACCGCCTGCAGCTCGCAGCGCATATCGCCGTCATGGACCTCATCGCGGCGGGCAAAGCGGCGCTGACCTTCGACGATGATCTTTCTCTCGCCGCGACGCTGAAGTCGCCTCTCTTCGGCTTCGACGACGACGATCTCATCGAGCTTTGCCCAAGGCGGCGCGGCGCGCTCGCGGGCGCGCTTGCCGCCCATACGAAAGAGACATATCGCGTCGCGGCGAGACGATTGGCGCTTTGGCGACAGCGCGCCCGCTCCCTCTCTCCGTATGATTTCTACGCTCGCCTTCTCGGCGAAGAGGGCGCGCGGCGCGCGATGCTCGCCCGCCTCGGGCCCGAGGCCGGCGACGCGATCGATGAATTCCTCTCGCAAGCGCTTTCCTTCGAGCGTCGCCGAGCCCCATCGCTTCTCGCCTTTCTTGCCGAGATCGAGTCGGCCGACGTTTCGATCAAGCGCGACATGGAGGAGAGCGGCGACGCCGTTCGCGTCATGACCGTCCACGCCGCCAAGGGCCTCGAGGCGCCGATTGTCTTCCTCCCCGACACATGCGGGCCCGCGAACGGCCGGGGAGAGGATCGGTTGTTCGCGCTCAAGGGAAACGATGGCGCGCCGCCAAGCCTCGTCTGGTCGCCGCGACGGGGCGAGGACGCCGCGGCGGTCGCCGGCGCGCGCGCCGCGAAGCGCGAGGCGGCGCAAGGCGAGCACCGTCGGCTGCTCTATGTCGCCATGACAAGAGCCGCCGAACGTTTGATCGTCGCGGGCTTTCACGGCGTGCGGGGCAAGGCCGAGGATTGCTGGTACGACTTGATCGAGGCGGGATTGAAGGAGGCCCTCCTCGCCGCGCCCGCGCCGTGGACCAGAGCCGAGGAGATCCGGCGCATCGGCGAGGGCGCCCGCGCCGATGCGGGCGCCGTCAAGGCCGAGACGCCGCAGGAGCAGTCCATGCCCGGTTGGCTCGCTGCGCACGTCGCAGCGGCGACGACGCGCCGAACGCTTGCCGCGGCACCCGCACAGCGAAGCGCCGCAGATGAGCGGCGGGCGGCGCGGATGGAGGCAGGACGCCTGAGCCACGCGCTGCTGCAATATCTCCCCGAGGTCCCGGCTCAGCGTCGGCGCGAGGCGGGACAGCGGTTTCTCGGGAAGCGCTCCACGCTGATCGGCGAGGCGGAACAGGCGGCGATTCTCGATCGGGTCATCGCCGTTCTCGAAGACCCCAGCCTCGCTTTGCTCTTCGGCGCCGGCTCGCGCGCCGAAGCGTCGATTTCGGCTGAACTTTCGCGCCCTGATGGCGCCCGCATTCTTTTCGCCGGCCGCATCGATCGCGTGGCGGTCGGCAAGGACGAAGTGGCGATCGCCGACTTCAAGAGCGGCCCGGCGCCTCGCAACGCCAAATCGCCGACCGACTATGTTGCTCAACTCGCGCTTTATCAGGCCGCAATGCAGCCGATTTATCCTGGCCGGCGCGTCCGAGCCTTTCTTGTTTGGCTCGACGATCCGCCGCTCGTGGTCGAGATTGCCGCCGCGACCCTTAAGGCTGCTCTGGCGGGCCGCCTCGGCGCGCAGATTGACCATGAAATAAGAGAAGAATCAGTAGGTTAGCTTAGTAAACCGGCGGCGGAACGACGGGCTCTGCAAAAGGCGCGCCGAGGGTCCCGTTTTGGCGGGGCCTAAGCATCCTGCAAGGCCGGCCCCGAACGCCTCGCCTTGAAGACGACGCATTTTCAAGGGATTGCTAGGATGATGATGGGTCGAGTTGTTCCGCGATGGCGCGCGGCGCGGCAGACAGGGGTCTGTCAGACGAGGGGCGCCCTTGGGATAGCGCGGAGTGCGGGGATACGCCCGCCCCGGCGCGCTTCTTTACATTTTTTCCTTTCTTTAGCCGTGACGCTTGGCGCCTCGGCGCTGGCCTTCGCCGAGGACGCGCCCCAGCCGACGCAGGGCCAAACGCCCGCTAAAAGCCAACCTCGGCAGCCCGCCGGAATGGTCCGTTACGCCAAGCCCATCTTGCATAACGGCAAGATCGTGCTTTGGCACGGCGCTTGGCGCGACGGCGCGAGAGGCGCGGCCGCGCATGGACAACCCTTATCGAACGGCCAGGCCGGCGCGAAAGCGGGTGGGCTCACTATCCTGGTCGACAGCGCTGATCCCAACGCCCTTAGAGCCGCCAATGAACTCGCCGGCGTCTTGGGCGGCGACGACGGCGAAGCCAAGCCAATTCTCGGAAGGACGTCGCGGGCGGCGCTCGCCAAAGCCGTCGGCGCCGATTCCGTCGACTTCGCTTTGGCGCCGCTCGACGGTCTGATCGACGCAACCCAGAGCGGCGCGGATTGGCGGCGACGCGCGCCCTATGTGGCGCGGCTCTACAATGAGGAAATCGAATTGATCGCGCCGCGCGAGCTTGGCGACATCCGCCAGCTTGCCGGTCGCAAAGTGAACGTCGACGCCGCCGATAGCGCAACCGCGAATACCGCCGGCATCATTTTCTCTCGTCTCAAAGTGGCGGCCAACTGGACCAACTATCCTTTGAAGGATGCGTTGCAGCAGCTTGCGCAAGGCCAGATCGACGCGATTGTCACGGTTGGCGGCAGAAGCTCTGACGAGTTGTCGGCTTTTGGCGGCGATGGCCGCTTCCACATCGTTTCGATTCCTTTCACTCCCTCCCTCAGCGCCTATTACGCGCCGTCGCAATTGACGGCAGCCGATCAGCCGAAACTGATTGGCCCTGACGAAAAGGTGGACACCCTTTCGGTGCCGATTGCTTTGGTCGCGATCGACGGCGCGACGCCCGGCCGCGTTCAGCGGCTTGCGCCGCCGGCGGGGCGTTTCTTTGCGAATTTTGATCACCTACTCGATGGTTCAAAAGATGCGCGCTGGCGGGAGGTCAATCTCGCCGCAACGATCGGCCAATTGCCGCGTTTCGGCGCCGCGCAGGCTTGGCTCGATCAAAACAAAGGAGAAGCAAGCGCCGATCTTGAGGCTTTCCGGGCAATGGCGCAGGCGGCCAGCGCTTCAAGCGATGGACCGAGCGGAGCCGATTCGGATCGGCTCTATCAAAGCCTGATGCGATTGAGCGGAGTGGGGCGATGATTGGGAGTCACGATATGTCCCATCTGGTCCGGATCAGCGCCGGCGTCAGCTTGGCCGCCCTTGGGCTTGCGCTCGGCTTCGCCTTCTGGCCGCAGCTCGACAAATCCGCCGCCTTGGGCAAGCCGCCGGTAGAGCAACCGGTGTTCGTCGCCCGCGCGGCGGCGATCAAATCAGACCCGGCGACGACCACCAACGTGCCGATGTCGACGCCCGCCGCAACGCCGGCTGCCGCTTCTGACGGCGATGCGGCGCTCGCCAAGCTCGCGGTCGCGCTTCGGACAAATGCGCAGGCCGCGCCGGCCTCGACGCCCGAACTTGGCGCCGCCCGCGGTCTGGTCGCGACGAACGCGGCCGATCCGCCGCCGGTCAGCGACGAGGCTCGCCGTTTTTGCGCGCAAGGACTTGTGGCGCTCGCTCAAGGCGACATCGTCGGCGCGCGAGCCTTTTTGCAGCGCGCCGCCGCCGCGGGCGATGGTCGGGCGCTGCTCGCCCTCGGCGAGACATTTGATCCGGTGACGCTTGCGCGTATGGGCGCGCGCGGCATCAGGGGCGACGCGGCGATCGCGCGCGATTACTATACGAAGGCGCTTGCCGCGGGGGTCAGCGATGCGCGCGAGCGCATGGCCTCCCTTGTATCCGCGCAATAGGCCGGATGCCGCCCCGACAGGTCGTCGATCTCGCGTTCGATCGTACCAAACGCAAAAGGCGGCGCATAACGCCGCGTTTTCCTTTGGCCTGAGCGGCGGGGCGCTCCGACCCATGACCTCTCAGTCGGGCCGAATGATCCCCTTCTTGAGGATGATGTTGCCGTAGAGCCGGCGTTCGCCGGTGGCGATGATCGCGAAGGACTGCTTAGCCCGCGCGTAAAATTCGAAGCGCTCGAGCGCGGCGAGCTTGAACTTCCCACCCTCGCGCTTCTCGATGACCGCGCGGAATTCCGCGAAGATCGGCGGCGCCTTGGCGCCCTTCTCGACCGGGTTCATGGTCCAGCAGGCTTCGGGGACGAAATCATCCAGCGGCATCACTGACAGAATGGCGTCGAGCGCCATCGTGGCGTTCGCCGCGTCGAGGCGAACCGTCTCCGGCCCCGCCGAATTGGCCGGATAGTTGCCATCGACAATCGTCAGTTCGTCGCCGTGTCCCATCGCCCGCAGCACATAGAGGAGATCAGGCGACAGAAGAGGATCGAGTCCTTTGAGCATCGACATTCATCCTTTTGGGCTAGGACCCGCTTGTTCAACGCGGCGTCGGCGCATCCGCGCGCATGAGGCCTTGCGATTTGAGTTCGCGCCACATCGCCGGCGGGATCTTCGCGCCGAGCATTTCCGCATTGCGACGCACTTCGCCAGGCTTTTGCCCGCCGGGAATCACCGAAACGATCGCCGGGTGACTGAGCGGAAACCGGATCGCCGCCTCGGCGAGCTTCACTTTGTGGGTGGCGCAAATCGCTTGGATTTTAGCGACCCTCGCGAGGACAGCCTCCGGCGCAGGCTTGTAATTGTAATGGGCGCCCGGTTTAGGCCCGGTCGCGAGGATGCCGGAATTGAACGGGCCGCCGATGACGACGCCTATTTTCTTGTCGACGCAATAAGGCAGGAAGCTTTCAAGGGCCTCTTGTTCGAGCAACGTGTAGCGGCCGGCGAGAAGAAAGATGTCGAAGTCGCCTTCTCTCGCCAATCGATCCGCGATCTCCGCCTCGTTGATCCCCGCGCCGAAAGCCTTGATCGCGCCGCCCTCGCGCAATTTCGTCAGCGCCTTGTAGCCGCCCGACATGAACTCCTTGATGCGCTGGTCGGCCGCCTCTTTTGTTCCATGCGTGAAAACGTCGACGTCATGGGCATAGACGACGTCGATATAGTCGAGGCCGAGCCGCTCCAGCGAAAAGTCGAGCGAGCGCATCACGCCGTCGTAGGAATAGTCGAAGCGCTCGATCCGCGCCGGCGCCTCAAAAAACTGGTCCTGACGCGTTCTTTCTTTCGGCGTCGACAATTCCAGCAGCCGGCCGACCTTGGTCGAGATCAGATAGGAATCGCGGGGCTTAGCGCGCAAAAATCCGTTGAGGCGCGTCTCGGAAAGGCCGAGGCCATAAAGCGGCGCCGTGTCATAGTAGCGCGAACCGACATTCCACGCCGCGTCCAGCGTCGCTCGCGCCTCTTTTTCGGTCAAAGGCCGATACATGTTGCCGAGCGGCGCCGCGCCGAATCCAAGCTCGGAGAAATGCAACTCGGCGCCGGTTCGCGCGGTGAATTTTCTTTTTCGCATATTATGCGCGCGCGGAGCCCCCGCCATCGCCGCGTCCCCCTTCTTCACTCGCTTGCAACGCTCGCGGCGTCATAAAAATCAATAATTATCGCTCATAATAGGCGACGGCCACCCATCGTCAACGCAACAAATGTCGTACGACGCGCTTGCACGACGATTGGCGAGAGTATGAAATGAAACCATTCTTGTCGCCGGCGCGTTGTGCGCTGCGATAAATCGAATTTGAAAGAGGAGCGCCATGAGACAGGCGAGTTTCGCGCGGATGTTTCTTAGCGGCCTTTCTCCACGCTGGGCCGCGAGCGAAGGCGCAGGCGCCGCGAGCGCGTTTACGCTCACGAGCCCCGACATCAAGCCTGGTCAAATGATCGCCGACGAGCAGGTCTTCAACAGTTTCGGCTATTCGGGAAAAAATGTCTCTCCGGCGCTCAATTGGTCGGGGGCGCCCAAGGGAACGAAGAGTTTCGCGCTCTCAGTCTATGATCCCGACGCGCCGACCGGCAGCGGCTTCTGGCATTGGGTGATGTTCAACATTCCCGCCAACGTCGCCTCGCTGCCCAAAGGCGCAGGCGATCCGAAATCGGGCCTTGCTCCGGCAGGCGCAGTTCAGAGCCGCACGGATTACGGCTCGTTCGGCTACGGCGGGCCTGCTCCGCCCAAGGGCGACAAGCCTCACCGCTATCATTTCCAGCTCTTTGCGGTCGACGTCGAAAAGCTCGACGCCGACGAGAATTCGACGGCGGCGATCGTCGGCTTTAATCTAAATTTCCATACGCTGGCCAAGGCGACCCTGACCGGCATATTCGGCAGTTGAGAGGCCGCCGGGCTCAGTCTTGCAACGCCCCGTCCTTGCAACGCCCCGTCGCGCGGGCCAATACTCAAGGAAACGACAAACGAGGAGATAAGCGCCATGGCGTCCAAGCTTGAGATGCTGCGTGGGATGAGCACAGTGGTCGCCGACACGGGCGATATGGAAGCGATCCGCGATTTCAAACCGACCGATGCGACGACCAATCCGACCTTGATCCTCAAGGCCGCGCAATTGCCGGCCTACAAACATCTGGTCGAAGAGGCGATTGACTGGGGCAGTCGGCGCTCCGCTCCCCCAAGCGCGGTCACCGACCGGCTCGCGATCAATTTTGGAACCGAACTGACCAAGATCGTTCCCGGCCGGGTCTCGACCGAGGTCGACGCCGATCTTTCTTTCGACACGGCGGCGACGATCGCCAAGGCTCGCTCGATCATCGCCGACTATGCAAACCGCAACGTTCCGCGCGAGCGGATCCTCATCAAGGTCGCTGCGACCTGGGAAGGCGCGGAAGCTGCCGCCGTCCTGCAGAAGGAAGGCGTCGATTGCAATATGACGCTGATCTTTTCGCTCGCTCAGGCGATCGCCTGCGCGCACGCCGGCGCCTTTCTTATCTCGCCCTTCGTCGGGCGCATACTCGATTGGCATGTCAAGAGTGGCGGCGGCCCCTACGCGGCGGAGACCGATCCAGGCGTCACGTCGGTGCGCAAGATCTACGCCTATTACAAGACGTATGGTCTCAAGACCGTGGTGATGGGCGCCTCGTTCCGCAATACCGGGGAGATCGAAGCGCTCGCCGGCTGCGACCGCCTGACCATATCGCCGCAACTTCTCGACCAGCTTTCTCGCGACCAGGGCCCGCTCGAGCGCAAACTGTCGCCGACCAACGTCAAGGACGCTCCGGCTAAGATCGACCTTGATGAAAAACAGTTTCGCTGGATGTTGAACGAGGACGCAATGGCGACCGAAAAGCTTGCCGAAGGCATTCGCACCTTTGCGCATGATCTCGGCAGCCTGCGTCAGCTCGTCGACAAGCGGCTTGCCGCGGCGGCGTGAGGCAACGCTGAGGCGCGCTAGTCCTTCTGCGCGGCAAGATAAGCGACGATCGCCTCGCTCACTTCGCGCGGCGGCGTGAAATCGACGCGGGGATGGCGAAACGGAACCCATTGGAAGCGCGCGTACCACAGCGTTCCTGGATGGGGCGGACGGTTATAGTCATAGGCGGCGAGGGGCCGGAAACATTCGCGCGCGGTTCCGACATAGCTCAAGTTGCCGCGCTCCGAGGCGTAGAGTTCGAGCAGCGCGCGTTTTTGCGCCCGCTCTTCGGGAGTGAGGATGATCGTTTCTTCTTCGCCGTTCGGATAAGGAAACTCCTGCGCGTGGACGCTTCCGCCGAAGAAATTGTACTCGGCGAATTCAAGCACGTTGAGGCGCCTCGCCAGCAATCGGCCAAGCGCGTTCAGCCCATCATGGTCGGGGTTGCCGCCCTCGTAGGCCGGAACCCAGAGCTGATCCGGCTTGCAGGCGGCGATGGCCGCGCGTATCTCCGCCTGGACGGCCGGCAACTCGCGCCACAGGCGGCGAGCCGAACGCTGCGGCCACCCCGCCGCCTCAAGGCCAAGAACCGCCGCGGCGCGTTCCGCTTCCGATCGACGGCGGGCGACCGCTTCGCCGTGTCGCTTTCTCCGCCACGGCCACATCGTCTCCCGCGCCAAGCATCCGTCGGTCAGATAGAGGGCGGCGAGCGCGGCCCCTCGCTTCTTGGCGCGGCCAAGCGCCGCCGCCGCGCCGACGACTTCGTCGTCGGGATGCGGAACCAGAATCAGGATTCGCGAGCCGAACAGGCTTTCCGGCATTTTTCAGCCCCGATTACCGATGGGACAACGCCGCGACCCATCCCGGCGCCAGATCTTCGTTGAGCACGTCCGACCAGCTCGCCAGGCGGCGATCCGCAAATTCGATCGCCGATTCCCGCATCGTACTGCGGCGATCGGCGTTGCGCGCCATGTCCGTCAAGGCGGCGGCCCAAGCCGCCGCGCCGCCTTCGACCTCGCCAATCGCCTGAGCGTGATCGAACAGTTTTGCCGAGCCCCCGCCGCGGGCGACCAGCGTCGGGCAGCCCGAGGCGACCGCTTCGATCGCCGCCATGCCGCCGATCTCGACCTCGGAAGGCAGCGCGACGAAATCGACGCTTGCGTAGAGGCGGGCCAATTCGTCGGCGGAGACGAAGCCCGGCGCGCTGACATGGCCGGCGAGACGGCGCCGCAATGCGTCTCGCATCGGGCCGTCCCCGGCGACGATCAGATGCAACGGGGCGCCAGCGGCAATCGCTCGGGCGGTCGCCTCGATCAAGACCGGGACGTTCTTGCCAATGTCGACGCGTCCGACGAAGAGCGCGACGACGCGATCTTCGGGGATGGCGTAGTCACGACGGACGGCGTCGATCGCGCGACGGCGCCAGTCGAACATCGTCTTGTCTACCCCGAGTCTTAGCGCGCTGACGCGCTCACGGCCCAAAATGCGCTCGGCGAGGTTGCGATCTTCGGCGCGCGTGGCGAAGGCCCAGCTCGCGGCGCGCAAATGCGCTTCGAGCCGGCGCTCCATTCTCGCGGCCTGTCGCTCGGGCGCGCGCCAATCCTCAATCAATTTGCGTCTGAGCCATGGCAAGCGCGCAAAAAGTCCGTCAATCGTATGACGCGTGAAGATGCGGGCGTAAGCCGGCGTGTCGGTATGGAATGAAGTCGTCAGGGGGATCGCCCGCCTCCGCGCAATCCGCTCAGCGGTTTGCGCAAAGGCGAAGAAACCGTCGGTCGTATGGATGAGATCGTATCGCGCCAGTTCATGCGCCAACCGCGGATGATAGGGCGCAAGGTCAGTGTGAGCGGGCGTGTAAGGCAGGAATTTCAGCCGCGCGGTGCTGAACACCGGTTTGAGGCAGCGAAGCCGGACGCGCGGGCCAAGCGTCTCATCAGGATTGTCGCCGGAGAAATAGACGGTGAGATCGAAGGGAAGCTCCTCCCCCGCTTGAGCGGCGGCGGCGGCGAGCCGCTCCCACCATTTGACGTGCCCTCCCGCCTCTGCCGAACGCGGCAAATCGACGAGCGCGGCAAAGCGCAAGAGGCGATTGTCGAAGACGCCGGAAGCCAAGCAGGTCGAACCTCAAAGCTCGACCGGCTTAGCAGGCCGCGTTCGGCGGAGCCAATCCCTGGCTCAACTTCTCTGCGCTTTTAGTTGCGGTCCGAGATCATCATCGCGCAATCGCTCTTCTCGCAAGCCTGCATCGCGTTGGCCTCGGCTTTCCCTTGGTCGGCGCTTTCCCCCAGCCGGCGTCGTGGCCGTTCGACGCAAAAGCGCCGCATTGCTCGTAGCTCACCATGGTCTTGCAACCCTTGCCGCCGACCTTGACGCAGAATTTCATTGCGTTGTCGACGGCCTCTTTTTCGCTATCGCCCCCGCCGACGCCATAGGCCGGCGAGGTCGTCGAGTCCGAAGCATCAATCGATATCGCGCCCCAGGCATATTCGACGGCGCGCGACAGCGTGCCGGCTATCAAGCCGGCGGCGACAATGCAGAAGGGAGCCCAGGGAACATTCTGCCGCATGACTTGCTTTTTCTTTCGAGATTCGACCGGTGCGAGCCGGCTCATTAACCGCGCGGGGGGCCCGAACGCCGGGGCCATTTTGGCGAAAAGGCGCCGAATATCAGCCCTGAGGAAAAGCCAATTCCCGTCGTTGGCCGATTGCTGTAGGGAAGGGCTGAGCCGGGGGCGTCGACGGCCAGAGCGTCGCGCCTCGTTTTTGAAGGATTTATCGCTTGGGCATTCCGTTAGGACAAATGGCGCGGGTCGGCGCTTATGTGCTTCGCCAGAAGCTCAACGGCGTCAAGCGCTATCCGCTGGTCTTGATGCTGGAGCCCTTGTTCCGGTGCAACCTCGCCTGCGCCGGCTGCGGCAAGATCGACTATCCGGATAAAATCCTCAATCAGCGCCTGTCGGTCGATCAATGCATGGGGGCGATCGACGAATGCGGCGCGCCAGTCGTCGTCATCGCCGGCGGCGAGCCGCTGCTTCATCGCGAGCTCGATCAGATCGTCGAGAAGGCGCTCCAGCGGGGCAAATATGTCACCGTCTGCACCAACGCGCTGCTGCTTGAAAAGAAGCTCGGCTCGTTCAAGCCGCATGCTCGTTTCAACTGGTCGATCCATCTCGACGGCGACGCCGAAATGCACGATCGGTCGGTCTGCCAGACGGGCGTCTACGACCGCGCTGTCGCGGCGCTGAAGGCGGCAAAAGCCAAAGGCTTTCGGGTCAACATCAATTGCACCTTGTTCGACGGCGCGGCGCCCGAGCGCGTCGCGGCCTTCCTCGACGAGACGAAGCGCCTCGGCGTCGAAGGCGTCACCATTTCGCCTGGCTATGCTTATGAGCGCGCGCCCGATCAGAAGCACTTCCTCAACCGGACGCGCACCAAGCAATTGTTCCGCGACATTTTTGCGCGCGGCCGGGGCGGGAAGAACTGGCCGTTCTATCAGTCTTCGCTGTTCCTCGATTTCCTCGCCGGGAACCAGACGTACCATTGCACGCCATGGGGCAACCCGACGCGCACGGTCTTCGGCTGGCAAAGACCGTGCTATCTGCTCGGCGAAGGCTATGCGGCGAGCTTCAAGGAGCTGATGGAAACGACGGATTGGGATTCCTACGGCGTCGGCCGCTACGAGAAATGCGCCGACTGCATGGTGCACAGCGGCTTTGAGGCGAGCGCGGTCAATGACGCCCTCGCCCATCCGATGAAAATGCTGAAGGTCGCGGTCGGCGGCGTGCGCACCAAAGGGCCAATGGCGCCCGATATCCCGCTCGACAAGCAGCGCCCGGCCGAATTCGTCTTTTCGCGCCACGTCGAGACGAAGCTCGCCGAGATCGACGCCGGCGAAAAAAGAGAGAAAGAGCGGGCGCACGCGGGCTGACGCTTCCAAGCCAAGCGCCTATCCCGGCTGAAACACATCTGAGACCGGCGCTAATCTCAGCGCCGCCTTCTCATTGATTGCATAGCGGAGCGAGTTATCCCGCCATTGCAACGGGTGGCGCGCGCTGCGCGCCGAGCCAGGCCTCCATGTCTCGCGCCGCCCTCAGCGACAGCGCTCGCTTTCGCGCGACGCCCCGCTCCGGCCCGCGCAACCGCGCGCCATTGGCGTCAAGGCGCGGCTCCTCGATCGGCGGGAACAGGCCGAAATTGACGTTCATCGGCTGGAACGAGCGGGGTCCGGCGTCGATCGTCTCGATGTGACCGCCGGTGATATGGTTCAAAAGCGCGCCGATGGCCGTCGTTCCCGGCGGGGCAAAGACTGGCAGGCCGAGGCGCTCGGCCGCCGCCATTCGGCCCGCGATGAGGCCGACCGCCGCGCTCTCGACATAGCCCTCGCAGCCGGTGATCTGCCCGGCGAAGCGCAGGCGCGGCATCGCCTTGAGACGCAGAAGCGGATCGATGAGCCGCGGCGCGTTGAGGTACGTGTTGCGGTGGAGGCCGCCCAATCGCGCAAATTCCGCGCGCTCCAATCCTGGGATCATTCGGAAGATCCGCGCCTGCTCCCCATATTTCAGCTTGGTCTGAAATCCGACCATGTTGAAGAGCGTGCCGAGCGCATTGTCCTGGCGAAGCTGCACGACCGCATAGGGCTTGACGGTCGGCCGATGCGCGTTGGTCAAGCCGACCGGCTTCATCGGTCCGTGACGAAGCGTCTCGCGGCCGCGGGCGGCCATCACCTCGATCGGCAGGCAGCCGTCGAAATAGGGCGTGCCTTCGAAGTCCTTGAACTCGGTCTTTTCGCCGGCGAGGAGCGCATCAACGAAAGCCTCGTATTCGGCGCGGTCGAGCGGGCAATTGACGTAATCGGCGCCCGAGCCGCCGGGCCCCCTCTTGTCATAGCGCGATTGCAGCCACGCCTTGTCCATATCGATCGTATCGCGATGGACGATCGGGGCGATCGCGTCAAAAAAGGCGAGTTCGCCTTCGCCGGTCAGGCCGCGGATGGCGGCGGCGAGATCGGGCGAGGTCAAGGGCCCCGTCGCGATGATGACGCTGTCCCAATCCGCGGGCGGGATTGCCGCCACCTCGCCCCGGACTATTGTTATTTCGCCGCGCGCCAGAATGGCCGCCTCGACGGCGGCGGAAAAGCCCTCGCGATCGACTGCCAGCGCGCCGCCGGCCGGCACTTGATGGGCGTCGGCGGCGGCCATGATCAGCGACCCCATCGCCCGCATTTCGCGATGGATCACGCCGACCGCATTGGTCTCGGCGTCGTCGGACCGAAAGGAATTGGAGCAGACGAGTTCGGCGAGGCGCCCGGTCCGATGCGCCTCGGTGCGGCGCTCCGGCCGCATTTCATGGAGAACGACGGTTGCGCCGGCTTGGGCGATCTGCCAGGCCGCCTCCGAGCCGGCGAGGCCGCCGCCGATCACATGGATGGGCGTCATTGCGAGGCTCTTTTGCGCCGGCCGCAGTCACAGTCAATGGGTGAGCCTTGCCCAAAAAGAAAAGCGCCCGCCGGGGGAGGACCGACGGGCGCTTGAACGCGGGCTTTTAGAGACGACAGGGAGGGGGATCGTCTCCGCCCGCCCGCGAAACTTTTACCGCTCAGGCGGCGATGTTGCGACGGACGATGAACTCGATGTCGCCGCGGCGAACGCCGATATCGCTGAGTTCACGATCGCTCAACCGAGACAGCTCCTTGACGGCTTCGCGATAGCGGCGCCAGGCGTTGAGCTTCTCGGTAATGGTCTTGATCGGGGTCATGATTTTGCTCCTTGGTTAGGTCTTTGTTCTTGCCTCGGACCGTCAGGCCGAGCGCCTATCGCCCGCCTAACGCAGTGCAACATAATCTTCTCCACCCGATTTTCCAGCACTTTCGTTGGACTACCAGCCATGCTTCTAATGCAATGCACTATTCATAAAATTTTAAGCAACCTGCCTGTTTGGCGAAAAGACCACAGAAAAGTGGGCATAATTTGTTCAAGTGGCTAGCATGCCGATTTCTCAGCCGCTACGAGAAATGCGAAATTTTCATGAGACATGGCCGCTGCGCTGCAACAAAGCCCCCGGTTTTTCGGCCCGCCGCAGGAGCAGCAGCGCCGACGTTATATGGGCGCGCGCCGGCTCACCGCCAGGCTCGCCCACCCTTCCAAATCGAGCCGGCGCGCGACGAAGAGCCCCTGTGCGCGCCAAGCCGAGAGCACGGCCGGGACATCGACCGCAAGCAGGCCGGAAAGGATCGCTACGCCGCGCGGAGCGATCAGCGCCGCGAGCGACGGCGCCAAGCGGGCGAGCGGGCGGGCGAGGATATTGGCGAAGACGAGATCGTAAGGGCCGGCTTGGCGCAGCTCCCGCCGTTCGACGCCGCGCGAGACCAGCGGCCGCACCGAGGCGGCGACCCCGTTGAGGCGCGCATTGGCGGCGGCGGTCGCCACGGCGACGGGATCAATATCGCCCGCCGCTACGGGCCGCCGCAGCGCCTTGGCTGCGGCAATGGCCAAAACGCCGCTGCCGCAGCCGACATCGAGAATCCGCGGCGGCGCGCGACGCTTGAGGATTTCGTCAAAGATGAGGAGACAGCCGCGGGTGGTGCCGTGATGGCCCGTGCCGAAAGCGAGGCCCGCTTCGATCTCAACGCCGATGTCATTGGGCCTGACCCGGGCGCGATCATGCGCGCCATGGACGAGAAAGCGCCCGGCCCGGACCGGCGCCAGGCCCGCCAGCGCGTTGGCGACCCAATCGCGTTCGGGCGTGCGGCCAAATTCGATCTCCCCGGCTGCTTCCTCGCCCGCCGCCGCGGCGACAAGGTCGCGCAAAAAGGCTTCGTCCGGGGCTGCGCCGAAGTAAGCCTCGACAATCCAGTCGCGCCGCCGCGCTGGCGCCTGAGGCTCGCTCTCGAAAGCGCTTGCCGCAGCCTCGGCCGGCTCGAAGCTCTCCATGATCAGATCGACGACCGCGCGAGCGCGCCGCTCGTCAGCGACGAGCCGCATCATATAGGCGGCGTTGTTCGGCGGCAGGCCTTCGAGCATTTAACGCCAATCGTAGGGGCTCCGCGTGGGCGTTCAATAGGCCCGGGCGATTCATTTGGCCCTCGCACGGCAGGGCCGGCCCCTTTTTTTCGTCGGGCTGAAACTCTACATGCGGAGTCCGGAGCGACGAGGAGCCCATGAGCGAGGCGCGAAAACTTGCCGCCATCCTGTCTGCGGATGTGGTTGGATACAGCCGCATGACCGGCGCCGACGAAGAGCGGACGCTGGCGCGCTTAAGGGCGCTCAGAAGCGACCTCATCGATCCAACGATCGCGGTGCATCGTGGACGCGTGGTCAAGCGCATCGGCGATGGGATTCTCGTCGAATTTCGCAGCGTCGTCGACGCGGTGCGCTGCGCGATCGAAATGCAATCGAGCATGGTCGAACGGAACGCCGGCTTACCCGCGGAACGCCGCATCGAGTTCCGGATGGGCGTGCATATCGGCGACGTGGTGGAGGAAAGCGACGGCGATCTGATGGGCGACGGCGTCAACATCGCCTCGAGATTGGAGGGCGTCGCCAAGCCCGGCGCCGTTTGTCTTTCCGAGGACGCCTATCGCATGGTGAAAGCGCGGCTCGATCTCGCCGTCTCCGATCTCGGCGAGGCCAAGCTCAAGAACATCGCGGAGCCGATACGGATTTACTCGCTCGAAGTCGGCGGCGCGCCGGGCAAGGCGGCCGCGCCAGCGCCGGCCAAGACGCCTGTCGTCCCGGATAAACCTTCCGTCGCCGTGCTCGCCTTCAACAATATGAGCGGCGACCCAGAACAGGAATATTTCTCCGACGGCATCAGCGAGGACATCATCACCGATCTCTCGACGCTGTCCGATCTGCATGTCGTCGCCCGCAATTCCTCCTTCGTCTACAAGAAGACGACCACGCCAATCGCCGACATCGCCAAGGCGCTGGGCGTCCGCCATGTGCTCGAAGGCAGCGTGCGCAAGGCCGGCAACAAGGTCCGGGTCACGGCGCAATTGATCGATTCGACGACCGGCGGCCATCTCTGGGCGAGCCGCTTCGATCGCGATCTTACCGATATTTTCGCGATTCAGGACGAGCTCACGAAAGAGATCGTCTCCGCGCTGAAGCTGAAGCTGACGGTCGGCGAAAAAGACCGGCTCGCCAACAAGAAGCGCGAAGTCAACGTCCAGGCTTTCGAGCTTTTCCTGCGCGGTCGCGAGCACGCTTGGGCCGCGACGCGGCAGGGCGGCGTCACTGGGCGAGACTTGCTCGAACGCGCGATCGCCATTGATCCGGACTATGCCCCGGCTCATGCCGTCATCGCGATCAGCCATGTCATCGATTACGCGAACGGCTTTTCGAGCGACCCGGAACAATCGCTGCGGTTGGCTCGCGAAATCGCAGAGCGCGCTATCGCCATGGACGATGGCGAGCCCGCGGCTCATTTAGCCCTGGGCTCGGCCTATATGTGGACCAAGGATCTCGATCGAGCGCAGCTCGAGGCGCAGCGAGGCCTCGAACTTTCGCCCAATTCCGTCGACGCCCTGCGTATGATGGCTCATATCAAGATATTTGCCGGCGATCCCAAGGGCGCGTTGGAGATTCTCGACACCTATATGCAGCGCGACCCGCATTATCCCGGCATAACGTTGCAATTCGTGGCCGACGCGCGCTTCTCGCTCGGCGAGTACGAGAAGGCCATCGAGGCGATCGAAAAAAGGCTCGCGCAAAATCCGAATTCGGAAACGGCTTACGCCTTGCTCGCCGCTTGCTACGGCCAGCTCGGCCGCGCCGAAGAATGTCAGAAGGCGTGGGCGCGCACCCTTGAGCTCAGTCCCGGCTTCTCGATGGAGCGCCGCCGCCGGGTGTTGCCGTTCAAGAAGCCTGAAGATTTCGAACGCCGCGTCGAGGGCCTTAAGAAAGGCGGCGTCGCTGTTTGAGAAAAGGCGCCATTGGCCGCTGTGACTGAGGTGACGCGCCTCATCCCCCCTCGTGAAAAAACTCGTACACCAATCGCGCGGTCGCCTGGTTCACCCCATCGACTTTCTCCAAATCGGCGAGGCCGGCCCGCGCCACCGCCTTGGCGGTGCCGAAGGCGTTGAGCAGAGCGCGTTTCCGCGCCGGGCCGATGCCGGGGATTTCGTCGAGCGGGCTTTTGACGAATTCCCGCTTGCGCCGCGCGCGATGCGTCCCGATCGCGAAGCGGTGCGCTTCGTCGCGCAGCCGCTGCACGAAATATAGAGCCGGGTCGCGCGGGGCCAAGCGGAATGGCTCGCGGCCGGGGATGTAGAACATCTCGCGGCCGGCGTCGCGGTCCTGCCCCTTGGCTATGCCGACGAGGCGCACGCCTTCGAGGCGCAGCGTCGCGAAGACTTCGCGCGCCGCCTCCAATTGGCCGCGCCCGCCGTCGATCAGCACAAGATCGGGCTTCTCGGCGAAGCTGCCGCTTTCGGCGTCGGGAGGGACGGAAACAGTCTCGCCCGACGCCGTCAATTCTGTCCGCCGCGCCGCCTTGGCGAGTCTCGCGAAGCGCCGCGTCAAGACTTCGCGCATCATCGCGTAATCGTCGCCCGGCGTCAGCTCCGTACTCTTTATATTGAAGGTTCGATAATGCGCCTTCATAAACCCTTCCGGCCCGGCGACGATCATCGCGCCGATCGCGTTCGTCCCCATGATGTGCGAGTTGTCGTAAACCTCGATCCTGCGGATCGGCTCCGCAAAGCCGAAGGCCGCGCTCAATGCCGACATGAGCTTTTCCTGCGTCGCGACGTCGGTGAGCTTACGCGACAGCGCTTCGCGCGCGTTGCGGAGCGCGTTGTCGACGAGCTCGCGCTTCTCGCCGCGGCGCGGCCGGCCTATCGCCATGCGCCGGCCGGCCTTGGCGCAGAGGGCTTCGCGCAACGGCTCGATGTTCTCGATGTCATGCGAAAGAAGAACGAGGCGCGGCGCCGGCCGATCGACGTAGAATTGCGCCAGGAAGGAGTCGAGCACGTCGGCGGCGCTCAGCGTTCTGTCGGCGCGCGGAAAGTAGGCGCGATTTCCCCAGTTCTGGTACGTGCGAAAGAAGAACACCTCGATGCAGAACTGCCCCGCCTCCTCGGCGATGGCGAAGACGTCGGCCTCGGCGACGCTCTTCGGGTTGATGCTCTGCTCGCCCTGGATCGCCGAAAGGGCGGCGATGCGGTCGCGGAGGCGCGCGGCGGTCTCGAATTCCAGCGCCGCGGCCGCCTGGCCCATTTCGCGCGCCAGTCGATCGCGCACCGCCCGACTCTTGCCCGAGAGAAAGTCGCGCGCCTCCTCGACGAGGCTCTGATAGTCCTCGTCCGATATCTCATAAGTGCAGGGGCCGGAGCAGCGCTTGATCTGATAGAGCAGGCACGGCCGCGTACGATTCTCGAAATAACTGTCCGAGCAGGTGCGCAGGAGGAAAGCGCGCTGCAACGCGTTGAGCGTGCGGCCGACCGCGCCGGCGCTGGCGAAGGGCCCGAAATA
>Ga0070733_10001038_pt1 | contig 21064 bp, 15 predicted proteins | sample Coa_R1_9_FD_66450 | JGI IMG/M metagenome (GOLD analysis project Ga0070733, IMG submission 66450) | Surface soil microbial communities from Centralia Pennsylvania, which are recovering from an underground coalmine fire - Coalmine... | ecosystem: Environmental > Terrestrial > Soil > Unclassified ... | reverse complement strand
CGCTGATCTGGCCCTTTGCAACCTCAGTCACATACTCTGCCTGCAACATAGTGTTCTGGCCTGCTCGCAAGTTATGCGCCACAATATAAGCCAGTTCGCCGCTCTCCGGCTGTGTTGCGACCAGCTTCAGCGTCCCTCTGCCAGCAGCGCCGACGCGCTCGACTATGCTCTTGCTGTCAAGAGACACTCCACCGGGCGCAGCATCGCCAGCAGCAGCCAGTTCCGCGCGTTTCGCCTTGAGCGTGATTCCATCGCCTGCCGCTTTTATCACGCTCTCAAAAGGAAGATGCGCGCTCTTCCCAAATAATCGCCGCTGTTTGACACCGATATAGGTCATGCAGCGCGCCGGAGCATCAAATACTACATCCGCCAGCATGCCATCTTCGCCATCGGCGCAAAATATTGTGTTGCCAAAATGAAATTTAGCCATTTCGGAGATACGCGTTGCTTTACTCATACGACCAACCTCGCACTGCAATAAAATGAAAGACATAAGCCGTTGTTCTGCCCTGTCCTTTAATAGAAGTGTAGCACGTTAGATGCATGCATGACAAGCCAATTGCTTGACACCACCGGTGCAGAACGATATTATGCATAAAGACCACAAAGGAAACGAGTAAAAAATATGACCGAAGAGAGCTGTTATATCGAACAATTTCCACACCGGCTGCCACACCAGGACAAAGCAGAACTACGCCCCTGCGGGCATTATGCGTGTCCTCCGCACACCATCACCTATTATGGCACGGGTGATGACGAAGAGTTAGTCGGCGACTACTGCATGGTGTGTTACGCGCGGATATTTCCAGAACATTGCCCTGATCGCTTGATTCTCCAGGCGGTGATTCGGGAGCAGGAAACAAAGTAGACCGTGGTCGCCCTGGTGCGTTTGCAATTGCCCTTGATAAACCCATACATTAGACTGATAATTGACGTATATCCCGTCGCGCCATACCGAAAATGCTCTCCATAGCCTCTGGCGCATAGCGGGCGACGATATCTTCGGTGATGGCATTGGCGCGGCAGATTTCGCCAAACATGCTGGCGCTGCTGCGCGGTATGCGTTCTTGAGTCTGCGGATCAAGCTCGATCAGCCCAAAGCGCACACCCCAGCCCTCTGTCCACTCGAAATTGTCCACCAGAGTCCAGTGCAGGTAGCCGCGCACGGGGATGCCCTCGCCGATAGCGCGATGCGCCATTGCCAGGTGTTCAAGGATGGCGCGCGGGCGGCGATCATCGAGCGTATCGCTGAAGCCGTTTTCGGTGATATACAGCGGTTTGTTGCCGCGAGTGCGTTTATAAACCGCTTTCAGCACGCGATAAAGACCGGGCGGGTAGATTTCCCCAAAGTTATTATCCAGTCCCGGATCATTGCGCGGCGCGTCCGGCCGGATAAAACGCTGCCCAAACATCTCGGCTGGCCTGGATGGATCAAAACGCACCATCTCGCGAGTGTAATAATTGACGCCATGAAAATCGCGCGCGCCCGCCGCACGTGGTATGGGGGGAAGCAGTAATTTGAAAGGCAAAGGAAAGTACCCTGTCTCTCCAGCGCGTAACGCCGTCCAGTTAAAGAAGGTATCCTGCAATCCGGCAGCGGCGCGGTCAAGCAGCGCAAGCGGACTGGCTGCATCAAAGAGGTGATAGTGCAGGCAATAACCAATCTGCGCCTGTGGCTGGATGCGATAAATAGTGTAGAAAGCCTCAACATGAGCCTGCATCAGGTTTCGCAACACGCGCATAGCGCGCATCATGTCCTGCTCACCAGGAGGATACGAGCCGAGCAAATAACCCAGGATGGCATAGATGTTTGGCTCGTTGATAGTGATCCAGAAGTCGCACAGGTCTTGCAGGCGTTCAACCACATAAGCGACGTAGCGCACGAAGTAGCGTATATTCTCGATATTCGTGAAGCCGCCGCGATCCGCAAACCACAATGGGTCGGTGAAGTGGTGGAGCGTGACCAGGGGTTTCAAGTGGCGCGCACGCAAGGCGGTCAGCATCTGGCGGTAGCGATCGATAGCCGCGCTGTCCCATCGATCCTCGGATGGTTCGACGCGGCTCCATTCGATGCTCAGGCGCAGCGCGTTATTCTCCATCTGTTCCGCCAGGATGAAATCCTGTTCCGCAGCCTGCCACCAGTTTGAGGCATCACCGCTTGTCTCACCCGTGAGTATATGTCCTGTTTGTTCCCAGCGATACCATTGATTGTTGGTGTTGCCACCTTCGCATTGATGGGCAGAGGATGCTGTCCCCCATAAGAATCCATCGGGGAAACGGAGAACGCGCCGACCACGCTGCCATGCCATACCGTGAAGCTCCTCGACTGTGAAAATGTTCAGGGCAAGGATATTGTACCACGTCTTGCATAAATAATCCGCTAAATGTGGCTTAGAGATGAGAACCCGCGATGATGACAGCATCTCCTTTCCCTTTCGAGTCTATTTCAGGATCATTTCAGCAGGTTGTTGTACACTTTATAATATGCACATGACGAGCGAACATAACACTGAGGACGACATGGATCGTAACGAGTATGAAGAGCCGCGAGAAGATCTTGCAGTTGAGATCACAGACCTGAATGAGGACGGCGATGATGAGAGTTCATCAATCTCCCCGAGCTTATTCACAGGCTCCTGGCTTCTTGCGCCTGAGTACCGTAAGCGTAGGAGGATTGCTACTGTCGCATTCGTTGGGCTGGCTATTCTGGTTGTCTTGTTCACTACTACACCTTTCAGGCAGCTCTTCATGCATGCTTCGTCAACGACCGAGCAGTCAACCTATTATTACGGACTCGATGCAAATCCGCCCTGGGGTCATCTGTCTGTCGATGGCAAGCGTGTGGCCCTGATTTCCAAAGGAGCTTATACGCTCTTCAGCTTGCCACGCGGTCAGCATACATTGACCTGGAGTGCTGCTCCATTTTCGCCGCAGCAGTGTAGTATTTCTGTGCCGGTGGGTTCAGATAGTGATAACTGCAAAACTCCTGATGCCGTGCCAGGCTTTCAGGGTAATATCACTTCATACATTAGTTTTCCGGCCAATCTCAGTATGCTTTCGGTGGCGCAGCGCGCCGCGTTGATCCAGGCAGCGCAGGTGGTGCTGGACAGCCAGCAGTCCAGCGAGACGGTACGAGCGGGAGAGTTGTACGCGCAAACTCCGGTGGCTGCCGGGGCGAGCACGCGATCATGTACCGTGCTGCATGTTGCGGCGCTTTGTTTCGTGGCTGCCAACCAGCCATTAAGGGCTACGCTGCGTCTGCAACTGGAGAGAGGCTCATCGCCCAATGCGCCCTGTGCGGCAGGGGCATGTGACTCTGGCAACCAGAACTGCCGGTTATTCTGTGATCTTCCCGCGTTCATTGGATCCAACACTGCGCTGTCTCCGGCAGTGTGGCAAACGTCTGTGGTAGTGAATCTACTATGGCGGTTTGCCACAGTAGATGGACGAGTTGTGGCGGAGAATCAGGCGGATTCCTTTATTCTCGGTGAGCAAAACGATATAGAGGTATCAATGAACATTACCTGGAACGGCAAGCAGTGGGGTGTGACACTAACTGGCCAGAGAGGTTTTAATAACAATGATGAACCAGTATGTTCTGCAGCATATAGTAATCTATATACCCTGGTATTTGCTTCAGCTGCGCCTGATTTTGTAGCGAAACTTGTGCCGGGGCCAACACCTGCCTCCGGTTGCTTGATCCAAATCACGTTGCAACCAGGCTCGAATACTGAGCCTACACCTACAGCCGCGCCGCCGACGGTAGCAAATGTAATACAGCGTTTTGGGGTATTGCTGGCGGTGAATGCAACGGCGCACCATCTGTGGCCTTTCCTGCCTGTTGCTGACGCCTACGAGCAGCAAGTAGCGCAACAGTTGATATGTTGTTAAGTTTTATGAAAATGGAGCGCCAGGTCTGGCGCTCCTTTGAGCAATCACGGTTAACTACATCGTTACTCCCGAATGCCGCGCCCTGGCAGCGGACGCACCAGCGGACTCATCACAGGCACATCCTTTTTGCCGCGTGGCAGGCGCTGGCGCACCAGGTAATTGGGCGCGACGGCCAGGTCACCTTTCTCCAGGGTGACATCTTCGCCGAAGCGGTTGAAGAATGACAGCTCGAAATTCGGGGTTTCTCCGAGCGCGCCATGAGGACAGACCTCTACACAGTCGCCGCAGAAGATACAGCGATCAAGCGCAAATGCCCAGCGTGTCAGCGTGCGCTCGGCCATCATCAGCGAACCGGTCGGGCAGACCTGCACACACGCGCCGCAGGAGACGCAGTCGGTATCATGCAGGCTGACGTTGAAAGGCGTAGAGACGATGGTATCGAAGCCCTTGCCGAACATGCCGTAGCAGTCGGGGCCGATCACGTCATGGCAGACGCGCACACACTGCGTGCAGTTGATACACTTGTTGGGGTCGCGCAGGATGAAGCTGTGCGACAGGTCCATGTCATAGTCGTGATAGTCGCTCGGTTCTCCGTCATGGAAGCGGTTATCCGCCAGTCCGTGCTCAATGCTGTACTTTTGCAGATCGCACTGTCCGGCTGCCGGACAGGCGCACTGCAAGCAGCGAGCTGCTTCGCGCTGGGCCTGTTCCTGCAGATAGCCGAGTTCGATAAGCTCGAAGCTGCGCTTGCGATTCTCATAGGGCAGCATCGGCATTTTGATCTTAGGTTCGACCGGCTTGTAAGGCACAATGTCGAACAGGTCGGGTTTGCGCTCTTCAAGTTCCAGGCGGCGGGCCACTTCTTTCATGTCTTCGCCGTTGAGAAAGGCATGGATCGAACGCGCGCCAAGTTTGCCCTGGGCGACACATTCGATAATGGTCTTCGCGCCCAACTGCGCATCACCCCCGGCAAAGACAGCGTCGCGATCTGTCATGTAGTTGAACGGGTTTGTCTGGATAGTGCTGCGCTTGGTCCATTGCACGCCCGACTGCTTATCGAGCACGGACACGTCAGGATTCTGACCGAAGGCGGGGATGATGACGTCGCATTTGATAGTAAATTCCGAGCCAGGAATGGGAACCGGGCGGCGGCGGCCACTGGCATCCGGCTCACCGAGCTTGTTCTTTACACACTCGACGCCAGCCACTTTCCCATCCTCGACAACGACTTTCGTCTGCTGGACATAGAACATCAATTCGGTGCCTTCGGCCTGTGCATCCTCGATTTCATCCATCGTCGCGGTCATCTCTTTGATGGAGCGGCGATAGCCGGTATGCACCTTTGCCCCCAGGCGCAGCGACGTGCGCGTGCAGTCGAAGGTGGTAAATCCACCGCCAAACACCACGACCTCGTTCTTCTCATTTACAGGAACAGTTTTACCCTCAACCTTGTCTGCCAGGAAAGCTATGGCGTTGATGACGCCCTCTGCATCCTCACCCGGCACACTTAACGGGTTACTCGTCCACGCCCCAATAGCGAGATAGACCGCATCGAAGCCTTGAGCGAACAGATCATCAATGGTGAAGTCTACGCCAAGCTTTATATTTAATTGCAGATCAACGCCCAGATCCCACACATGCTGGAGTTCGCGATCCATCACATCCTTTGGCAGGCGGTACTCAGGGATGCCATAGCGCAGCATGCCACCGGGCTGCGGCATCATCTCGAAGACCTTGCAATAGTGACCTTTTAACGCCAGGTAATAAGCGCAGGTGAGGCCACCCGGACCCGAGCCGACAATGGCAATTTTCTTACCCGTTGGCGGGTCCTTCACAAAGGGAACCGGCGGGTCGAGCAGGCATGTCTCGGCGGCGTGGCCGTGCATACGGCAGATGGCGATTTCCTCTTCGACCAGCGCGCGACGGCAGGCCTTCTGGCACGGCGCGGGACAGGTCAGACCCAGGATATAGGGGAACGGCAGCACCTCTTTGACCAGGCTCGCCGCCTCCTTCATCGAACCTTTGGCGATCAGCTCCAGGTAGCCAGGAATATCAATGTGCGTCGGGCAATCCACCTGGCACGGCGGCTGGCAGTAGGCATTGTGGTCAGAGAGTATCATCTCCAGGTTAGTGCGGCGAATGTGGAACAACTCATCCGAATTTGTTGTGACTACCATGCCGGGCAATGCCGGTGTGGTACACGAAGGAAGAGGTTGTTTCACACCCTCGATATGCACCAGGCACATACGACAGGCAGCGGTCGGTTCCAACTTCCCGTCATTACACATATTAGGAATGTCGGTAATGCCGTTGTCATCTGCCGCGCTCAGGATGGTCTGGTTTTCGTAAGCCTGCACAGTTTTACCGTCTATGGTCAGCGTGAAGCTGGGATGCCCCACCTCGTTGCGCACCATCAACGCCTGCGCATCATGCACAATAGGAGAAAGATTATCTCGGATAGATATTGCCATATATTACCTCTTGTAGGGTCAAAGGGCGCAACGAATTGCGCCTCTACAGATTCTACGGTAAGACATTTTTTGTGACAAAACGATGCGAACGCACGGGAACACAAGAGCCGGTCGGGCATTGCTGTTCCTTGATATGCATTTGAAAGTGGTCGGGCCAGTAGCGTTTCGCTGTCTTGAGCGCGTTCGGCGCATGCACCCCAAAGCCGCACAGCGAGCCATTGGGGACATATCCCGCAAATTCATCCAACATATCCAGGTCACTACTGGCGCCCAGGTCACTGATTACGCCTTCGAGTATGCCGGTGATGCGTTTCATACCAATACGACATGGCACGCATTTTCCACAGGACTCGTTGCTAAGATAACTACTGCGCTCCATCGCCCATGCTACCATGCAGGTGCTAGCGGGCAACAATTCGACGATACCAGAACCCACAATCGCGCCAGCTTCTTCGAGTGGATCATAATCGAACGGTGTATCCAGCAGTGAGGTCGGCAGCGCGCCGCCTTCCGCACCGCCCACAACGACCGCGCGCAGTTCGCCCTCGGCGCGGCTATAGCCCGCGTGGCGCAGTATCTCGCGCAGTGTTGCCCCGAAAGGTACTTCGACAATCTTTGGCTCGCTGTCAGGCACATAATCGTAGATGGTCAGGACTTTGGTGCCGCTCGTCGTCGCGGTTCCCACGCTGGTGAAGGCTTGCGCTCCATCGCGCGCGATGACGGGAATATTTGCCAGCGTCTCAATCGAGTTGACAACGGTAGGTCTATCCCACAGACCAGCCTGGGCCGGGAAAGGTGGTCGCTGCTCAGGCATACCGCGCCGCCCTTTAATCATGGCGATTTGCACAGTCTCTTCGCCGCCCATGAAGCCAATATCAACGCCCACTACATTGATGGCGCAGTTGAACTCGGTTCCTAAAATATCGCGCCCGACGAGATTAGCGTCCAACGCTTGCTGCAATGCCTTCTGCACCGAGGCCAGCCCTTCTAGATAGAGGCTGCGCGTGAAGAGATAGGCTTCTGCTGCGCCCACGGCATAGGCAGCGAGTACGATACCCTCGATGACCTGGTGGGGATTGCGCTCCAACATGGTGCGCGCAGCCCACGAACGTGGGTCGGCATCGTAGGCGTTACAGATCACATACCTGATGTCACCAGGTTGTTGACACGCGACACGCCACTTTTCACCGGTTGGGCGACCGGCGCCGCCGCGCCCGCGCAAATTAGCGTCCAGAACCTGCTGCATAATCTGTTCCGGGTTCTGTTCGCGGATGGCTTTCTCCAGCGCAACATAGCCCCCGGCGCGGCGATATGCTTCGAGCGAGCGCACATCAGGCTCACCTCGCCGCCGAATAACACGATAAGAAGTATCAAACTCAGGCATTGGGCTGCCTCACATGATTAATATTGCCAAACACGCCGCGCGTCGCGGGTGATAATCCACGTTCGGGTTGGTCGTCGCGTCGTATCCCTTTCACGACTGGAGCGGGTTTGAATTTTGGACTCATAGTAGCGATGCCGAATAGATCGCTCAAATCGACGCCGCGCACCTGCACGATGCGTTTGGCCGCTTGCAGTGGCAGATAGCCATAGGTATCCATTACGGCATCCAGCAGCGAGGATAACGCGCCGGCTTCCTGAGACCAGTTCGCCAACAATTCGTCAACCTTACTGAGATCTATATCCGGTTCCAGGTAATCCTTCACCGGCATAGTCATACAGGGAGCCACCGGCCTGTTGTGATAATCAACTGCGTATTCAGAGTAACGCTGGATATAAAACCCGGCTTTAGAAGCGCCTGTAGCCGGGGGCATCTTGCGCGTGCCGAATTTTTCAGCGCCTTCACGCACGTATGATACGAACCAGGGACGCTGCTTCCAGGCGTGCATCGGTTCAAATTCGATGGTAATGGCGCGCGGCGGACAGGCTTTCTCGCAAAGCAGGCAGGCTTCGCACTTCAGGTTATAGTCTGCTTTCAGCCCATCTTCCGCAAGTAATTGAATCAGGCCGCGACTGCGCGGAGGAAGCTTTGGCTTTTCGTAGGGATATAAGCGGGTTACCTTCGGTCGGAGCATGTGACTGAAAGTCAGTTCCATCCCACTAAGTATTCCACGCATAGACTACACCTCTATTTCTTTCTCGCCGCGCACTTTCAAGCCCTGCTTGGCGATTTTCTCGCGCAGCTTGAGGATGCCCTCAATCAACGCTTCCGGGCGCGGCGGACAGCCAGGCACGTAGATATCCACCGGCACGATGGTATCGACTCCCTGGACGGTGTAGTAGCTATCATAAAATTCGCCGCCGGAGTTCGCGCACTGACCCATGCTGAGCACCCATTTGGGTTCGGGCATCTGCTCCCATAAAAGTCGCAGGCGCGGCCCCATTTTAACCGAGACGGTTCCCGCCACGATCATCAGGTCGGCCTGGCGCGGGCTGGAACGAAAGACCTCTGAGCCGAAACGCGAGAGGTCATATTGAGGCGCAGAAGCTGACGCCATCATTTCAATGGCGCAGCAAGCCAGGCCATAACCAAGCGGCCAGACGGATTTTGAACGCGCCCAGTTCTGCGCCCATTGCAGCATATCCACGAAACTGGTAAGCTGAACAGGCAACTCCTGATCTCCAGGAATGTACTCATAGGGGCCTTTTGCCATAACAATTGGCACAGGCTTGCGCCGCCCATCGGCATGCGCGTCCCCATTGGCTTTAGTATCGCTACTCATAATGTAAAACTCCCATGCAAAGGTTTAGCAGCACCATTGCTCGGTTGATAGAATCGCAGAGTGATTACAGATAGGAGTCCGGCACTGGCCGTCTCCCAACCTGTCCTAATTATAGCACGTCGCATCATAACTGACCATATACCGGGAAGAGGCAGAGCCAGCGTCGAATTCATCTATTCTTTTTGACGGCTACCTCCGGTGTCGTATATAATTTTAGCAATTGCAAGGATAAGGAGATAAAACACATTGGGAACCTACACCATCACCGTATTGCCCGGAGATGGCATCGGGCAAGAGGTTATCGAGCAAGCTGCGCGCGTGCTGCACGCGGTCGGCGAACGCTACCAACATACGTTTCAGATGCATCACGCGCTGGTAGGCATAGCCGCCATCGAGGCCGAGGGGCTGGCGATTACTGACGCGACGATGGAGTTATGCCATCGGAGCGACGCGGTGCTATTCGGCGCGGTCGGCGGCATTTCTCGCTACGAGGGTTCAAAAACACAGGAGCGGCCCGAACGCGCGCTGTTCCGCCTGCGTAAAGAGCTTGAGCTTTTCGCCAACCTGCGCCCGGTTCGTCCGTTTAAGGCGCTGCTCAACGCCTCGACCATCAAGTCGGATGTCTTGCAAGGCACTGATCTACTGGTGGTGCGCGAGTTGACAGGTGGCTTGTACTTCGGCAAGCCCAGCGAGATTCGCGAAACCCCGCAGGGCCTGGAAGCCGTCGATACCTTGTTCTACACCGAGCAGGAGATTGATCGCATTACGCGCACAGCCTTTGAACTGGCGCGCGGCAGGCGCAATAAAGTCACTTCGGTCGATAAAGCGAATGTGCTCAGTTCATCACGCCTATGGCGGCATGTCGTCGAACGGGTAGCGGGCGATTACCTCGATGTGTCGCTCGAACATCTGCTGGTAGACACTTGCGCCATGCAAATTGTGCGCCGTCCTGCCGACTTCGATGTCATAGTGACAGAGAATATGTTCGGGGATATCCTTACAGATGAGGCCGCTATGCTGGCTGGTTCGATGGGCATGTTGCCTTCCGCCAGCCTGGGAACGCGCAAGACAGCGTATGGCTTGTTCGGTCTGTACGAACCCATACATGGCTCCGCGCCTGATATAGCCGGGCAGGACAAAGCTAACCCGCTTGCTGCCATACTGACAGCCGCCATGATGTTACGATATTCATTTGGACTGAACGAGGAGGCCGACGCGGTAGAGGCTGCGGTCGAGCGTGTCATCGAGGCGGGTTACCGCACAGAGGATCTGAAAGAGGATGGCCAAAAAATGGTCGGAACGCAGGAGATGGGCAGACTGGTTGTGGATGCGCTGGCCGCGTGAGAAAAGGCAGACGATAATATAACGGATTGTTAGCCCATCATAGGTTTAGGGCATGAACCTGCCAGGCGCAATTTCTCGCGCAGTTCTGCGAGTTGTCGGAGCAACGCCATTTGTTCTTCATTTACAGTCTGCTGCTCTCTTGCCTGGAAATGCCTTAGCCTTTCTTCAAGGTCAGCAATCTCGTAGAGTAAGACCTGTCGCTGCACGTACCAGCGCGTTACTGCGCGTTCAACGCCCATCTTTGGTTCCTTTTGTTATTCTGTATGATGACATGGGCATGGGAGCCGGGTACGCCCCTACCCCATGCCCTTGGTCCCCGCCCTGGTCGTTAAGTTTACGTTTATACGGTTGCTCCGTAAACCAGTGACTTGAGGATGTTGAGCATTTCTTCATCCTGGTAGGGTTTGACTATGTAGGCGTTCGCGCCCAACTGCATTGCGCGCTGCTGGTGCTTGGAGGCGGCGCGCGAGGTCAATACCACCAGGGGCAGCGTGCGGTACTGCTCCTGCGCACGCACGGTAGCCATCAACTCGTAACCATCCATGCGCGGCATTTCGATATCAAGCAGGATAGCAGCCGGCGTCTCACGCGAAATCATTTCCAGCGCTTCCACCCCATCACGAGCCAATTGCACTTCCCACCCGTTCTGCTTGAGCATATTGCCCACCACGCGCCGCACACTGGGACTATCATCCACTACCAGTACATGCTTGCCTCTCGGAGTGGTCTGCGCTTGCCTGGTAGGCGTCGTCGTAATTGTAGTGCTGCGCTGCGCAGTTATGGGAGCCGCAGGCGCAGCAGAGCTGGCGAGGGCATTAGCGGCCTGGGTGGCTGGCAAAGTTACACTTTCACGGCGCAAAGGCGAAGAGGTAGGAATATTAAGCCCGGAGCCGGGTACTCCTGGACGCGGCGACAGCAGTTCGATCAGTTCAAGGATCAGCACGACGCGCCCATTGCCTAATACAGTGCCACCTGCTATTCCATGCACATGCCGTAGGTGTGGCCCCAGGTTCTTCATGACCACGTCCAGCTTACCCTTGATACTATCAACCACCAGCGCGACTCGATGGCGATCGGTGCGCACCAGCAGGACAGGCGCCTTCTCATCCGGCTCGTTCAACGGTAGGTCCAGCAGTTGAGAAAGCATTATCAGCGGATAGAGGTCATTTTGCACGATAATCGCGGACCGACCACCAAATGTTGATTGCTTGAAGTTGTCCAGGCGGCCAATGGACTCGACCATGACGGTGGGAATAGCAAACTGTTGATCGCCAACCAGCACCATCATCGTGCTCTGGATGGCAAGACTGGTGGGGAATTTCATGGTGAACGCGGTTCCCTGGCCTGGTGTTGACTCAACTTCAAGTGTTCCGCGCAGGCGAGAGACGCTGTCACGCACTACATCCAGCCCGACGCCGCGACCACTTTCCTCGCTCAGCACCTCGGCAGTCGAGAAACCTGGACGGAAAATCAACTCGATGATGTCGGCTTCGCTCAATTGCTGGTCAGGGCGGATAAAGTTGTGCTCGATAGCTGCGTTACGCACGCGCTCCGGGTCTATGCCCGTGCCATCATCTCGCACAGTAATTACGACCTGGTTTCCTTCGTAGGCTGCCGAAAGCTTGATCTGACCGGCAGAGGGTTTACCGCTCTGCTGGCGCACCTCCGGGATTTCGATGGCATGGTTCACCGCATTGCGCATAAGGTGCAATAATGGACCGGCAATTTCCTCGATAACAGTTCTATCGACTTCTGTTTCCTGGCCTTCCAACACAAACTCGAACTCTTTATGCTGTTTGAGAGCCACCGCGCGCGCTGTGCGGTACAGGCGCGGGATCATAGTTGACAAAGGCACCAGGCGAGCTTTCATCAATCGATCCTGGAAAGTGGTGTTCAGGCGACTTTCGCGGCTGAAGACACTCTCACAATCACGTATGATGATGTCCATCTCATTGCTCAGGGTCGTCATATCCGAGATCCCTTCACTCAGACCACGAGCAAGCTGGTGAAACTCTGTATAACGGTCAAGTTCCAGTTCGTCAAATTCGGCCAGGTGGGCAGGTTCTGCGCGACCATTGGCATTCTTGCCGCCAGCATGACCGTTGGTATTCCCCTGGCCTGGCATCACCTGAACAGACCGGCCGCTGGGCAATGTCGCCGCCTCAAAGCGGCTATCCAGTTTCTGTCCTACATCGCGTAAGCGGTTGCTGCTGACTCCTGTATCTGCGACCAGGCGTAGCAGGCGCTGCAAACGCTCCTCCAGGATACTGCGGTTGACCAGCAATTCGCCGAAGAGGTTGACGAGTTCGTCGAGCTTGGTCAAAGGCACGCGCACGCTGAGGTCGCCGCGAGCCATGTGCTGGAGGTCTGCCCCCAACTGGTTCGCATCGACCACATTTTTAACTGCCGCCTCTTCCAATATCACAGCTTCGCTTGCTTCGATTTCAGCTGCAAGCTCCTCATCCATTACCCGCGCCAGGGATGGCTGTTCGCCGAGTATTTCAGCGTAGCGTTTGCGCAGCGATGCCACCGCAGCCTCGCCCGCACCGCTCGCGCCTTTTTCATTGATGAGCAAGTCCAGGGCTTCAGCCGTGTCCAGTATAATACTGATGATGGCCGGCGTGATCGGAATAGTTCCCTCCATCACGCTATCGAGCAGGTCTTCCGAAATATGGCAGAGGTCAGCTATAGCGCGGAAGCCCATCATGCCAGCCGCGCCTTTGAGTGTGTGTGTCGCTCGTCGTATTCCCTGAATGGGCTCGAGGTCCTCCGGGGCATTTTCAAGAGTGGCGACAAACATACTGATAGTTTGCAGGTGTTCTTCTGCCTCTAACCTGAAGATCTCCGCCGCTTCTTCAACAAAATCTGCCGCCTGGGGAGCTGAATTCGTCGTCATTGGTGCATGCTGGAAAGTTGCAGCAGGCGATGGCATTGTTACTGGCGCATAAGCAGGAACCGCAGGCGCCGCTTGTTGATCCCCTGCCGGTGCATCATGTCCAAAAACTTCATCTGCTTCGCCGGTAAGTTTGCTGAGAAATTCACTACGAACAGCAATTTCGATCTCCTGGCGCAGCCGTTCCTCAATCTCCTGCAATGATTCGCGAGTTCCAGAGCCAATGACACTTTCCTGCAACTGTCGCCTGGCCTCAAATTCATCGCGAAGTTCGTTGCGTATCTGTCGCTCCAACTCGGCTCGTGTAGCCATCGTCGGCAAGCGATGTTCGTATTCCTCACGTACTTGAGCTTCAATTTCCGCCCTGAGCGCGGCAATATCACCACGACGCTCAAAGGTGACGCGCTCGCGCACGGCATCACGGCCCACCTGCATCTCCCAGGGTGACCAGGCCTGACCGGATGGCGCAACCCGCAATTGATCGATAGCTTCCCCGCAGTCCTCTATCGACGCTTGCAACTGAAGCATACCCGCCTGCATCTGCTCATCGGTCAACTCCATGCTGCCGGTCATTTGCATGAGCAAATCCAGTACCTTCTTCAATTTGTTGTTCGCTACCCACATGACGGATAGGGGCAAATAGCGCCTGACCTGCTCCGGACTGTTGCGCAGGTTAAGGCCCATAGCCTTCCCGGCCCACTCTTCCATGCGATCAAGCGCATCTCTAGAGCCATCCAGGAATCCCTTGAACTCGGTGCGCTGCGCTTCGACTACAGTAGCGGCAAGGCGGAGTTGCGTGAGCGTCCTTTTGAGTGATGCAACCTGCTCCTCCACGACCTGGGCATCCTGCTGCATCTTGTGATAGACCCGCGCCACCGACGTATCTGTTTGCGCAGGCGCGAGCGCGCTGCGATCTGTTGACAGCGGCATTGGTACGCCGACAGCGGGTTGTGCCGTTTGGACAATGTGCGTTTGAGTAGTGACCGGAGTAGGAATCGCATCGCTCTTATCGTCGATGGGCAGGTTTGGAGTAACCGGCGGGCTGTCTGGAACGCGGCGCGAGGTCGACGCAAGTATTTCTAGTGCGCTGGGCTGCGCTGGCGCGGAAGGTGCCGGAGCTGGAACCGGTTGTTTGGGCTGTGTATCCTGCTGAGAGCGCACATCCTCGCTTGAAGCAAGAACAGGGTCTTCAGGCCACGATACCTCTTCACCTACAGAAGAGCCGGGCGCGCGGAAAGAAGCCAGCATTTCATCTAGGGATGGTATAGCAGCAGGAGCTGCGCCGACTATCTCTTGCTGCGGCTCTGCGCTTACGCCGCTCTCTCCCTGCATCCTTGTAGACAACTCTATGTGCGCCCGGTACTGCGTATAATCAGCATCATCTTCTGCGATAACCGCGTCCTCGTCGATGCCACCGCGTATGCCATCTACAAGGCGATGCAACCGCTGGAGAGAACGTTGTAAGAGACCGAGCGTAGGTGGATCGAGTTTGGCCACATTGTCCAGCACGTCGCCCAGGATATCTTCCATGCCATGAGCAACATGAGCCAGGCCTGGAAAATCCATCATAGACGCGGAGCCACCAATGGTATGCGCGCGACGATAGCTCTCCTCGAGAGCCTCCATGTCATCAGTTGACAGCGCCAACCGTCCGAGATTCGTTTCGATTTCGGGCAAATAGCTATTGACCTCTTCGATGAACGAGTCCAGGACTGAGAGTTTATCAAAAGTATTCGACATGATTCGCGCACCCACTCATTCTTTGTTACTGTCCCAGGTGATCACTATTCGGGAAAGGTACCTGGTCCTGACTATACGGTGACTGGTTCTGCTGCGGGTTTCTCATACGTTGACGAGGGGCAGGCCCCGTTTGCTGCGCACTAAAGTTCTCTGGTGGAACCCTGGGCGTCTGATTGGAAGTAGGGAAGAACGATTGATTCTGGGCGCCAAACCCTGACTCTCCAGAGAAATCAAATTGTCCATCAAAGTTTTGCTGGTAGTCGAAGCCGCCCAGGTCGCCGGAATTTTGCCTCACACCTCCCATTCCAGGCTGATTGGCAGATTGCTGTCCATTAAAATTCTGCTGGGCGCCGTACGCTTGCCCACTGAAGCCTTGCTGGCTGCCTGGCGCCTGCCCATTAAAATTCTGCTGGGTGCCATAAGCCTGGCCGCTAAAGCCTTGCTGACCGCCTGGCGCCTGCCCATTAAAATTCTGTTGCGCACCATAAGCCTGGCCGCTAAAGCCTTGCTGGGTGCCGTACGCCTGGCCACTAAAGCCTTGTTGGCCGCCAAACGCCTGACCGCTGAACTGAGGCGTAAAGGCAGGCTGAGAGCCAAAATCCTGCTGGTTGCTAAATGCGAACTGGTATGAGCCAGCGTTCTCAGGCTCCTGCGCCTGTGGCAGGGGGAGGAAGTCGGGTGAAAAGCCCTGATTCCAGTCGTTGTTCATACCCATATCTTGCTGGTAATACTGGTTGCTATCGCCTCCAGGCAGAGCTGGCCTACCGCTGTCCATACCTGGGTAGACATCCACCATTTCATGCGCTTGATCCGGCAAACGGAAGGTCGAGACCGAGGCGCGCAACTGATCGGCAAGCTCCGACAGATAACTGACGCTCATCGATGCTTCCTGTGTGCCGCTATTTGTCTGGTGAGTAATTTCCGAGATTTCTCCCATTGCGATAGCCACATTCTCCGAAACCTGCGCCTGCTCATTGGCAGCCAGCGCGATATCCTCGATCATCTGCGCCTGCCGTTCCACAGCAGCATAGATGGAGTTCAGGGCGCGGCCCGCGTCATCAGCAAGCTGCGATCCCTTCACCACTTCCTGGGTGCTATCTTCCATAGCAACGACGGCCTCGTAGGTATCGCCCTGAATACTCTTGACGAGCGTCTCAATGCGTTTGGTTGACTCGGTAGAGCGTTCCGCCAGGAGACGGATCTCATCGGCCACCACTGCAAAACCGCGTCCATGTTCACCGGCCATAGCCGATTGGATGGCAGCGTTCAGGGCAAGCAGATTTGTCTGATCGGCAATGTCTTCAATGATACGAATGATTTCGCTGATCTCGTTGGAGCGCTCACCCAGACGTTTGATCTTCTTCGAGGTTTCTTGCACGTTTTCACGAATGAGCATCATGCCTTCAATAGACTGGCGCACCGCATCCTGACCAACATTAGCATTACGCAGCGCATCCTGGGCTGCTTCAGCGCTTAAACGAGCGTTGTGGGCAACGTTCTGGATGAAAGTAGCCAGTTCTTCCACCGCCTGGGTGGTTTGAGAAATCTGCGCCACCTGGGTCTCGGAGGCATTGGTCAGTTCTGAAGTACGATCAAGAATACGGCGTGTCGCATTTGTCACCTGTACAGCAGTTGCCTGCACCCGTCCGACGACTTTCGCCAGTTCCTCGATCATATAATTAAACGAGTCAGCCAGCACTCCTAACGTATCCGGCGTCACCTCAGCCTGGACGCGCAGGTCACCATCACCGACCGCGCTTACTTCCTGGAGGAGTTTCTCGATCTGCGCTTGCAGGGCCGCGGCGTCACTTCCACTTCCGCCGGCGATGCTGGGAGCGCCGCCCGATCCGAAATTCTGGCTGTCCAGGAGTGAGTTTATCGACATGGCTAGCCTGGCAAACTCATCGTCACCGTTGACAACAGCGCGGGCCGTCCGGTCTCCACCGGCAAAGTTTCGACACACATCCACGAGGTTTGAGAGCCGATCCTGGACTCCTCGTCGCACAAAATAGTTGGCCGCCAACACTACCACCAGCACCACAAGCGCGGCCCCGACCAAAGCATACGTAAAGTTTGGATCGGCGGTGCCTTTTAACACCCCCAGGATTAAAAAAGCAATCTCAGGTACGGCAAGTGAAACAATAAGTGCTGTCTGCAATAATGAGCTTATTGTCATGCCACCATTTTCAGTGTCATTCATCCGCCAGGCCTCCTCTCCTGTGAAGCAGTTTTTCTATCGAAGCATGCATAGTATGCAGCCTCTTCACGACAGGTGCATCATCTTTTAGAACGAAAGCGTTCTTGATTCACCTTGCAGTTATTTATATCTACCAGCACTCTGCCCGACTCTTCCATCTAAGTATAATGCTGCATCTTTTCAGAGAAAAGTAAACGAGAGGCATCCAGCAGAATGACACTGCGTTTACCCAGGAGAGCAGTTCCCTCGACGAAAGGCGCCAGCCGCTGCGGGATGGGCGCCCGGCGCGCATCGGTTATGATGGCTTCGGGCGGAATAGATGTCATCTCACTCACACTATCAACCACCAGGCAAATGACCATCTCATTATATTTGACCGATAATAGCCGCGTGCGGGGATTGTGTGGAAGAACCTCCATCCCCAGGAAAGCCCTCAGGTCTACCACCGATGCAATCGAGCCACGCAAATTGATGACACCTATCACCCAGGGAGCGACGTGAGGAATGGGAGTCACATCCGCCAGTCGTTCCACACCTTGAACATGTTCAGCCTTAAACCCCAGTTCACGTTCCAGCAAGGAAAAAACCAGGTAATTTTCGCCAATTAAAGTGACGCCGCTTTCCTCTTGCGTGGTATCGTCGCGCCGCCATATGCCCGATAATGATTGCGGCTGCGCTCTTGCATCGCGCTGCAACATGCTTAGACTCCTATAGCTACATGATAACTAAACAAGGCGTCGAACGTTACTCACCAGTTCATCTTCGCTAAACGGCTTGGTCATATACATATCCGCACCTTGCCGCAATCCCCAGGATTTATCCAGTGGAGTACTTTTACTTGTCAACAGAATAATCGGTATATGTTTGCTTGCGTCGAGGCTCTTGAGTTTCCGACACAATTGAAAGCCATTTTGTTTAGGTAACACAACGTCTAAAACGATGCATTCCGGTTGTTCCCTGAACACTTTTTCAAGAGCTTCGTCGCCATCGACGGCTGTAACAACATCGAAGCCGCTATTACGCAGCGGCGTTGCGATCATGGTTAACTCTGTCCAGCTATCATCTACAACGAGTACTTTCTGTCCTGGCATACTAGTATACCTTTCCTTTGAAATGGTGCAATAATTACACCTGGCCTATGGGAAAGAAGGGCTACCAGCAAAGCTACAGGACAAGCCCTACCCACGACGTCGCAGTCGGGTGCGCATCCCTTCATATTGCGGCGGCATACGTTGTTCCCAGCCTGCAAGATGCTTCTTCACGGTCTGAACCAGCTCTGCGGAGTCAAACGGTTTAGTTAAATATTCGGTTGAGCCGGCAAGCCGACCGCGCATCTTATCAAACAAACCATCCTTCCCACTCAGCATAATAATAGGTATTGCGCGAAACTGCAAGTTTTTCCGTACTATCTGGCAAATGGTATATCCATCCATGCGAGGAAGCTGAATGTCTAAGAGGATAAGAGAGGGCATTTCATCTGCCACTGAGGTCAGGGCGCTGAGGCCATCACTGGCAGTGATCACCCGAATACGCTCGCGTTGCAAAGTCATTTGCACAATTTTCCGCACAGTAGGACTATCGTCCACAACTAATACCGTCGGTATCGACTCGATCATCTAGATTGACCTCCTTTGCCACTCAGACGACCAGAGATGTGTACCTTCATTCTGCGCTGCACTTTTCCAGTCAGTATCATTTTGATACGCGGAATCATTGAAGCGGCTGCGCGCGTGCTGCGCATGTTGATGCGCGCGATAAATCTGGTACTGTTGTATCTCCTGGTCTATTTCCGTCAGGAATGCTTTCCAGACGATATTCAGCTGGCGCCCCGTGTACGAATTGCCAACTTCATCATTCAGCAAGGTCGTAAATACCGTCCGCAAGAAAACCGCCAGGCCCCGTACTGCTTCCCAGTAAAACTCCTCCAACTGCTCCCCGCGCACCAGTCTATCCAGATTAAATAGTTCGCTGCAATCAAGCTGACCGCCGGTGAAGCTCGCCGTCTCTAGAATAGGGAATTGCTGTTTTGCCATGAATTGGAGTGACCCGGCAAAGCGCCGCTCCAGGTAGCTTACGATATCTGATATGGGTACCTGGCCGCGTCCGCGCAAGCTTTTAGCATAGGAGCCGTGATGAATCAACAGGCCATTGATGCATTGAGAGAGTGTTTTGATCAGTCCGAGCAGGTGTTCATCCGGAGCGAGATTCTGTCGTTGCCGCGCGAGCGTGTGCTGCGACATGATGATAATGTTGGTGAGGTCTTGCTGGAGTTCGGCTTCTAAGGCCGTATCAACCACTTCGACCAGGCGCAATTCAAGCAGGCGGGCGAGGATGCGCGCCACACGTGCTTCGGGTATCATCAAGGCCAGCGCCATCGCTTGCAGCGGCACTTCACCATTGGCAAGGCACAGCACATCGATATGATCCTGGCTCAGCCCCAAACTGCGCACATCGTTACTCACTTCTGGGAGCCAGCGCGCCATCGTCGCGCGGGTGAGAGATATTTCGCCCATCTCTTCCCATTCATCCGCCTGGCGCAGAGACTCAAGCAGCACACTATCGACATCCAGGGGCTGCATTTTCCCCTCCATCGCGATTACGCGGCGATGAAATGAAAAGCGCCCATTGACCCAGCGCAAGGCATGGCTGATCGACTGGGTTATGGCAAATTCGAGGCGCTGCTGCATCTCGGCCCGGCTCATCCAATTCTGATCGACCAGTATGGGCAGGGCCACCTGCATGTTTCCCTGCGCCGCGTCGCGCACCGATTGCGCTTGCTGCGCATCGAGCCTATTCATAAGGCAAAGCATGGTAAGTAAATCAGGCTGGTTGACCACCTCCTCTCGTAAGGCGATGATCTGGCCCTTGCGCAGGCTGATTGAAAGCGTCTCCCGTCCTGAATGTATGAACAGGGTGCCTGTTTTCCCACTCAGGGCGAGCATTTTCAAAATAGATTGGAGACCGAGCGTTTGTAAATCTCCGTCCATGATGAGGTCTTGCGACTCCATTATCTCTCGATCCTTTTCCTTTGATATATCCCCATGCAGGCTCTTTCGCAATGAAAATAGACCGCCGGTATACCGCCTGATTACTACGTCAGGACTCGCTCCACAGCGTCAAGTAAGTGTTCAATGTGAAAAGGTTTGTCAATAAAAACAACTTCTTTCCCGCGCGGGTAAACGTCACGTTCTGGTAATTCATGCTGTGTGAGCGCGCTGATCACCACAAAGGCGGGCAATTGCTGCTCGGATGCTGCCGATAAACTGCGCATAACCTGGTAGCCATTCATATATGGCAGGAGCAGATCAGTCACAATGCAATGCGGCCGCCAGGCAACACACTGCTCGAGGGCATCCAGACCATCGTTAGCGATTCTTACCTCGTAGCCCGGCTCGAACTCCAGGCATTGCCTGATGGTATCAGCCATCTGCTCATGATCTTCAACTACCAGAATACGCGCTGAACTGTTGCTTCTGCTTTCCAGGACCGACTCATCGAGCAAGACCTTCTGGAAGGCCTGCAAATAGCGTTGTAATCGACCCATCTCGAATGGCTTGTGCAGCAAGGCCACGGCTCCCATCTGTTCAAGCGCGAGACGCGAAACAGAGAGACTGCTCAACGCAATCATGAGACGAACGTGCGGCCACCCCTCATCTGAGCCCGCCAGTAAAGGCGCAGCGAACGACGCACCATTAGTGGCTTTGCCTGCCATGAGAGTTGACATACGCAGCGCATCATCAAGATCATACACTAAAATATCCCCCTCAACCCTACCCTGCACCCCTTTTCCCAATACAATGCTGTT
>Ga0070733_10001037_pt1 | contig 21090 bp, 17 predicted proteins | sample Coa_R1_9_FD_66450 | JGI IMG/M metagenome (GOLD analysis project Ga0070733, IMG submission 66450) | Surface soil microbial communities from Centralia Pennsylvania, which are recovering from an underground coalmine fire - Coalmine... | ecosystem: Environmental > Terrestrial > Soil > Unclassified ... | reverse complement strand
GCCCGTGCTGGCAGGGCGCGCAGTCACCGGCTCGTTGTGGAGATAGCGGGTGATGTCGGCGGCCAGCTCGGAAGGCGTGCCGTAGCGGCGGGTGCGATCTTTTTCCAGCGTTTTCATGGTGATCCAGTCAAGATCACCGTGCAGTACGCTCGCTAACTGTTCTGGCTCCGTGCCGCGCATCGCAGCGGCCGCGCTCGACGCTTCCTCCTGCGTTTCCACTTTCGTGCTGGGGCGCGGCGGATCCTGTTCGCGCAGCTGCCGCAGCACTTCATCCAGCGGTTTCTCCTGCCATTGCTTAGGATCGAATGGCAGCGAACCGGTCAGCAACTCATAGAGAACCACGCCGAGCGCGTAAACGTCAGTTCGGGTATCCAGGTCGCGCACGCCCGGATCGGCCTGTTCCGGACTCATGTATGCCGGAGTCCCAACGAACCCGCCGGCTTGTGTGAACATCGTCTCGCCGGCCGCTTGCGGCCCGATCACTTTCGCAAGCCCGAAGTCAATGATCCGTGGCGCGGGTTTACCGTCCAGTTCGACCACCAGGATATTTGCTGGTTTCAGGTCGCGGTGGATGATGGCCTTCTGATGCGCGTGCAACACGCCGTCGCAAACTTTTATGAAGAGCTCTAAACGATCGCGGATTTTGAGCTCATGCTCGTCGCAGTAGGCAGTGATCGAAACGCCCTGTACGTACTCCATCACAAAGTACGGCTGGCCATCGGACGTCGCGCCGGCGTCGAACACTTTGGCGATCGCCGGGTGATCCATGATCGCCAGGGACTGGCGCTCGGATTGAAAGCGCTGCAGGACAGCCTGGTCGTCTATCCCGGTACGGATCAGCTTCAGCGCTACCTGCCGGCGCACCGGAACAGACTGCTCGGCCAGCCACACCTGCCCCATGCCGCCTTCGCCGAGCTTGCGGAGCAAACGATAGGGCCCGATGCATTTGAATTCGAGCGGCACGGGATCGAGCAACTGGCCAGAAACAGGATGTTCCGAAAGGCCGCTGGATTTTTCAAACTCAGAGAGAAGCGAGTCGACTTCGGCGCGCAGAGATTCGTCCTGCGCGCAAGCTTCCTCGAGGAACGGCGCGCGCTCGGCGGGTTCGCGCTCCAGAGCTGCTCCCACGATTTCCTTAATCTTTTTCCACTGCTGCGGTGCTTCCACTTCTTCCCTTTTTCATCGCGCGCGATAGCCACGCCTTGGCTACATTCCAATCGCGTTTCACGGTGGCTGGCGATATCGCCAGCACGGAGGAGGTCTCTGCGATCGTCAGTCCGCCGAAAAAACGCAGCTCCACAATTCGGCCCTGCTGTTCATCCATCGCAGCCAGCTCGTTCAATACATCGTCCAGCGCTAGCACATCCACGCCCTGTTTCTTTGGTGAGATCAGTTCCTCATCGAATTCCACCAGGCAATCCACGCCGCGCTTGGCCGCACCACGCGAGCGCGCATAGTCCACCAGAATCTGGCGCATCAGCCTGGCCGCCACGGCTGCGAAATGCGCGCGGTTTTGCGCGTCCGGAGGTACTCCATTTGCCAGGCGCAGGTAAGCTTCGTGCACGAGGGCCGCGCTTTGCAGGGTATGGCCGGCGCGCTCCTGGCGTAGACAATGGCGCGCAATGGCCTTCAGTTCTTTGTAAACGAGGGGTAGCAGAGCATCGAGGGCCTTCGTATCCCCGTGCTTCCACTTCACCAGCAGTTCCGTGACGGGCTGGGACGGCTCTTGACTCACGGACCTACCCTCTCTGAAGCGACTGATTTGCAAGGAAGGTATCGTCCTTTTCAGGTGAATGTCAACGAGAGGCGCAGCAAAACCTATGCGAACCCCGCGCCTGGCCTCCAAGGCAGCAGGAAACAAAATGAGCCAATTTGTCGGGACTTTCCGCATTTACAAGTAGAAGCACGATTCAGACTCCAACGACCAGCGAAGGAGAACAAAGTGGCTAAGAAAAAAGAGTTGAAGAAGGCGAAAAAGATCCAACCGACAAAGACGTTGTGCTGCAGCGGAACACATTAGAAATCCAAGCTGCTGTACGCGGTGATTGGCCTGAGCGGCTCACTGTTCAAGGGGCTGTGCTTCCCCCAACAGCCCTTTTCTATCGGTTGCCTTTACACGCTCGCAGCAAAAGAGGATTAAAAAATGATTACACGACGCAACGCCGCACTCAAACTTTCCGCGCTTGCCGCTATGGCGATATTTTTCATCGCCCAGGTTCCACCGGCATTCGCGGACAGCGCTTCCACCCAGTCCTACACCGGCACGCTGGCGAATTCGGAGTCCGTCTTTCAGACCACGGTGAAGATAGGGCCTGGGGACGACGTAGTCCTGCAGTCCTTCAGCTTCGGCGGCGGCAGAAACGCCAGTGGCACCGCGGTTTCCGCCGGCGGCACAGCTCCGGAAGTGGCTGTTTTTGATACCACGGGCGAAATTGTGACGGACGGCATGGGGAACCCGTACGGCACGTCCATCGCGCTGGCCAATTACCCCACCTTCATGGGCTGTTCACTCGCCGAAGCTGCGGCCCCGATCATCGGCGGCACGCCCCAATGCGGCGACGTCACCATGACACTCGACGACCTCGCTTCCGGCACTTACACCATCGTGCTCAGCGACAGCCTCTACATTGCCAACGCCATCTTCGATGACGGCAACCTGAGCGAAGGCTTCACGGACCTCACCGGTGGCCAGTTCTGCAACCTCGAGATCAACGGCGTCGCTTGCCCCAACACATCCGGCAACTACGCGTTGGACGTGACCACGATTACGCCGGCAGTCGCCACACCTGAGCCCACTACCTTGCTTCTCCTCGGCTCCGGAATTCTGGTGATCTGCTTCAAGCGGCGGCAGTTATCGTCGCGTCATGCTGCTTAGCGCAGCGAATCTTTCGGCCCAGTCCAGAATTCGGGAGAAGATATATGAATTTCGCGAAGAGAATATTGATGTTCGCCGGTGCCGGAACGTTGGCGGGAATTCTGGCACTATCGGTTGCTCCGAAGACGGCTCACGCCCTCGTCGCCGCACTGGTGCAAGTGTCGAATACTCCATCAAGCGCAGTGCCCGTCATGTACGCGCCCGCGGCGAGCAATGTTTATTTCGTGACTTGCGAGGGCTTCTTCACTGATAGTCCCGTCGCCTCATGCACGATGCCACCCACCCCAGCCGACAGGACCCTGGTCATCGAGGCCGCGTCCGTGCTGACGATGACAGCACCCGGGGTTGATCCCACTGGTGGCTCAATCTACACCTCGATTCAGGGGCCTATTTTCATCATTCCCATGCAATTCCAGACTCGATCCAGCGTCGATACCTACGCCGGTCAGCTTCAAGGGCGAATCACCATCCCAGCAATTTCCGACAACGGGCTGACGCCCACCTGCGGGGTTGGGCTGGGTCAAAGCACAAGCGTTGGGGAGTTCTTCTGCACCATCAGTGGATACACGATTCCGGCGAACTGACCGCGGCAGCGCGTGCGTCACGTCCGACGGACCCGGATAGTAATCCGCAGACGTAAATATCGGTGGGACATATCACTGTCCCAGTTGCGGTCGATTCTGGCAGCAAATTCAAACGTACGAAGGAGAAGCAACGTGCGATTCGCGAAAAGGTTTTTGATGGTCGCCGGTGCTGGGGCCTTGGCCGGAATTCTGGCAATCGCGATTGCGCCAAAGACGGCTCACGGCCTCGTCGCCGCGCTCGTGCAAGTGTCGAATACCACGGCGAATCCGGTGCCCACAGAGGACATCCGTGGATCCGCATCGCAAATCCTCGAGCTAGCTTGCCCGACAAACGACGGGGGCCAGGAGTTCTGTGTGCAGGACGATCCCATAACGCCATCCTCGTCACCCTTCACTGTCCCTGCGGGTCAGAATTTCGTTATTACCCAGATAGAGGCACTATGCAGCGGTGGCGGCAGCGGAATTCTGAGCCTCAGTTACTCCATCTCCAAAGTAGGCGATGTCATTAATGCCACAAGCCGCGTGTATGAACTCCCGTGCAATGCCACGACGGTCGAGTTCAATTTGCAGCCCGGACTAGTTCTCTCCAGCACGGGCAACCCCATAATTTTCGTGGTCGGCAAAGCGACCGACGCGCCTACTTACGTTCGTGGTTATCTGACGGCGAACTAGACGCCACCGGCCTCACCAGCAGTGCACGCTGAACCGCGATGGAGGAGAAGAGTCATGCGACGGATTGCAAAAATGCTGGTCGTGATCCTTGGTGCTGCCCTTCTGGCCGTCGTAGGCACCACATTCAACCCGCGCACGGCTCACGGCCTCGTTGCGGCGCTCGTCCAGGTGTCCAACTCGCCCGCGGCCCCGGCGATCACTCTGGACGTCTCGCGACTCGCGTCGCAAAACGTGCAGCTCGTCTGCGTCGGGACCAGCAACTGTTCGCAAATTCTCCCTGACGGCAGCTCTCCCACCCCAACCTACATCGTGCCCCCGGCAGCAGCCTGGTCATCACCACAGTCCAAATCAACACAGCCGGTTCCGGTTCAGTGCAAATGGACCAAGCTAACAGTTCAGGCGAATCCACCCGTGCAACCTGGACGTTCGCCGCGGGCGGTAGCTTCCAGTTCCAATATCCCTCCGGGATTGTGCTTTCCTCCGGATCTGATGTCTCTGTCAACGGTGTCACCCCTCCTTTCGAGGAGGCCATTCTCAGCGGCTATCTCGTCAACTCTCAGTGATCCCGCGGAAGTTGCCCGAAATCGAAAAAATTCCCCTATGTCGTCGTGTAAATGTAGAGGGGTCGCACATTTTAGGCATGGAAACGCAGAGACCTCAGCATCTCAGACCTGAGGTAGCTTTCGGTCCAACTTCGGTCCAATTCAAGGCGTTGGTTGCACCGCGAAGTTCCGCGTAAGCGACACCAGATGCGGCACTTGTGTGATTTTGCCTGCTTTCTTGCAAAGCAGGTGCTCTCCCAGCTGAGCTACACGCCCACAGTAGGAGTGGCCTTCATCCTAAAGCATTTCCGCGCGCGCCGAAATCCATTCCTTCGCTCATCGGTCGTCACTGTACTAAAACTGTACCAGAACCCCTGTAAATGGAAGTTGTTTGCGCCTCGCGAACCGTCGTTTCGTTGGCTCGGCGGTTCGGCAGCGCGAGGGCTTCACGCTTCATCTCCAACTTCATCTGTGAATACTTTTTGAATACGTTGGAGTTCCCTTGTCGCAGCAATTGGACGACCCATTCATCGGCAACACCGCCGGCGCTGAGACGCGTAGCGTACGTCGAACGGAGATCGTAAATCCTAAAATACGAAACCCCGCCTTGCGGAGTGCCGCGCGCCAAATTCCCTTGGCGGATTTGTAGTGTTGGCCCTCCGTTCTGGAGCTAGGGAAGAGCCAATCACCTGGTGCAGCAAGAGAGAGTTGGTTTCGGAATGCGCCCACCGCGATCGGAGTAAGCGGGACTTCTGCCACCCCGTTCTCCGTCTTCGAATCCGTACTTCAGGGCTTTTATTGGCCCACTCCGCTTGCTTCGCTCTCCTCGCGGTTCCGCAAAAAAAGGAAACTGGCGTCCGGGTTTTGCAAGGCAACTCTACAGTCGCCTCCATGTCCGCAAACTCGGAAGCAGGCTGGCGAAATCTCCCATTCAGTGAGGGCGACCGAAAGGCTCCGCGCTCCGCTTCAAGCCGATTCTTCCGCAGTCGCTTTTACCTCTGAATAAGTTTGAACACCTGAGCTCTTTTGCTTTTCCGCGAAGCTTACTTGAGGGAAATCTGTTTCTGAAAACTGGCGACCAACTCGTCGGCGCGCGACAGAAATCGCTTGAGCAGCGCGGAGGTGTTCGACTTGTTGTAGCCCATCATCAGGTCGATCGTCGGAGCCTCACCCCGTAGCGGACGAGCAACAAGCGAAGGGGTCAATATGTTTTTTGCGCAGACTGGAGCCAACGTCACACCTCCGGTGGATGCCACCAGGGACATTGCAGCGTTTAGGTTCTCGCTCTCATACGCGGGTTTCAGCGTGATTCCGACCTTTTTTGCATACTCGTCGATGACGGTCCTCAACACCGGCGCGACCTGGGCCGGGCCGATGACAATCTCGCGGGTAAGCTCCTGCGGGCGGATCGTGTTCCTGGCTGCCAGACGATGGCCGATCGGCAGTACAACAACCAGTGGCTCTTTAACTAAGGATTTGTAAGTGAGACCGGAAGTCTGCGTCTCGCGCCGAAGAAATGCCACGTCCGCTTTGCCCCGCATCAGTGCAAGGGCAAGTTCCGGTGAAGTCAGGCTGAAAAACGTGACTTCGATGCCGGGCGCTTCCTCGCGCACGATGCGTAGGGTTTCTGGTAGCCACGTAACTTCCTGCCCGGTGATAAAGCCAATGGCAAAGATTGGCTTGTCGGGCTGCGCGGTGCGACGCGCAGCTTCAGCACCCGCTTCCACTTGTAGTAATGCCAAGCGCGCATGATCGAGAAACACCCGGCCTGCGGGGGTCAACGCAATACCACGCGTTCTCCGTTCGAAAAGCTTTACGCCGACTTCCGATTCGAGGTCACGAATCTGCCGGCTCAATGAGGGCTGAGCCGTATGCAGCCGCCTCTCGGCGGCGTTGCTCAGGCTACCCTCCTCCGCCACGGCGATGAAGTAACGCAAATGACGAAGTTCCATGTGAATCAATCCATACTTTCAAAGTATGGCGCGAGCATACCAAGTATTGGTTTTCGGGCAAAATGAAAAGCATGATGTCCTTGCAAGTATGGATTGACGAATCGACGCTTGCATCCAACGTTGCACAGGAGGAATCGATATGAATAACCTTGACCTGATGTTGAAACGCAATAAAGAGCTCGCTGCCCCCATGCCATCGCTTCCAAAGTCTTTGCAGACTTTGAAGGCGGTAATCATCGGTTGCGCCGACATGCGCGTGGATCCTGTACATGTGCTTGGAATCGAACCGGGTGAGGCCGTCGTCATCAGAAACATCGGCGGTCGTGTCACGCCGGGGCTGTTGGAGGAGGTGGGTCTGCTCGGACGAATCGGAGAGGTTGCCGAAACGATACCGGGAGGCGGCGGGGAGTTTCACCTGATCGTACTTCACCATACGGACTGCGGTAGTACGCGTCTCGTGGGAGACCCAGCCATGCTGGCGCACTATTTTCAGATACCGGAAAAGGAAGTTCCGGCCAAATCAGTCCCCGATCCGCGCAAGTCTGTGGCTGTCGACGTTGCTGCACTCAGGGCGATTCCGGCATTACCGGGCGAATGGCTCATCTCCGGCCTCGTTTATGACGTAGCCACCGGACTTGTCGAGATCGTCGTACCTGCAGCGCCAATTCGTACCGCACGAAACAGCCTAGCGGCTAAGGTCCGGTAAGGAACCGGCGCCACAGCGCAGGAACTGAGTGTGGAGTGCATGCTTCCGACTGACTCCGGCGGGAGATAAAGTCACGATGAACGTTCCTTTTATGATCTGCTGAACGGAATGAGCCATCTTAGCGACCCAGTTACGCAGAGTTTAGTTTTATTAACTTTAGACTCCCGTTCGAAATGGTTAGTCAACCCGACTTAAGAACTGATACTTAGCTAGCAGGCCAGCCAAGCGTGCTGCCATACGCTTGCCGCACGAGTCGCAGCGCGATGTTGAATCCATCAGCTTCCGAACTGTTTTTCAGAAGTTGTCCCCACGCTTCGTAATCCGTGCCGGAGACTTCTGCCCCGGCGAACGCTGCCAAATATTCTGCAATAGGATCCAGCGCGAACCGTACTCGGCAGGCCAATCCCACGGTTTGTTCAAGGAGAATGCCGCGACAACTTCATTTGCGAATACTTCTTGATAGCTGCGAAGCGAGAGGGAACCGCGTGGACGGAATTGCTTGGATCTTGCAGAGAGCTGCGCCAAAACGCGCCTTCGACCACATGCACCACGCCCCAGAAGGAAGAAGCTAACCTGGCACTCAAGATTGCTTCCAAGGGGCCGACCGAGACGCTAGCGTGCATTGTCGGCCCCGTGACCGATGGCAACGCGAAGCTTCGAGGCAGGCCGATGCCGCCGGGTTGGGCAGCAGTTCAGGCCTTCTGACGAGAGATCAATCTGTGCTGCAGCGACGTCTAGTACTTTGGTACCAGTAACTTACACAGTGACTTCGGCGAGCGACCCATCGACAGCTGCGTAGCGAGTTTCTACGCTAAGAGTCGAACTCAACATCGAGTCTGGCACGACACGCGCGGGAAACGGATGTGTGGAATTGCGTCAATTCGGTCGCGAGCGACCGGATGGAGCGGTGATTTCTAGCTGTAGTGTGCTCTCGAAGGAATTGAATGCAGCCATTGATCTCGGTGAACAACCTGAGCGTCACTTACCGTCGCGCTGACGCGAGCCAGCACCACGCCGTGCACAACGTGAACTTCGAAATTGGCGAGGGTGAGGTGCTGGGTTTGATGGGCGAATCCGGATGTGGAAAGACGAGTATCGCGCTCGCTTTGCTTGGCTTGCTTTCGCCGGAGCAGGCTCACGTCTCGGGATCAATCGAGTTTCGGGGGGAGGAGTTGCTCTCCAAGGATCGGCGCGCGCTTCGCGCAATTCGCGGAGCCGGAATTTCGCTGGTGTTCCAGGAACCCCAGCTCGCACTTAGCCCGGTGATGAAAATAAGGGATCAAGTGGCGGAAGTGATTCGCGCGCACAACGATCGGAAATGGGATTGCTGCCGCGCGGATGCGGAATTGGCGCTCGCGCGCGTTGGCTTTGCTGATGTGCGGCGAATTTCTTCGGCGTATCCGCACCAGTTGAGCGGAGGGCAGCTGCAACGCGTGGTCCTGGCGCAGGCACTGGCGTGTAATCCAGCGCTCTTGATTGCAGACGAGCCGGCGGCTTCGCTCGATGCGCGGAGCCAAAGCGAAATTTTGGCGCTGTTGAGGGAATTGCAACGGGAGTTGCGAATTTCAATTTTGCTGATTAGCCACACGCCGGAAGTGCAGGCTAGCCTTGCGGATCGGCTGATGGTGATGGAACACGGCCGGATCGTTGAACAGGGATCATTCGAGCAACTCTATCGGAATCCCGTGCATGCGTGTACGCGGGCGATGCTGCGAACCACCGCGCCAGCGCGCGTTGCTGAAGAGATGGATTTCGAGACGGTCACTTAGATGAAATTCACGCCACGATGCGAGAACGACAGGCCTTGCGAATGAACTCCGGGCCGCAATCTAATTGCAACCCATGCGGGCCGCTCTTGCGGGTCTCCGGCCTGGGCAAGGAGTACGTGCTACGGCGTCCTTTTTCGCGCAAGAAGGTTGCGGTCAGCGCGTTTCAGGATGTTTCGCTGGCGATTTTTCCAGGGAAGACGCTGGCGGTAGTGGGAGAGTCTGGAGCGGGCAAGTCCAGCCTGGCGCGATGCATCGCTTTGCTGGAGCGCCCGACCACGGGTGGTATAGAACTCGCGGGCCAGAATTTGCTGACGCTGAGCGAGAAGGAGCTTTCTCGGGCGCGGCGCAAAGTTCAGATGATTTTTCAGGACTCGGCGTCGGCGCTGAATCCGCGGTTGACGGCTAACGAGATTATCGCGGAGCCGCTGCTGATTCAGGGGGAGGGGACGAAATCGCAACGGCGCGAACGAGCGTTGCAATTGATGGAGCAAGTGGGACTGAATCGTGCGTCGGAGCGCAAACGGCCCCTGGAATTCAGCGGCGGACAGCGACAGCGGATCGCGATCGCCAGAGCCCTGGCGCTTGGGCCGCAACTGCTGATTCTGGACGAAGCGCTGTCCAATCTTGATGCCGCGAATCAGGAGTTGATCCTGAAGTTGCTGGCGGAGCTTCAGGCCGCGCAAGCGTTGAGCTTCCTGCACATCTCGCACGATCTCCGCGCGGTCTCTGAGTTTGCCGACGAAGTTGCGGTGATGTACCAGGGCAGAATTGTGGAGTGGAGGAGCGCGCGCGACTTATTCGCTTCGCCCGAGCATTCTTATACCAGGGAACTTCTCGCCAGCGCACGTTCCGTGGACTCGATCCTGCTCGAGCGGTCCGCGTAGGCGCCGCCATGAGATACCTTACGCGACGGCTGGTGCACTCGACGCTCTTGCTCTTCGCTGTGTCGATTTTTGCGTTTGGCATTTTGCAGTTGGCGCCAGGCGACTTCTTCACTCCGATCAGCTTGAATCCGCAAATTTCGGCGCATACCGTGGCTGCGTTACGCTCACAGTATGGCCTCGATCAATCGTTTCCAATTCGCTACGAACATTGGCTGCAGTCCGTTTTCCGCGGCGACTTCGGGATTTCTTTCGCGTACGGCACCCCGGTTGCGCCGCTTTTGGCGGTGCGCGCACGCAATACTCTGCTCTTGACCGGCACGTCGCTGCTGGTCGCCTGGCTGCTCGCGATTCCTTTCGGAATATGGAGCGCCGCCCATCGCGGGAAATGGGCCGACCGCGCCGGAGGGATTCTCACTTCTTCACTGCTGACTGTGCCGGACCTGGTCTTGTTTCTGGCGCTGCTGCTGATGGCTGTGCGCACGGGTTGGTTTCCGACGGGCGGAATGACGTCTGCAGGATTCGACGACCTGGCGATCGGCGGGAAGTTGGACGACCTTGCGCTACATCTTGTTCTGCCTTGTCTAGGACTGGTGCTGACGACGCTGCCGCCGCTGGTCAGGCATGTGCGCTCGGCCATGATCGAAGTGCTGGAAGCTCCTTTTGTGCGTGCTGCGCGCGCACACGGAATTTCGGAACGCCGAGTGTTGCTGCGGTACGCGCTGCCGGTTGCCGCGAATCCCCTCATTACACTTTTCGGGTATTCGCTCGCCGCGATGTTGAGCGCCTCTTTGCTGGTGGAAATGGTGCTGAGCTGGCCAGGTGTGGGTCCATTGCTCGTGGAGGCAATTCTGGCAAAGGATGTGTACGTGGTTGTTGGCGCGGTGATGCTGTCGTCTGTTTTTCTGGTGGCTGGCAATCTAGTCGCGGACGCAGTGCTTTTCGCAACGGATCCGCGGATTCGGATGGACTGACCCGGTGGCACAATCACAAAAACTCGCGTGGTCGGTCGTTGTGCTGGCGGCATTCTCTTGCGTCGTGCTGTTCGCGGGATTTTTTGTTCCGTATGATTTTGCGGCGCAGGATCGTGACACGGCATTCGCACCGCCAACTGGCATTCATTTCGTGGATGCGGGTGGAAGTTTTCACTTTCGTCCGTTCGTTTATGGCACGCGCGATTTGGACCAAGGCGCTGCGAGTGCCGAAACATATCTGGATAAGTCCTATCCGCTGCGCTGGTTCGTTCGCGGTGCACCTTACAAAATCGCCGGTATCTTTACGTCGCGGGTGCATTTGTTTGGAGTCGAGAAGCCCGCGCGAATATTCCTGATGGGCTCAGACGGTTACGGCCGCGACCAATTTTCGCGATTTCTCTATGGCGGACAGATTTCGCTGCTTGCCGGATTGATTGCCGCCATTCTTTCGGTTTCCATCGGGATTGTTGCCGGCGGAATCGCCGGATATTACGGCGGGTGGATTGATGAAATTCTGATGCGCGGCGGAGAATTGTTTCTCGCGCTACCCTGGCTCTATCTCTTATTTGCGGTGCGCGCCGCGCTGCCGCTGCATATTTCGCAATGGCAGGTGTTCCTGCTGCTAATTTCGGTGATGGGGCTGATCGGCTGGGCGCGTCCTGCGCGGTTGATTCGTGGTGTGGTGCTCAGCGCGAAGGAACGCAATTTCGTACTCGCGGCGCGCGGCATGGGAGCTTCCGACGCGTATCTGCTGCGGAGACACGTGCTTCCGCAGACTTACGCGGTGCTGCTGACGCAAATCACGCTCCTCGTTCCTCAGTATGTTCTCGCTGAAGTGACACTTACTTTCTTGGGGCTGGGAGTTGGCGAGCCGATGCCCAGCTGGGGAGCGCTACTTTCTTCCTTGCAGCAATATTCGGTTCTTTCTTCATACTGGTGGATGTTCCTGCCCGCGGTGCTCATGATTCCTCTTTTTGTGGTGTTCTACGCCGCTGCCGATGCTCTGCAGGAACTTCACAAATCCGTGCCGCTGTAAAAACCGGGAAATCTCTGCTAATAGTTGATATATGGGGAGAATGTGGCTTGAGAAGGCGCGCCTTGTCCTGATTGTGGCGATTTTGTGCGCCTGTTCCGCCCCGCAAGCTATCGCTTCGCAGGCTGGCGAGGAGCGGATGGTCGCGGACGGGGCTCCGGGACATGCCGGCGGCCGGCTGGTAATCGCTTTGCGTTCTGAGCCGAAAACTTTGAATCCGGCACTCGCGTTGGATGAGCCTTCTCGCGACGTGATTCGTTGCCTTACTGCGGATCTAATCCACATCAATCGCGGGTCGCTGAAGACGGAACCCTCGCTGGCGAAATCATGGAGCGTTTCGCGCGACGGGCGACAATATACGCTGCAACTTCGCCGCGGCGTGCGCTTCTCCGACGGCGAACCATTCAGCGCGGACGATGTGATATTTAGTTTTCAGGTTTACCTCGACGAAAAAGTTGATTCTTCGCAGCGGGATCTATTGGTGGTGGGCGGAAAGCCTATCGCCGTCGTGAAGGTCGACGACTACACCGTCCGATTCGAATTGGCGCAACCTTATGCGGCTGCTGAGCGATTGTTCGACAGCATCGCTATTTTGCCGCGCCATCTTCTGGAGAGCGACTACCGCGCTGGCGGGTTTTCTCAAGCATGGAGCCTTTCCATGCCGCCCAGCCGATTCGCAGGGCTCGGACCATTTCGCTTGAAGGAATACGTTGCCGGGCAACGCGTGGTGCTGGAGCGCAATCCATATTATTGGAAAGCGGACCGTGCCGGAAACGAATTGCCGTACCTGAATGAGGTTGTGTTTCTATTCGTTCCCAGCGAGGACGCGCAGGTGATTCGCTTCCAGTCCGGTGATACCGACGTGCTCAGCCGGTTCAGCGCGGACAATTTCGCCGGATTGCAAAAACAGCAGTCGGTGAAAGGCTACCACCTCGACGATCTGGGAGCGGGACTCGAATACAATTTCTTGTTTTTCAATTTGAATGATCTGGCTGCCAACGGGCTTCCTGAAATTGCCAGGAAGCAGGCTTGGTTTCGGGATGTGCGTTTCCGGCAGGCTGTTTCGGCGGCGATTGACCGCGAAGGGATCGTGCGCCTGGTTTATAGCGGGCGCGCGACGCCCATCTGGGACCAGGTAACGCCGGGGAACAAATTGTGGTTGGACGACAGGATTGCGCGGCCGGCGCGATCGCTGGAGCGTGCGCGGCAACTACTGCAGTCCGCGGGTTTTTCGTGGAAGAGCGATGGCGCCCTGGTGGATGCGCACGGCGACCGCGTGGAATTCTCGATCCTCACGAGTTCATCGAACGCGCAGCGCACGAAAATCGCGACGATCATTCAAGATGATTTGAACCAATTGGGAATGACAGTGCAAGTCGTGCCGCTGGAATTTCGCGCGATGGTGGACCGGCTGACCAATACGCACAACTATGAAGCAGCCGTGATGGGATTGGTGAGCGGCGATGCGGATCCCACTTCGGAGATGAACGTGTGGCTGTCGAGCGGTGAAACTCACCTGTGGGACCCGCGCCAGGAAAAGCCTGCTACGCCTTGGGAAGCCGAGATGGATCGCTTGATGCAGCAGCAACTCGTCACTTTGGACTACGCGAAGCGCAAGAGTTTGTACGACCGGGTGCAGGAAATCGTTGCCGAAGAGCTGCCGCTGATTTGCCTGGTGAGTCCCAATATCCTGGTGGGCGCGGCCAATCGCGTGGGAAATTTTCGCCCGGCCATTTTGGTTCCTTACGCGCTGTGGAATATCGAACAGCTTTACGTGCAATAAATGGCGAGCCTGAGCCGCAACGCTGCTCGAAAAACGCCGGCGCTCGATGACGCGCGCACTGCGTGGCCGGACGCGCGGCTGGTGCGTGAATGCGTCGGCGGCAGTGAAGAAGCCTGGCGCGCGCTAATCTTCAGGTACAAAAACCTCATCTTTTCGATTCCCGTAAAATATGGCTTTTCCACGGAAGACTCGACGGATATTTTTCAGGCGGTGTGCCTGGAGCTTTTGTCTGAGCTACCTAAATTGCGCAAAGTGAAGGCGCTGCCGAAATGGATCATGCAGGTCACGGCGCACAAATGTTTTCACCGGAAACAGCAGCAGCAGCGCACCGAAGTTCTGGATCCTGCTGCGAAGGAATTCGAGAAGGGTACCCCCGCGCGCGCGGAGGGAATTTTGCGGGAGGCGGAAGACGAGCAGACTTTGCGCCAAGCGATGGCTGAACTACCGCCGCGCTGCCGGGAACTGGTGCAGATGCTTTTTTATGACGAGCCAGTGCGGCCGTATCAGGAAATTGCCGCGACGCTGGGAATTGCAGTGGGCTCGATCGGATTCATCCGGCAGCGATGCCTGGAACGGCTGCGCAAACGCTTGCTGGAAACAGGATTCGCGTGAAGCCGGAAAACAAGAAGGCTCCCCTTTCGGAGAAGCTGCTGCGCGAGCTGGCGCGTCTCGCGACGGAATCCAACCGCAGTAAATTCATCGCGGCACATCCGCGCTTGTTGAAAGACGCTGTGGTGCAGCAACTGAACGATGTGCTGCGCGGCAAATTGCGCGAAAACGCGCGCGAGGCGCTGGCGCTGGCGGAAACGAGCGTGGCGATCGCGCGAAGGTTGCGCAATAAAGAGGCGCTGGGGCGAAGTTTGCGCTCCAAAGCCAACGCTCTCTACATGCTGGGAGAAAATCAGCAAGCGCTGGATTTTCACGCGGAAGCTTTGCGCATCTTTCGCGAAATTGGCAATGCTGAGGAAGAAGCGCGCACGCTGATCCCCTCCATTCAGCCCTACATCCTGCTCGGAAAATACGACCAGGCGTCTGCGGCCGCGCAAGACGCCAAGACAATATTTCGGAAACTGGGCGACGACAAGCGCTGGGCGCATGTGGAGATCAACGTCGGAAATATCTATCACCGGCAGGACCGTTTCGAGGAAGGGCTGGCTTGTTACGAGCGCGCCTACGAGATGCTGCTGCCTTTTCGTGATTCCGAGGGACTGGCCGTTGCGCTCTACAACATGGCGGTGTGCCTGATTACGCTGAATGATTTTCCGCGGGCGCTCGCGACCTACCAACGTGCCAGGGAAATGTGCGTGAGCCATGGCATGACGCTGCTCGTGACTCAAAGCGATTACAACATCGCCTACCTTTATTATCTGCGTGGCGAATATAGCAAGGCGATCGAGATGCTGCGCGCGACGCGCGAAGAATGCGAGAAAAATGGGGACGCGCACGTGCTCGCGCTCTGCTACCTGGACGTTTCGGAAATTTACCTCGAATTAAATCTGAGCATTGAAGCGAAGGAAGCGGCACACGAAGGATATTTGCGTTTCCAGAAACTCGGAATGGGGTACGAGGAAGCGAAATGCCAGGCCTATGAAGCCATGGCTTCCAGCCAACTGGGTAAAGCGCTGGGTTCGTTGGAATTGTTTGCCCAGGCGCGCGCGAAATTCGTGAATGAGAAAAACCTGGTGTGGCCATGGTTGATGGATTTGTACCAAGCCGTGGTTCTTTACAATGAAGGCCGGTTGTTTGAAGCGCGACGGCTGTGTGCCGGCGCGGCGACATTTTTTGATGGCTCCTTCCTGCCGAACAAAGCCGTCCTTTGCCACTTGCTGCTCGCACGGCTTTCTCTGCGAACAGGAGAGCTGGAGGCCGCGCAAGCGGCGGCTTCCCGCGCGATCGAACGACTGGCGGATTTGGAAGCTCCGGTGCTGCATTATCAGGCGCATTTTCTGATGGGGCAGATTCAGCAGGCCTCCGGGGACTTTTCCGGCGCTTACGATTCGTACCAGAAGGCGCGCCAATCCCTCGAGACTTTGCGCAGCAGCTTGCACGGCGAAGAACTGAAGATAGCGTTCATGAAGAATCGCCTGGAAGTTTACGAGAACCTGGTCGAGCTTTGCCTGATACGCGCGGAACGTCCGAATGGAGCGGAGGAGTCGTTCGGCTACATCGAAATGGCCAAGTCACGCAGCCTGGCGGAGCTTCTGATGCGCTCGGGTCCGGCGATCAGGCCGGCGGACACTGGCCAGAGCGAACTGGTGCGCCACATTCGCGAAATGCGCGAGGAACTCAACTGGTATTACCGGCGCATTGAAATTGAGCAGTTGCGCGCGGAAGAGCCGTCGCCGGAGCGCATAGCCAAGCTGCAGAAAGAGGCCCTGGCGCACGAAAACGAACTGTTGCATGTGCTGCGGGAAATGCCGCAGTCAGAGGGCGCGAGTCACGCTCCGGCGATCAGATCACTGGCCACGATTCGCACTTGCATGCCTGCGGAGGCTGTGCTCGTAGAATATTTCAGCCTGAAGGATCAGTTCATTGCGGCAGTGCTGACACAAGATGAGTTGGAAATCGTGCCGCTGACGCCGATGTCGCGGGTGGTCAACCTGCTGCGCATGCTGCATTTCCAGATTTCGAAATTCAAGCTGGGCGCGGAGTATGCGCGGACGTTTGAAAAATCAATGTTGAGCGTGGTGCAGGCACACTTACGCCAGCTTTACGAAGAAGTATTGGCGCCGATTCGCGCGCGCATTTCCGCGCGACACCTGATCATCGTGCCGCACGGCGTGCTGCACTATCTTCCTTTCCACGCTTTGATGGACGACGCGGGATATCTGATCGATTCCTTCACTATCTCTTATGCGCCGAGCGCGAGCATTTTTGCGCACTGCCAGGAAAAGCCTGCGCACGTGAGCGGTGGGTCGCTGGTTCTGGGAATTCCCGATGCTCGGGCGCCGCTGATCCTGGAGGAAGTTCGCGCGGTGGCGGAAATGACGCCGGATTCGGAATTGTTTGTTGGCGCGCAAGCAAACCAGCAACTGTTGCGGGAGAAGGGTTCGCAAAGCCGGCTGATTCACATTGCGACGCATGGCAAATTCCGGCAGGACAATCCGATGTTCTCGGGGATTCGGCTGGGCGACGCGTATTTGAATCTTTACGATCTCTATCAGCTCAAGCTCAACGCTGAATTGGTGACCTTGAGCGGTTGTGCCACCGGAATAAACGTCGTTACTCCTGGAGACGAACTGCTCGGCCTGATACGCGGACTTCTCTATGCCGGAGCACACTCCCTGCTTCTGACGCTTTGGGACGTTCACGACGACAGCACCGCGGATTTCATGGCCATTTTCTACCGGCGATTTCGGGACGGAGTTGGTAAGGCCGATGCGCTGCGGGGAGCGATGATCGAGCTGCGCGAACGCTACCCTCACCCCTACCACTGGGCCCCTTTTACGCTAATTGGCAAGGTTTCCCCCGCCTGAAGCCCGGCAACTTTTTTTCATACCCCCTATATTTTTTGACCGCGTGCCTACCCTTATGAGTTGGTGATGGTAGTAGGCAGTGGGGTCGTTCGTCGGGCGAGGTTGGGAGATCAAATTCGGGGGGTTGAGATGCGACACTATTCGCTGGAAAAGTGGGTTGATTTTGCGCGGAACGTAATTGCCGAAGATGAAAAGGTAAAGATGCAAAGCCACTTACAGACCGGTTGCACGGCGTGCTCAAAGGAGCTGCGCATGTGGCAGCGTTTGCAACAAGTTGCGCGGCGCGAGTCGGTTTATGCGCCGCCCGAGGGCACGGTGCGTACCGTGAACGCCACCTTCGCCCACCGGTCGGCTGGCCAGCCACGTCACGCGAAATCGCAAGTTGTAACCTTGCTGTTCGATAGTTTCCGCAGCCCTCTATTGGCCGGAGTGCGATCGGTTGAAAGTGCCTCACAACAATTGCTTTACGGCGCGGACGACTACCGCATCGATGTTCGAATCGAGCCGCAAATGGACTCAGAAAAGGTGCTTCTGATCGGCCAGGTGCTTAACTCCGCCGACCCAGACGAGCGTCTGGCAGCCGTGCCGGTTAGCTTATTCACGGGCCGCCGAATCTTGGCTGAAGCTGTCACCAGTGCGTTTGGCGAATTCCAGATTGAGTGCGAGTTGGAGGAGAGTTTTCGACTCGTCGTGCTGCTGGCTAACGGAAAAGAAGTGAGCATCCCGCTTGTGGAGCCTGGGTTCGCCACGAGTGAGATGGCGACGCATATAACTGACACTAATGCATTTAGAAAGAAGTCGAGAATCAAGAAAAAAGGTACTAGAACTAAGGATTGATGCGGTGAGTGCGGAAAGTAACCAACTGTACCATTGCCGGGTATTAGTCGTCTGACCAAAATGGAACGGAGATAGCTTCCGGGCAATTGGACTACTGGCCGACACTTAAAAGGAGCACGGGCAATCATGAGGCGTCTAATCGGAGTTTCTATACTTCTAACGCTGGGATTCTGGGGCCAGCCAGCCAGCGCCCAAGGACTCTTGGGCGGGCTTCTGACGACCGTCAGTGACGTGCTGACCGGTCAGAATCAGCAACAGGGCGTTATCGTCCGGACGACTTTGGGCCGTGCCGGACTGCAGAACGCGTGCTTGTCCAACGGATGCACCGTGGTGAGCAACCTCGACGGAAGCGCCAATCAACTATTTCTGGTGCGGCCGGCGCAAGGTTTGCTGCCGCAACTGCTGGCGGATGTGCTGCAGCTGGTGAATGGAATTCTTGATGCCGAGCCCGATCAGACTCTGACGATTCCACCGAACGAAAATAAACAGGCCACTGCCTCCACAGCTCCGCAGGGCTTGTGGGACACCACCCCGGTCAATTACTACGGAACTTCGGTCACGCACGGATATGTGAATCAGCCGGCGGCGCAAATTATTCGCGTCGCTCAAGCGCACAGTGTCTTCAATGTCAGTGGCTCGGGAATTGTCGCGGACATAGACACAGGTGTGGATCCCAACCATCCGGCGCTGCAGCGCGTGCTACTGTCCGGTTATGACTTTACGCGGAACCAGCCGGGCGGCTCGGAACTGAACGACATATCCATGTCCGCGCCCCCGCCTTGTGAAACTTGCGCGGCGGCTTACGTAAATCAACACACGGCGGCGATGCTCGATCAACACACGGCTGCCATGCTGGACGGATCTCAGTACGCGGCGTTCGGGCACGGCACGATGGTGATGGGCGTGATTCACCTGGTTGCGCCGACCGCGCAACTTCTGCCTTTGAAAGCCTTCAGTGCGAGCGGAAACGGGTCGCTTTCGAATATTCTCGCGGCTATTTACTACGCCGTGCAGAACAATGCGAAAGTCATCAACATGAGTTTCGACTTGACGACGAGTTCGACCGAATTGGGAACCGCGATCAACTATGCGAACAGTCATAATGTGATTCTTGCGGCTTCTTCCGGGAATGACGGCGAGCAGGAAATGGTTTATCCCGCCGGATTGCAGAACGTGATGGGCGTAGCTTCGACAAACAATCAAGACCAACGCTCGACCTTTTCAAATTACGGAAACCAGATCGTGTGGGTCGCAGCGCCCGGCGAAGGCGTCATCACTACTTATCCGTTCGCGACTTATGCCGCGGGTTGGGGAACGTCGTTCAGTTCGCCGATGGTTGCCGGAACCGCGTCTTTGCTCGTTAACATGCAATCCAGTTCGAGCGAGAATCAGGCTGCCTGGGCGATTGCTCACGCGAAGTGGATTGGCCCGAACATGGGCAATGGACGGCTGGATGTCTATGGCTCTTTGTCGGCCTTCAATCCCATCCTGGGCTTGCTCCAGTAAAGTGAAATAATGCAAATTGCAACGCCAGCGAACGATATGCAACTAGCCGACGGCTTGAATCCGATCCCTGGAATTAGTGAAGCCGCCGAGCATGCGATATTTGCTGGAGGCGCTACCCGTAAAATTGCGGCGCCGTGGACTTCTGCCGGTATTCGCGTCAAGCAAATGGAGGAACAGATCGGCGCATTGCGCAGCTCTTTGATCTGCGCCTTCAATCAGCTGCTGGACTTGAAGGACTTGAATACAGGAGTGCACAGCACGCGCCTGGCGGAATGGGCGCTGCATGTTGCAGGTGAGCTCGGCCTGGATCAAAGCTATTTGGGCGATATCGAAGTCGCAGCGCTTCTGCACGACATCGGGAAAATCGGCATCTCCGATGCCATTTTGAACAAACCCGCAAAACTGACGGCTGAAGAATACGAACTAATGAAGAAGCATCCGGAGTACGGCTGGGCGGTGTTGCGTCAGGTTCCGGGAATGGAGCGCGCCAGCTTGATCATTCTTCATCACCACGAAAGTTACGACGGCAAAGGCTATCCCGGTGGATTGAAGGGTGAGGAAATACCGATTGGTTCGCGCATCGTCTCCGTGATTGACGCCTTTGACGCGATGGTTTCCTCGCGGCCCTACCGCCAGGGCCTGCCATTCGAGGAGGCCGAACGGCGGCTGATGCAAGCGAGGGGCACGCAGTTTGATGCGCGCGTCGTTGATCGCTTCCTTCCACTTGCGCGAGCGGAGATGTCATCCGTGTTCGCTGCCGCTGGCACTGCGATCTCTGTCGTTCTCTAGCCCTGTTCTTCCGACAGATAGCCGTGAAGGTTGATTTCCGTCTTTCCGTCCGGACGCGGAAATGATCCCCGGTCTGTTCGATCAGGTCGCGACGCCGTAGTCCGCAGCCCAACGACACGGCAAGAATGGCCCGGGCTCAGAAGAGTATCAAGGATGCAGACATCAGGATTTACCCTGACTGGGGAAACGCCACGGACGCTCACCACGACAGGCCCGTCAGCCGGCCTATTACGGCGGTCCCCAAGGGCCAATGCTTACACTCAGAGCCAACGACATCATCTCGCCTCGGAAAGTTCGGGACGACCCCAACAGACCAACGTCCATTGATATTTACAGATCGAATAGACCGACCGATGTGAAGGTTCCCGGCATCGTGGTGATGATACAAAGCGATAAGCGTGTGCTCTCCCCTGTGTCAAAACTGTCTCAAAACCTTGTCTGTTTTGACCGTTGAGATTAGCTTTCGGGCGAAAAGCAGATGCCCCACGTTATTGTAAACAAACGAAAATCGAAGGAAGCGATAGAGGTTTTGGAGTTATCTCGCGAGCTTGCAAAGCGGAAGTCCTAAACCTTAGCCGCTGCGGATTAGTGAGCACTGCGGTGACCTTGGGACTGGTCTCAAGCCACAGTGCTCAGGGAAACCCGCTATTGCAGTGCTGCGGTCCAACTCTGATCGGGATTGAATTCTGTCATTGCGGCTGCTGTCTGCGC
>Ga0070733_10001032_pt1 | contig 21144 bp, 15 predicted proteins | sample Coa_R1_9_FD_66450 | JGI IMG/M metagenome (GOLD analysis project Ga0070733, IMG submission 66450) | Surface soil microbial communities from Centralia Pennsylvania, which are recovering from an underground coalmine fire - Coalmine... | ecosystem: Environmental > Terrestrial > Soil > Unclassified ... | reverse complement strand
ATGACGCAACTGGCGCTGTTCCTCTCGACGCAACTTAGACAGCCCGTGTTGGACAAGACCGGGCTCAAGGCGAACTATAATTTCAAACTGGCGTGGACTCCGGATGAGATTCAAGCAGGACGGCCGGGAGCAGGACAGACGCCTGACAATCCCCCTGGCAATTCCTTAGATGAGACCATTGAGCGCGTCGAGAAGCTCTTGGAGAACTGAGGCCGTATTTATGCGACAAATTCTGTTGAGCGCCAGTATCGCCGTTTTTGCGTGCGCCACGGTCTTCTCACAGGCCGCGGCGTTCGGGCAGGCTGCGGAGAACCTGACATTTGACGTGGCGTCCGTGAAGCCGACGGCCCATCCGGCGCCTGATGGGATGCTTCTCATATCGCACGGCGGTCCGGGAACACCGGATCCTGGACAGATCACTTGGGGCAACGTCACCCTGAAACAGCTGCTTACGACTGCGTATGACGTAAGACCTTACCAGGTGAGCGGCCCAGGCTGGCTCGACACCGAACGATACGACATCATCGCCAAGGTTCCGGAGGGCGCGACCAAAGAACAGGTCAACATGATGTGGGGGAATCTGCTCAAGGAACGGTTCGGCATGGTTGTGCACCATGAACCGAAGGAGTTCCCGGTGGACGAACTGGTGGTAGCCAAGGGTGGACCCAAGTTCATGGAAACGACGCTCGATCTCAATGCTCCACCGCCTCCACCGCCTGCCGGACCACCGGGGCCGCCCAAGCTCGACAAGAACGGCTTTCCGGAGATGGACGGTCCCGGATTCCAGTCGTCGGGCCGGATTGGCCCCGACGGTTTTGTCATCATCCGCATGGCTGCCAGGGCGCAGGAAATGTCGGGATTGGCGAGAGTGTTGGGCGACCAACTCAACCGTCCCATAGTGGATAAGACCGGGCTAACTGGGAAATACGATTTCAAACTTGAATTCATGGGAGCAGCGCTGAGACCGGGGCCGGGACTGTTGCACTCGACTCCTGACGATAACACCAGAGAGAATCTCGCGGCGGCGATCCAGCAGCAGCTCGGCTTGAGACTGGCTTCCGGCAAGGCGAAGCTCGACGTGGTAGTGGTCGACAAGGCGGAAAAAGCGCCTTCGGGAAACTAATCCCGCGGAAGGGTCTTGACCAGCGGCCAGCCCATGTGCCACACTTTGTACCATGACAAAACGTGGCGATTCCGGCGTCCGCGTGCGAGCCCCGCTGACGGAGCTCGAAAACGAGGTCATGAGCGCGGTGTGGAAGGCAGGCTCGTGTTCGGTTGAGGCCGTGCACAGAAGTGTTTCGCAGAAACGCGACCTGAAGGAGACCACAATTCGGACGTTGCTGCGGCGGCTGGAAATCAAGGGCTACCTGCGTCATGAGTCGGACGGCCGCGCCTACATTTACCGCGCGGCTGAGCCGGCCCGGAGCCTGGCGGCGCGCGCGGTGCGGCAGATTATCGACCGGCTGTGCCAGGGGTCGGTGGAGGAATTGGTAAGCGGTATGGTCGAGGCCAAGGTGCTGAGCAAACGCGAGATCGAACGGTTGGAGGAGGTGGTGCGGCAGGCGAAGGGAAGCAAATGAAATTCGTTCCAGCCGAGCCTGGAATGAGACGTGCTAGGGGACTAGGCTAAAGCCTTAACGATCTGAACGAAGAGCAGTGATTCAGACCGCGAAAGTGTCCGGTTTTGAGATGCCGCTGCCCGTTGCTGGGATCAGATCCTCCGGCTCCGGAGCGCGTGATAAAGCTCGTGGAATCTGTGAAGAATTGTGAAGAATACGCACGGAACAGAGAAGAATCAGCACATCCGTACGCTTTCAGGGGATCGGGAACGAAATATTTCGTAAATGACCGAACGAAATGATGGCAAGTGGCGTCTAAGCTTGAAAGCGATGGGTTTTTGAGAAACTCCCCGCTACGGTTCGGAGGACTGAGCCGGCCCCTTGTGGGCTTTCCAGAGCGAGCGAAATGAACGTATGAAGATGAGTGGCTACCTAAGACTGCTGGCTGCGGGTTGGCTGAGCACCATGATATTGCTGGCTTCCGAGCATCACGGCCAAGTGAATTTCGGAGGCTTGCCGGTTCCCGGCGTGGCTGTAACAGCGACCAAGGGCGACAACAAAGCGACGGCCATCACGGACGGGATGGGGATTTATTCCTTTCCCGATCTGGAGGATGGAACCTGGAGCCTCCAGGTGGAGATGTCGGGGTTTACGACGCTCAAGCAAGACGTGGGAGTCGGGCCCGGGGTTCCGGGCGTGACTTTTGAGCTAAAGCTCAAGTCTTTGAATGAGATGCAGGCACAGGTTCAGGCGCCGGTACTGGCCGAAGCGCGTCCGCCGGGGTCTCCGGCGCCCCCAAAACCGGCAGCTCCAAAACCTCCGGCTCCGGCCAAGCCCAAGCCCACGGTGCAAGCGGCTGCGGGAGCGGGAGGCGCGGCCCCGGCTGCAACAGGCGCGGCAGCAGGCGGACGCGGCGGAGCCCCGGCTGCCCCGGCGGCGGAACCGGCCCCGAGTGAGGCGAGCCAGCAAGCCGCGGACGGATTCCTGGTGAACGGAAGCCAGGTCAACGGCGGCGCCTCGCCCTTCGCTTTGAACCCCGCGTTCGGCAACAATCGCCGGGGGCCGCGCTCGCTCTATACCTACTTGCTCCAATTCAACGTGGGCAACTCCGTGCTGAACGCGAACTCGTATTCACTGAACGGCGACCATACACCCAAGGCGTCCTACAATAACATCACCGGCCAAGGCTCCGTGCAGGGGCCCTTGCGCATCCCGCACATTCTACGGAACGGTCCGACCTTTTTCATAAACTACTCGTTGAACCGGACCCGCAACGCGAACAACGCCGAGGGACTGATGCCGACGACCGCGCAACGGGACGGCGACCTTTCCAACATTACGACTCCGATCATCGACCCGACCACGCTGCTGCCCTTTCAGGGCAATATCATCCCCATGAACCGGATCAGCCCTCAGGCGACCGCGCTGTTGGCGTACTTCCCACAACCAAACTTCAACTCGAGCACATACAACTTCCAGGCCCCGGTGGTCGGGGTCTCGCACGCGGATTTTGTAAATACGCGACTGCAAAAGCAGATCGGGCGGAAGAATTCGATTCTGGGAACGTTTGCCTTCCAGAGCACGCGGGCGAACACTCCGAACAGCAGCGGCTTTCCTTTTCTGGACACAAGCAGCGGCCTCGGAATGCGAATCAATCCGCAATGGCGGCATCAGTTCACTCCACGGCTGAGCACCACTCTCCAATACGACTTTACGCGCAATGCGCAGCATATTTACTCGGCTTTCGAGAACGTCACGAACGTCTCGGGGCTGGCGGGGATCACGGGCAACAATCAGAGCCCCGCGTACTGGGGACCTCCCAATCTGAATTTCGGGTCCAGCGGCATCCAGGGGATGAGCGATGGCGTTCCCTCCTTCATCCGGCCACAAACGGGGACAGCCAAAATAGACAGCACCTGGAACCACGGACGCCACACGCTGACCTTCGGCGCGGATTTTATCCACCAGCAGTTCAATTATTTTAACCAGACCAACCCGCGCGGCAACTTCTCTTTCACCGGGGCTGCGACCGCGGCCACTCCGGGCGGAGGTTCCCCTTTCGCGGATTTCCTGCTGGGTATTCCGGATACCGCCACGCTGGCTTTCGGCAACTCCGACAAGTACCTGCGCGCATCGAACTACGACGCCTATATCCAAGACGACTGGCGCGTCAACTCCGCGCTGACCGTCAACGGCGGAATCCATTACGGCTATAACGAACCCGTCACGGAGAAATACGGGCGGCTGGTGAACCTGGACATCGCGCCGGGGTTCACCGCGGCCGAGCCGGTGTGTTCGCAGGCGCTGTCAACGCCAACAGGTCCCTGCCCCGGTCCGGTCGGCCCTCAGACGGGCCTGGGCTACCCGAGTTCGCTGGTGCATCCCGAGAAGCTCAATTTCGAGCCGGGAGTGGGCCTCGCGTGGCGGCCCATTTCCGGATCTTCCCTGGTAGTTCGCGCCGGCTACGCCCTGCGCTACACCACCTCGGTGTATCAGGCCCTGGCCGTATCGATGTACCAGCAAGCGCCCCTATCGACGAGCCTGCAAGTGGCCAACAGCGCCGCGAACCCGCTTACCCTGGCAAACGGGTTTGTCGGCTCACCCACAACCGAAGCCACCACCAGCGCCATCGATCCCAATTTCAAGATCGGGTATGCGCAGACGTGGACGCTTACGATCCAAAAGGATTTGCCGTGGGGCATGCAAATGCAAGCGAACTACACCGGCATCAAGGGGACTCGTATGCCCCAGATTTTTTATCCGAATTCCTGGGCTCCCGGTGGGGTTAATCCGTGCGCGAGCTGCCCGGTGGGATTCCAGTATGAGACCTCCAACGGAAACTCGACGCGCAACTCGGGAAGTATCCAGTTGCGGCGGAGGCTGCACAACGGGTTCACGGCGCAGGTGCAATACACGTACTCGAAATCGATCGACGACCTGCCATCGGGTCAGGCGCAAAACTGGCTCGATCTCAGCGGGGAGCGCGGGTTATCGAGTTTCGATCAGCGCCAGTTGGTGGCCGCGCAATTGCAATACACCTCGGGCATGGGAATCGGCGGAGGCAGCCTCCTTTCCGGTTGGAGGGGCGCGGTACTCAAGGAATGGACCTTTGTGATCCCCGTCAGTTGGGGAACGGGTTTGCCCGAGAACCCCAACTACATCGGAGGTGTCCTTGGCGGCACCGCGTTTAGCGGGCCGTTGCGCCCGGAGTTCACGGGAGTTCCGTTGTACTCCAATCTTTCTCCGGGCCTGTTCCTGAATCCGGCCGCGTTTGCGGCGCCCGCGCCTGGAACGTTCGGCAACTTCGGGAAGGATTCCATCACCGGGCCGTACCGATTTTCGCTGAACGCTTCCATGCAGCGCACTTTCCGGGTAAGCGACCGGGTAACTTTGAATTTACGGGTGGATTCGACCAACGCCCTCAACCACGTCACCTTTGGCAGCTATAACGTGAACTACAGCGCCTCCTATAGCCCACAATTAGGGACTGCGGTCGGCCCTAACCAAATGCGCCAGATGACTACGACGGCCCAGTTTAGATTTTAGGAATCGAGGTTCTAAAATATGCGGAAGTCCTCAGTAAGAATCGCGCTCTGCTTTGTATCGCTGCTGCTGATGTTCCTCTCGGCGACCGGACAACAACCACCGGCCCCAGCGAAGCCGCCGGCGACGCCGACGAACTCCCCGGGCTCGAATGCCAATTCCGCGGGACCCGTCGCCACGTTCACCACCGGCACCCAGTTGGTGGTGGAGGAAGTTTCGGTGATGGATAAGAACGGCAAATCCATTGAAGGGCTCACCAAGAAGGACTTCACCATCACCGAGGACGGAGTTCCGCAGGAGATTTCCTTCCTGGAATATGAGAATCTTCCGGACAATCCGGGGCCGCAGCTTCAAACCCGTCCGGAGGCGCCGCTGGTGGTGGAACCGCTCGAAAAACTTGCGCGCACGGAGATTGCACCCGAACCTCCCGGTGACATTCAGCTTCACAATCGCCGCCTGATGTGCCTGTACTTCGACATGAGTTCGATGGGGCAAGCGGACCAACTGCGCGCGCTCTCCGGGGCGGAGAAGTTCATTCGTTCGATGGCCCCGGAAGACACTATGGCCATCATGCAGTACGAAGGCTCCGCCGTGGAAGTGCTTACGGATTTCACGGACAAAAAAGAAAAGCTGCTGAGCATCATCGAGACCATCATCGTGGGCGAGGGCCAGGGCTTCGGCGAGACCAATAGCGACGCCGGCGCGGCCGATACCGGCGCGGCCTTCGGCCAGGACGACAGCGAGTTCAATATCTTCACCACCGACCGGCAGCTCTCGGCCATCCAGACGGCGTGCAAGATGCTGGGCGGGCGGAATGAGAAGAAGGTTCTGAACTACTTCGCCAGCGGCCTTCAACTTAATGGCGTGGATAACCAGGCGCAGTTGCACGCGACCGAAAACGCGTGTCTGAAGGCGGGCGTCCAAATCTGGCCGATTGACTCGCGCGGCTTGGTAGCGACGCCTCCCATGGGCGACTTGAGCCAGCGCGGACCGTCGGGCAACGGCATCTTCACCGGCCAAAGCGCCATGGCCTTCAGCACCCGCCTGGCGCAGACCCAGGACACTCTGTACGCTCTGGCGGCGGACACGGGCGGCAAGGCCCTGCTCGACAACAATGATCTGGAGAAGGGCCTTCTCAACGCGGAGAAGTCGCTGTCCAGCTACTACATCCTCGGGTATTACAGCAAGAATACGAATCTGGACGGAAAGTACCGCAAGATCAAGATCACAGTGGGCGCCGACTTGTCGGCCAAGCTGGATTACCGTTTGGGTTACTACGGCAACAAGACTTACAACAAATTCACCACCGCCGACAAGGAACGCCAACTGGAAGACGCTCTGATGCAGGGCGATCCCATCACGGAGCTGACCATCGCGGTGGAAATGGATTTCTTCGAATTGAATCGCGCCGAATATTTCGTGCCCATGATGATCAAGATTCCGGGCCGGGAGCTGGCGCTGGCGAAGACAAGGTTCGGCGCCGAGCACACCGTCATCGACTTCATCGGCGAGGTGAAAGACGACTTCGGCAGCACGGTCCAGAACATCCGCGACAAGGTGGACAGCAAGCTCACCGATTATACGGCGGCGGAGCTGGCCAAGCGTCCGATCGAATACGCCACTGGCTTCACGCTGCTTCCGGGTAAGTACACCGTCAAGATTCTGGCTCGCGACGCGGAGACGGGCAGAATCGGGACGTACATGCAAACCTACATCATCCCCAACCTGATGAAGGAAGCCAAACGGATTCCCATCAGCTCGGTAGTGTTGAGCAGCCAGAAAGTGGATCTGAGGGACGCGATTTACAACGCGCTCAAGGACAAGGACAAGGCCGAGACCGCCAATCCGCTGGTGACCGACGGCCAGAAACTGATTCCCAGTGTGACGCGCGTATTTTCCAAAGCCAGAGACATGTACGTGTACCTTCAGGCTTACGAACAAACCGCCGAGACCGTGCGGCCGGTGGTCGCCTTCGTCACGTTTTACAAAGGGCAAACCAAAGTCTTCGAGACCATGCCGATTCAGGTCGCGACTCCGAGCGAACCGAAATTGAAGACCATGCCGATCCGGTTTACCGTGCCTTTGACCAGCCTGGAACCGGGGCAGTACGACTGCCAGGTCACCGTGCTCGATCCCGAGGGACAAAAGACCGCCTTCTGGCAGGATAAGGTGATGATCATCCAGTAATGCGGCCGGCGGAATACCCTCCGGAGCCGGAATCGCTCTGATCTTGTTCCTGGTCTGGCGCGCTGGCATACAATCAACAAAGAGGTGATGCCATGCGCGCGCTACGTACGGGAGTGCTTGCGATATTTTGTGCCGTTTGGGCCGCGGGTCAAACTGACAACGGGGCTCGCCAGCAGCTCATCGAGAGGCTGGACCAGATCGCCAGCAAGCAGCTCGACGGGCGGGCGCAGCAGGTCGCTGGGATTCAGACGCGCGCCGCGTTCGACCAGCGCAAGACGCAGGTGCGCGCCAAGATCCTCGAATTGATCGGCGGGTTGCCGGAGCATCGCGGCCCGGTCGCGGTCAAGGAGTTCGGCTCGCTCACCGGCGACGGGTTTCGCGTCGAGAAGCTGGCGTACGAGAGCCTCCCGGGATTGTGGGTGACCGCGAATCTGTACATACCCGCCGCGGGCGACGGCCCGTTCCCGGCGGTTCTGCTGGCGCCCGGTCATGAGGCCACGGGCAAGCAGAGCCAGTACTCCTTCGGCGGGAATTTCGCCCGATCCGGAATCATGGCGCTGGCGATCGATCCGCTGGGCCAGGGTGAGCGCCTGCAGTACTTCGATCCTGCCAAGAAGGCCTCCACCATCGGCGGCTCCACAGGCGAGCACGGCGAGGCCAACGTCCCCGCGATGCTGATCGGCGAAGACATCGCGCGCTATTTCGTCAACGACTCCATGCGCGGGATCGATTACCTGGTGTCGCGCAAGGACGTGAACGCGGAACGCATCGGGGCGCTGGGTTGCTCCGGCGGCGGTACGTCCACGGCGTATCTGGCCGCGCTGGACGATCGCGTGAAAGTGGCGGGCGTGGCCTGCTACATCACCTCGTTCAAGGAGCTGCTGCCCTCCGCCACCGGTGTGCAGGAGGCGGAGCAGAGCATCCCGCATTTCATCGAACAGGGCTTGGACTTCGGCGATTATGTGGAACAGTTCGCGCCCAAGCCTTACGCGGTGATCTCCACGATGTCGGATATGTTCCCCTTCGAAGGCGCTCGCCAGACGGTGGAGGAAGCGAAGCGCGTCTACAAGCTCTACGCCGCAGAGGACCATTTGCAATGGATCACGGGTCCGGGAGGCCATGGCAACCTGGGGCCGATTTCGCCCGCGATTCTGGGGTTCTTTGTTCACTACCTGAAAGACGGAGACACAAAGGACAAACCGGGCGACGCGACGTTTACTCCATTACGCGTCGCGAACGCCGCGGATCTGCTGTGCACTCCTACCGGTCAGGTGGCAACTTCGATTGGAGGCGAGACGATCCCGTCCATCATTCGGACTCACGCCGCGCAGGTTCTGCCGAAGACCAGGCCGTCGGCGACGGAGCTGGCCGAGGACATTCGGGGATTGGCTGGAGTGGTCGCGCGGCCGAGCAAGACACCGCCGCCGGCAGCCGTTTTCATGGAGCAGATCGGGTTGCACAGCTCGCAAACGGTCTTGCTCCAGAGTGAGAATGGCGAGATCCGCGGCTCTCTCGCGATTCCGGATAGCACGGGGCGAAAGCCGGCGGTGTTGATTGTGGATTCGGACTCCGGCAAGCTCACGGACGCGGTTGATCGTCTGGTTAAGTCCGGCCGCATCGTCATGGTGGTGGGTCCGACGCCTGCTCCTCCTGGAGCCGAGGGCCTGAAGTCGCCATATCTCGGAACCTTCAATCTGCTGGGGCTGAGGGCGCTGCTGGTGGGCAAGAGCATTATGGGGATGCGCATCGACGACACCATTCACGCGATGGACTACCTTGCCGCGCGCAGTGACGTGGACCCCGCCTCGATCACGGTGTATGGAAGCGGCGCGATGGGGGCGGTGGTGCTGCACGCCGCAGCGCTCGATTCACGCATCCGGCACGTGGTCGTCGAGAACACGCTGACCAGCTATCGCATGGTGCTGGATGAGCCGCTGCACCGCAATATATCCGAGATTTTGATTCCCGGTCTGCTGCGGAAATACGATATGGGCGATTTGCTGCTGGCGGTGGGCGGGCGGGTCACAGTGGTCAATCCGCAGAACGCGGCGGGAGAGGTGATCACGACCGAGCAGTTCCGCAAGGAACTGAGTTACGTTCCGGCCGACAAAGTCAAAGTGACCTTCCGAAAAGCGGAAGACCCGCTACCGCTGGATTAGAGCGATAACGGGTCTCGGAGATAACAGTAACAACAGGAACTGGTTATGCGTTTGCCATAGCCGGCTTGGGGACGCTATTGATCGTCTTCAGAATGCGCGAGACGATCTGATAAGGGTCGCCTTCGGAGTTCGGGCGGCGATCTTCCAGGTAGCCCTTGTAGCCATTCTTGACGAAGTTAACGGGCATGCGGATGGAAGCACCCCGGTCAGAGAGGCCGTAGCTGAACTTGTCGATGGCTTGCGTTTCGTGCAGACCTGTCAGGCGCAGATGGTTGTCCGGGCCATACACGGCGATGTGCGCGGCGATGTTGTGCTCAAAAGCCTTCATCAGGGATTCGAAGTACTCCTTGCCGCCTACTTCGCGGATGTACTTGGTCGAGAAGTTGGTGTGCATGCCGGATCCGTTCCAGTCGCCCTTAATGGGCTTGCAGTACAACTGGAAGTCGACTTCGTACTTCTCGCAGAGCCGCGCCATCAGGTATCGAGCCGTCCACATATCGTCGGCGGCCTTGGCGGAGCCTTTGGCGAAAATCTGGAATTCCCACTGACCCTTCGCGACTTCCGCGTTGATGCCTTCGTGATTGATGCCCGCGTGAAGACAGAGCTCCAAGTGTTCTTCGACGATCTTACGCGCCAGGCTGCCCATGTACTTGTAGCCGACACCGCAGTAATAAGGGCCCTGCGGAGTGCTGGGGTGACCTTCCTTCGGGAAGCCAAGCGGACGGCCATCCTGATACAGGAAGTATTCCTGCTCAAAGCCGATCCAGAGGTCGGGGTCGTTTTCGATGGTGGCGCGCGCGTTGGTGGAATGCGGCGTGCCATCCGGGTGCAAGACTTCGCTCAGGACGATATAAGCGTCCTTGCGGCTTCCATCGGGATACAGGGCCACCGGTTTCAGGATGCAGTCAGAGCTCTTGCCCTCGGCCTGCATCGTGGAACTGCCGTCAAACCCCCAATTGGGCAGATCCGCAAGGGTGGGTGGGTGCTCAAATGGTTTGAGCAGAGTTTTACCGCGCAGCTCAGGAACCGGAGTTTTTCCGTCGAGCCAGATGTATTCGAGTTTGTATTTTGTCATAGCGTTGGACGATCTTTAATTGTCGATGACGGACGCCCGGTTCGCAAGAGCTTTGTCGATCAAATGTGTTTATGGACAAGTTATAAAAAAGTGATGAAGGCGGGGTTATACTGGGCCTCTGAGGGGTCCGGAAATGAGGTGGATCGGGCTGTTGATTTTGACGTTGACCTGCGGCTTTGGCCAATCCGTGAGTCCGGCCTTCGAGGTCGCCTCCGTCAAGCCGCATATTCTCCCGGCGGGTACCTTCGTCTTCGGCTCCGGTGCGGTTAAGATCAGCGGCAACAGCGTTACCGCAACACAGGTTGGGGTGCAGGGCCTCTTGATGTACGCGTACGCTGTGAAGGACTATCAGATTATCGGCGTCACAAAGGCCGACGCCCCCTGGAGCGACTTTTTTGACATCGCCGCCACGACCCCGGGCGATGGCACTCCGACGCAAGGCGAGGTCGGGCTGATGATGCAGGCATTGCTAGCCGATCGATTCCAACTGAAGCTTCATCGCGAGACCAGAGACCTTCCCGTGTACAGACTGATTGTCGGCAAGAATGGACCGAAGCTGAAGGAGAGCACCCCCGGCACCAAGCCCGGTGCCGCCATGACATCTGGTCCCATTCCGCGTGTTACGTTCTCGAACACGCCGATTTCGGAGCTGGTCCGCTTACTCAGCAGCCCGGGCCTTGTCGATCGCCCGGTGTCGGACAAAACCGGGCTTAAGGGAAGCTACGACTACACGCTGGAGTTCTCGCGGGGCGGGTCGAATGGGGACGCAGCCGATCTGGGCGGCAGCTCCATTTTCACGGCGGTTCAGGAGCAGTTGGGGCTAAAGCTCGAACCCACAAAAGAGCCCACCGAAGTGCTGGTGATCGACCACGTGGAAAGTCGTCCTTCAGCGAATTAATCCTCTGGATTCACCAGGCGGATCATGCTGATGTTGACAGTGAAGGCTCGATCGTCCTCGGGCGTAGTCCACACCGGCGAGGCGTCGAGTTCCACAAGATAGTCGTCGCCTTCGTTGATTGCGGCCTCGAGCACGAACAGCCCCGGCCGGTCCAGCTTCCAGACGCCCGCGCGAACGCCGTTCACCGTCGCCCGAAGCTCCCCTGGGATGCCCGGAGGCGACGCGAATCCGCGGATGCGCAGCCGCTGCGGCCCGGGCTTGACGCGCCGCAGACGAGCCGAGGCTCGCGCTCCGATCCAGCGGTACTTGTTTCCGAAAACACCTTCGAGGTCGTACCAGCCTTCCAGCAGTTGCCGTTCGTGACCCGGAAGCGAGAAGTCGATGATGTCCTCGCGTGGGCCGGGATACAGCTCCCGCCGCTCGGCCGAAGGCAGCAGATTGTAGACTTGTTCTTCGTTCGGTGCGCGATAGGAACATCGAATGCAATCGAGGATGTCGGCATTGCCGCGGGCCATCGAGGAATGGCAATCTGGGCAACGCAGCAGCGTTTCGAACTGCGAGTCGTCGAACGCACGGGTCTCGGGCGGGTCGCCGGCTTTTCTGCACACCGCAGCCAGCGTTCCGCCCAACAGCCGAGCCGCGTGCCATTCGGAGCCGTGCGGGTCCAGTGCAATCGCCAGGCGCTTCATCCCCCGCTCCCCCCAACCGCGCTCCGGCACGAAGGCGTCGTATTCGGCGGCGGCAAAGTGTTTCTGAACCAGCGCGTGCCAGGCCTTGAGACCCATACTGTGGTTCTGCCGGATCCCGAAATTATCCTCCTGACGCGCGCCGATCACATCCCGCACCAGGTATCCCAACAGCCCCCAGTCATAGAGCAGCCGCTCCCAAGGCCGCATGGCGTCGTAATACGCGCAGCGGTACAGGCGCAGGGACAGCTTGCGCAGCAGCGGCTCCTCGGCGAACAGGAACACTCCGCCGGGCTGCAAGACGCGCGTTACCTCGCGAAGCACGCTGTCGATATCCATGAACTGGCTGAGCGTCTGGAAGGCGCACACGAAGCGCAGCGACGCATCCGCGAATGGCAGATGGACGGCGTCGCCGGCCAGCCGCACCGGAGCGCGCTTGAGCCCCCAGGCATCCATCAGGACGCGTCCGTGCCGCAGCGAGTCCGCCGAAAGATCCAGAGCAAATCCGCTCGCGCCAAATTCGTTGGCCAGCATATAGCTGGAGTGCCCGGCGTTGGCGCCGATCTCCAGAAACGGCGTCATCTCGCCGATGAACTCGCGATGCGCGCTGATCACTCCGCGGCGGCGCTCGTTTTCTTCCGCGTAGATCCGCAGATTGCGTTCCGGTTGACCCAGGGACGCAAAGTTGTGAAACTCCACCTGCGCGCGTTTGACGGAAAAGGATTGGGCGTCGCTCACAGCACTCTGCTCACGGCTTACTGCACCCAGACGCCGGCGCGCATGACTCGTTCGCCAACGCTGGAATCGGCGCCACCCTTCAGAATCAGGTTCGCCGCACGCCCGGATTCGATCGGCTCGCCGCCGGGCGCGGGCTCGATCGTCATTCCCAGACCCTGCGTCATCTTCGCCCCGATGGGGACGGGCGTCGAAGACTGCGGCCCCACAGCCTGAAACTTTCCATCGGCGATGACGACCACGGAGTGTTCCAGCGGCGCCCGCCCCGCGCCGGGTTCCAGCTTCGCGCCCACGATCACTTGCACACCGGAATCTTCGGGACGCACGCAGCTCGAGAGAAGAATCAGACCGGCCAGGAGCGCCGTACCTGCAATGGTTCGCTGCATGCCTCGCACCCTTCATCATAGCGACTGCTAGAATGGCAGCAATGCAAGTATTACAAGCAGGGCGGCACAAGCTGTTGCTCCTGGAGCTGGAAGCGGAGTTGATCGAGAACGCCGTTCGACAGGCCGGCTTTGCGTGCAAGCTGGACGACCAGGCCCGCCGCATCGTCCTGGATCTGAGCGCGGAGGACCGCCAGGCCCCTCTGCTGCTGTTCGACGCAACCGATCCCGGCAATCTGGGCTGGTTCTCGCGCTGCCATTTCTATGTCGACGGGTGGAGCGGCGCGGTATTGCAGACTCCCATCACCCTGGCCAACCAGCGCGACCGCAGCGGACGCGCGCTACCCAACGCGATCCGTGTGCAGATCAACAAAGAACTGCCCGCCAGCTTCCGCTTGCCCAACCGCGCGCCGGTTACCGAGCAGACCATCTACCTGGTGCTGTCGAATTTTCTAACCGCGCTGCTCAACACCGGCGTGGGCGTGTGCGGCGGAACCGTGGTCAAACCCCTCGCCGGGCGTTCCGAGCCTCCCGCGAATCGGAACTAGGAAATCGCCGTGGCTACGTTCGGACTGATCGAGTACGGCGACGCCTCTACCGAGGTTCGCGCCGTCTACGACGACATCATGGCCACGCGCCAGACTGATTATATCAACAATTTCTGGAAGGCGCTGGCGCACGATCCCGCCGCGCTCAAGCGCACCTGGGAATCGATCAAGCAGATCATGCAACCCGGCGCGCTGGATCCGCTGACTAAGGAGATGATGTATCTGGCCGTCAGCGCGACCAATCAGTGCGGCTATTGTATCGCCTCCCACACCGCGGCCGCGCGCAAAGCCGGCATGACCGAAGCTCAGTTCGCCGAGCTGATGGCCGTAGTCGGCATGGCCAACGAAACCAACCGCCTGGCTAGCGGCTACCAGGTGGAGATCGACGAGCGCTACCGCCCGTGAAGGGCCTCTGGCCCTTTTTCGTACTCTGTGAGCTGGTCGTTCGGCCGGCGATTGCGCAATCCTGGACTCCCCAGACCAGCAACACCAGCGTGGCGCTACGCGGCGTCAGCGCGGTGAGCGAACGCATCGCCTGGGCCAGCGGCGCGAAGGGCACGTTTCTCAAGACCACCGACGGCGGCGCGAACTGGACGGCCAACGTCGTCACCGGCGCGGCGGATGCCGATTTCCGAGGCCTGATCGCGCAATCCGATAAATCGGCTTATCTGCTCAGCTCCGGCGCCGGACCGCTGTCGCGCCTCTATAAAACCAACGATGGCGGAGTGAAGTGGGATCTGTTGATGGTCAATCCCAACCCCAAGGGTTTCTGGGACGGCATCGCGATGTGGGACCCGATGCACGGCATCCTGCTGGGGGATCCGGTGAACGGCCGGTTCGACCTCTGGACCACTTCCGACGGCGTAACGTGGACGCAACAAAAAGGTCCGCCCGCGCTTCCGCAGGAAGGCGCATTTGCCGCGAGCAACGCCAGCCTCGTCGTGCGCGGCGCGCATGAAGCCTGGTTTGGGACCGGCGGCGTTGGCGGCGGGCGTGTTTTTCACAGCAATGACGACGGCAAGACCTGGACTGTCGCAAAGTCGCCGCTTCGCCACGACTCCGAAAACGCGGGCATCTTCTCGATTGCGTTTTCCGATGCCCGTCACGGCGTGGCGGTCGGCGGCGACTTCACCAAGCCCGGCGACGCCACAGGTACAATCGCCATCACCGGGGACGGGGGCAAGACCTGGGCCGCGCCCTCAATGCCGCTGCCCGGCTATCGATCCTCGATCGCTTACCTGGACGCGAAGAAGATGTGGATCGCGGTGGGAACTTCGGGCTCAGACGTTTCGCTTGACGGCGGCCACACATGGATGCCCTTCGACAAGGCCGGCTACAATGCCGTGAGCTTCGTTGGCTCGGCCGGCTGGGCCGTAGGGCCCATGGGAGCTATCGCCCTCTTCCATTAGCGCCCTCTTCCATTCGTCGGGAGCGCGTCCTGCGCGGCCTTGGCGATCTCCGGCTCGGAATCAGCGGCGAGCTTGGTCAAGGTCGCACGCGCGGCGGCGCGGTTTGCCGGCTGAGCCGCCAAATCGTAGACCAGCATCAGGCGCTCGGCGGGTGAGAGCTGCGTCAAAGGCAGCGCCGCCAATTGCTCCGCGGTCCAGCTGGTCCTGTAGTAGCCCGTGCCGCCGGCGTTCGGCTCAACCCAAGTGGGACACGCGGAACCCTTCGGAAGATCCACGTCGCGCGACGCGCTATCCAGGACCGAACAACTCTGCGTGAATCCCGCGCCGCGGTAACACACCGGAATCGCCGGCGGCGCTGGCGACGATCCGGTCTGGCGAATTTTCAGCCGGGGCGATGGCGTACACTCCACCTGCACGCTGACTCGCGGGAGCCCGGCCGAGTCCAGAAACGAGTGCATCACCGCCGACGGATCCACGCCCGAAGCCAGCTTCAGCTCGCTTGCCAGATCCGGCATCGCGGCGTTTCCGAATTGATGATCGCGCAGATATGCGCGGGCGCCGTCGCGCATCTTCATCTCGCCCAGCCAGCCTTCCAGCATCAGCAGGACTGCCGCGCCCTTGTCGTACACGAAGCGGTTATAGATGTCCTTGGACCCTTCACGGTCGCCCGGCTGCACGCGGACGGGACGCGTTCGAGGCGAATCGTCCACGCGCATGATCCTTTCGCGCGCGGGCATCCAGGACAGGTGCGCGCGCTCCGGCCGATCCTCCTGATCCATCACCTTTTCGGAAATCCAGGTGGCGAAGCCCTCGCTCAGCCACACATCGGCCCAGCTCGATTGTGTGACCAGATCCCCAAACCATTGATGGCCGAGTTCGTGCGCCTCCAGCAAGCGCAAGGAGTGAGTTCGGGAAATGGTGTCGGTCCCGGGCATCATCAACAGCTCGCGCGCGAGGTAAGTGATGAGTCCCGGATTTTCCACCGCGCCGAACGCTCCGTCGGCCAGAGCAACATAATCCAGCTTGCCGAACGGGTACGGAATGCCGGTGTATTCCTCCAGGCGCGGCAGCACCGCGACGGCGGCTTCCGCTGCGGCCTTCCCGTCAGCCGCGTGACCTTTTGGAGTGATCACGCGAACCGGCGTGTCGTGTCCGGCGGGCCGGCCCTCATAGACGTCGAAGGGTCCGACGGCGAAAGCCACGAGTTCGGACGGCAGAGGCTTCGTCTCGGCGAAACGGACGAACTTGGTGCCGTCGGGTGCTGGCATGTCCTCAATCTGCGGCGCATTCGCGAACGCTTGCTGATCTTGCGGAACCCTGATCCGGATCTCCCATGGTGTCTTGAAACGAGGGTCGTCGAAGCACGGAATCGCGCGCCGCGCTTCGATCGGAGTGAAGGTCGTGTACACGTACCAATTGCCGTCCACCTTGCGTCGGTATGCACCCAGCACTCCCTTGTCGTCCAGGTGTGCGCGATATTTCAGAACAAGCGTCCAGACACCGCTAATCTCGCGCGGAATGTCGATGGCGATCAGCTCCTTGTTGACCACCCGAGTACGAGCCGAGATAACGACGTCTTCTTTGAGGTCCAGCCCCGAGTCTTTGTCAGGTTCGATGTCCTTGGCGTTAAGCCAAATCACCGAGGTCGGCTTGCGGATGTCCAACCGGATGGACAGGATGCCCTCGAAGGTGTCTCGGCTCGGATCGATGGTGAGCTGCACGTTGTACTTCAGCGGCACCACATCGTTCGACAACTGAAACCCCGGCGGTGGGGGTGTCGCCCCGAATAACGCCGCAGCGAGAGCGCACGCCAGCGCGAGCCTGCGCACTATTGCTCCAGATACGTGTAGCCGTTCAAGCCTTCTTCGTAGAAACGCAGCAGCGCGCCCGATTCTTCGTAGCCGATGCGGCCTTCGCGCACCGCGGTCTCGACGTCTTTCCGGAACTGGTCGAGCAAAGTCCGCGAGTGGAACTGTACGTAATCCAGAACTTCGCGCACGGTGTCGCCGCGAATCACCGTCTCCAGCACCACGTGACCGTCCTCACCCAGCCGCACGTGCACTGCGTTGGTATCTCCGAACAAATTGTGCAGGTCGCCCAGGATCTCCTGATACGCACCGACGAGAAAGCTACCCAGCACATACGGCTGGTCGGGATTGAACGGGTGCAGAGGCAGGGTCTTCTTAACGTCGCGCCGGTCGATGAACTGATCCACCTTGCCGTCGGAATCGCAGGAGATGTCGCCCAGAATTCCGTGCCGGAAGGGCTCCTCTTCCAGGCGATGAATAGGCATGATGGGGAACAATTGCTTCACGGCCCAACTATCCGGCATGCTTTGGAACAGCGAAAAATTGCAGAAATAGGTATCGGAGAGCAAGCCGTCCAAGCCCTCCAGCTCCTCCGGAAAGTAGTCCAGCTCCTGCGCCAGCTTTTGAATGCGCCGGCAGATCTGCCAGTACATGCTCTCCGCCCAGCTGCGCTGTTGCAAGGGAAGATAGCCCAGGCTGAACAGGTTCAGCGCGGAATCCAGCGCCTGCTGCGCGTCGTGGAAACTCTCCAGCAGATTCTTACTCGATAATCCCCGCGACGTTTCCTTCAAATCGACCAGCGGCTGCTCGGCGTCTTCGGGAATCTCCGGAGCGGACTCGCCGTCGCCGAATCCGGTCACGCCCAGGACGTTGAACAGCAGCACGCTATGATACGCGGCAATCGCGCGCCCGCTCTCGCTCACGATAATCGGATGCGGCACCTCGGCCTCATCGCACACGCTCTGGATGTGATAGACGACGTCGTTGGCGTACTCCTGCAGCGTGTAGTTCACGCTGGATTCGAAATCCGTCTGCGAGCCGTCGTAGTCGATGCCCAGCCCGCCGCCCACGTCCATGTAAGTGAGTCCGGCGCCGGCCCGGCGCAATTCCACGAACACGCGCGCAGCCTCCATCACCGCGCCCTTGATCTGCCGGATGTTGGTAATCTGGCTGCCCAGATGGAAATGCAGAAGCTGGAGGCAATCCTCCATTTGAAGCGCCTTCAGCTGTTCCAGCGCCCGCAACCCTTCGGTAACCGTGAGACCGAATTTCGACCGGTACCCTCCCGACGATTTCCAGCGCCCCGACCCACGGCTGGCCAGCTTGATGCGCAGTCCGATCACCGGCCGTACGCCCACGCGCGCCGAATGCTTCAGAATCAGGTCCAGCTCCGTATACTTTTCGACCACCGGAATAATCTGCCGGCCGATCTTTTTGGCCAGCATCACCATCTCGATGTATTCGTCGTCCTTGAAGCCGTTGCAGATAATCGGAGTATTGTTGTCGGCGATGGCCAGCACCGCCAGCAGCTCCGGCTTCGATCCCGCTTCCAGGCCGAAATTGTAGGGCCGCCCGTACTCGAAGACTTCCTCCACCACCTGTCGCTGCTGATTTACCTTGATCGGATACACGCAACAGTAACTGCTCTTGTAGCCGTGTTCGGCAATCGAGTTCTGAAACGCCTGGTGCATCTCGCCCAGTCTGTGCTTCAGAATCTCGCCGAAGCGGATCAGCAGCGGCAAGGCTATTCCGCGAAGCTGGAGATTGTCGACCAGTTCTTTGAGATCCAGACCCCGGTTGGGATCTTTCTCGGGATGCACCCAAAGGTGTCCGTTCTTGCCGACTGAAAAATATCCCTTGCCCCAACTGGCGACATCGTAGAGCTCGGCGGCTTCGGCCGTACTCCACCGGTCGGCGGGCTCGCGGACAGGTGCGGTCTCAGTGAACTTGACGAAGGCCATGAAACTTCAGTGTCCTTCGAATTTGTGTGAAGGGCAAGTGAAAAATAGATGTCACAGCTTTAGGTTGAAACGCTTAGGTGGGCCGGGTACTCTGAAGGCAAGGGAGGTTCCCACGAATGAAAGCCCGATTCCTGGCGATTTTCCTTAGCATCGCGGCCGCTGAGTCACGCGCGCAGTTCGAACCTCCCGGTTTGTTCGGACCGGTTACCGTGCATCTCAAGGCCGGTGATTTCGCGCCCGACATCCGCTTCGACAAGATGCTGCACTCCGGCAACGGAGTTCCCTGGAATCAAGGCAACCTCTCCGCGCACTTGTCCGCGCTGGTTTTCCTCCCCGACACGCACGACAATCCCGACCTGGTGACAAAGTGGAACGCGCTGGTCGATAAGTTCGCGGGACAAGTGCAGTTCGTATGGATTACGGCGGAGAAGGAATCGGTCATTCTGCCTTGGCTGGCCCAGCATCCGATGAGTGGTTGGGTGTTCAACGATCCTATGAATGAGACCGGCAAAGCATACGGGCTGGAGGAGCCTGCGATCGTGTTCGTCGGCGCGGATCATAGAATTTTGGGGTTCGACGGCAGCATACTCCCGAGCGAAGAGGCACTCAACGCCGCGCTCGCAGGTCGCATCACGACGGCCGAGATCAAACCTCCGGCGACAGTCGCGGAAGCTCTCGCCCGGGCCAAGGCGATATCCGGGAGCGGGGTGGTTCACATCGGAGCTGAGCCGCCGCGCATGCCTCGCGCCGGGGAACACAAGCCGGATTTCGCTCCATCACTGACCCTGCATGTCTCGCCCGCCAAAGACCAACTCAATGGCGGCGATTATTCCGGTGACGATTACTGGAGCCTCCACGGCTTCAATCTCAAGAGTGTGCTCAGTCAGATTGCCGGGCTAACTCCCTCGCGCATCGAATTGCCCGCCGCGCTCGACCTGCGCACGCACTACGATTTCGACTTAGTGCTGCCGGCGCCCGAAGACAAGGAGTACATGAGCACTTTGATCCAGCAGGAGGTCGAGCGCCAATTTCACCTCACATCCACGCACGAGAACCGGCGGCGAGACGTTTACGTGTTGACTGCGGGTGAGAAAAAGCCTCCAGCCGCCGCGGAGGATTCGCCGGGCATCGGTTTTTCTTCATCCGTGGGTTACTTCTCCTCCGAATGGGCCGCCGCCGGCCACGATTTCGACCCTGGCGATTTCAAACCCATCGGCATCGGCGACGTCAGTGAGATCGGAATAATCGGCACCGCCGATGAGTTTTGCAAAATGCTGGAAATGGAATTGGACCGGCCCGTGGTGAACGAGACCGGACTGACAGGCAACTTCAAGTTTGAAGTAAAGGGGCCCGAACCTCGGCCAGGCGCGCCGCCGCCGCACGACTTTGTCCAGCGCCTCCGCGATCAACTAGGCTTGATCGTGACTGAGGAGCAGCGCAACGTCGATACTCTGGTGTTCACGCTCACGAAGCCGTAATCAGCCGAGCCGCCTTCTCCGCGATCATCATCACCGTCGCATTCGGATGAGCCCGAGGAAGCGACGGCATCACGCTTGCGTCCGCCACGCGCAATCCTGCCACGCCGCGAACCTGTAGCGCGGAGTTCACCACGCCCTCATCGTCCGTTCCCATGCGGCAGGTGCCCGCGGCATGGTGGAGACTCACTGCCCGCTCCTCGATCTCGTCGGAAACCGCTGCTCCGCGGTAAGCGGCGAACGCCGGCGCCTCGACGATGCTCCGAGCCTTTCCGGCCGCCTGCTCCAGCCGCTCCCGGTCTCCTGGTTCGGTCAAATAGCAGGGGTCGATACGCGGAAGATCTGTCGCATCGGCCGAGGCCAACGTGATCGTTCCGCGCGAATTCGGCTGAAGCGCCGCGGCGAAAAGCGTAAAGCCGTGCTGAATTCCCGCTAATCCCCTCCCCACGTCATACAGCGGCGCGAACATCACTTCCATATCGCACGCCTCGAGATCGGATTTCGATTTGAGGAACGCCCCGGCTTCGATCAAATTCGACGCCAGCGGCCCGCGCTTGCGCAAGCGATACTGAAGTGCGTTCCATCGCGTCGCGGCCGCGCCCAGCGACACCTGTTGCGGGCACGCCCATCGCAACTCCACTGCCAGCCGGTCTTGCAGGTTCTTCCCCACTCCCGCGAGCGGCGCCGCCACGGGAATGCCCAGCCGCTCGAGTTGCTC
>Ga0070733_10001031_pt1 | contig 21183 bp, 17 predicted proteins | sample Coa_R1_9_FD_66450 | JGI IMG/M metagenome (GOLD analysis project Ga0070733, IMG submission 66450) | Surface soil microbial communities from Centralia Pennsylvania, which are recovering from an underground coalmine fire - Coalmine... | ecosystem: Environmental > Terrestrial > Soil > Unclassified ... | reverse complement strand
TTCATGACCGACGCCAAATTCAACCACCAGCAGCAGATCAACCCGGGCGGGATGGGCGGGGTGGCGGCCTGCGCGCTGCTACCGCAGAAGCCGGCGCCGGTGACCCACTGCATGTGGGCCGACGGCGACACCTACGCTGACTTCTATGCCTGGGACAGCAGCCCGTCGGCGCTGGCCCAGACGATGATCGCGATTCGCTCGCAGGTGGAGCTCAAGCACCACTGACACCCTGCCCGCCGCTGTCCAGGCCGTGCTCGACCTGGTCCGGCTGGCCAGCGGGCTCGTACCGCATCCCGCACCCACCGGTGAACGCCAGATCCGCATCCGCATCCGGATCCGGCGCCGGCGGAGACCACCCACACCCACCGCTGAACGCCGGATCCGCCTCCGTCGCCGGATCCGGCGGTTAGAGTTCGGGGATGAGCAGGCGGATCCCGGCCCACGGCGGGGCGGCACCCCGGCCACGCCGGGCCGTCATCCTCGTCGTGTTCGCTGCCGCGCTCGCTGTGACCGGGCTCGGCACGTTCGCCGCGATCCACCTGCGGGCCTCGGCCGACTCCACCGCCGCCGGGCAGCCGCCGTCGCACCCGCCATCCCCGCAATCACACCCGGCCAGCCCGCCGTCCACGCCGTCCACGCACAGTCCGTCGCCGCATCCGTCCTCCCGGCGGCCCGCCCAGCCACGGCCCAGGCCACTGGCCGGAAAGGTCATCGGCATCGACCCTGGGCACAACGGTGGCAACGGTGCCGATCCCGGCTACATCAACCAGCCGATATGGAACGGCCGGGAAACCGAGACCTGCGACACGACGGGCACCGAGACCGACGCCGGGTACACCGAGGCACAGTTCAACTTTGATGTTGCGCTCTACCTGCGCGCCGACCTGGTCAGCGCCGGAGCCCGGGTGGTCATGACGAGGACGTCGAATGACGGCGTCGGCCCATGCGTGAACACCCGCGCCCAAATCCTCAACAACGCGCATCCGGACGTCGCGATCGACATTCACGCCGACGGCGGCCCGGCCTGGGGCCGCGGGTTCACCGTGCTGGAACCGGTCGCCGACGGGCCGAACAACCAGGTGATCGGCTCATCCGAGCTGTTCGGCAGCGACGTCAAGCAGGAGATGCTCCGCGATACCCCGATGCCGGTCAGCAACTACTACGGGACCGGCGGTGTCCAGTTCCGCGACGACCTGGCCGGGCTGAATCTCGCCACCGAGCCGAAGATTCTTATCGAAAGCGGCAATATGCGCAACGCGGTAGACGCTGGGCTGCTCACCTCCGCCGCATTCCAGAAGCAGCTGGCCCGGGCGTTCGCCGCCGCGATCACCCTGTTTCTCTCGCGTCCGTAGCACGTGCCTGCCATCCGATGGCCGGGTTTCACTGTACGATCCGGGCATGAATCCGCTGGCTGGGATCCTGAACGAAGCGTGGAGCATGTACAAGGCGCACGCCTGGCACCTGATCGTCATCGCGCTCGTCATCTACGTGGCCGCCGCGATCGTCGTCGCCCTGCTGGCGCTGGCGGGCCTCATCGGCGTGCTGCTGGGCACGGTAGTGGAGCTGTTCGCCGGGTTCCTGGTGCAGGCCGCGCTGGTGAAGGCTGTGCAAGACGTGCGGGATGGCCGCGCCGACCTGTCCCCGGGCGAGACGGTCTCGGCCGCCATGCCCTCCATCTGGCCGGTCGCCGGGGCCTCGATCCTGGCCGGCATCGCGATCGCGGTCGGGTTGTTCCTGCTCCTCGTCCCCGGCCTGTTCCTCATCACGATCTGGGCGGTGATCATCCCGGTCATCGTCATCGAGCGGTCCGGCGCGCTGGCCTCCTTCGCCCGCAGCCAGGCGATCGTCCGGGGCCACGGCTGGCACGTGTTCGGCACCCTGGTGCTGGTGTGGATCATCGAACTCCTGGTCGGCCTCATCCTCCAGCTCATCTTCGCGGCGCTGCCGGTAGCCCTCAGCAGCGGCCTGAGCTCGGTCATCTCCGGAGCGCTGATCTCCCCGTTCATCGCCCTGGTCGTCACGCTGATCTACTACCGGCTGACCGGCCGGGACCCGGAGGCTCGGGTCAGTCCCGGTGGCTACGGGGTGGCATAACCGCCCCCAGCCGCCAATCTGTTCACATCTCATCACAACCGGTTGCACCAACACCGTGATGCGGTAAATCATGTCGGCACGGCCCCATGTTCAGGGGGTGCTCGCTGCGACGGGGGGGGTGCCGGGTGGAGCACGCCGCGGAACGGGCGACCTACCGTGACGTGTTCGCGGTCGCCGAGTTCCGGGCGCTGTGGCTGGCCCAGGTGCTGTCGGTCGGCGGGGACCAGCTCGCCCGGGTCGCGCTGACGGTCCTGGTCTACGACCGGACGCGGTCGGCGCTGCTGGCGGCGGTGACGTTCGTGTGCAGCATCGTGCCCTCGTTCCTCGGCGGGATCGCCCTGTCCGGGCTGGCCGACCGGCTGCCCCGGCGCAGCGTCATGATCGCCTGCGACCTGCTCCGCGGCGTCCTCGTGGTGATCATGGTGCTGCCCGGGATGCCGGTGGCCGCGCTGATCGTGCTGCTGTTCCTGGTCACGCTGGTCGGCGCCCCGTTCCAGTCGGCCCGTTCCGCGACCATGCCCGACGTGCTGGGCGGCGACCGCTACGTGCTGGGCACCGCTGTCACCCTGACCACCCTGCTGCTCGCCCAGTTCATCGGGTTCGCCGTCGGCGGCGTGCTGGTCAGCGCCTTGGGCGTCCGCACGTCGCTGCTGGCCGACGCCGTGACCTTCGCCGCCTCGGCACTGCTGATCCGGGTGTGGGTGCGGGCCAGGCCCGCCGCACGTCATCAGGCAGGCAGCCCGGTCCGGGGCGGGCTGGCCGGCGGCCTGCGGCTGGTGCTCGGCAATCCCGCTCTGCGCACGCCCATGCTGTTCGGCTGGCTGGCGGCCTTCTACGACGTACCCGAGGGCGTGGCGGCGCCGCTGTCCTCCTCGCTGCACAGCGGGTCGGTCGCCGTGGGACTGATCCTGGCCGCGGGCGCCCTGGGCGCGGGCCTCGGTGCGGTGACGTTCAGCCGCCTGGTCAGTCCGGGCCGGCGGCTGCGCCTGATGCCGCCGCTGGCCATCGCCTGCTGCACCGGCCTGATCCTGCTCGCCACCCGGCCAGGCCTGGCCGGGGCGCTGCTGATCCTGCTGGTGTCCGGGCTGCTGAGCTGTTACCAGACAGCGGCCAACGCAGCCTTCGTGATCGCAGTGCCCCCGGAGCAGCGCGGCCAGGCGTTCGGCCTGGCCCAGGGTGGGATGAACCTGGGCCAGGGCACGGTCATGATCCTGGCCGGCGCCGCAGCCGGGCATTTTGCCCCCGAGGCCGTCATCGCGGTGACGGGCGCGCTCGGCGCGGTCGCCGCCACTGCCATCACGTTAATCAGCCCCCGTCACTAATCCTTACACCCAGCCGGTAGTACGCATCCCAGAACCTCCTTCCGCAAGGCTGTGCCATGTCCGCGAGGGCTGTGTCAGGTGGGGGATTGTGAAGGGAATGCCGCACGTGACTGCCCGCTATTCGTCTGTTTGTGAGATATCGCAAATCATGCCTGCTCAACGCGGTAGACCGCGAGCCTGGCCGGGTTGCCGGCGAAGACATGTCAACGTACCCGCTGCCGGCGGCGAACGTTCAGCATTGTGCACTTGACCAACCGGGTGCTATTGATATAACAATTCGTCCTACGTCGCTTACTTCTGGTAGTAGTTTGTCTGGGGAGCGGCTGGTAGTAGTTTGTCGGGAACGTGGCTCGATCGCCAGGGAGGCATGCATGATCGCTGGCACCACCCGCTGGCCGGCCAGGCTGGCGGCGGCGGTGCGCGGCTGGCCGCTCTGGGAGCTGCCTGCCTGGCTTAGTGGCTTTGTGATCTTCGTGGTTGTGGCCTATCTGGCCGCCATCGGGGTTGCCGCCCGGGCGGCCGGGTTCCACGGCCGGGACGCCGGGTTGTTCGCACTGATGATCGGGTTGAGCATCACCTCCGTCGAACTCACCAGGCGGTCAGGCGAATCGGCTGGCGGCGTCAGCAAGGACGTACACGCGGTCTGGGAACTAACCATCGCGATCTTCCTGCCACCTGTCTACGCGCTCGTAGGTCCTATACCCCGTCTGGTCATCACCCAGTGGCGCACCCGCCAGACCCTGGTCTACCGGCGCGTGTTCACCGCGGCGGCCACCGGCCTGTCGTTTGGCATAGCCTCCTTCGCCTACCACGCGCTGACCAGCCACGCCCGCTGGCTGTCGCCAGGGCCTGGCCCCCGCTGGCTGGAGTGGATCGTCGTCGTCGCCCTGTCCGGGATGCTCCAGTGGTTCGTCAACCAGAGCCTGGTCATGACGGCGGTCAAGGGGGCCGACCGCGAAGCCAGCGTGCGGCAGATGGTCTTCACCCGCGAGCCGCTGTTCAACGACGGCGCCGAGCTGATCGCCGCCGTGGTGACCGCCGTGCTGACCGCGGCCGATATGTTCATGGTGGTGCTGGCCCTCCCGCTGGTGATCCTGCTGCAACGCTCGCACCGGCACGCGAACCTGGTCGCAGCCTCCCGCGTCGACCCCAAGACGGGCCTGCTCAATGCCGTGGCCTGGCAGCGCGAGGCCCGGGTGGAACTGACCAGGGCCAGCCGGACGCACACCTCGCTGGCGCTGGCCATGCTCGACATCGACCATTTCAAGAAGGTCAACGACACCTACGGTCACCTGGCCGGTGACGCCGTGCTGGCCACGCTCGCCGCCACCATGCGCGCCCTGCTGCGCGACTACGACCTGATCGGCCGGTTCGGTGGCGAGGAGTTCTGCGTCCTGCTGCCGCACACCACCGCCGCCGAGGCCGAGCAGACCGCCGAACGCCTCCGGCGGAAGCTCGCCCAGCTCATCGTCCCCACCGGCGTCGCACCGCACAGTGTGTCGCTGCAGGTGACCGTCTCCATCGGGGTAGCGGTCCTGGAGTCATCCCGGCGGGACCTCGACGACCTGATCGCCGCCGCCGACGCCGCTCTCTACCGTGCCAAGGGCGAGGGCCGCAACTGTGTCCGCCTCAGCCACGACCCCGCGGCCTCCGCAGGCGCCCAGCCCTAGCCGCCGAGCCCCTCGACCAGCCGCGCCGGGACTACCTCTACCGGGAATGGCCGGGTGGCACCGAACCGCTGATCGCCCACCACATGCCCGGACTCCTCGTAGCGGCCGTCGGCAAGCTCGAAGACGGTCAGCTCAGGCCGCCGGACATCCGGCACCACGATCCAGTACGACGGTACCCCGAACGCGGCATAGGCGTCCTTCTTGCGCGTGAGGTCGATCATCGCGGTGCTGGGCGAGCGGACCTCGACGGCGAGCAGCGGTGGCGCGGTGAACTTCGCCGGCCCGACGTCCTCCAGGCGCACCACGGTGATGTCCGGATCGAATTCTGTGGTCCGGGTGAGCTGAACTGCTGGCTCAGGGACCATGAGCATGTGATTTGGGCAGGCGGCTGACAATACGGCTGCCAGTCGCCCAGCTACCGCCTGGTGAATCGTGCCGGGCCGGGGACTCACGACAAGCACCCCGTCGAGCAGCTCATACCGCCGGCCGTCATCGGGCATCCGGTCGAGGTCGTCGGTGGTGAAGGACTGGCCGATCGCCGGCCACGTCTCCGGAATGGTCACAACACTCATCATGCCTCCTGTGGGTCATGGCCGTCACCTTGGCGCCGGGTGCCGGCAATTTCCGGCGGCACCTAACCGGACCAGGCAGAACGTCAGCCGTCCAGGACGCGAAAGGTGTTCAAACCGGGGTCGGCGGCATACGCGATCCGGCTGCCCTCGGCCGCCTGGCGCCGCAGCGCGTCCAGCAGTTCGCCGGTGATCAGCTCACCGGGCGCCAGGATTGGCACCCCCGGCGGGTAGGCGGCGATCAGCTCCGCACTGACCCGCCCCACCGCCTGGCCGGCTGGCACGGCGGCCCAAGGGGCGAAGAACGCGGTGCGCGGATCCATCACGGACTGCGGCACAAGGGTCCAGCTCAGCCCGGTAGCCGCCGGACGCGCCCGGCCGGACCCGGCGGCGATGGCACCGCCGACCACCTCGACCAGCCGTCCCACCGTATATGGAGTGTCGGCCATGGTGACCGTGGCGACGATCGTGTCCCGGTCGGCCATCTCCAGTGGCACGCCCACGGCCTGGGACGCCAGCTCGACCCGGGTCCCGTCGGCGCCGGTGCCGGCCAGGCTCAGCACGAGCTTGGCCGGGTCGAACCGGCCGGGCGGGAAGTCGCCGGGCCCGGGGGCGGCCAGCCCGGGGCAGGCCGCCGTCAGCGCCTGCCGGGCATCGGCGACCAGGCTGGCCAGCCGGTCCAGCAGCTCGCGCCCGCGGGAGGCCAGCAGCGCGCGGGCCCCGTCGATACTGGCCAGGATCGCCCCGGCCGGGCTGGTGGTGGACGTCGCGTCAAAGGCCGTCTCCAGCCTGCCCACCGGCAGGTATCCCTCGCGGGCCAGCACGAGCGCCGCCTGGCTGTAGGCGGGCAGCATCTTGTGCGCACTGATCACCATCGCGTCCGCGCCCGCCTGCAGTGCGTGCGCCGGGTAGCCGGGATGAAAGCCGAGGTGGGCCCCCCACGCCTGGTCGACGAGCAACGGCACGCCGCGGGCGTGCGCGACCGCCGCCAGCGCGGCCAGGTCGGCGACCGTGCCCAGGTAGCCGGGCTCGCTGAGCCAGACGGCCACCGCATCGGGCGCCGCGTCCAGCGTGGCCGCGAGCTGCTCGGGAGCCGGCCCGAGCGGCAGCGTGGTGGCCGGGTCGGCGCGCGGTGGCAGCCACACCGGCCGCAGCCCGGCCAGGATCAGCCCGCTGAACACCGACCGGTGGATGCTGCGCGCCATCACGATCTGCCCGCCCGGCCGCCCGGCCGCCAGCAGCAGCGCCTGGTTCGCCTGGGTGGCGCCGCCGACGCCGAACCGGCACCAGTCCGCGCCCCACAGCCGCGCAGCCAGTGCCTCGGCCCGGTCCAGCGTCCCGCCGGTCAGCTTCATCGTGTCCAGGCCGCCGTACAGCGGGACGTCCGCGTCGGTGGCCAGCCCAAGGTCGCCGTCCAGTTCCCGCGTCCTGCCCTTGTGCCCGGGCACGCGGAACGGAGTGCCGGGCCGCCCGGCCGCCGCCACGAACGCGGCCAGCAACGGCGCGTCCGAGCTGAGCGTCCGGCGTCCGGCGTCCGGAGCACCTTCTTGAGCTTTACTCCCTGACGGACTCAGGCCATCCACCCGTTCATCTTAGAAAAGTGTCACTAAATGACCGCTGAGCTGGGAATACCGCATGTCTCCGGCACTGCCGGGCCACGGGCTAGCGCTCGCTGGCGCCGCCGCGGGCCAGCGCCCGCAGGTTGCGGCGGTCTCCGCTGCGGTGCCAGGTCACCTGCATCCTGGCCCCGCCGAGCGGGCTGTCGTCCACCCGCCACTTGCCACCGGTCGACCGGACCACGACGTCGGCGATGGCCAGCCCGAGGCCCGAGCCGCCGCTATCCTCGCCGGTGGCCCGGTAGAACCGGTGGAACAGCCGGTCCCGTTCTTCCTCGGGGATGCCCGGGCCGCTGTCCTCGACGGTCAGGCTGACCTTGCTGCCCTGGCTGCCGACCACGATCCGGACGGTGGGGGAGCGGGCATCACCAGTCGCGGCGTACCGGCAGGCATTGTCCACCAGAACGCCGGTCAGCCGGTCGATCCACTCCGGTGGGGCGGTGATCAGTGCCTGCGGCTCGCCGTCGGAGCAGGCGGTCAGGGCGATCCCGCGGGAGCTGGCCACGACGGAGAACCTGTCCGCGCAGATTTCGGCGATGGTGAACACGTCGACCGGCTCGTGCCCGGGATTGGCCGGCTCGGAGTCGAACCTGGCCAGCCACAGCAGGTCGTCCACGATGCGGCGCAGCCGCTTGCTCTCCCCGTTCACCCGCTGCAGCGTGGTCCGGTACTGGCCGGCGTCTCGGGGGGTGCTGAGGGCGAGGCCGGTCTCGGCCTCGATGACCGACAGCGGCGTGCGCAGCTCGTGCGAGGCGTCGGCGGTGAACTCCAGTTGGCGGCGGCGCGCCTGCTCCACCGGGCCGGACGCCTTCAGCCCGATCATCAGGGTGCCGAGGAAGATCGCGACGAGCAGCACCGGCCCGGCCACCGCCTCGGTGGTCAGCACCTGCCGCTGGATGTGTGCGACGTCCTCCAGGCTCTGCGCGGCGACCAGCCAGAGGTTCCCGGTACGCAGCGCCGCGATCCGGAAGTTCGAGCCGCCAAGCCGGACCGTGACCGGCTGGCCCGACCGCGGCCAGGCCGTCGCCGGCAGCCTGGGCGCACCCCGGCTGGACTGCAGCGTGTGCCCGCCGGCATTGACCCGCCAGAGCAGGATCGGCGGCGAGCCCACATCCTTGTCAGCGTCGTCCGGCAGCACGGCCACGGTGAAACCCGCTCCCCGCCCGGCCTCGTGCAGGGTGCTGCCGAGCTGGTAGTCCACCTGGGCGACCAGCCGGTCCCCGGCGACCAGGTTGAAGATCGTCATGGCGCCCAGGTAGACCACGGCGATGATCAGCGTGGCGACGCCGGCCACCCGGGCCGCGTGCGCACGCTGCCCCCGGCCGGCCAGCGCCGCACGCTTGCCGCCATCGGGATGATCTGCCGGGCTCACCCGGGCACCAGCCGGTAGCCGATGCCGCGGACCGTCTCGACCTGCACCATGGCCAGGGCAAGCTTCGCGCGCAGCCGCGCCATGTGTACGTCGATGGTGTTGGAGCCGAGCGCCCCGGCCTCCTCCTCCCACACGTGCAGGGCGATCGCCCGGCGTGGCACCACGGCGGGGGAGCGGCGCATCAGGATCTCCAGGATGGACAGCTCGGTCCCGGTCAGCCTGGGCGTGTCCGGCCCGATCCGCACCTGCCGGGTGGCCGGGTCGAACTCCAGGTTCCCGATGGTCAGCAGGGTGGTCAGCAATGCGGGCGGCCTGCGCTGCAGCGCCCTGAGCCGGGCCATCAGCTCGCCGAAGTCGAAGGGCTTGACCAGGTAGTCGTCCGCCCCCTGGTCAAGGCCGGTGACCCGGTCGGCCGCGGTGTCCTTGGCGGTGAGCATGAGGATGGGCAGCCGTGAGCCCTGCCGGCGGACCTCGCGCACCACGTCGAGCCCGGACGTGACCGGCATCCGCCAGTCGAGGATGGCCACCTCGTATTCATAACAGCGCAGATAGGTGAGCGCCGACCCCCCGTCGGCCACGGCATCCACGACGTAGCCGCTTTCCCTCAGCCCACGTTCGAGCACGCCACGCAACGCGGAGTCGTCCTCCGCCACCAGCACCCGCACAGGCTACTTTCTACCCGCTGAACCTGAATGGTGCATGACATGGCTGGTCAGCGGGCGTCGAATCGGCCCCGCGTGCGCTGAGCCCGTTGGCCGCCGCCGCTGCACGCGCGCTCTCCCGGCGTATATGGGTACATTACGATGCAGGTACATGCCGCCGGTCATGCGAATCCGCTTCGCAGCGATGTGATTGACAAGGCGCCGTTCCGCTGAGCGATATTGCAGATTTGGGATACTGTCAGCGGCTCTCATCCAGAGCCGGCGGTCACAGCACCTTGATGTTGTAGACCCTCGCCTGGAAGTTGCCGTTGGCGTTCGGCGGCAGCTTGGTGAACCAGATCAGCAGGTACCGGGCGGTCACCGGCGCGCCGGGATGCAGGTGAACCAGCCCGCCCGCGTTGGCGGCGGAGGCCACCTTCCGCAGGCTGCCCAGCGTCGGTGCGGACCCGGCGCGTAGCTGGAGGTCCGCGCCCCGGAAGGCGCCGAGGGTAACCTGGACGCCGGTGAGCGTCACCGGGTGACCCATGTCCACCAGCAGGCCGGTGCCCGCCTGCAGATTGCCGAAATGGGCGGTGGCATACCAGTCGGACTGCCAAAACGTCCCGGCGGCGTGGTCGATCGCCAAGGATGCGTCCTGCGGGTCGTCGCCCTGTCCCGCCCCCGACGGGCCGAAGGCCACAACGCTGACCGGGTGGAGCACCTGCGGCGGTGGCGGTGCGCTGTGCGAAGGCGAGCTGGGCGGCGAGGTCGTGTGCCCCGGGCTGGGCGAGTGGCTGGCCTGGTGGCCGGCGGTGGCCTTCCCACTGGGCGATCCGGAACTGGCCGACGGCGTGGACCCCGAGCTGGACAGCATGAGGTAGGCCACCAGCCCGAGAGCGGCCAGCAGCACCAGCGTGACCGCCGCCCACCGGCCCGGCCGGCGCGGTTCGGTGACCGGGCGGGCCGGCCTGGCGGGCCCACTTGGCCTGGCCGGCTGACCGGTGACGGGCGGCTCGGTAAGCCCGAGGAACCAGCTCCGGTCCCCGCCGATGCTGGGCGGCTCGCCAGGTGCCCCGTGGGTGCCGCCGGGCGCCTCGTACGGTTCGCCGGGCGGTCCGTATGGTTCGCCGGGCGGTCCGTGCAGGTCGCCGGGCGGTCCGTATGGTTCGCGGGGTGTTCCGTATGGTTCGCCGGGCGGTCCGTATGGTTCGCGGGGTGTTCCGTGCAGGTCGCCGGGTGCCCTGTATGCCTCGCCGGGCGCCTCGTATGGTTCGCCGGGCGGTCCGTATGGTTCGCGGGGTGGTCCGTATGGTTCGCCGGGCGGTCCGTGCAGGTCGCCGGGTGCCTCGTATGGTTCGCCGGGTGCCCTGTATGCTGCCCCGGGCGCCTCGTATGGTTCGCCGGGCGGTCCGTATGGTTCGCCGGGCGGTCCGTATGGTTCGCCGGGCGTTCCGTGCAGGTCGCCGGGCGGTCCGTATGGTTCGCCGGGTGCCCTGTATGCCGCCCCGGGTGCCTCGTGCGGTTCGCTAGGTGCCCCGTACGCCTCGCTGGGTGCCTCGTACGGCTCGCCGGTGTCAAAGCGCGTGCCGAACTTGTATGGCGTATCGAAGTCCCGGGTCAGCTCATCGACCCGCCGGTAGCCACTTGGGCCACCCCGCGCCCCGGTGCCACTGGTGTCGCCGGAGTCGCTGGTGCCACCGCTGCCGCCGTTGGCTGCGGTGGGCTCAGTTAGCTCCTCATAACTCTCAGCCGCCTCGTAAACCCCCTCCGTACCGTATAGCCCAGAGGGCCCGTAAGCCTCAGGAGGCCCGTAAACTTCAGGGGCCTCGTAAAAATCAGAAGCGCCATGAGAACCAGCCGGCTCGTAGGTCTCGGACGCTCCGTCGGCCTCGCAGGACCGCTTATCGACCAGCTGGAAGTTGCCGAGGCTGCCGAACGCCGCGGTAGGTTCGGCCGGTGCCGCGATGGGTGGCTCGAACGGCCCGCGGATGGCCGGAAGCTGATCGGTGTTGTCCGAGGCGTCGCCATCGTGGCCCGGCTCGCGGCGCGCCGCGTCGTACTCCCGGATCAGCGGGGCCGGGTCGGCACCCGCCGCGCGGGCCATTGCCCGGATGTGCCCCCTGGCGTAGAAGTCGCCGCCACAGGCGGAGTAGTCGTCCCGTTCGATGCTGCGGATGATGGCCTCACGGATACGCGTCTTCTGACTGACCTCGGCGACGGTGAGGCCAGCCTCGTGACGTGCCGCGGCCAGTGCCTGACCGGGGCTCACCGGGTCTCCTGAGTCACGCATTTCCACCTGACCACTATGCTGTGCCGAGGTTACCTGCGAAAGCAAACTCCTACCGGGGAAGCGGTCAGTTATGCAGGACGGCCGCGCCGCTGAACCGGCCGTGGGCCAGGTCGGCCAGCGCCCGCGGCGCCTCTGACATGGCGTAGCCGACGGTCGTCGGCTGGATGTGCAGCCGCTGCGCCAGCGTCAGGAATTCCTCGCCGTCGCTGCGGGTGTTGGCCGTCACGCTGCGCAGCCGCCGTTCCTCGAACAGTTCGCCCTGATAGTGCAGCGCCGGGATGTCCGACAGCCAGATCCCGGCCACGGCCAGCGTCGCCCCCCGGTCCAGCGCCCGCAGCGCGACCGGCACCAGCTCACCGGCCGGGGCGAACAGGATGGCGCCGTCCAGCGGCTCGGGTGGCGTGTCCGCCGCCCCGCCCACCGAGTCGGCGCCCAGTTCGCGGGCGAGCTTCTGGTTGCCCTCGCCCCGGGTCAGCACGTGCACCCGCATTCCCTGGAGCAGCGCGATCTGCGCGGTGATGTGCGCGCTGCCGCCGAAGCCGTAGATGCCGAGCCGGCCGCCGGGCGGCACCTCGGCGCAGCGCAGCGCCCGGTAGCCGATGATGCCCGCGCACAGCAGCGGGGCGGCGTGCTCGTCGTCGAGTCCCTCCGGCAGCCGGTAGACATAGGCCTCATTGGCCACGCAACTGTCGGCGTAGCCGCCGTCGATGTCCCAGCCGGTGAACCCCGGCTCCACACACAGGTTCTCCGCGCCACGCCGGCAGAACCGGCAGGTCCCGTCGGTGCTGGCCAGCCACGCGACGCCGACCCGCTCGCCGATGGCGAACCGCCGCGCTCCTTCTCCGAGCGCGACGACCCGGCCCACCACCTCGTGGCCCGGGGCCACCGACGCCCGTTTGGGCGCCAGGTCCCCTTCGGCCAGGTGCAGGTCGGTGCGGCAGACCCCGCAGCAGGTGATCCTGACCCGTACCTGACCCGGTCCCGGATCGGGCACGTCGCGCTCGATCCGGCGCAGTGGCCCCTCATCGATGGGACCGGGCTTGTGCACGACCCACGTCTGCATGGTCCTCCTAGCCGCGGACGTAGTTGCCCGGCGCCGCACCGGACGCCGGGTGCTGCTCGTTGCCCAGGGGCGGCGGCGCGACCAGCTTGCCCGCCCGCCTGTCGGCCCAGGCCACCCAGTCCTCCCACCACGAGCCGTCGTGCCGGGTGGCGGCCTGCCGCCAGTCAGCAGCGGACGGTGGATTATCCTCGGCCACCTGGTACCAGGCCTTGGGCGAGGGCGGGTTGACGATGCCGGCGATGTGACCGCCGGACGACAGCACATACCGCACGCTGCCGCCCAGCAAAGAAGCCGCCTTGTATGACGACGGCCAGGGCACGATGTGATCGTTCACCGCCCCGACCACGTAAGTATCACTCTTGACGTCACTCAGCGACAGCATCCGCCCGGCCAGCTCCAGCTCCCCCTTGGCCAGTTCGTTGCGGCCGTAGAGCGACCGCAGGTAGAACGAGTGCATGGCGGCGGGCAGCCGGGTCGAATCGGCGTTCCAGGCCAGGATGTCGAAGGCCGGCGGCGACTGCCCCATCAGCCAGTTCGACACCACGTAGCTGAAGATCAGGTCGTTGGCCCGCAGCACATCGAACGTCCCGGCCATCGCCCCGGCGTCCATCACTCCGGTCCGGGCCATCTGCTTCTCCAGCCGGGCCACCGTCCGTGGGTCGGCGAACGCGCCGAGCACACCGGGCTCGCTGTAGTCCAGCAGAGTGTTCAGCAGGGTGATCGACCCGATCCGGGTATCACCGGCCACCGCCAGGTAGGCGGCCAGCATCGCGGCCAGCGCCCCACCCAGGCACAGCGCGGCGATGTCCACCGTCGCCGACCCGGTGATGTCACCGATCACGTCCAGCGCGGCAACCGGCCCGTGCACCAGGTAGTCGTCCAGGGTGACCCCGCTCATCGAGGCGTCCGGGTTGCGGTAGGAGATCGCGAACACGGTCCGCCGGTGCTGCACCGCCCACTCGATGAAGCTGCGTCCGGGGGCCAGGTCCATCACGTAGTACTTGTTGATCCACGGCGGGCTGGCCAGCAGCGGCACCGACCGCACCCGGGGCGTCTGCGGCGCGTACTGGATCAGCTCCATCAGTTCGTTGCGGAACACCACCTGCCCGGGAGTGGCCGCCAGGTTGCGGCCAAGCTCGAAGCCGCTGGTGTCCACCTGGCGCGGCCGCCCGCCGTTGTTCGCCAGGTCATCGGCGAAGTTGCGCAGCCCGGCCAGCACACTGCCGCCCCCCGTCTCGAACGCCTTCTTCACCGCCGCCGGGTTGGCCGGGAAGAAGTTGGTCGGCGCCAGCGCGTCGAACAAGAACCCCACCGCCAGCTCCGCCTTCTGCCCGGTCAGCGGGTCACCCCGCCCGGCCGTCAGCAGTTCCTCACCCAGCCGCCGGGAGGCCAGGTAGAGCTGCCGCAGCGCGAAATACGCCGGGTTGTGCTCCCATGCCGGGTCGGCGAACCGCCGGTCCCTGCCATCCACCGGCACCGGCGGCTCCGCCGCCGCCCCCAGCCACCGGGCGAGCGCCGCAGGCGCCACGCCCGCCAGCGCCGAAGCGAACCGGACACCGGCCTCGGCGACCTCACCAGGCCGCATGGCCGCCCGGCCCAGCGTCGCCAGCACCGACGACCCGAAGTCCGCCGGGTCCAGCCGGGCGAACAGCCCACCCTCGGGCCCGATCGCCTCCGCCGCCTCCGCGCCCGGCTGCGACGCCGCTTCGCGGTCGGTCATCGAGCCACCTCCAACGGCAAGCGCCGGTCGCGTCCAGCTTGAGATTAGCCCTGCCGGGCGTACCGCGCACCGGTCAATCCGGGCCGGACTCTCAACGGGCGGCGCGCGGCTCGGCCGTCGCCGGCACCCCTGGCGGCTCGGGTGGCGGGCAGCAGCCTGCTCTGGCTCCGTGGCGGCGCCGGTGGGCGGGATGCTGGCCGGCTTTCTTGTTGCTGGTGGGCTGTGCGCTGCGGCCAGCGAGGGCGCGGCCCAGGGCGAGCACGAGCTGATGGCCGGCCTGCAGCGCGCGGGGCAGCATGGTCGCCATCGTGCCCGGCTGGCCGAAGGTGGCGGCGACGATGATGGTGTCATGCCCGCGCACGCGCTGCCAGGCGGCCAGCAGGATGCATCCGCCGGCGGCCGTATCGGATCCGGTCTTGATCCCGGTGATCCCGTCCCGGCCGAGCAGGGTGTTGAGGTTGCGCACGGCCCCGGCTACCGGGATGGCGGCGCTGCGCAGTGCCACGATCTGTGCCAGGGCGGGTTCGTGCATCGCGGCCATGCCCAGGCGGATCTGGTCGGCCGCGGTGCTTGTGGTGGCCGCGGACAGGCCAGAGGGGTCGGTGTAGTGGGTGGCGGTCATCCCGAGATGGCGGGCCGTGGTGTTCATCCGGGCGGTGAACGCCGCCTGGCTGCCGGCATCCCAGCGGGCGAGGATCCACGCCATGTTGTCCGCCGATGGCAGCAAGAGGGCCTCCGGGGCCTGCCGTTCGGTGAGCTGTTCTCCCGCGACGACGGGCACCAGCGAGTCGCCGTTGCGCACCTGGGCCGGGTAGGCGGCTGCCTCACCCGGCTGTACCACGATGTCCGGGCCCGCTTCACCGGCGGCGAGGGGCCGCCGGTTTCGCCAGCCGCACAAGTGGTTCGCGTAGTTCCCGCGTGGCAGCCGGGCCACCTCGATTGACCTGATTACATTCGTGTCCATGTTCGAGTCCGCAACTCACCCCCTGGACGGCCTGAACGAACAACAGCGGCAAGCGGCCACGCACCCGGGCGGGCCGCTGCTCATCCTGGCCGGGGCCGGCACCGGGAAGACCAGGACGCTGGTTGCCCGGGCCGCCTGGCTGCGCGAACAGGGTCTGCAGGCCAACCGGATCCTGCTGCTGACCTTCACCCGCAGGGCCGCCGACGACATGCTGTCCCGGGCCGGTTCGCAGACCCGCTCGCCCACCGGGCGGATCACCGGCGGGACGTTCCACGCCATCGCCCACCGGATCATCCGCGAGCACGCCGAGGCCTTCTCGCTGCCACCGGAGTTCTCCGTCATCGACCCGGGCGACGTGACCGACCTGCTCGACACCCGCCGCGCCGACCACGGGCTGGTAGGAACGGAGCGCCGCGCGCCACGGGCTGGTGTCTGTGCGGACATCTATACAAGGTGCGTGAACACCCAGACCACCGTCGCCGACGTGGTGCGCGCCGACTTCCCCTGGTGCACCGACTACGCCGGCCAGCTCGCCGGGCTGTTCCGCGACTTCGTCGCCCACAAGCGCAGCCACGGCCTGGTCGACTTCGACGACCTGCTGCTGCTCTGGCGGGCGGCGCTGGCCGATCCCGGCGCCGGGCCGATCCTGCGCGGCATGTTCGACGCCGTGCTGGTGGATGAGTACCAGGACGTCAACGCCGTCCAGGCGGACATCGTGCGGCTGCTCACGCCGGACAGCGGCTGCCTGACCTGCGTCGGCGACGACGCCCAGGCGATCTACGCGTTCCGGGGCGCCGACCCGGGGCACCTGCGCCAGCTGCCGGACCTGTTCCCCGGCCTCACCGTGGTCCGGCTGGCCACCAACTACCGCTCCAAGCAGGCGGTCCTGCGATTGGCCAACGTGGTGCGGCCCCAGTCACCCGGGCTGGAGCTCGAACTCACGGCAGGCCGCAACGGCGGAGCCGCCCCGCTCCTGGTCCGCTGCCACGACGAGGCGACCCAGGCCCGCGAGATCTGCGCCCGGGTCCTGGACGCTCACGAGGACGGCACGGACCTGCGCGACCAGGCGGTGCTGGTCCGCACGGCGCACCACAGCGACGTGCTGGAGATCGAGCTGACCACGCGCGGCATCCCCTACATCAAGTACGGCGGGCTGCGGTTCACCGAGGCCGCCCACGTCAAGGACTTCCTGGCGGCGGCCAGGATCGTCGCCAACCCCGCCGACGACGTCGCCTGGTTCCGGCTGCTGCGGCTGCACGAGGGCGTCGGCCCGGTCAGCGCCCGGCGGTTCATCGAGATGCTGCGCCCGGCCGAGCCCGTCCCGTTCGACCGGTGGAAGGACGCGGTCGAGGCCACACCCCGCCGCGTCAGGGATGATCTTGTGGACACGATCGGCGCGCTCATCGGCGCCGCGAGCCTGGAGCACACAGGGGAGCGGGCCGCCATGGTCCTGGCCGCCCTGCACGCGCCGCTGAAGGCCCGCTACCCCGACGCGGACATCCGGATCGCCGACCTGCAGCGGCTGGCCGACGCGGCGGCGAGCCGCCCGTCCCTGCACGACGCGCTGGTCGAGCTGGCCCTGGATCCGCCCAGCTCCGCCTCGGACCTGGCCGGGCCGCCCCGGCTGGACGAGGACTTCCTGATCATCTCGACCATCCACTCGGCCAAGGGCCTGGAATGGTCCATCGTGCACCTGCCGCACCTGGTCGACGGCGCCGTGCCCAGCGACATGGCGCTGTCCACGCCGGACGGACTGGCCGAGGAACGGCGGCTGTTCTACGTCGCCGTCACCCGGGCCCGCGACCGGCTCTACCTCTACTTCCCGATGCGCATGCACCACCACCGGCTGGCCGGTGACGACCGGCACGGCTACGGCCAGCTCACCAGGTTCCTCGACCGCAAGGCCCTGGCCACCTGCGAGTCCACCGACGCCGTGCCACCCGAGCCGCTGCTGCCGCGCACCGGGCGTCTCGCCGCCCGGGTGGACGCCGCCCTGGACTCCCTGTGGGTCACTGACTGACCGTGATCCCGTTGATGTCTGGCGCATACGCCGAGGCGTCGGAGAACTCGACGGTGTTTGACCCGGCCTTCAGCGGCAGGTAGGCGGTCACCGTGCCCGGCGTGCTGAAGCTCCCGGTAGGCGTGAACACGATCGTCTGCACCACGGTCCCGTTCACCGTGATCGTGGCCGCCCGGCCGGTGTTCCCGCCCGACCCGTCGCAGTACTCGATCAGCGCCGGGTAGACGCCGGTGGCGCCCGCGCTGACGCCGTTGATGGTCAGCGTGCCGCCGTTGCCGATGTAGCCGACCTTCTGCCCGCCGGTGCAGGCCGGGCAGCTCTGCACCACCGCGCCGCCGGCCAGTGTGTTCGACGGCGAGGCGGCCAGATAGCCGGTGGACGACGTGGTGGCCGCCGACGGCACCGTGATTGCCTCGAAGTCCGGCGCGTAAGCCGTGGGGTTGGAGAACTCGACGGTATTCGGCCCTGCCTTCAGCGGCAGCGAGACGGTGACCGAGCCCGGGTTCTGGAAACTCCCGGTCGGATCGAAGGTGAGCGTGGTGGCCGTGACCCCGTTCACGCTGATCGTGGCCGACCGCCCCACGGTGCCGCTGGTCCCGTCCAGGTACCCGATCTGCACCTGGTAGTTCCCGGCGGTGGCGGCGTCCACGTTGTTGAATGTGAGCGTCCCGCCGTTGCCGACGTAGCCGACCTTCTGCCCGCCCAGGCAGGAGTTACACGAAGCCACCACCGCCCCGCCGGCCAGCGTGTTGCCCGGCGCGGCGGCCTGGTAGGTGCTGGCCCCGGCGGTCCCGCTGACCGGCACGAGCTTGAGCAACTGGACCCCGCCAGGCCCGAGATTGACGCTGTAGGTGCCGCTCAGCGTGCCTGCCGACGCCCCGGTCCACAGGTTGGTCGCGGTGGCGCTGCCCCGGATCCCGGCGGCGGCCAGTGACACCGTGACCGTCTGGCTCGAAGTCCCGCTGTAATTGAACAGCCCGAGGATCACGTCGCCGTTCTGCTCGGTCTTCGCGTACGCCTGCTGGTTGGTGTTGCTGACGATCCGGCTGGCGTCGATCCCGTCCTGGTCCACCCCGATCACGGCGGTGTTCTTCAGGTAGCCCAGCTCGGTCGCGTTCAAGTGCGTCAGGTCGACCCCGAGAATCAGTGGCGAGGCGGCCATCGCCCACAGGCTGAGCTGGGACTGCGCCTCGGCGTCGGTGATGCCGTCGTCGGTGGCCCCGTTGCCGGCCTCGATCGAGTCGTAGTCATTGAACGCGCCAGGCCCGCCATACGGTTGCCACTGCGCGGTCTGCGCGAACCGCGACTGCACGTTGGACCAGGAGGTCAGCGGGTAGCTTGACCCGCCGCTGCCGCAGTAGCACTCGATGTCCCCGCCGGTCCGCCAGCCGTTGGAGTACTGCGCCCAGGTCGCCGCGTTGGCGATGTCCAGGCTGTTGGACAGTTCGAGGTGCATCGGCCTGCCGGTCTGCTCCAGCGCCCTGGACCAGGCCTGCACGTCGCCGATGTCGGAATCCCCGACGCCGTCCAGCTTGACGTAGTCAACCCCCCAGGACGCGAACTCATCCGCCCACGAGTTGATGAAGTCCTGCGCCCCCGGGCTCGAATAGTTGAGCCCCGTCATGCCGCCGCAGTTGTAGTTGTTCTCGCTCGTTGTGGTGGCGATCTGGCCGGCGGTGTAACTCGTCCCGAGCACCGGCGTGTTCCGCGCCACCGCCTGCTTGGAGATCCCGGGCGTAACGTAGAGCCCGAACTTCAGCCCGAGCGAGTGCACATAATCAGCGACGACCGCGATCCCGTTCTCGCCGCTGGGGCTGGGCGGGAACGCGGTGGCGTTCGTCACCCACCGTCCGTTGGCGTCGACGTTCGGCCCCTGGCTGCCCGGACACTGATACCAGAAGTCATCGACGTTGACGTAGTCGTAGCCCACCGAGGACAGCCCGCTGCTGACCATCGCGGCGGCCTGCGCCTCGATGGTCGAGGCGGCCGGGTTGTGCCGGACGAAACTCCAGCTGCTCCACCCCATCGCAGGCGTCGCGCCCACACCGTTCGATTCCGCCACGGCGACCCCGCCGCCGGTCATGGCAACGCCGCTGACAGCGGCCGCAACGAGGCTGCAGGCCGCCGTGAAAATACCGGCCCGCCGACGTGAGACCATCTCTCCGCTCCTTCCGCGATCTTGCGGAGCGCATTCTTCTTGTCACTAAGAGTTAACTACGCCAGAGGGGTCATCTGTCAACAGCCGGCGTGGAAGCCTTCACCGAGTTATATTGTGCCGTGCTGATGGACTGAGCATCTGCACGTGCAGAGGCGTTTTTCATTTGCATTCCCGTTTGATTGTGCAAACAGGATTACCCCCTATGTTACTGACTGGTAATTTTGTGGATCATGCTTTGACCCCAAATGGTCGCATGATCACCGGATGCGGATGTTGTTGTTTAAACTGGTACGTATGTTTTGATGTGTTCCACTGGCTACCGGGGTTATCATTTGTCACTTTAAGTGCTACATGATGGTGACGGAGGTCCATTCGATGGTCCTGGTCCCGCCGGCCTGGGGCGGCTGCCTGACGACGATTGTGGCCGCACAGGCGACACGAGCACTCCGGGTGACGGCTACGCTGCGGGCTATTCCGAAACAGCTTGACGGCCGGACAGCATGATCAGCAGCCGCCGTCGCCCCGACCACGCCGTCTACCCGGCGCCGACGCCACCCGACCTGTGCGAACTGGGCGGCCTGCAGACCGTCCTCGGCAGCAACGACCTGGCCACCGCGAGCCTGCACTTCGGGCACTGCACCGCCTGCCAGCGCGAGTTCGTCCGCCTCGGCGGCCTCCTGCCCGTCCCACAGCCTGCGCCACCGGCCGACAGTCACCCGGTCAACGCGGTCCCCACCCCCGAGCCTGGCCCATAGACCCATAGCGCTGTCAGCATCACGGGCAAGATGATGCCCGGGTCCTGCAATTGTGGTACGTCGTGGTACGGGGGCATATACTTGGGCTATGGCACCACCGGGGGAGCGACCGGCTGACATCAGCATTCGGCAGTTCGTGGCTGACTCCGGGGCAGTCACACGCGGTCTGCGGCAAGGGCGCACATACACACTGACGCTCAATGGTGAGCCCCTGGCCAGGATGATCCCGATCCGCCGGCGCCGAGCGGTTCCGAAAGAGGAAGTCCTCGCGATCTTCGCCACAGCGCCAGCGATCGACGTCGGCGAGCTGCGCGCCGACCTGGACGAAGTCATAGGCCAGGATCCGCGCGATCCGTATGAAGGGACCGGCCTGTGACGGTGCACGCTGCTGCCGTCGTAGACACCAGCATCATCGCCGCGCTCAGGTTCTATGATCCCCTGGACCTACCAGAAACGATCTTGATTACTGCAGTAACGCTGGGCGAGCTGTCGTTTGGCCCGCACGCGAGTGATGACCTGGCGAAGCGGGCCGGGTGGGTTGCTGTGCTGCAGCATGTCGAGGCGACCTTCGACCCACTTCCCTACGACCAGGGCGCAGCCAGGCTCTATGGCCAGCTCTGTGCTGCGGTCCGCGCGACTGGGCGGCAGCCGCGCAAGCGCAACTCAGACCTCATGATCGCAGCGACAGCGGCCAGTAACCAGCTCCCGCTCTATACAGCCAACCCGGACGACTTTAAAGGCACCGAAGGCCTTGTCGAACTGGTCGGCATCCAAGCACGGCCGAATGACCTTTGAGCTGATCAGCATGGGGCGATCTCCAGCCGGGATCCGGTCGACTGGAACCGGCCGAGGTCGGTGGCTTCGGCCTCCAGGCCGGCCACGACCGCCGGGGCCAGCGGCTCGAACGGCTTGACCTGGACCACGGTCTG